>Ga0315291_10007068_pt1 | contig 13918 bp, 9 predicted proteins | sample YL17G12_20_MG_FD_203070 | JGI IMG/M metagenome (GOLD analysis project Ga0315291, IMG submission 203070) | Sediment microbial communities from Yellowstone Lake, YNP, Wyoming, USA - YL17G12_20 | ecosystem: Environmental > Aquatic > Freshwater > Lake > Sediment | place: USA: Wyoming | collected...
TAAAACCCCATAGCTGTCCCATTACGTAGAGCGGTAATGCCTCAGTTACGGGTGGTATAGATTTGTAGGGGTTCGATTTATCGAACCCGGGCGCGATAAATCGCGCCCCTACATCACGACAATACTACATTTGCCCCACCATAACTGACCATTACGTTGAGCGCTGTATTTTTCTTGACATGGATGGTTGCCGGGTCAATAATTGCCTCCCCCTGGAATAGGGAATAAGGAGGCACTGTATGAGATACCGTATGACACGCATGTTTATCATTGCCGGCGGCCTGCTCATGCCACTGGCCGCCTGGGCACAGCAGGAGGCGGAGCAGATGACGGTGGAACGCCTTCCCGTCATCTGGCTTATCGCTCCGCTCGCATCAATTGCCGCGCTTGGGTGCGCCTGGTACTTCTATCACGCCATGCTCAAGTGCCCCGAAGGCACGGACAGGATGAAGGAAATCGCCTCGTATGTCCGTTCCGGCGCCCGGGCGTATATCAGACAGCAGTACAAGGTTGTCGCCATATGCTTTGTGTTCGCCGCCATTTTCTTCGCGATCCTCGCCTTCGGTTTGCACGTCCAGTCCAAGTGGGTACCTTTTGCGTTTCTCACCGGGGGATTCTTCTCGGGCCTCTGCGGATTCATCGGCCTCAAGACCGCCACCTATGCGAATGTTCGGACGGCGAACGCGGCCCGCGGGTCACTCAACGGCGCCCTCCAGATCGCCTTCAGGAGCGGCGCGGTGATGGGCCTGGTCTGCGTCGGCCTGGGCCTCCTGGATATCTGCATCTGGTTTTATATACTCACCCGCATCGTCCACCTCGGACTCGTGGAGACGACGGTCACCATCCTCTGCTTTGGCATGGGCGCGAGCACGCAGGCGCTCTTCGCCCGCGTCGGCGGCGGGATATTCACGAAGGCGGCCGACGTCGGCGCCGACCTCGTGGGCAAGATCGAGGCGGGCATTCCCGAGGACGACCCGCGCAATCCCGCGGCGATCGCCGACAACGTGGGCGACAACGTCGGGGACGTTGCCGGGATGGGAGCCGACCTGTACGAGTCATACTGCGGCTCCATACTGGCGACAACCGCCATCGGGGTTGCCTCATTCGCTGGAGAGCCGGCGCTGATTCTGAACTCGGTCCTGCTCCCCATGGTCATTGCCGGTGTCGGGACGCTGCTCTCGATCGCGGGAATATTTGCCGTGCGAAGCGGTGAGAAGGCCACGCAGAAGGAGTTGCTCAAGGCCCTCGCCAGGGGCGTCAACCTGAGCACGGTGGGGATCACCATCCTCTCCCTCGTCCTGGTGCTGGGTCTTCTCGGCCGGCAGCACTTCGGCATCTGGTTCTCAATCCTCGCCGGCCTGTTCGCGGGCTGGATCATCGGCAAGGCCACCGAATATTACACCTCACAGGACTACACGCCGACTCAGGAGCTCTCCAACCAGACGCTGACCGGCCCTGCGACGGTCATCATCGAGGGGATCTCGATCGGGATGCTCTCCACCTGGCCGGCGGTAATCACCGTCAGCGTGGCGACATTGGTTGCCTTCGGCTGCGCCGGTGGTTTCAGCTCTCCCGAGATGGGGCTCTATGGCGTGGGGCTCGCAGCGGTCGGCATGCTCTCCACGCTCGGCATCACGCTCGCGACCGACGCCTACGGGCCGATCGCGGATAACGCAGGCGGCAACGCGGAGATGAGCGGCCTCGAGCCATATGTGCGCGAGAGGACCGACGCGCTGGATTCGCTCGGCAACACGACCGCGGCGACCGGAAAGGGGTATGCGATCGGGTCAGCCGCGCTGACGGCCTTGGCGCTCCTCGCCGCGTATGTCGAGGAGGTGCGCATCGGCCTCGTCCGCATGGCGACGCACAGCGTTGACCGGCTCGTGCACATCGGCGAGGAGACGTTCGATATCGCCACCGTACAGAAGGCGAACCTCGCCTTCTTCATGGAAAAGTACAATATCACCCTGGTGAACCCCAAGGTGCTCGTGGGCCTCTTCATCGGCAGCATGATGGCGTTCATGTTCTGCGCCCTCTCCATGAAGGCGGTGGGCCGCGCCGCCCGGCGGATGGTGGAGGAGGTGCGGAGGCAGTTCAAGGAGATACCGGGCATCATGGAGGGGAAGGCCACGCCGGACTACGCCTCCTGCGTGACGATTTCAACAAGAGGAGCCCAGCGCGAGATGTTGCTCCCGGCGCTCAGCGCACTCATCATCCCCATCATCATCGGCCTCGCCCTGGGCGTCGCCGGCGTCATGGGATTCCTTGCAGGCGCCACGGCGACCGGCTTCGTCCTTGCCATCATGCTCGCCAATTCTGGCGGTGCCTGGGATAACGCAAAGAAATACGTCGAGCAGGGGCATCACGGCGGCAAGGGGTCTGCCGCGCACAAGGCGGCGGTGGTGGGCGACACCGTGGGCGACCCGTTCAAGGATACGGCAGGGCCGTCGCTCAACATCCTCATCAAGCTCATGTGCATGGTGAGCGTGGTGGTCGCGGGACTGATCGTAAAATTCGGGCCGCAGATCAGCCATTTTCTGCATATGGGTTCACTGTAGGGATTAAACTGTGTACAAGGAGATGAGACATGGTTAAAATGAGAATCTATTCAGAAATCAGCCTGAAGGCTGAACTGCATCTCAAGGGTGTGGACAATCTGACTCGCGATTACGACGTGCAGCGACACCGGAAAGAGGTGTACGATTATCTCCATGAGAAGCTTGCCGCGGCATTTGCCGGCACACAGGATCTCAAGGTGCATTACTTCGAATTCAGCATCGCCCAGGAATGAGGCGCGATGAAATCCGGCTCCCCTGCGTGAGGCATGAGCTTACGTTCCTGGGGAGCATGCTCATAGATTGAGGTTGAGACATGAGTGGCACAAAAGAGAAGCCCACTGAGATAACGCGCAGAATAGTCGTCATAGAAGACGATCCGGACATGGCAGAGATAATTTCGAAAATGCTCGGGCGCCACGGGTATGAAACCCTCATCGCCTCTGATGGTGTGGACGCGATTTCCAAGATCATGGCAGGCGGTGTCCATATGATCATCCTGGATATCATGATGCCCTTTTTCTCAGGCTACTGGTACTGTGATGTATTTAAAAGGAATCCCGCGACAAAGGATATCCCGGTGGTCATCATTTCCGCCCTTGACAGGAAGAGCGATATTGATAAAGGGCTCAAGCTGGGAGCGGATGCATACGTGACCAAGCCTTTCACCGAGGAGGGCCTCATCGGCACCATCGAGTCCATCTTCGCCCGGAAACAGACGCTCGCCAAAAAGCGCACGAAGAAATGATTTCTCACCACAGAGACCTTAAAAACAGTAACAACAGTTTCTAGTTTCTGGTTTCTCGAATAGGAAGTAGTCTGTGTGTGTCTGTGTTCATCTGTGGCTGAAGTTGATCAGTATAATCTGCGGTTAGTCCGATTGGAGTTTCTCTCCGTGCGCTCCGTGCCTCCGTGGTAATAAGATAAGGGTGCTCGCCATGCAATTTGACAAGCTCACCATACGATCTCAGGAAGCACTCCAGGAAGCACAGCGCGTCGCACGTGACGAAAACCAGCAGGAGATCTCGCCTCTCCACCTGATGCTCGCGGCGATGGGGCAGCAGGACGGGGTCGCGCTGCCGCTGAAGCGCGCGATCCAGCGCTCCATCCAGGACCCACTCGCGCTCAAGGTGCTCGAGGGAGAGTTCCGCGAGGGCGATACGGTCGAGGTGGATGTGGAGGGGAAAGGCGAATTCACCTTCCAGAAAAAATCTTGAAATCGAAAAAGGCTCCTCCCACTCAGCGGGATCCGCAATGACTGCTTCCTGAAATTGCAAACCTCAAACTTCAGAATCCAGAACAAAACTCAAATCAAAAATCCCAAATCCGAGCGACGCGTGAAGAGCACGAAGATCTTGTGGTTTTGGGTTTTGGAATTGGTAATGCCTCAGTTACGAAGGGGTGTTCAGTGCACTTGTCATCCCCGCGAAAGCCTGCCTATGCCGAAGCGGCTTCGCGCAGGCAGGCGGGGATCCAGCATAAAACCTAGACTCCTGCTTTCGCAGGAGTGACACACTTAATAATATACCCCACCATAACTGACCCATTACTGGAATTGTGTTTTTGAGCTTGTTTTGAGGTTTGGATTTTGAAGTTTAGATTTCGCCCCAGGGGCGGATGGTACTCTATCCGCCATTCTGGCGCGCGGTTAGGTATTGCCTGATCCGGCGAGAGATTATAAAATACCCCCCAGAGTTGAATGAGCGCGGGGCCAATCGTCCCATGAAAAAAATATCCACGAGGGTCACCATGGCGCTGCTCGGGATCATGCTCTGCGGTTGCGGGGCACGGGATGAGCGCCACTATGACCTGGCCATGAGGTACAAGGAGAGCGGCGATTACGACAGGGCGATCAGCGAGCTCCAGGCAGCGATCAAGGACAACCCGCGCTTCAAAAAAGCGTACAACCAGTTGGGCGTCCTCTATGGTAAGGTCGGGCTCTATGACAAAGCGGCCGACCAGTTCAGGTGCGCGGTGGAGCTCGATCCCTCGTATGCGAGCGGTTTCTACAATCTCGGCGTGCTCTGTCAGGCGCACCTCAATAAGCCCGCCGAGGCGGTGGTGGCGTACCAGCGCTACCTCGCGCTCAACCCGCAGGGGCCGAGGGCGGATGCGGTGAAGAAGATCATCCAGGGGCTGCTGCAGCGCCCCGACGTACAGAGCTCCCTCGCGGAGTCCCCCGACGAGCAGCAATTGATTGCCAAGCGTTGTGAGGAGAAAGGGGAATACGCCCGCGCCATAGAGGCCTATAAAAAGGCCGTCGCGAAGGAGCCGCGCGCGGCGTCACGTGCTCATCTGGAAATCGCGAGGATCTATGAGGAGAAGCTGGACAAACCTGAGGAGGCATTGAAGCATTGCCAGGTGTATCTGGACGCGAATATCAATGCCCCCGACGCCGCCGACGTGATGGCAGTCGTCGGCAGGCTCCGCGAGAAGGCAGGCCTCATGGCGACCCCTGCCGGGGTGGTCTCGAAAGACGCGCTCCGTGACGCCGAGAAGCTCCTCAAGGGCAAGGAGACAGCCCGAGCGATAGAGATCCTGACCAAGGCTCGCGATGAGTCGCCTGAGAATGAACAGGTTCATGACCTCCTCGCGGAAGCGTTCATGGCCTCCGGCGATCTCAGGGGCGCTGAGAAAGAGTACGAGTGGCTGAAATCACGCCAGCCCGATTTCGCCTATGGGGCGGAGCTCGTGTCCGTGTATCGCACCCTCGGCGACGAATCCCTCACGAGAGGAGAGTTCGTAGAGGCGGGGGAGCGGTTTTCGAAAGCGCTTGAGCTCAGCCCCAACAACGGGGCGCTCCACTGGAAGCTCGCGCGCGCGCTGGCGGGAGGGGGTAAGTTTCAGAAGGCCCTCGAGGAGGCCGCGATCGCTCAGAAGCTCGCTCCTGGCGAGGTGAGCGGGGGCGCGCTCGCCAGTCTCTATCTGCACCACGCGCGCTACCTGGTGGCTCGGGGGCAGTACGAGCCGGCCACGGAGGCACTGGAGGAGGCGCGTAGGCTCGCGCCCGGTCTCGATCTGACATCGGATACGGCTGACCTGTACGAGGGGCGCGCCCGGCGCGCGCAAAGTGAGGGGAAGTTAAACGCCGCCGAAAAGGATTATCTTAAAGCCCTCCAGCTCGACCCGAAGCGCGTGCGGCTGCACGGTGACCTCGCGGTGATTTATGAGCGCCTGGGACAGTATGACAGGGCCCTGCAGGAGTTCGAAACGGTTGCGAACAGCGGCCCTGATGGCGCCGCTGCGTACAAGGGGATCGCCAGGATCCAGGAGACGTACAAGTCGGACAGCGCCCGGGCGGCGTCGTACTACCGCAAATACCTGAAGGCGCAGCCGAAGGCCGCCGACGCGAAAGAAATAGAGAAAAAGCTCAAGAGCGCGGAAAAGGAGAAGGAGCAGATTGTCGAGTACGAACAGGCCATCAAGCGGAAGCCCGCGAACGCGCCCCGCCATTACAATCTTGCCGTGCTCCTTCAGCGGCAGGGCAAGTTCAGGGAAGCGATCGATGAGTATCGCCGCGCACTGGCCCTCGAGCCGGCAAACCCCCAAGCCCATTTCAACCTCGGCTACAGTTACGACCGTTTAAAGATGTATGAAAAAGCGGTCAGCGAATACCGCACGGCGATTCAGTACAAGCCCGACTATCTCAAGGCATACAGCAACCTCGCGGCAATCTATAAGGATAAGAGGTGGTATGGCAGGGCGATCGCCACATTCCAGAGAGCCCTCGAGATCGATCCCTCCTATGCCCACGCCCATCTCGGCCTCGGCTCCATATACGCCGAGGGGCTGCGGGACAGGCAAAGGGCAGTCTACCATTACCAGCAGTACCTCCGCTTGCAGCCGGACGGAATGTATTCTCCACAGGTGCGTGCATGGTTGAGGGGGAAGACATGATTCAGGTCGGCCGACTACTTCGCCGCTGCACGCCGAGGATCATGCGCTTCGCCGTGGTGGCTGCAGTCTTTCTGGCGCTCCTCTCCGCTGCGGTGGTTTTCTTCCCCGGTTGCGGGCCGCGCGATGCCGGCACGGCAAAGGCGCACAAGGGCGCCCTTCATCAGTACCGGCTTGGTGCGAATAGGTACCGGGAAGGGGATTTTGAAGCCGCGATCAAGATCTATGAAAAAGCGCTGCAGATCGACCCGAACCTTGCAGCAGCGCACCTCGATCTGGGCATCATCTATGATGACTACCGGGCTGATAAGAAGAAAGCAATCTTCCACTATAAGGAGTATCTCCGCCTGGAGCCTCAATCAGAGAAGGCCGACATGGTTGCGCGATGGATCCATAGCGCTGAAGAGGAGAAGTCTACGGAGGCCGTGGCGCGGGCGATAGCCGTCCAGACTCCCCCGGGAGGCGCAGCGGAGAGCACGGGGGTGCAGGCGGATCTCCAGCAGGCGCGGCAGGATATCGCCGCTTTGCGCGCCGAAAACGACGCCTATCTCAAAACCATGGAAGCGCTCAGGGAGGAGCTCTCGCAGGCCAAGCAGCAGATGGGCGCGCTCATCGCCAGGGCCGCAAAGGGCCCGCGGGGGGAGACCCGGGCAGCCGATGTAAAGGCTGATGAGGCAAAGAGCGCACTCGATTCACTCACCCGTTCACTGGAGGGCGAGAAGGCGCAGATCGTGGAAAAGTACCGGAACGAGAAGGGACAGTTTGAAAAGGCGCTGGAGGCGCTGAAGGGAGAAGTCGCAAGTCTGCAGGCTCAAAAAAAGGCGAGCGACGAAGCGCTTAAAAAAAGCAACGAGCGGTTTGAGGCGTTAAGAAAAGTGGCGTCTGAGGAAAAGGGCGCGCAGCCCATGGATGAGTCTCTCCGGCAGAAGCTCGCGCTCGCGCATGAAAAAGTTGCCGAACTCCAGAGGGAGAGCGACCTCTACCTCAAGGACAACAAGGCGCTCCTCGCCAGGATAAAGAAGGCGGAAAAGGACCTCGATGAGTCCCGCGCGAAGAGAAGCGCCGGAGCAGGGGCGCAGCCGCAGGTCGCTCCTGACACAGCGCATCTCATCGCGAAGGTGAAGGCTGATGGCGAGAGGGGGAAGGAAGAGCTGAGGCAGTCATACGAAAAGAAGCTCGCGGAGCTCACGAACGCCTCTGCCAGGGAGAAGGCAGGGCTCCAGAAAGCGCTGGCCGAGTCGCAGCGCGCGGGTCCCTTCACACTGCAGGAGTCCGGGAAGAACAGCTCGGGGGCGGCCGGCACCGCCGCGGCCCCGGCGGATTCAGAAAAACTCATCGCCAGGATGAAGGCCGAGACGGAGAGAGAAAAAGAAGAGCTGCGGTTGCGCTATGAAAAGAAGCTGGCCGAATTGAGCGGGGCGCTCGGCAGGGAGAAGGTCGGCGTGCAGAGAGCGCTGGCCGAGGCGCGAAGGGAGGCACTCTATTTCAAGGCGCAGGTTGAGAGGGAGAGGGAAAAAGCCGGGAGAGCCGACAAGGTTCAGACTGACGCGATCCTGAGGCTCAACGAACAGCACCGGAGAGAAAAGGCCGAGATGGAGCAGCGCTTCCGCCAGGAAAAGGAGCTGCTCCTGAGCAAGCTCCCGGCAGCGCAGGGGAAGGCGCCCGCGGGGGCGACGGCCCTTCCTCAACCCAGGTTTCCAGTTCGTGAAACAGTTCAATCCGCTCCTCAGAAAGGCGCCGAGCCCAGGACTCAGAAACCGCCCGCGGCAGCGCCGGTCAGGCGCTATAAGGTGGCCAAGGGTGATTCATTGCAGGGCATTTCCCTCCGTTTCTATGGCAGCGCTGACCGCTGGAAAACCATTTATAATGCGAATAGGGGAGTCCTCTCCAACCCCACCGCCCCGCTCCGTGCCGGCAAGATTCTGGTGATCCCGTAGAGCTGGTTGATGGTTGAGGGTTGAGAGTTGAGCGTCCCGTATCCATTGCCGTCAGGATGCTGCTATTTCTCCGCAACTCCCAACCCTCAACTCTCAACCATCAACTATTGCCATGAACTACCGGCGACTTGCCTTCACCGCTTCGTTTATCTTCTGGTCGGTTATGATGGGCCTTCTCCTGAGGGAGCGCGTCCTCCTCCCCGCCGCCACGACCGGGAACATGGTGCTCGGCGCGGTCAGGGAGATTCCCGCCTCGACGACGTGGTACAGTATAGTCCGCGCGGAGCGAAAGATCGGGTACGCCAGTGTGGCGGTGTCGGCCGACGCAGTGCCCGATGCCGTTGAGTACAGGATCGACCTCTATAGCCGGCTCCTCCTGCGGGGGGGGGCGTGCATCCTGGGCGAGATTCATCTTCGCGATCCCGGGGGCATAGCGGCATTTTCATTCCAGGTGAGGGCGGGCAAAGATATTCTTTCTGTCAGCGGGCGATCGCAGGGGGAGCATCGCCTGGTTCTTGACTACAATCTCGGGGATTACCGGCAGCTGTTCGCCGGCGTCATCACCCCCGCCGCAGGGCCCCCCGCGGGAAGGGTGGTTCTTGACCTGCGCTCGCTTCCCGGGGAATCGATTCGCGTGCGCGGGGCGGGGGAGGAGATAGCGAGGATCCAGGGGGCGCTCGTCCCCGTCCGGCGATATATCATATCCTCGGGCGCCGCGGAGGCGGCCGTCTGGCTTGATGCGCAGGGCGGGTTGCTCCGTATGGATCTGCCGGGAGACATCGCGCTCGTCAGGGAGTCGAAAATCCTCGCAGAAAGATTGTAGAATGCAACCGCTGATCATGCGGATTGAGCGGATTCTAAAAGAGGCTACATCCACGGATTCCACTGATTTTCACGGATGTAAAAACAGCCTAAAGTTTAAAGCTGAAAGCCAAGGGAGGCGGATACACTTTAAACTTTATACTTTCAACTTTTTGCTGCGGTTGCAATTCGTCCAATCCGCGGATAAGCGATCGGTGAGGAGAGTACACGATGCTTGAGCTTATCGATGTCACCAAGCGCTACGGCGACACGGTTGCCGTCAACGGCATCACACTGCGCATCGGGAGCGGCGAGTTCTTCGCCCTCCTGGGCCCCAACGCCGCCGGCAAGACCACGACGGTCAAGATGATCGCGGGCCTGCTCAGGCCAACCTCCGGGCAGCTCACCATCGCCGGGCACGATTGCGCCTGCGATGGCATCAGGGCGAGATCGATCCTTGGATTTGTCCCTGACATACCGTTTCTCTATGACAAGCTCACCGTGGCAGAAACGCTCGACTTTGCCGCCTGCGTCTATGAGCTCCCCGTCGAGGAAAGGGAGCGGGCGAGAGAGGAGATGCTCTCCCTCTTCCATCTTGCACGCGAACGCGATCTCCTTGTGGAACAGCTCTCCCACGGGTTGCGGCAGCGGCTTGTGTTTTCAATGGCGATGATCCACCGGCCGCGGCTGATGGTGGTCGATGAGCCGTTCGTCGGCCTCGATCCCCGCAGCATGCGCACGGTCAAGGATGTGCTGAAGGACTGCGCCCGGGGGGGAGGAGCTGTGTTCATGAGCACGCATACGCTCTCCGCTGCGGAGGAGCTCGCCGACAGGATCGGGATCATCATGGGGGGGCGTATTATTGCCCTGGGCTCACCAGGGGAACTGAAACAACAGGCGGGCGGGGCGCACCAGCTTGAGGAGGCGTTCCTCCAGATCACGGAAGAGGACGCGGGATCGTGAACCAGACAGGCGTGTTGCTTGCGCTCAAGTTACGGCTGTTCAGGAACGCGTTGCGTTCGGTCCGGCGCGAGCCGGTATTCAAAACCATCGTCATCGGACTCTTCATCGCGCTCTGGATATGCGGCGCTTTTACGCTCATGTACCGCGGCATCACCTTCATTGCCGGTTTCCCGGGGGTCGGCGACTACGTGATCGGCAAGCTCCTGTATCTCTTCACCCTGGCGCTCGTGGTCATGCTCATCGCCAGCAATACCGTCCTCGCGTATCCCGTCTTATACGCGCGGCGGGAGAATACGCTGCTTTTCTCCCTCCCGCTCTCACCCGCGTCAATAATGTCATGCAAGCTCTGGGAGACGTTGTTCCTGAGTTCCTGGGCGTTCCTGCTCATGGCGCTCCCCCTCGTTCTCGCGTATTTCCTCGCCGCGGGGATGGGAGTGGGATTGTTCTTCATCTCGTGGCTTTTTTTTATGCCGCTCGCCTCCCTCTGCGGCGCGTGCGGCGCACTCATCTCTCTCCTCGGAGGACGCTACATGCCCCGTGTGAGAATGGGGCGGGGGAAGATGGCAATGCTCCTCCTGTGCCTGGGAGCCGCATGTATCATCTGGGGGACATGGGGAAGCACCTCCCCCGGCGGAGACCAGACGCTCCGGTTCGTCAACCGGATCGTGGCGCGGTGCCAGTTCGCCAGCTGGTTCCTTTTGCCGAGCAGCTGGGTGGTGGACGGTATTTTCGCCGTCGCTCAGGGGAGGTACGGGGAAGCGGCCTTCCGCTGGCTGGTCCTGCTCAGCAACGCACTATTCCTCTCCTCCCTGTGCACCCTCCTCGGCGAGAAGCTGCTCGTGGCCGGCTGGGACCGCCGCTCGAGCCGTGAGGCTCCCCGGCCCGCGCTCGGGATATCCTCCTTCCTCGCCGGATGTTCGCCGGTCCGGGGCATGGTGATCAAGGACATAATCACCTTTTGCCGCGATGCGAGCCAGTGGGGCCAGTTCGCGCTCTTCTTCGGTCTCCTGGGGATATACGTTGTGAACATTCGAAACCTGCCCTACGATCTGGGGACGCTGTTCTGGAGATACCTGCTGTTCATTCTTAACTTTTCAGCGCTCGGGTTCACGCTCGCCGGCCTGAGCAGCCGCTTCTTCTTTCCCCTGGTGAGCATCGAGCTCATGCGCTTCTGGTTCCTCGGCCTCTCACCCCTGGGCGTGAGGCGCATCCTGGGAGAGAAGTATGGTATCTGCGTCGTCTTCACGGTCGGGATCACAGGGCTGCTCGCCCTCCTCTCGGGGGTGATGCTGCGGGTATCGCCGCTCCTGCTCGCGAGCTCGTGCGCCTCCGTGGCGTTGATGGGGATCGCGATGTCCGGCCTCTCAGTGGGGCTTGGCGCCGTCTATCCCAACCTGCGCGCATCCTCATCCGCCGAGATAGTCTCCGGACTCGGGGGCACAATGGTGCTGGTGCTGAACATGGTGTATATCTGCGGCGCGCTCTTTATCCAGGGGCTGCCCCTGTATCTCCACCTTAAGGGATTTGTCTCCGCCGGCTCCCTGCCGCTCTGGGTGGGGGGAGGCGTTGCCGCGATGGGAGCACTGAGTATCGGAACGGCGGTGCTTTCCCTCGACGTCGGCCGGCGCAGGTGTGAGAATATGGATTTGTAAATCAGGCAGTGAGCTTTAACCTGAATTATTCATGAACAAACAACAAGTAACCGCGGATTTGGCGGATGTTAATACACAAAGGCTGCATCCACGGATTTCACTGATTTTCACGGATTTAACCGCAAGGAATTTTGATAGTTTCTTTTAATCTGTGTAATCCGTGCCTGCACGCCGGAGTGCGTTGCGGTCGCCTACGCTCCAGAGCTTCAGCGACGGGGCGCACGCAGGCGTGCAATCCGTGGATAAAAACGTTGAAGACGGGTAGGCACACTATCAGCAGTTGGTGAATAGATCAGGTTAAAGGCATCGTGGGCGACTCGGCGTCCGTTCGTCAGATCACCACGCGTCCCGCCGAGGCGGGATGGGCTCCATGGGTCGATCCGGCGGTAAGGGAGAGAGATTATGATCAAGGTAGCAACGAGCGCTGGTTTTTGCATGGGGGTGAAACGGGCGCTGGACATTGTGCTGGAGCTGAGCCGCACGGCGGACAGCCCCATCTACACGGATGGTCCGCTCATCCACAATCCGCAGATCATCGCGCTGCTGGAGCGGAAGGGGATCAAATCGCTGGCGGGCGCGGCAGCTCCCTCACGAGGCCTGATCGTGATCCGCGCCCATGGGGTGTCGCCCGAGCGGCGAGAAGCGTTGACGCGCATCGGCCTCCCCCTCCACGATGCGACGTGCCCTGATGTCGCCAAGGTCCAGGCCATCGTGAATAAATATTCCCGCCGCGGATATGAAATTGCGATTATCGGCGACAGGGGGCATGCGGAGGTTGAGGGGCTTCTTGGGTACAGCAGGGGCCTCGGGAAGGTCATCAGCGGGGCCGGGGACGTCGAGGCGCTGGACAAGAAAGCGAGAGTGTGCGTGGTGGCGCAGACGACGCAGGATGTGCGTCTGTTTCAGGAAGTTGCAGAACGGATCAGGGGACGCGTGTCGGAGTGCGTGGTCTGTGACACCATATGCCGCTCGACGAAGGAACGGCAGCGGCAGACAATCGCGCTGGCCCGGAGTGTCGATGCCATGGTCGTGGTGGGGGGGAGGAATAGCGCCAACACTGCCCGGCTCGCCAAAATATGCGGGGAGACGGGAGTGACTGTGTTTCAGGTGGAATCTGAAAAGGATCTTGAGGGTCTCCCGCTCCACCACGTGCATCGAGTCGGGGTGACGGCCGGCGCGAGCACGCCCCACTGGGTGATCGAGCGCGTGGTGGAGAGACTGGGTGCCCATCTGTCGCGAGAGAGGAAGGGAGCGACAGGGTGCGCCCGGCTTGTTGGGCAGTGGCTGATAAGGACTCACCTCTATACCGCCCTCGCGGCGGTGTGCCTGTACGTGGCAGCGTGCCTCTTCCAGGCGGTGCAGGCGCAGGCTGCGCTGGCGGTGGCGCTGGGCGCCTGCGTCCTCTGCGTGCATCTCGCGAACAGAATCGCGGGCAGGGGGCTGCTCTCGCATGGCGAAGAGACGCTCACCCAGGAATACTATCGCGACCACAGGAAATCACTTTCCCTCCTCGCAGCGATGTCAGGGGCATTGGGCCTGGTGGCCGCGGCCCGCATCCACCATGTCCTTCTTGTATGTTACCTCGCCCTGATTGCCATGGGGCTCTACTATTCCTTCGAGGGGAAGATAGGGAATGGCGTGAGGGAGGGAGGGGTGTGGTCATTGAGGATGCTCCCCGCCTCCAAGGATATTTTTGTTGCGATTGCCTGGGTGGTGGCGATTGTGCTGGGCCCACGGCTCGCGGCGGGCGCGTCGTGGACGTTCAGGGCGACCGCGGCATGCGGATATGTGTTCGGGCTCGTCTTCATCCGCTCCATCTTCCACGATCTGCGCACCATCCAGGATGATACGATTGTGGGGAATGAGACGATTCCCACGCTGATGGGAATACGCGGGACGGAGTTCATCCTCGGAGGAGCCATGGCGGGCATGTGCGCCCTCCTCCTCGCCTCAGCGATCCCCCCGGGATTGAAATTCGCGCTGGCGGTTCCGTTCGCATATAGTGCGATTTATTTCGCTCTCTACCGGAGGCGGCTCGCCGCGGGCGGCGTGTGGTGCGACGCGCTCGCCGACGGCCAATTCATTGTGGCGGGGATGAGCACGCTGATATGGAGTG
>Ga0315291_10007069_pt1 | contig 13917 bp, 13 predicted proteins | sample YL17G12_20_MG_FD_203070 | JGI IMG/M metagenome (GOLD analysis project Ga0315291, IMG submission 203070) | Sediment microbial communities from Yellowstone Lake, YNP, Wyoming, USA - YL17G12_20 | ecosystem: Environmental > Aquatic > Freshwater > Lake > Sediment | place: USA: Wyoming | collected...
CCATAATCATCGGCAGCGACTCAGATAAGGAACTCAGCGACGCAGCCGCTGGCATCCTGAAGGAGTTTGGCGCCGAGTACGAACAGAGGACCCTATCAGCCCACAGGAGCCCAAAGGCGTTGGCGCAGTACGTCGAGTCCACGGATGCCGAGGTCTTCATCTGCATCGCCGGACTCGCCGCGGCCCTCCCGGGAGCCGTCGCCGCCCAGACCATCAAACCGGTCATAGGCGTACCGAAGGAAGTGAAACTCGGGGGCATCGACGCCCTCCTAAGCATCGTGCAGATGCCAACCGGTGTACCGGTAGCGACGGTGGGCATCGACGGTGCAAAGAACGCCGCCCTACTAGCCATAGAAATACTCGCGCTATCCGACAAGCAACTCAAAGAAAGCCTCATAGAATACAGGCGCAAGCGCGCATCGGGTTAGAGGCCTCCAGGGAGAGGCTAGAAAAATTTTTTCGTTATCTATGGTAGCGTAAGTTGGGGGCTAGAAGCGCCTCTCCGTGTACCTGACGATGCTCTCGTAGAAGGCGCGCCCGTCGCCGTAGCGCCTCATCCCAGTCCGAGTCCACTCGGGCATAAGCCACCCATCGTAGGCGCGCTCCGGGTGGGGCATCAATCCGAGCACCGTCCCCTCGGGGTTGCAGACGCCGGCGATGTCGTGGAAGGCACCGTTCGGATTCTCCGGCCAGCCCCCCTCAGCGAAGCCGCCGTCCGCCCTCACGTAACGCCACACCAGCATGTCCCGGTCGTAGAGGCTCCTGAGCATCTCCTCCTCCCCCTCCTTGGGGAAGACGAAGCGCCCCTCGCCGTGCGCCACGGGGCACGCGATCACCTGATCCTTGTCGAGGTACCCCATCATGCCGCAGTTCCCCCGGCCAACATACTTCATCCTAATCCACCGGTTCTGGTAGCCGTGGCTGCTGTTCGCCAGCGCCGCCTGCGGGTACTTCGACTTCCCCTCGAAGCCGGGGAGGAAGCCAAGCTCCACGAGTTGCTGGAACCCGTTGCAGACGCCGAGCACGGGGCGCCCCCCGTCGACGAACCTCTCAAGCTCGGGGCCGATCCTGTACTCGCACTCCTTCGCCCAGATGGCGCCGCTCCGCACGTAGTCGCCGTAGCTGAAGCCGCCGGGGAAGACGAGGACGTTGTAGTCGAGCAGGTTCTTCCTCTTGAAGACCTGCTGGGTGTGGACGAGATCCACTTGTACGCCGAGGTCCTTGAAGGCGCGCACAGTCTCTAGATCACAGTTCGTGCCGGGGGCCCGCATTATGAGGATCCTTATGTCTTCGCGCTTCATCGCCGAGCCTCCAGGGGCGTCTTCCACGCCTTAATCGTCTCCTCGTTAGCCAACTCGATCACGGTCTTACCCTTCTCAGTCACCCTGAGCCGGGGTTCCTTCACGACGGAGCCGATCCACGCTATTGTGGAGCCCTTCATCAGCCCCTCGAACGCGCCAGCGTCCCCCTCGGACACCTCGACGAGTAGGCGCCCATTCGACTCGCTGAAGAGCAGTAGGTCCTCCCTCATCTCGGCTGTGACCGGCACCTTCGCGATGTTCACGTCGAGGCCGAGGCCGCCCGTGAACGCCATCTCGGCGAGGGACACGGCTAAACCGCCCTCGGAGAGGTCGTGGCACGCCCTCACATAGCCCGCGTCGATCGCGGCGGTCAACCGCCTGTAGGACGTCGAGGTCTTCGAGGCATCGAGCCTGGGCACCGATGCGCCGAGGTATCCAAGCATGTGGTAGTACTCGGAGCCACCCAGCTCGGGGGCGGTCTCACCGACGACGTATAGGCGGTTGCCAGCCGCCTTCAGGTCCATCGTGACGACTCCCTCGACGCTCGGCACGATGCCAAGGGCGGTGATGAGGAGCGTAGGCACGATCGGCCCGAGGGGCGACTCGTTGTAGAGGCTGTCCTTCCCGGAGATGAAGGGTGTCCCGTAGGCTATACCGAAGTCATAACATGCCTTGCAGGCCTCGACGAGGCTGCCTATCCTGTCCCGGTACTCGGGGCTGCCCCATGTGAAGTTGTCGAGGAGCGCGATCCTGCGCCCGCCGACGGCGACGTTGTTCCTGATGGCCTCGTCGATGACGCTCGCCGCCATCCAGTAGGGGCTGATCTTCCCGTACCGGGGGTTGATCCCGGAGCTGATGGAGACGCCGATCATCGAGTTCACCAGAGGCTTGACCACCGCGCCATCGCTCGGGCCGGCGTTCCAGCCCTGCATCGGCTTGACGACAGTCTGCCCCTTCACCTCCTGATCGTAACGGCGCACAACCTTCTCCTTGCTCGCGATGTTGTAGCCCGCGAGGAGCTTCAGCAGCACGTTGCCGAGGTCCCTCGGCTTGTTGAAGATCGGCTCCTCTAGCTTCGGGTCGGTCCACTCGGCCCTCCGCGTGGTTTTCGGCGGGTTGAAGAGGGACTTGAGGTCGATGTCAGCGACCTTGACCCCCCTGTAGGTGAGCTTCGCGACGCCGGAGTCGTTGTATCGCCCTATAGCGTTGGCCTCCGTCTGCTCGTCCCTGAATATCTTGAGGACGCGGTCTAGATTCTCGGGGGGGACGACTAGCAGCATCCTCTCCTGACTCTCGGATATCCATATCTCCCAGGGTGCCATGTTCGAGGCTTTGAGTGGTATCTTGTCGAGGTCGACATCGACGCCGAGGCCGTACTTCTCGGCGGTCTCGCAGACGCCGCAGCTCAGCCCGCCACCGCCGATGTCGGTTATGGCGGAGCCGAGCCTCAGCTCGCTTATCTGCTGGATGGCACGCTTCAGCTTCTCCTCCTCGATGGGGTTCGCTATCTGGACCGCGGGGCGCGAGACCTGCTCGGACTCCTTCGTCAGCTCAGCCGAGGCGAATGTGACGCCGTGGATGCCGTCGAGCCCCGTCCTGCCACCGGCGAGGACACAGTAGTCCCCCGGTTTCCCCTGATGGATGTACTGATCCGCCTTGAGGACGCCAATACAGCCGGCGTAGACGACGACGTTGCCCGTGTACTCGTCGGCGAAGAGGGTCGCCCCGTTGACCGTCGGGATGCCTATGCTGTTGCCGTAGCTGCCGATGCCGTCGACGACGCCGTTGAAGAGATACATCGGGTGCTTCACACCCTCTGGCAGCTTATCCCAGGGATAGTCGAGGGGGCCGAAGCAGAGCACGTCGGTGCACGCTATAGGGTCCGCCCAGACGCCGAGTATGTCCCTGATGACCCCGCCGAGCCCCGTCGCCGCCCCACCGAAGGGCTCGATGGCCGACGGGTGATTATGGGTCTCCACCTTGATCGCCACCTTGTAGTCCCCCTCGAGGTCAACGATACCAGCGTTGTCCTCGAAGACGCTGAAGCACCACGATGGCTTCAACTCCTCGACGACACGCCTGATGTAGGTCTTCAAAAGCCCATCCACCCTCCCCCCCGGCGTCTCAACGACGCCCCGGAAGGTCTTGTGGCTGCAGTGCTCGCTGAATGTCTGATCATAGGTCTGGAGCTCTACGTCCGTCGCCTTCCTCTCGCGTAGTAAGTAATGATCCCTGACGTAGCGGAGCTCATCCAAGCTCAGGCCGAGCCCGAGGGTCTTCCCGATCTCCTTCAACTCCCCGTCCTCGGCGTTCAGGAGGTCTACTTGGAAGTGCTCGAAGGGCTGCGGGCTCCGGGTGATCCTGCTCATCTCAGCTCACTTATCTCAAAGCGGTAGTCGTCCTTTGTCGGGTTCGTCAGGAGCCGCCTGCACATCTCATCGAGCAGCTTCTCCGCCTTCGCCCGGTCAGCGGCCTCGAACGAGACCTCATACGCCTTACTTGACCGGACGTCATCAACCGAGTAGCCCAGCCCCCTGAGGGCGTGGGCGGTCGTCTCCCCCTCAGGGTCGCTGTAACCCGCCTTGAGGGTGACGTAGACGAAGGCCTTGAACTTCATGCCTGATCCATCCACGGTAGGGCTAAAAGCCCTTGGGGTAAACGACCGTGTTAATTATTAAAAGGATTTCCGAGCAAGATTAACATGAATACGGCATCAGTCGGAGGGTGTTTATCTTGCTTCGAAAATTTAAGAAGAGAAGAAAATGGGTCGGGCGTCACGCCCTACGGCTACTTGTTCACCATTAGAATGGTGACAATCAGACCGTAGATCGCGAGACCCTCACCGAGAGCGATGAAGAGAAGAGCCCAGATTGATAGCTCAGGCTTCTCGCTCAGCATCTCGGAACCCGCCTTAGCGGCAACCATGATACAGAGGGCGGCGGCGAAGCCGGCTCCGATCATCGTAAGCGCTCCGGTCAGGAGGGGCCATGCAGTCTCAGGTATCACTCCAGTTTCACCTCCAGCCAATATAATGATCGTAAAGAGGACACTCAGAACGATCATAAATCCACCAAACGCGTTCAGGGCGGCGCCCCAGACGGTGCTCTTCTTCTCGACCTCCGCGGATGCCCCAATGATCGCTCCCTGGGACATCATATATGCCGCGCCGACGATACTAGCGCCGACGACTATAGCCGCGGGAAGAAAATCAACCATCTTAGAGCCTCCCCTCCATCAATCGGTGGGTAGTCTCAGAGTAGATCATTCGATATTCCACACCTTTTTCTTCTATAATTCATCTGTTTCGTTTATAACCTTTTTCTAAACGGGGGTCACTTGGAGATACGCTTCTCCTGAGGCAGTTTGAACGGCTTGAACGGAACCCCCTGCCCGTCGAAGAACTTGCCCATGAACTCGTAGTAGAGCAGCCTCAGGCTCTGCACCGTGCTGGATATGAGCTCGAAGCTGAGCGCCACGACGTTCATGATCACAAGGCCGATGGGAATCGGGATGGGCAGGACGATGGCCACGCTCAGCGCCTCGGCGGCTATCGCGAGGCTCGCGTGCGCCAACGCGAACGCGGCGATACGCAGGAAGCTGAAGAGGTTCGCAAGCCCCTCGACGAAGGTCATCAGCAGCCCGCCGACGCCCTCGCCGATGCTCTCCATTCCCACTCCGTGACCGTGCTGTATGTTGTGAATCACAGGCTCCGCGAAGCTCAGAAGCATACCCAGGATCATGACGTAGAAGCCGGGGTACGTGAGCGCCTGCATGAAGTTCATGTCAATGGATATGAAGTACATGGCAGTCGTGTAGAGGCCGCCCACGTACAGGATCATGCCGAGGCTGTGCTCACCGAGGGCGCCAACCGGGTTACCCTTCTTAATCTGGTTGTAGGCGCCTACGCACAACCCTAGTATGATCTCAATCGCTGCTATCTCGAAGACGAGAAGGAGCAACTTCGTAGTCTGGTGGATCGGATTTGGCATAATCGGGTGATAAAATTGCTCGAGGATGGTCTCATTGAGGAAGATCGAGCCGTAGAAGAAACCAAAGATGGTGGCCGCGATCCCCATCGGGATGAACAGGCCGCCGAGGTACTTCAACATCCCACGCTTGAACTTGCTTGTGAATACAAAGCCGAGTATGAGGATGATTAGCCCCTGACCGACGTCGCCGTACATTAGGCCGAACTGGAACGCGAAGACAATGACGCTGATGTACGCGGGGTTCAGCTCGGTGTTGGTGGGCCAACCACGCAGGGTCGTAAGTTTCCACGTAGGGAGGAGTATGCTCGGCTTCATGTTCGGCGTCGGTACGCCTTTAGTGCCGTGCTCGATGTCCTCGACATCGGCTATTATCTTCTCGCCGATCCTCGTCTCGACTTCGCCCAGAGCGGCCCTGAACTCAGCGACGTTTTCCGCAGGAGTCCAGCCCTGAAGTATGCTGAAGACCTTCGTCCTCATCACGGGGGCACGACTGTCGGCGCCAAGGCGGAGCAGGTTATAGTTGAAGGCTATTTCGTTCAGTGCCTTCATCTCCTTCTCCTTCACGTCGGCTTCGACATTGGTAGCGCACTCGCTCCACTGTTCGGCGGAGGCCTTGAGCTTATCGACCTTCTCCTGCTCGAGGAGCTTTAACGCCTCCTAGTGGTCGTTCTCAATCGAGACTATCTTCTCATCGAAGGTAGCACCCTTAGCGGGTACACCCTCCACCCAGGTGGCCATCTCATTCTGGAGCTTATCGCGCTCCTTTCCCCTCTTTGTGGGGTCTACGACTGTTTTCGCGCCGGCGCCTAGAATGATCGATATGTCCCCGACCTCGAAGACTAGGAAGAGATCGTGCACCCACGTCTCAAGTTCCTGTGGGCCGGTGACGATGACAAAGCTCTCGGAGGGTGAGATTGAGGTCGCCTTGATCTTTACCTCGGGTTGCTTTGCCAGATGCTGCCCCAGACGCTTCAGGAACTCCGTATTTATCACGCCGTCCCCTAGGCTGCCCTTTATGTCGTCGATGCCCAGCGCCTTAAGGAGCCCAATCTTCACCTTCCAGCGGGCCTACTGATCAATCAGGTTACGCTTCTTCTCATGATAGATGGCGCTGCCCTTACTCACCTTCTCATCCAGTTCCTTCGTGATCCTCTCTACTTCGCTGGACTGGGCCTCTTTTACGCCCTTCAGTTGAGCCAGTATCCTGTCAAGCTGCTGCACAGTCGCCTTGGTTTTAACCTCTGGGTTCCTTACATAGTCTCTGAGGACATCGAGGCTCGGTGTCGTGCGGTCGATCTGGAAGCTGAGTCTCTGAAGTTCCTTGTAGCGGGGTTTTACCTCGCTGAAAAGTGCCTTATAGTCTGGCCCGATAGCCTCCTTCCGATACTCGTCGTAGTCAGGGCCCGTGACCTCTTTAAGCTAGGTCACACCCGTGGCGCCGAGTGAGTCGAGAACCAAGCTCTCGTACTCCGGGAAGGTGATGATTGTGACTTTTTTCATCAAGGCGACTCACCTTAATGCGGTTCTTCCCATTAAAAACTTTAGGGCACATATATGTTATACGCCTTCCCCGAGACGCAACTTGGTTAATTTGAGACTTGTTCGGCGGGTTTCGCCTTCTGGCCCATCTGCCCCATCCTCTTGAAGACGAGGTAGGTCGTCACAACGAAGAAAACCATCGAGAGGAATATCATGCCCTCCATGAGCAGGAGGTTCTTGGGCTGGATCATGTAGAGGATGACCATGGCCGCGACCATGCCTATAAGGGGAAACATCATCATCATGATGAAGAGGGGGCGTATTCTTCGCATGGTCTCCTCGAGGGTCAATTTCTTCTCGGTGTTCTTACCCTCAACCATATTTTGTATCGAGGCTGAAGGAAGAGTGCGAGATTAAAAAGGGTTAGCCTAGCGTCACTCAGTGACGGGTGCCGAGAGAGGTATATCCATCATCGTCTGAACAGACTGTACTGGCGCGATTACCTCTTCTAGCCCGCGAAGCCTGTTTCTAAGCGTAACCTCCGTCGTTCCAGCCGCATTGGCCACCTCTTTCTGGATGCGTTTATCATCGTTCTCTAAGCAAGCCATGTAGAGCGCTGCAGCGGCCAAGCCGCGGGGGTCCTTACCCGAGAGCCCCTGCTTGATCTTTGCGGACTTTAGTATGTTTATCGCCTTCTGCTCAGTGTCTCGCCTCAGTTGTAGTTTGGCTGCGATGCTTGGGACGAACTTCATGGGTTCATCTACGGGCATCCGTATCTTTAGCTCCCTGATTAGGAGCCTGTAGGTGCGGGCGACCTCGGAGTGGTCTCTTGTACTTGCCTCGGATACATTCTTTATGGGTCGGGGTACCTCGGCTGCCCTGCAAGCCGCGTATATTGATGCGGCTACGAAGGCGTCGATGCTTCTGCCCCTTATGAGGTCTGCTTTGAGTGCCTTGCGATATATATGAGCGGCTTGTTCCTTGATGTTACTGGGGATGTGCAGGTTGACGGACATGCGATCTAGTTCGGCCATGGCGATGCTGAGGTTCCTGCGCCAAGTCTCGTCGAATTTGCTCCGGTTGTCGTAGCGTCTGAGGCGGTCCATCTTGAGACGTGCCTCGTTGTTGAGCTTTCTGCCTGAGGCGTCGCGGTCCCCCTTGAAGACGGTTGACAGCCCCTTGTCGTAGAGTGCGAGCGATGAACCAAGGCCCGTCCTGCTTCGGCTGTTTTTCTCGGCGACGGTGAACGCCCTCCACTCCGGGCCCATGTCGATCGGAGTCTCCTCGAGGACGAGGCCGCACTGGCTGCAGACACGCTCACCATTCTCGGGGTCGCTGATGATGTTCGTGTTTCCGCACTTTGGGCATTTTCTCGTGTCTTCTTCCATCTTCATCTTTCTCACCTTTTCTTCCCGGGATGGTTAGTCCTGAGAAGAGTGTATTTTACATATACGTAAGTTATATATACCTGTGTGGTTTATAAGCTTTCGGGTATAAATTGCCTAAACCACAGGGCACGTGCGGCGCCACGAAGATGAAGATTTTAGCTATAATCTATCAAAACAGCGATTCAGGGCACGAGTCCTATGGCTATGATATATGGAAGACGATGAAGGGACAGTTCCATATCTACCTCAACGACAACGACATAGGAAACGTTTACCACCACCTCAACGACCTGTGCTCCCTGAACTACGTCACGAGGGACGACGAGGATGAGGGACGTTGCTGCTACTACAAGATCACCGGTGAGGGGCTTGCCATCAGGGCGAAGTACGAGCCTTATATCGCCATCATGAAAAACGAAGACTGAACCCCGATAAGGGACGATCTAGGTACTCTTACGCAGGATGACGTTGTCGCCTTTCTTGAACATCGTCTTATCTATGGGGATTAGGCGGATAGTGACCTCTGTCTCCCTTTGGCCCACCTTGACTTCCTTCACGGTGCCGGAGGCGAAGTGCTGCGACGGCGCCTCTGACGCCTGCTTCATCTGTTCCCGCAGGCTCTGGAACTCCAGTAGGAATCTTTTACCGCGTTCGGTGAGTTCCGCCCCGCCGCCCCCCGATTTTCCGCCCTTATGGGCGAAGAGGAGGGGCTCACCGAGCTTTTCCTCGGCCTTACGGATGAGGCCCCAGGCGTACCGGTAGCTCATGCCGAGTTCCGTGGACGCCTCTTTCAGGGTTCCCACCTCCATGACCTTCTTCAGGAGGCTGTACACGCCGGGGCCGAAGACGTAGCCGTCCTCGGTCTCTATCCAGACCTTGAAGGCTGGGTGAGGTTTGCCGTGTTCCATGGTGGGATAGTGGATGTAGGGGCTGAAATGCTTTTTTAGTCTCCGGCGTCAGGTGTAGCAATCTAGCCAGAAGAGGGCTTCTCCGGTTCGCTCTTGAACTGCATCTCGTATAGTTTCTTGTACAGCCCACCCTTCTTTAGCAGTTCGTTGTGTTTGCCCGCCTCGGCGATGCGTCCGTTCTCTATGACTATGATCTTATCCGCGTTTCGGATGGTTGAGAGGCGGTGGGCTATGACGATGGTGGTCCTCCCCTGCAGTATCTTGTCCATGGCATTCTGGATGAGTAGCTCGGTGTAGGCGTCGATGCTGCTCGTCGCCTCGTCCATTATCAGGATTCTGGGATCGGCTATTAGTGCCCTGGCTAGGGAGACTAGCTGTCTCTGGCCGACGCTGAGCCTGCCGCCTCGCTCCTTGACCTCCGTCTGGTAGCCCTCGGGCAGCCGCGCTATGAAGTCGTGCGCCCCTATCGCCTTCGATACGGCGACTACTTCTTCATTGCTCGCCGTTGGTCGGCTGTACCGGATGTTGTCCATGATTGTGCCGCTGAATAGGAAGGGGTCCTGGAGCACTATACCCATCTGCGTGCGGAGGGATTCGACCCGTATCGTCTTGAGGTCTTTTCCGTCGATGAGTATCCGTCCCTCGACGGGGTCGTAGAACCTGTAGAGGAGGTTGATCATTGTTGTTTTTCCGACGCCGGTTGGGCCGACGAAGGCGACGGTCGTGTTGGGCTTGATGGTGAGGTCGATGTCACGGAGGACGGGGCGGTCCTTTTCGTAGCCGAATGACATGTGGTCGTAGACTATCTCTCCCTTGATGGGGCCCATTGGCTCCGAGTCGGGGGAGTCCTTGATGTCGATCGGCGTGTCGATTATGTTGAACACCCTCTCCGCTGCGGCGAAGGCTGATTGGATGCTGGTCCAGATGTTGCTCAGTTCCTGGATGGGCTGGAAGAAGCGGGTTATGTAACTCATGAAGATGAAGAGTGTGCCCACGGTCACGGCGTGCTGTATGACGGCTATCCCACCGAACCAGAGGACGAGTGCCTGGCCTATAGAGGTGAAGAACGTGACCGTCGGGTAGAAGGCGGACATGACGCGCCCCGCCTCGGTGTTCGCCGCCCGGTTCGACTCGTTTACATTCTGGAACTCCTTCTTCGTCTCGTCCTCCTTGCTGAAGCTCTGTATCTCCTTGATGCCGCTGACGGATTCCTCCATCTGGGCTGAGACGCTGGCTATCGACTTGCGTGTCTCGCGGTAGACGGTTCTCACTTGTTTGCCCCAGACCACCATCCAGACGAGCATCACGGGGATGACAGCGAAGCTGACGAGGCTGAGCTCCCAGTTGAGGGAGAACATTATGATCACGATTCCAACGAGGGTCAGGAGGTCCGCGGCGGCGGTGATTATCCCCGATGAGATGAGTTCTGATAGTTTGTCGATGTCGTTTGTGGCGCGGCTTACTATGCTTCCGGGCTCTTTGTCGGCGAAGTAGCCTATGGATAGTTTCTGGATGTGGTCGAAGATGTCGTCGCGCAGGTCGTACTCCATCTTGCTGAAGAGCCACTCTATGAGGTAGTTCTGTGTTGATTGGGCGGCGTAGGTTGCTATTGCGACGAAGATGTATCCTACGGCGATGAGGGCGAGGCCGCCCGCGTCGAGGTTGGGGATGTACTGGTCTATCGCCGCGCCGTAGAGCAGGGTTGGGATGAGGTTTAGACCCGTCGTGGCGACGACGGTCACGAACGTGAGCAGGGCGCGCCTCTTGTACTTGAGGACGTATTTTAGCATCCGGATGGTTAGGACCGAGTCGGGTACCTGGCGTACGGCGTTTTCGTCTTCTCCGACTACCATGCCGTGGAATCCTCCACCGCCGCCTCCACGCATACCCATGCTAGTCATCCCTCCGTCTCTCGGCGCCGGATATCTGCGTCTCGTAAAGCTTCCGGTAGATGCCGTCCCTCGCCATGAGTGTTTCGTGTGTTCCCTCTTCAGCGACCTCTCCGTTGTCGAGGACGACGATGTAGTCGGCCTTCTTTATGGAGCTGAGGCGTTGCGTGATGATGAATGTGGTCCTGTCGGCGAGGAGTTCGTCGAGTGCTTGCTGGATGTCGTGTTCTGTCTGTGTGTCGATGCTGCTCGTTGAGTCGTCGAGGATGAGTATCTTGGGGTTCTTGAGCAGGGCGCGGGCTATGGCTATGCGTTGTTTCTGGCCGCCTGAGACTGTGACGCCTCTTTCACCTATCTCGGTGTTGTAGCCCTTCGGGGTTGAGGCTATGTGGTCGTGTATCTTGGCGCGTTTGGCTGCGGTCTCGATGTCCTCCATCTTAGCGTTGTCGACGCCGTAGGCGATGTTCGCCCTGAATGTGGTGCTGAATATGAATGGGTCTTGTCTGACGATGCCTATGTGTTCCCTGAGGGACTTTATCTGGTAGTCGCGGACGTCGTGTTCGTCTATCTTTATGGAGCCGTTGTTTACGTCGTAGAAGCGGGGGATGAGGTTGATTATGCTGCTCTTGCCGCTGCCGGTGGCGCCGAGTATGGCGACGGTCATCCCCGGTTTTACGTCGAGGTTGACATCCCTCAGCACTAGACTCCTCTCGTCGTAGCCGAAGTTGACGTGTTCGAACTGGACGTGTCCCTTGAGTTGGGTTATCTCGATGGCGTCGGGTTTGTCGTGTACGGCGATCTGCGCGTCGATTGTCTCGAAGACGCGGCCCGCCGCGGCGTTTGCCCTGAGGAGTAGGTTGGATATGTTACCGAGCATCCTGACGGGCTGGGCGATGCGCGTGAGGTAGAGGTAGAAGGCGATCAGGCTGCCTATGCTTACGGCGCCGCTTATGACCTGGTTGCCCCCGAACCAGAGGATCATTACGAAACCCACACTTGTGATGAGCGTGGCCATTGGGAGGAAGAAGGCGCGGTACTTCGCCGTCAATATGTGGTAGTCGAAGTATTTGGATAGCTCACGCTCGATCTTCGCCTCCTCCTGCTTCTCCTGGGCGAAGCCTCGGACGACCCTGAGGCCCATGAGGTTCTCCTGGAAGAGGCTTGTGATCTCGCCGTATTGTTGTCGCATCTTCTGGATGACCGGGAAGGATTTGCGCCCGAAGGCGAGCATGGTGAGGAAGAGGAAGGGCAGGACGAGCAGTGTGATGAGCGTGAGGGAGACGTCGGTGTTCCAGAGGTTCCAGAGAACCATCGTTATCAGGACGATGGTGGAGATGGACATCCTCAACCCGATGTCGAACCAGCGGTCAACCTGGTCGATGTCGCCCGTCGCACGCGCCATGAGCTGCCCCGTCCTCTGTTTGTCGTAGAAGCTGAAGGATTGCTCGAGGAGGCTGTTGTACATGTCGCTTCTCATAGCGTAGGTGCCCCGCTGGCTGATCCATGCTCCGCCGAAGCGGATGACGTAGTTGAGGACGGCGACGCTTCCGGCGATGAGGATGAGGCTGATGATGAAGGTTCCGAGGGCGGAGTAGTTGGCGTCGACGTTGAGGGTGGTTGAGAACCACTGGGCGACGGGGAGGAGCAGGATGCCCATGAGGCCGCCGTTCCATGCCGCGAGATCCTTCCCGGCGGATATGTTGCTGATGAGGTCGATTATGTCGCCGATCATCATCGGCATCTGGACGTCGAGGAAAGTCGAGAGTAGGATGATGAGGAGGACGGCTTTGAACTGCCAGAAGGGTGTGGCGTAGTTCATCATCCTCCGGAAGTTGCTCCGCTGCTTATCGTCGTTCTTTTTATCGGTTGGTTTCGTTGGCTTGGATTGCATCTGTTGACACCTTAGGGGTTGAGGAGCTGGTTTAGTTCCCGTAGCGCGGCGGCGTGGTCGCGGTCTTTTGAGAGTGTTAGGTGGGTCATGAGTTGGAGCAGGGGTCTCTGGACCTGTTTGTCGAGTTTGGCGGGGTCGCTCTGTTTTTCGACGGCTTCCTCGAAGGCTTTCCGCTCCATCTCGACGCATGTGTCCATCAGTTCGAGGACTCTGGCTCGTTTGTCCTCGGGGACATTGATGGCGAAGACCTCGAGTCCATTGTACATCTTCTGTAGCGAGTCTTCGTGCCACTGGGTGTAGACGTCGTCCTTTGAGAGGTTCTCTGTTAGTGAGTAGGAGATGAGGAAGCGGTTGGCTGTGGCGTGGTAGTAGGGCTGGACCATGTTTCGGACCTTCTCCTCCTTCGTCTGCTCGACGAGGCCGGCGCCGATGAGGAGGTTGAGGTGGTGTTGTACGCTGGAGAAGTTCTTGTCTAGTGCCTTGGCGAGGTCGGCGGGGGACAGCTCCTTGTGTCTGAGCATGTGGAGTATTCTACGGCGTGTGTCGTCGGCGAGGAGCTTGGCGACCTCGGGGTCCTTGATGATCTTTATGTCTGAGCCTCTGCTCAATTTTATCGCTACACGTCTCTGTAGCGGTATATAAAAATGTGACGTGGGTGGTGGTGGGTTTTTTACGTCCCGGGGCGGGGGTATGGGCGTGGGTTTCGGTCGGGGGGCATTTGTTTGGCTGATTTGAAGGTGAGACTGTTTGGGGAGCTCTCCGCCGAGGTGGGGGTTTGTCGGGCGTGTGGTCTCTGTGTGGGGGCGAGGAACCGGGTGATGGGTGAGGGGGACCTCGATTCGCGTGTGGTCTTCGTGGGGGAGGCGCCGGGGCGCAGGGAGGATGAGACGGGTCGCCCCTTCGTTGGCTCGGCGGGGAAGCTGCTGGACAGGCTGCTTTCGGGTGCTGGGCTGAGTCGTGGTGGGGTCTTCATCTCGAATGTGGTGTGGTGTCGGCCGCCGGGGAATAGGAGGCCGATGCGGGGGGAGGTTGAGGCTTGTTCGGGTCACCTTGAGAGGTTGTTGGGGATCAT
>Ga0315291_10007070_pt1 | contig 13916 bp, 14 predicted proteins | sample YL17G12_20_MG_FD_203070 | JGI IMG/M metagenome (GOLD analysis project Ga0315291, IMG submission 203070) | Sediment microbial communities from Yellowstone Lake, YNP, Wyoming, USA - YL17G12_20 | ecosystem: Environmental > Aquatic > Freshwater > Lake > Sediment | place: USA: Wyoming | collected...
AAGATTTAACACCGATTGATCATTTTTTTCTTGGAGATTATTGAATTTTGATTATTTTGTATGGTGGATTGATTACGTGAGAGCGTTTTTAAGGTGAAAAAGGACACACTAAAATACATCGGATTAGGATTGATTGCGGTGGTATTGGTGTTTGCCAATACGATGATGGTGTACAAAACATTCTTTGCAAAGAACCGATTGAATCCGGATTACAAGAAGCCGGTTGAAGTAACTAATGAAGACATACGGCGGTATGCTGATTCGTTGTTTGTACATAGAGATAGCTTGCGGATAGTTGAAGATGACATACTGAGCAATAAAAGAATCATAATTGAAAACGGAGATACGGTAGGTTTTGCCTTTGTCGTTTATGAACCAATCCCCTGCCCGAGCTGTAGTGATGTGAATTATGTGATGTTTACTGATAAAAAATACATGATTAGGTATATTAGATATATCCGGGATGTAATTGAAGATTACAAAACTATTCCGGAAGAACATATTAACGCTATTTTGGTACAGGTCTTTGGCAAAAATATTATACAGGATAAATTGTCGATAGTAATCCCTGAAAAATCCCCGAAAAAGCACTTAAACGGGTTTACTGCGAGCATAAAAGAGCTTCAAAGCAGGATTAGGTTGTTGAAATGAGCAATAAGCGGCAGAAATTGTTTAACGTGATTGTAACGTTAAATCTAATATTTATAGTGTCGTACGGTGTAAATATCATCCGAGAAAAATCTGTACGGAATAAATCACTCACCGCACGAGAGGCAGCGTTGGCGGTGATGCCCAAGATACCGTTTCGTGAGATAGAATACGGCGATACGTTCCCAAATCATAATTTAAAGACCATTGACAATAGGGAGATTCCCATTTCGGACACAAACAAGCAGTTCAAATTCATTACGATTGTTTACAGCCCTATTGTAAGTGAATTTAAAGTTAATACGCAGTATTTTGAGCAATTGAGCGATTTTCAGAAAGGGATAACCGGAAAAGATATAATATACATATCTTTATTTATCAACGCACAGGTAAATGAATTAGACATTCCTCTGCTTAAGAAGATTCAGGAGAAGTATAATATACAGATTTCCATAGTAACCGACACTGCGGTGATTTCAAAATATAAGTTAAAGAGCTTATCAATTTGTGGGGGAATAACCATATTACTTGATAGAAAAAATATTGTGCGTTTTATTGAATCAAGCGTGTCAAATGATATATTAATTTTAATAATTAACAATGAAATGTTAAAATCTAAGTATATGGGAAAAATAAATGAAAAATAGTAAGTATATAAATAAATACCTGATAAATATTGTATTTATCGCAGTTATAAATATGTATTTCAATATTTGTGCGTCACAAATTAAAAAGACAACTACAGTTTCAGAAGTGGAACTCCATTATAAAATAGTTTCAGAGCAGTTTAAACCTTTATTAGATAATAAAATAAATATGAATCTTTATTATGGTGAACCGTTTGTTGAATATGAGTATACATTTGGTAAAGAAGCATTAAACAGGCCGATAGGAATTCGATACAATTCAGCTACAAACGAGTTTGTTGTTCTTGATGAAGGGAATAGGTGTATATATATGTTTACAGATAAAGTTAAGTTTATCCGAAAAATTGGGGGTGCAGGTCAAGGCCCCGGGGAATTTATGAATCCGAAATTTTTTGTTCTTGACGATGAAGGGAATATATATGTTTATGATAATCAAAATAATAGAATAACCACATTTTCAAAAAACGGAAAATTAGTCAGGACTATACGAGTAGAATTTATTAATACTTTTTATTTCTCAATATTTATATCAAATGAGGGGGATTTTATAACCAATTTACCTGAAGAAGGTCATTATATAACTGTTCTATCAAAAGAATGGAAAGTAAAGAAAAATATCGGTAAAATTGACAGAATACACACTGCAAAAAAAGCAACATTGATAGCTTCTGAAGGTTTAGTATATAAAGGTAATAACGAATTGTATTATGTGTTTCTCCCCGTATTACAAATAGTTCGTATTTATAATGAAGACGGAGTAAAAGTAAAAGAATTTGACCTGTGTGAAATCATTCAGAAGCCCTCTATGAAAGAGAAAGTCCCATTTGAAAAGCGAAAATACGATGAAATTCCCGGAAACGAAATTCCCGATGCTCCATCATCACTATATACTATAACAAATATTTTATATAAAAATGGTTGTTTTTATATTTTACCGAAATTTAATTATACTACAGATGAAAAATTGTTGATATATAATCAAAATATGGAACTTATTAATACATATTCTTTTGGTATTGACAATACAAAATATAAACTTTTGAATTATTATGGCGATTTATGTTTTGAAGTAATGGAAAATGTTTCCGGAGTTAATTTAATTTTACCTGCCAAATACTCTGCAGAGGTAATAAAATACAGTTTCACAAAAACAAAGAAGTAAATTATTTAAAGAAAGTGTATATGAACTACAAATAAGGGTAAGATTATTCAATGAGCATTAAAATACGAAAATATTTATATGGTATCTTGATATTAAATATAATTTTTATTCTATTATATGGTTTTAATGTCGTGCATCAAAAATCAATTAAAAAAGAAGCACTTGCAAAGAGAAAAATTGCATTAGCGGAAGCACTTAAAATTCCAACAAGAGAGATATATTACGGTGATAAATTTCCTAATCATATTGTTCATACGATAGACGGAAAAGAGGTCAATATCTCTGATTCTGAGCGGAAATTTAAATTAATTAATATTGTGTATTCGCCTATAAAAACTGAATATAAAGTTAATGTAAAATATTTTGAGTTGGCAAATAATTTACAGAAACAAATTAATGGAAAGGAAATAATGTATATATTTCTATTAGAGAACATAGAAATAAAAGAAACAGATAAACCGTTGTTAAGCAAGATTCAAGCGAAGTATAATATTCATATTGCCGCGTTGAAAGATACGTCAATAGTTTCTATGTATATGGTCAAAAGCCTGAAGAGCTGCGGATCACTGAGAATCTTTATAGATAAAAACAATATAGTGAGATTCATCGGTGAAGGAGTAGAAGATAGGTTATTGCATACAATAATTAATAATGAAATGTCTGAAATTAATAAATAATATTAATAATTTTATAGTACTGAAGAGAATATTTTGAATAAAATAATTTATTATATAGTAAACTCTATAATTTTGATATTTATGATAATAATATATCCTTCTATAATATTATCTCAGAATACTCAAGAAAATGTTCCGATAATACCCTATAAGAAATCAATATTTATCGGTTATGAGTATATTTTTTTAAATAATGAAGGGCTTAACCATCCAATGATAATAAGATATAATTCTACTAATAATGAATTTGTTGTTATGGATGATGGTAATAATTGTCTTTATCTATTTAATAATACAGGTAAATTTATACGAAAAATCGGAAGGACTGGGCAGGGACCTGGAGAATTCATAGGTCCTAAGCATTTAATAACAGGAGTTGATGGGATTATATATGTTTTTGATATCGGGACTGAAAGAGTATCTATATTTTCAAAGGATGGAGATTTTATAAAATCATTACGCATTGAATTTGGAACTATTTCACCTACAATATACGATACTGACAAGATTATTATTAATATAAGTGCAACAACCGGATTTTATTTTTCTGTTTATTCAAATAAAGGGGAATTATTAAAAAATGTTGCAAAATTAGATAAATATAGTACTGATATGTATAATATCTGGTATAACCGGGGACGGCCCATAATTGATGAGAACAATAATTATTATATGTTTTTGTCATATTTAGGAATAGTAAAAATATTCGATGAAAAAGGTAATGAAAAAAAACAACACAAGTTTAATGAAACATATGCATTTCAAAAATCAAGAAAAATTGAAAAAGAAATTAAAGGTGGTGTGCTTGCACATTTTCAGGAAGTGCAGTACATAAATAATAAATTTTATATTTTTGCACAATTCTTTATTGATGACAAAGAGATAAAAACAGGTTCACCTATTGATTATGCTTTATATGTATATAGAAAAGATATGGTTTTAGAACGAATACTCTATATGCCGACGGGCTTTATATTAAAAGACATTCCTACTTTGCCTTATTTAGGTACTTTTGCATTGGTTGGAATAAATGAAGATATTTATATTCCTCAGCTTTCAAAGGGAGAAATATTAAAATTTTCTAAAAATAAATAAGTATTACTAAATAAATTAATATATGAGGACAAATCTATGAAAAACAAACGTGAATTTATTTTAATCGCATTGATTTTATTACTCAACTTGTTTTTTGTCTCTTACATAGTTAGCAATGCGAAATCAAGCGAATTATTTACATGGTGTTGCGGTCTAGACAATTTTTGGAATTATGAAGAATGTGTAGATACCCCATGTTTTGAAGAGTGGGAATGTCCTGAAGGTGCAATTGATGTTATACCTGGAAAATGTGGATCTGGGAAGGATTTTATGGCTGCTTGTATTGGAGAGAATCAAGGTTATTATTATATTATGATCACATATTATTGTGAAATGCCTGCAAAAAGGTAGCAGAAATTCGGAGAAACAGAAATTCGGGGACACAATCCTAATTTCTTCTTTGATGAATCATAAGGCTGTTTTATGGAACACAATAAAAAGCGCCTGCTAATCTGCTCTATAGTGGTGTTAAATATCGTACTTATCGGGCTGTATATCTTTTATGCGATTTCGCAAAGCTCGATTGCCGAGACTAACAAAAAGGATAAAGCGGCTAAAGTGGAATTTATTAATGCGTTGAAATTCAGGGAAACATACTATGGCGATGTGTTTCCTGATAACAGCCTCCGCTCTTTCGACGGCAGTGAGTTGTCTGTTGCGGCTTCAAACAAGAACTTCAAATTCCTTACCGTAACTTTGCTCGCTCCTGGCACAGATTTTAAGGTTAACATAAAGTTTTTTGACGAACTGTACAATCTGAAGAAAATGATCAATCGGCAGGACGAAATTTTGTTTACGGTACTGTTATTGAACGCCGACATACAACAATCTGATCTGCCTCTGCTGAAAAAGTTAAAAGAAAAATTTTCTATTGACATTGCATCGTTAAAAATTGCACCTGCCGATTCGCTGTATTTGCTTAAGAACCTCGGCTGTGGTTCGTATGTACTGCTGTTGGATAAAAACAATGTCGTGCGGTTTGTAAATTCAGGATTAAGCAATAACGAATTAAGCGGAATTATCAACAATGAAATTGATAGAAAGGAATAAATACTTGCGGAACAATATTCTCATTTCTCATATAATCCTAGCGATTGTTATTATATCAAATATCAATGCGTTCGCTTTTTCACCGCAGTCGGCGAAAATACTTGAACATGATAAAAAGATAATCGCTGAAAACAAGAAACTTAATCTTTACCGTGGGGAATTGTTTATCGGTGTAGACGATGTTTTTTCAAACAACGAGTCTCTCAACATTCCCGTTACGATAAGATATAATCCTGCGACAAAAGATTTTGTCATCGCCGATACCGGAAATGATTGTTTATATCTTGTTACTGAAAAGGGAAAATTCAAAAAGAAAATAGGCCAGAGGGGACAAGGACCGGGTGATTTTATGAATCCTATGTACGTTGAAATTGATTCAAAGGGGGATATATATGTTTATGATACATGGAGAATATCGATATTTTCCCAAGACGGTAAATACATTACTTCCTTTCGGATGAAAGGAATAAATCCTATGTCGGAATATTTAAGACTTTTCAGGTTTTCGGTATCGAGCAATCGGGAAATTGTAACTAATTTGTGTTCTATAAACGGATATTATATATCTGTTTTATCGAGAAATGGTGAAATTACAAAGTCCATTGGTATTATAGACAAAAAATTTGAGCGGGAGGATGCTACATTATTGGCGTCAATCGGTTATGCTTTCAAAGGAAACAACAGTAAATATTATATTGTTCTCCTAAAAATGCAATTAATGAGAATGTATGATGAAAACGGAAAGCTGGAAAAAGAAGTGAATGTCTGTGATTTAATAAAACGACCGGAACGAAAAAAGGATATAAAATCAAAACAATTGTCTAATTATTATAATTCAACTAACATTAATGTCCTGTTATACGATGTAATTTTTGACGGTAATATCTTTTACTTTTTACCAACACTCAGATTCCGTGAAGAATCATTGATATTAGTTGACAATGGCTTATCATTTTTAAAAGAATATAAATTTGGCGTGAATCCTGAAAACCATAAATTACCATTTAAAAATGTAATAATAAGTATATCTGAATATACGAGTATTTGTATAAATAATAAATTAAATGCGATTGAACTGTATATACCGACCTTTTCATCAGAAATCATTAAGTATTCGTTTAGTAAATAACCGAACTGTTATGAACTTCAACAAAGGAGAAAGATTATGAAACGAAAAGCGTTTCTCGCATTATTATTGGCAATAGTTATTGCCGATATTGGGATTGTCTCCCATGCTATAGCTTTTAAGAATGCTTATAGTCCGGAGGGAGGAGAATATTGTTGCTGTTTGTATTTTTCATACAATGAGGTTGAAGAATGTGATCTTTCATGCGGAATAGAGAATCCGTTGACACAGAATGGTAGGCTTGGTTGTTTTAAAGACTGGTGCCCGTATCCAGAAGATCCAGGAGATTGGGAATATAGTTATTTCCTTGGCGGTAGATGCGGTTTTAATGGCGACCATCCTGTAGCTGCAACTTGTTATTGGATAGATGGAGAAGAAATGACATATACAGCAGGGTATTGTCCTACTTTACCAAGTAAATAAACCTGTTATTCTTCCCATGAAATATGGGAAACAATACTAATTTCTTTCCTATTCTATCAGAGAGCACGGTTTTTGATTTATCGTGCGGATCAATGACCCGCCTTTTTTATTACCACAATTTATGGACATAATACTTAATTCTTTATCAAGTAACCGACAATACACAATACCCTGAAATAAAGAAAAAGTACTTTAGTAAAAATTATAACGAATAACCAGAATATATCCTCAAACCCTTGATAAGAGGGAGAAGGAGACCACCCCTAACCCCTCCTTAATCCGCCACAAAGACGGCGTAGGGGAGAGATATAATTCCCCTCTCCGCCGTCTTTGTGGCGGATTAAAAGGGAGATTAATACTATGTTCTCTTTGAAAAGAAACTTATTCATAATATATTTGTTGCATATCAACAGAAATTTGGTATTATTTATCAAATGGGATGGGTTCGAGAATACTTGTCGTTTCATCTTCTTTTTTACTATGCGGAAGGATGATTTTTATCGATGTACCTGAGCCGATTTTGCTGGAGACGCTGATGTTCCCGCCGTGGCTTTTAATAATGCCGTAGGATACCGAAAGCCCCATCCCGATGCCGTTTTGTCTGCCGCCGCCAAATGATCCTTTGGTGGTAGCGAACGGTTTGAAAATATTCCGGAGAATATGCGGCTCTATTCCTTTTCCGGTATCAGAAATGGTTATAATAACCATATCGTCTTTTGGTCTGGTTCTGATGGATAAAATGCCCCCGTTTGGCTCCATAGCGTCTTTTGCATTTGAGATGATGTGTAAGAACACCCGTGAGATTTGATTCCGGTCGCATATAACGAACGGAATATCCCCGAAACGTTTTTTCACAATAATAGAGGATTTTTCAAGCTCAGGACGAGCAAACTCAAGTATTAAGCGAAGTTCATCATTGAGATTGATGTTTGTTTTTAACATTCGCTCTTTCCCGGCAAAGGTAAGGAGATTGGTAATAATGGTGGTTGCCCGATGAGATAATTTTATAACGGTTTCAAACGTTCGTTTGTGTTCATCGAGGTCGGGCTTGAGAAGGCAAAGCTCACTGTAACCCATTATTGCGGCGAAAATATTGTTAAATTCGTGGGCAATTCCCGCGGCAAGGAGATTTACTCCGGAGAGTCGTTCAGAGTTGAAAATATATTGCTGGGTTTTATGGAGTTCGATCAATATTTTATGAAGGTTATCATTTGTTTCCTGGAGGGCAATGTTTGCTCTTTTCAGATCACTGAACAGTCGGATATTGCCGATAAAAAGGCCAATGTCTTGCATTAAAATATTGAGAAATGGAATTCGTTCCACAGGGAATGCGTTTGGAGCGCTGTAGCTGATGTTAATGACCCCTTCCGGTTTCTGCTGATTGATAAGCGGAATACAAATAATTGTGCGGAGATTTGTAGGGAGCGGTTGGAGATGAATGAATCGTTCGTCGTGTTTTGTGTCAGGAATGTATACAATGCGTTTTTGTTCTAACGACCAACCGGCAGCGCCCTCTCCGACTTTAAAGCGGTGTCCGATTTGTGCTGTAAATTTATCGGTGTCTGGTTTAAACGGGATTCTGGATTTGACAACATACGGCTCGAGTGTCTGGGTGTGATAGTCATACAGCATTAAAGAACAATTATCCGGAAGCAAATCGTCAAAGAGAATATTTACGATTTTCTGGCAGGCTTCCTGCATATCAAATATGGATACCAATGAATCGCCCATCTGCCGGAGTATTGAGAACTCTCGGACTTTTTCTTCGTAGCGAGTCTCCAGGTCGTTAAGTGAGCGAGAAAGAACTGCAATTTGTTTTTCTAATTTTTTTAAATTGTCATCTTTCATAATAGTTCAATTAATGTATCGCCTGGAGCATTGCCTCAAGCTTGCCGCGCAAATTTTGTATATCTTCGCGGATTTGCTTTTCCTGTGAGCTTTTCAAGCTCAATACTGAAAATGCTTTACCATCAATAGTTATCGGTAAAATGCTCCCTCCCTTACCGATATTTTCTTCCTGACAGATGATGTTTGCTAAATAGGTCAGGTATGTGAGCGGAGCATGACGGAGGGGCGATAAATTGGGCTGATGGTGATGATGAATTGCGGTTATCAGTTCATCCGGAAAGTTCCATTTTTCTCCTAAAAGGAATCCTACGTCGGTATGGTCAAATCCGATAACGGCGCGCTCTGCATCGCGAAACGGAATTTTTTCCACTACAGCAGTTTCGACAGCAAGCTTATATTTCTCCTCAAAGTAGCTGTCTAAAACTACTTTGCCAATATCGTGCAGAAGGCAGGCAATAAAGGCTTTATCGGGCTCAAAGTATTGTATTTTGTCTGCAATCATTTTCCCCAAATATCCGGTCGCGATCGAGTGCAGCCAGAATTGCTCACGGTCAAAAAACACGTTGTTTTTTTCAGTCTCGTGGAATATATTAAATACAGAAACGCTTAAGGCGATATTTTTGACCATATCAAAACCTAAAATAACAATTGCCCGTGACAGATCGCTGACCCGCTTCGCATAGCCGTAGTACGCAGAATTTGCCATATTCAGCACTTTTGCCGTGATTGATTGGTCGTTTTTGATTGTCTCCTGCAGGATAGTTGCAGAAGAATGCGGGTCATCTATTGTTTCAAGAATCTTTTCAAAAATGACCGGCAGTGTCGGTAATTTTTTAATGTTCTGTATTATCTCATTCCGAATGTCTGTTTCCATACGTTATCCCCATATTCTTTTATATCGGCATAATTTAATGTTTTTATAGAGGTTTTATGTAATTATGTGCCATTCTAAATATATTTATGCCTCTTTATTAATTGAAAGAACCGTTATCCGGTGCAGGCGAACGGTTAACCAGGCGCCGGCAATAATTTTAAGAATCTCTGCCGGAATAAAAATGATAAATCCGCTCCATATAATTGCCGGAATATTCATTGACAGTTTTTCAGCATAAAACAGAAGATACAATATCCCGCAACAATAAATTATTCCCGCACCAAGCGTATAAGCACCAGTATACAATAAAAATATATGCTCGCTCAAAAACTTTGTTTTTAAACCCTGTTTTGTCAAGAGTCCAATAATAAAAGCTGCCGCTGGAAATCCGATGAGATACCCAAACCGGGGGTCAAAGATATATCCTATTCCGCCGCCGCCCGAAAATACCGGTATCCCTAAAAGTCCAATTCCAATATAAATGCACTGACTGAGCGCACCACTTCCAGCCCCTAACAATCCTCCTGATAGAAAAACAAATGCCGTTTGCAGTGTTATTGGCACCGGTGGAATGGGAATACGTATAAGGGCACCAACCGCTGTCAGCGATGCGAATAGTGCCGATAACACGACCCGTCTCAGAGAATCAACCGATTTCAAAGACCGTATAGAAATTATGGTTACGTTGCTAAAAACAATTCAATATTATATTTTTTCTTGAAAATTTCTTTTATGAGAATAATATGTTACTTTTAACAATGTATTATGAAATATTGTAAATGACAACACAAAAATTTTCACATAGTGGAAATAAGACCACATATGGTATCCCCCTGGAGTCCGCCAGAGGCGGAGGGAGAGGGGGATTAGAGGGGATGGAGAGGACAGAAGTCGTTTTTTTTGGGTGAGGTTTAGGGGGAGAATCCACACCCGAGAGGGTAAAATAAAAACGGGCACATAGTTTGTATCAATATTTTTCAGATTAAAAAGGATACGACTATGCGCCCGGAAATACAATATTGCAAATATTATACGCTGATGGGACAGTCAACTTTATTTTACCATCGCCCGAAAAAACTCATACAAAAATAATAAAACACTCTGGGAAATTATTCAAGAACGCAACAATTCTGTTACACAAAATATTTTCCTCTTACCTCCACTTTTACTTGACTCTATTAATAAAAATTGCGTAATTGAAAACAAACACTCAGGGGGATGCCATATTGAGAGGGAATCCCTGAAGTTATATTTCTTTTGTTTCTTATTGGCATTTTAAATAAGGAGAATCCGCAATGAAACGGTATTACGTTATTTTTCGTATAGTATTGTTCTTGGCATTTTTTTGGGGAAGTGTAGTTGGACAGCAGAGAAATCCTGCAGGTCAGCAGGAGAAACCTGCAGGAGAAGCTAATCCTGTAGTCGTTATTAAAACGGAGTTGGGTGATATTGAAGTTGAATTGTATTCCAGGCAGGCACCAATTACGGTGAAAAACTTTTTAGCGTATATTGATTCGGGAATGTACAAAGATGCAACATTTCACCGTACCGTTCGTTTAGATAATCAACCAAGAGATTCTGTTAAAATAGTTGTTATTCAGGGGAGCAGAGCCTCCGGCGGAAAAAGAGATTTTCCCGCAATAGAGCTTGAACGAACAAATAAAACAGGATTACAGCACAAAGATGGGACAATTTCGATGGCACGCAGTGGTGCAAATTCTGCGACGTCAAGTTTCTTTATCTGTATCGGTGACCAGCCGGAACTGGATTTCGGCGGGAAACGAAACACAGATGGGCAGGGTTTTGCGGCTTTCGGCACGGTTATAAAGGGAATGGATATTGTAAAAAAGGTTAATCAATCTCCGGTTTCAGAACAGCCCGGCAGTCAAACATTAAGACCGCCGATTAAGATTTTTGAAATCGTTAGAAAGAAATAACATTATTTTCACCCCGTAGGGGCGTGATGAATCACGTCCGTTTTATTTCACCCCGTCCCGAGTACTCGGGATGCGTTAACCCTTTTATTTATACACCCACAAATAAATTTGTGGGTGCCACATACACCGTTTTATTTCGGGCAGACATCCCGAATGTTCGGGACCCCTACGAAATATTTTTCACCCCGGAGGAGCAAACCCGCCGTTATTGTGGCGGGTTCGCCCTTCTAAAAAACACATATAACATCAATAGTATAACAATTTTGCACAACTGATTTATATATATCATTTTTCTTTCAAGGCTGTAATTTCTCCAGCAGATGTTATACTTCGAAGCCCCGATGGTGTTCCATCCGAGTTCATTATAAATGTGATTAGTGCATTTCGGGCGGTATTTAAATCGTATCCGGCAAAATAAGTTGCTCCGGACCATAGCTGGAATTGCATTGTCGTTGCTGAATTTCTGGAATACGGCTGTATCTCAATTCCCGCGATTTTGTTGTTTTCCCAGAATATCGTGAATCTAAAAATAACGGCTGAAAGAGGATTTGCTCCCTGCCTTCTGAACGGAATGACAGTCTGATATATTTTTCGATTAATCGTTGGTGATGGCAACGTTATAATTGAATCCAATGATAGTGTTGTGGCAGTCCCTTGATTCCAATTCTGCAGGAAGCGTCCGAATCGAGCAGTATCCGCAAACGATTGTTTCATCGGAAGATAGTTTTTATTAAGAAATGACGTCAGCAGCTGTTTTGTGCGTTCATTGAGATTGGATACGCCGGTTATGTCTCTTTCTTCCTGAAAAAAGAGTGCATTGACAGCGTTCTGATTAGTTTCTGCTGAAATGACCAATGCGTGATTTTCAACATACATTCTGAGTATTCCACCGGACGAAAGCTTGTATGTTCCTGCAAATTTTTGCAGTTCCACATCACTTGAAGAGTATACGGGGGGTGCTATCGGGACGCTGCCGCCGAATGCAATCAGCTCAATTTTATCCCGCACTGCTTCAAAAAGGGGAACTCCATTATATGATTGATTACAGAGGATAATGGTAACAACGTTTTTATCAATATATCTACGGAATTCTGCACTATACCCCAATGTGCTTCCGCCGTCGTGCTGAATGACAGTCCCGTAATCGGTTTTAAGATTGTCCCAGCCGTACGCATAATCATTAAGAAACGGCGTGTAAAACTTCTTTTTTGCTTCTACTGAAAGAATGTTGTTCGTCAACAATGCTTGATGCCAGCGATATATATCATCAGTTGCTGAAAGGATGCCGCCATTGCCAATATAATTCCAATACGGGTACGGCTTGTCAAGCACTGTGCCATTGTCCTTGATGCTATCGTAACAGTGTGCAATAACTTTTTCATTCCAGTCAGGGATTCTATAGCCAGTACAATACATTCCGGCAGGCTTAAAAAGCTGATCATACAGGAATTGCTCATACGGCTGTCCCGAAACAATCTCGATGATTGCCGCAAGGAGCGAATAGCCGGCGTTTGAATAACCGAATGCCGTACCGGGTTTAAATCGAAGCGGAGCTGAGATGACTCGTTTGACCATTGCATCGCGGGAAACTTCTTCAAAATCCAGGCCGGTGTTCTCAATCATGCCCGCAGTATGCGTAAGCAGATGGTGGAGTGTTATCTCATTTTTATCGCCCGGCATATTCTTAATATACTTTGACAGGAGATCATTCGTATGTAATTTTCCCATCATTTCAAGTTTTAAAATGCCGGCGGCGGTGAATTGTTTTGTGATTGAGCCGACAGGAAAAACGGTTTCGGATGTGTTTTGAATGCTGTGTAATCTGTCCGCCAACCCATATCCTTTATTAAGCACTGTACTGCCATTAACCGTGACAAGCACCGCCCCCGAAAAACCAAACGGCACGCACCGGGTAAGATACTGGTCAAGCTTTTGACCGATTGAACCAGTTACAATGTCATTCTTTTGGGCGATTCCGGCAGTATTAAAAAATTGTGTCAAACAGAGTACACAGAAAATTGATATGCCATTCCGATTCATTATTATTTTCCCTCAGCGCAAATGAAAAAGTCATTAAAGTATAACGTATTAAAATATGGGAAAGTTTTTAATAATACAATTGAATAATATAAAAATATCTGGAGTTCTTAAATATACGATGCTGAAATAATAATCTGAAATGCCGGTCTTGTCCGCCAGAGGCGGATCTGTTTTCAGAAGATATTTTCTCCATAAGATATTGTACTCTATAAGACTAATGAAATACCCGTACCTGCGCAGGCTCTGTTTCAATACTGATAATAGCCCGAATTACAGTTATCGGGGATTTTTAGCAAAGCCACCATTTTGTATCGAATCCCTCCCTCTCCGCAAAAAACACCGCTAATATTAATTAGCGGTTTTTTTTTATACTTAACCTTAATTCAATT
>Ga0315291_10007071_pt1 | contig 13915 bp, 11 predicted proteins | sample YL17G12_20_MG_FD_203070 | JGI IMG/M metagenome (GOLD analysis project Ga0315291, IMG submission 203070) | Sediment microbial communities from Yellowstone Lake, YNP, Wyoming, USA - YL17G12_20 | ecosystem: Environmental > Aquatic > Freshwater > Lake > Sediment | place: USA: Wyoming | collected...
GATGGCTTGGATAAGTGTGCTGATACTCCCAAAGGGGTAAAGGTAGATGCCACAGGTTGTCCGCTGGATGCAGATGCAGATGGAGTGCCGGATTATAAGGATAAGTGTGCTGATACTCCTAAAGTTTGCAAGGTGGATGCTAATGGTTGCCCGCTGGATTCGGATAAAGATGGAGTCTGCGATGGTCTGGATAAATGTGCGGATACTCCGGCTGGAATTGAAGTTGATGCTTCTGGCTGTCCCAAGGTAAAACCAATCGAGCAGAAGATAACGCTGCATATAGCTTATAAATTAGGAAGCGCAGAGATCGATGCACCTAACAAGGCAATCTTGGATGATCTGACAGAGAGGCTCAAGACTTATAAAGATGTGAAGCTTGAGATTGGAGGTTACACGGATAGTACTGGAACTACTACAGCCAACAAAAAACTCTCACAGTGGAGAGCAGATAAGGTTAGAGATTACCTTGTCTCCAAGGGTGTAACAAAAGATAGAATAACCTCAGTAGGTTACGGTGCCACAAATTTCGTAGGGGACAATAAAACCGAAGAAGGAAGACAGCAGAACCGCAGAGTGGAAATCATCCAGAAGTAGTTATCTTTCTTCTAAATGATTTATGTAGGGACGGGGTAATCCCGCCCCTGCTTTTTTTATACTTTTTTCCGAATTTGGATCCTGTGGACTTGGATTTTTCCCATAGAAAATCGAGCTCTTTTAAGCTGGTTTCCTTAAGAGACTTTTTGCTTCTGGACAGTTCTTCCTCAATAAAATTAAATCTCTTCATAAATTTTTTTACAGTCCTTCTTAAGGCAAGCTCAGGATTTATCTTGAGGTGTCGGGATAAATTTACAAGGGTGAAGAGGATGTCACCTAATTCATCTTCGATCTTTTTCTTATTCTTGGAGCGGTAAGCTTTTTTGAACTCATTCAGCTCCTCATTTAACTTAGGTAAAATATCTTCACTTCTCTGCCAGTCAAAACCATATCTCCCCACCTTTTCCCCAACCCGGTAGGCTTTGAGTAAAGCCGGGAAAGTCTCTGGTATCCCGGATAAGACCGATTCATTAGAGGAGGTGGCTAATTTAATATGCTCCCAGTTTCTTATCACCTGATCTGGAGAAAGTTTTTTCCTTTTCTTGAAAACATGAGGATGCCTTTGAATAAGCTTGACTCTCAGATTATCAATCACCTTAAAGATATCAAATCTTTTCTCTTCTCTGGCGATCTCAGAATGGAAAATTATCTGCAGGAGCAGGTCCCCTAATTCCTCTTTAAATTTGAGATCATCCTTCTTCTCCACTGAATCCAGAACCTCATAAGCTTCTTCTAATAGATAAGGCAGAAGAGAGCTATGGGTCTGAGCCCTGTCCCAGGGACAACCTTTTATTGAGCGGAGAAGGCTCATCAGGCTGACTAACTGGTTGAAACTCTCAGAATCTTTTTTCTTCACAGGTTTGCCTTTCGAATAATTTTCATATTGTAATTCAAATTGCATTCCCGGATAATAAAACAAAAGCAGGTGCAGAAATCTATAAGTTTTTTACGAAGGTAGGGGTTAGATTTATCAAACCCAAAATTGTGAAGGGCTTGATGAATCAAGCCCTTATAGGTTAGTCTCTAGTCTGTAGGGGTAGACCCCCGTGTCTGCCCCGATGATTTTAGATGTAGGGATTCAAAATATTGAACCCCTACAATTTAGATAATCCAAGATATTTAGGACAGTATCCCGTCTAGAGAGAAAAGCAAGATTACCAATTAGATTACAAAAAATTAAGTCCGGAAAAGAACCTGCTCTTTTTCAAAAAGCCAGCGGGTGATTAAAATCGCCAGGCTAGCATATAAAGCAGTGCTTAAGAAGATTAGCCCGATATACCCCCAATTATAGGTCCCCAAAAGAATCTGCTTCAAAGCCAGGCTGATATTGATAATCGGTATAAATGCCATCCCCACTGATAATTCCAGCCCTGGTAAAAAGGAAGCCATAGCTGGCATTATTATAATTATGAGCAAAGGGGAAATATAACTCTGGGCTTCTTTATAAGATTTAGCGAAAATGGATAAGGAAAGCAAAATCGAGCTTGCCAGACAACAATAGGGGATTATAAGTAAGAACAGAACCAGAATGGAAAGAGGACTGATGAAGAAAATTGCCTCTTTACCTATCTCTCCTGCCTCCTTGAATTTTGCAAAACTCGTTCCAGCACTTATGACCATACTGACTGTAGAAACAATAGCGGTGACTAAGGAGGCCGTGAAAACAGCTAAGAATTTACCTGAGGAAATCTCCCCTCTCGAAGCTGGTGAAACCAGAAGGGTTTCTAAGGTACCCCTTTCTTTCTCACCGGCAGTCAAATCAATTGCCGGATACATCGCCCCGGTCAAAGCCATAATCATAATCATATAGGGTAAAAACATCGATAAGAAAAACCCTCCCATTTTCTCTTTGGAAGCCAGATTTTCCATTTTGATTTTTACCGGGTGAAGCAGTGATCTATCAACCTTTCGATCTTTTAACCTTTCGGTAACCACGCTGTCCTGAAAAACTTTTATAATATTGCCCAACTTATCTGAAGCCATATCCGATTGGATCTCAGCTTTGTCAAAGTAGATTTTAACCTGAGCCGAGTCTCCTGCACCGATCTTTTTCTCAAAATCTTTAGAGAACTCCAGTGCAGCTGTAATCCTTTTATCCTTTAAGGCGGTACTGTAATCCTTTTCCTGAACGATTTCAAAGGACTTATTCTCCTTGAGGATAGAGAATATAGATGGAGCTTCATCCCTCCCAATGATTACTAAGGGGTTAACCCTTTCCCCTGTTTTTTTAGCCATCATCATAGACAAAGAAGTCATACCGAACATCAGAATCGGAAAAAGAAGGATCGGGACTAAAAGCATAGAGATAAGGGTTCTCCTGTCCCGGAGGATATCTTTCATCTCTTTGAAATAGATTATCTTTATCTTTTTAAAATTCATTCAAACTCCCCACTAATTTAACAAAAACCTCATCTAAATCCTTGAGTCTGGTTTCGGATTGAAGTTTTTCTAAGGTGCCAGCTGCTAAGATTTTCCCTCTATGGATGATAGCGATCTCGTCACAGAGCTTCTCTGCTTCATGCATTATGTGTGTGGAGAAAAGAATGCATTTGTTCTCATCTTTTGACCTGCGAATGAATTGAATGATATTCTTTGAGGTAATCACATCTAAACCCAGAGTGGGTTCATCTAAAATCAATACCTCCGGGTCATGGATAATGGTGCGTGCCAGAGAGACCTTTTGCTTCATCCCGGAGGAAAGTTTATCCACCCGTCTATCTCTGAAGTTCTCCATATCAAAAATCTTGAAAATATTTTCTAATCTTTTCTGGATTATCTCCTCCTCTATCCCATTCAATCTGGCAAAATAAGTTACCGTCTCCTCTGCTGTCAACCTCGGATAAAGGGCGGTATCAGAAGAGAGAAACCCGATATTGGCTTTTACTTTTTGAGAGTCAGTAAGGATATCGAAACCATTTACCTTTGCGGTTCCAGAAGTTGGCTTTAATACAGTAGAAAGAAGACGCATCAGGGTGGTCTTACCTGCGCCATTCAGCCCTAAGAGTCCAAAGATTTTCCCGGGTTGACATTCTATATTTACCTTATCCACCGCCACTATCTCCCCCCTCTTTCTATCCCGAAATATCTTTGTGAGATTAAAGGTTTTTATCATCCTTAAAACTAAGAGGTGAAATCCTAATCCTTTTTATTTTTAATACTCCGTGGTCTCCCTGATCCTTTCAGACTCAAACTTTTCCAGCCAGCGCGGATCTTTTATCTCCCCTTTGGCCGTAGACTGAACCAACTTGTAAACCCCATAACCTTGTTCATCTACGAAGATGAAGTAGACCCCACCCTGAATATAGTCATAGTTCCACCTCTCCCAGGACTTGGATGACATAGAATAGGGGTGCCTTTCGATATCAGTCGGCTCATCATATACAATATAGACCCTGCCCATATCAGTTTTCCAACCATCTTTCTCTTTTTTATGACTGGTTGAGTATCTGCGGTTTGCTTCTTCCCATCTTCTATAATATTCGATTTTAAACTCATTTTCAGGTGTTAAAGGATCCGGGTCCCTTTTCTTCCAGAATTCGAGCAAAAACTGGCTTTTGCCAAATAAATTCAGTTGATCATACATCTTTAATTCATCTTTTGTGCTGATGTAAGCGATCATCCTTCTTAAAATTTTGGCTTCTTCCTCAGTTCCGGGCTCTTCCGCGCTTTCTTGAAGAGATGGACCCAAGACCTGAAAAGGTTTTGCACCTTTGACCTCATCTCCGGAATCAAGATCTTTAACTAAAAGCTGGAGGAAATATTTACCGGGAGAAAGAGAATTTATATTCAGAGCGCTCATCACCACCGCAGAGTTCCCTGGCTTGGTGTTTATCTGATAACCATAATCCTTGGGGTTTGAACCAGTAGAATCTAATATTGAAAAACTCAAAGAATATCCCTTTTTCTCTCCTTCTAAATCAGATTTTAGATTATAAATCTCTGCGTAAAAATAGAGCATCTCTGTTTTTGAAATATATTCCCCCCTGGGGTTCGGCAGGACCTTCATCCCGGATTTATTGAATTTGACATCTAAGGTATCCTCTCCGGATAAGTTTAAAACTAACTGGAGGTCACTCATTTGTAAAGCACCTCCGTTGAAATCTGGAACCAAAATTTGAGCCTTCTTAATCCCGACCTTACTGGAATTGAGATCAATAACTTTGAACTCCAGAAAATAGATCCCTGGCTTTAGGGTATCTCCCAAGATATCGATCATCTGCACATCAGAGGTTTCAATTTTTTCCAAATCTGTTACCAAACTCCCGACCTGCCATGTTTTCTCCTTAACTTTTTCTCCTGCCTGATTTGTCAGGATAATCTCCAGGGAGATGACGGTCCCGTATCCTTCAACCTGCTTGATATAATCCAGTTCCTTCTGTTCCAGTGAGTAATATATCTCCAAATAGCTTTTTTCTGTATCCGGCAGATATTTGAAAGCCCCATAATCCAGATTGATCTTAAGCGAGTCTATAGTTGTACCCTGAGGTTGACTCTGTGGAACTAAAAACATCAGAGCTAAAAACAAAAGACAAGCTACTCCCCTCCCCCGTTCTAATTGTCCTTTCATTTTCATCTCTCCTTTTTAAAAATTAGGATTTTCACCTTTTGCCATCATAGGGATATTGAAGCTCATATTCTCCATAGCCAGTTACATCTACAAACAGGAATTTGCGATTGAGCCTGTAATAATACCAGACCAGATAAGATTTGGTGCTGAGCTCAAAGGGATGTCTATCCACTTCGTCTGGCGGACCAAACTTGATATAGACCATCCCTATATCGGTCTTATATCCCTCCTTATCGTAGATTCCGAAGTGTTCATTTGCATATTTCACCCTTTTATAATACTCCTCCATCAATTCATTCTCCGGTGTATCCGGGGTAGGGTCTTTAGATTTCCAGAAGTCCATCCATCTTTTTGTCCTATCTTCTTCCTTTGCATCTTTTAGATCCTTTAGTTCTTTATCCGAAGCCACATGGCGCAAAAGATCCACTGCCTTGGGGTAGTTGTTCTTCACCTGATAGAGCAGTGACCACTCAATATTCAGCTCCTTTTGTGCTTTTGCCCTGACCCTCCCTTCCTTGTTCACGAGCTTAAGACGAAGGGTATAGGTCCCATCTCTTAGTTCACCGATTTTAATCTCTTTGAAATCATAGAAGCTCTGATCCGCTGCTGGTTGAAGTGGGATTCTGGAGGTATCCCTTAAGACTACAGCCTTATTACTTGCCTCTAATTCGTAGATTATCAAATGATCTTCTGTTCTTAAAGGTTTAAAATTATAGAGCTCAAAATAAATCCAGAAAAGGGGTTCAGGATCACCGAAGATGCCTGAAACGCTGGGGATAACCTCTCTGCCTCGTTTGGTGAACTTCGAGGAATCCTGGTTCTCCTTCACGTCTCGAGTCAATTCTATCCCACTAAAAGCTGGATCGTTACTCTTCAGAGAAGCAACACCGATCTGCTGTTCCGATTTAAGCACCTGATTGGAATTATGGTCGATTAGCTTAAAACTCAACTTGTACTCTCCAGCTGGAACTGATAAATTAACCTGGTTAATCAAGAAATTTGAAGGTGATTGAGTTTCCTGATAATTCTCAACCATATATTCTTCCTCATGGGAGCTGGCAGTAAACTGTTTATTCTTACTGAAAAGAACTATCTCCACTTCATAGCTGGCTTTGAACCTATCCTGTTCTTTTACAAAGGTCAGCTTTTGATTGAAGACCTTATAATAAACTTCTAACCTCCATTTATCCTCTTGTCCTTCTTTTCCCGTGGATCCGTTTTCGAAAAAATAGGCAAAGTCTAAGAAAAACCCCTGCTCCTCAGGTTCTTCTAAATATCCGAAATCGGTTTGTGCAAAAGAGAAAGGGGCAAGCCATAAAGAGAAACTTAAAACCAGAAATGTTATTCTCATCTTCATATTCTTCCTTTGATAATATATCTGAATTTACGAGAAATATCCATAGAAAATTTACCCCGGTTTTCCTATTATAATTACTCTAAGCCCTACTTTTGTGTTTGGTGTTGTTCTCTTATTCGTACCTCAGTGAGATAATTGGATCTACTTTTGCTGCCCGGTAAGCCGGATAGATACCGAATATAAGCCCGACCCCAACCGCAACTGAGAAACCTATGATTACCCAGGGTAGGGAGATGCTGGCAGGCAAAGGGGTAGCTAAAGCTATAAGCTGGCTCAAAAGAAGCCCTATAACTATACCCAGGACCCCGCCTGTTCCACTCAGGGTCATAGCCTCAATAAGGAACTGCCAGATGATATTTCTCTTTTTAGCCCCAATAGCTTTCCTTATCCCTATTTCTCTGGTTCTCTCCGTAACTGAGACCAGCATTATGTTCATCACCCCAACCCCCCCAACCAAAAGACCTATGGAGGAGATAACCACCATTACCAAATAGATAGCACTAGTGATCTGGTTATAAATATTCAGCAGGTCTTCCTGAGTAGAAAGTTCAAAATCATTCGCTTTGTCTGCAGGAACTGCTCTTCTTCTTCTCATAAGCTCAGTTATCTCATCTAGCGACTTGGACATAAGCTCAGGAGACCTTGGTCGGGCAACTAAAAGTAGCTCCTTTTCTTCAGGATAAAGAATATGGTAAGTATCATATGGTAAAAGGACAAAATTGTTCATGCTTTCGCCCAAAAGATTAGGTCTTTTCTCCATTACTCCGATAACTGTAAACTTCTTAGGTGAAAAGTTTGCTCCACCTAATAAGACCTCCTTACCAAACGCGTCTTGAAAAGGAAATAACTTCTCTTTTACATCCGGTCCCAAGACAATTACATCCGCTCTAAAGTTTATATCTGAATCGGTGAAAAACCTTCCCTCAACTACAAAATTATTATTGACCACCTCATATTCCGGCATCACGCCAATCAGTTGGAAACTGGTTACCTCTTCTTTCCCGAATTTAATAATTTTGGGACCCGGTCCCCAATTCTGGGGAGAAACCTCGCTAATCGAGGGACAGAATTCCCTTACAGCCAGAGCATCCTCAAGTGTGATCGGCTTGCGATTCCTTTCCTCCTCCGGTGTTCTTCCCATGCGGATTCCAATCTTCTCTTTAGTAACATAAATTACATTGGAGCCTAAGGACTCTATCTGGGCAGCCATACTGTTATTCAAACCCTGGATAATTGAGACCATTCCGATGACTGCAGTTACTCCAATCAGAACACCTAAGATGGTTAAAAAGGAACGCATCTTGTTAGCTCTAAGCGCTGCCAGAGCCATTAAAATTCCTTCCCTTATTTCAAAAGGACTCATCTACTCTATCCCTCAATAATCTTTTACCTACTACCTATTACTTATTACCTACCACCTATTCATATCTCAAACAAGCTATTGGGTCCAACTTGGCAGCTTTCATCGCCGGAAATATCCCGAAGAAAAGTCCAACTGAAGTAGCGATTATTAGCCCGGTGATAACTGACCAGGCTTCAATTGCGGCTGGAAGTGGAGTAGTTGCAGCAATGATCTTGGCTATAAGGCTACCTAAGCTAACCCCGATTAAACCTCCTACCACTGCTAAGGTAACCGCTTCAATTAAGAACTGCCAGAGGATATTTTTCTTTTTAGCACCTACTGCCTTACGGATACCGATCTCCCTGGTTCTCTCTGTGACTGAGACCAGCATTATATTCATAATAACAATCCCTCCAACCACCAAAGCTATAGATGAGACCCCGATCATAACTAAGAAGGCAGTAGAGGTGAAAGTGCGGTATAAATCCATAAAGGTATCAGAGGTCATAATGGAGAAATCATCCGGCTTATCATAGGGAACATGCCTTCTGGCTCTGAGAACTAATCGGACCTGATCTTGAGCCTCCTGCATGGAGCCAAAATTTTCTACCTTGACAAAAACAGACATGAATCGTCTGGTGCCGAAAAGTTTATTAAAGGTGGTAATGGGAATTACTACGAAATCATCCTGATTCTGTCCCAGAAATGTTCCTCTTTTTTTAGCCACCCCTACAATCCTGAAATAATGATTCCCTATTTTGAGATCTTTATCTAAAGGGTCTTTGTCGGGAAATAGATTATCTGCGATCTCCCAGCCTATCAAGACTACCCTTCGATTGTGGTCGTTTTCAAACTCCGAGGGGTACCTTCCACTGCCCACCTCGATACTCGAGATCTCAGTTATATTAGCAGTGGCACCAACTATGGCAATATCGCTCAGATATTTATCTCTAAATTTAACCTTCCTGAAAGCAACAGCTCTGGCCCCGACTTTCCAGCACAAAGGACACCTTTCCTTGATCGCCTCCATATCCAGCAGGTTGAGATCTTTCCTTTTCAGAGCTTTTAAATATTCCTCGTCGCTCATAATTATGCCGAACTTATCCACAAAAAATGTGGTGGAGCCTAAACTCGAGATTTGGCTTGCCACATATTTATTCATTCCGGCTATGATCGAAACCACTGCTATCACAGTCATAACCCCGATTATCACTCCAATCAGGGTGAGAATAGACCTGAGCTTATTCGAGATCAAAGACCTCAATGCCATCCCCACACTTTCTAAAAACTGCAATCTTTTCCTCCATCAGAGAATAAATTTATTTTAACCTTTCATCTTTCTCGATCATTCCGTCCCGGATATGAACAACTCTATCAGCATATTTGGCTATGTCCGGCTCATGGGTAACAATGATTACCGTATTCCCATCCGTATGAAGCCGGTCAAAGAGTTTCATAATATCTGCTCCGGTGACTGTATCCAGATTACCAGTCGGCTCATCTGCTAAGATTAAAGAAGGGTTGTTCACTATTGCCCTGGCTATTGCAACCCTCTGCCTTTCTCCTCCGGAAAGCTCATTTGGTTTATGGGTAACCCTGTCTTCCAGATCAACCATTTTCAGGGCTTTTCTTGCCTTCTCTAACCTTTCTTTTGACTCGGTCCCATTATAGATTAACGGAAGCTCTACATTGTGCAATGCAGTTGCTCTGGGCAATAGGTTAAAAGTCTGGAATACAAACCCGATCTCCTTATTACGAATAAATGCTAATTCATCATCGTTCATCTGGCTCACCAGTCTGCTGTTTAGATAATATTTACCCTGGGTGGGCGTATCCAGACAACCGATCAGGTTCATAAGAGTTGATTTCCCGGAGCCGGAAGGTCCCATTATCGCCAGATATTCCCCTTTCTTCACGTCTAAATCTACCCCTCTTAAGGCCTGGACCTGAACCTTTTCGTTCCCGATCTCATATACCTTCCAGAGATTCTCAGTCTTTATCAGCACTTTAACTTCCCTCTTTTTTCTCTATTTTTTTCTCTATCTTGATCTTATCCCCATCCTTTAAGGTTCTTAAGATCTTATAGCTGCCAGTAATTATCTGGTCATTCTCTTTTAAACCTGTAATTATCTCGATATTCTGTTGATCGGAAATTCCGCTTTTGATAGGGATGAACTTCGCCTTGCTTTTTTCAACCAGAAAGACCCCATCCAGCTCTTTTTTCTTCTTCTTATTATTTTCTTCTTGTGAAGAAGAGGCTAAGGCGGTAGCTTTACCTTCTTTGGATTTGGTATTCAGGGTATCTTTTTTCTCCTCCCGCATCACCACCGCGGCAATCGGGATCTGCAGAACGTCTTTATGAGAAGCAGTAGTAACGTCAACTGAGGCTGACATACCCGGCTTTATTCCCTGTACCTCATCTAAGAGCAGAACCTTAACTAAAAAATTTACTACCTGATCCTGGGTACCATAACCAGTGACTTTGGCGGTATTACCGATCTCTGAAACCTCTCCTTTAAAAACCGTATCTGGAAAAGCATCAATTTTTATTTTTGCTTCCTGACTTAATTTCACCTCTGCGATATCGGTCTCATCCACTTCTACTTCCACCTCGAATAGAGATATATCGGATATGGTCATAATCTCAGTAGGATTATAAGTGGCACCAGTTACCATTTCACCTTCTTTTTTCATTAACTCTGTAATCTTGCCCTCCATTGGAGCAGTAATGGTGGTTTTAGCTAAAAGATCATTGGATTGCCTCAAAGAGGCTGAGCTCTGGTCATATTGAGCCTTAGCGACGTTATACTGGGTCAGAGTCGCATCGTACTGCTCCTTGGACGTAAGATTTTTTTCAAACAATTTCTTCTGGCGTTCAAAAACCAGCTCAGCTTGTTCAAAATTAGCTTTAGCAGAGCTTAACTGGGCAGAGGCTTGAGCAGCAGCAGACTTATATTCAGAAGGATCGATCTGAACCAGAAGCTGTCCTTTTTTAACCCAATCCCCATCCTTAACTGGAAGACTAATTATCACTCCCGGTACGGTGGCACTTAACTTAACATCCTTTTTTGCCTGAATCTTTCCACTCCCGGTGACTAAAGAGGCTATATCCCCTTTTTTGACCTTATCCACCTCCACCTTATAGACCTTTTCGCCAGACCTGCCTAAATTTAGCAAGACGACAATTACTATTACAGCTATTACTATAGCCCCAATTATGATCTTACCTCTTTTCTTCATAAATCTCCTCCAGTTTTTCTAATCCGCTTATTTATCTATAGCTTTTTCATATTTGGCTAAAGCTAAATTATAATCATACAGGGCTTGAACCTGGTTACTTTTTGCAGTCTTGTAAGAGACATTCGCATCTAAGAGTTCAAGCATAGATGCCGCACCTAAGTTGTATTTCTCCTGGGTAAGTTTTAAATCCTCCTCCGCTGATTTCAAAGCCTCATCCGTCAATCGAATCTTCTGCTCAGCTTCTTCCACTAAAAGATAAGCTTGTTTTATCTCTAACTCTAAATCTCTTTTACTCTGATTTAAATTTTCTTTTGCCAAATTAAGCATTGCTTTAGCACTTCTCACATTGGAAGTAGTTAAGAAACCGTCGAAAATACTCAAGCCCACCCTTATCCCTACGTCCCAGGAATCAAATTTATTCCACTCGCTTCTTGACTCTGGAAATCTGATATCGCTCCAGGAGTAATTCCCGGAGAAAGATATGACTGGGAAATTCGCACTCCGGGCAATGGTTAAACTTGAATGAGACTGATTCACCCCCATCTTAGCTTTATCTATCTGCGGATGTTTCTCCAATGCTTTTTTAGTTTCATCCTCTAAGTTGGCTTCTAACTTTTTATATTCTAACTTGGCATCGATCTCCAAGGGGGTGTTAATGTCTAAACCTAATAAACTATTTAATGAAGCTTCAGTTAATTTAACGTTATTAGCGTAAGTAATTAAATTCAGACTGTCGTTCCCTAATTGAACTTTAGCCTTAAGATAATCGGAAAGCGAAGCTGAGCCTAAATCATACCTGGCCCTTGCCATATTAAGCTGTTCGATACTTTTCTTCACCGCATCTATTTGTACTTCATACAACATCTGGGCTTTTAGAAGATTATAACAGCCCTCTTTAACGCTTAAAGCCACTGACTTTTCTGCTAATTTCAAGTCGTCCCAGGCTGATCTTTTGCCTGATCTTTTAAAATTGTAAGTAGCAAAATTTGCTCCTCCATTGAAAATGGTCTGGGTTAATCCCAAGTTAAAATTATAGTAGTCTCGAAAAGTTACCTCTTGATTCAACCTGAAAGTTGATCTTTCCTCGCTGTTCCTTGACCAGCCTGAGGAAAGATCGACACTGGGCAAGAAACCTGACCAGCCACCCAAAAGCTCCCACTTGGCTGATTTATAATTCTCCTGCGCAGAACGTGCAGTAAAGTTATTTTTCAAGGCAATCTTCACGCACTCATCTATGGAGAGAACTTTTTTAGGAACCTCCTGTGCCTGCGCTAAAAAGCCAATCCAGAAGAAAACCATTATCCAGAATGTGAGAAATACTCCTTTTTTCATCTTCGCTCCTTTAAAAAAGATTTTTACCAGCTTATCGGTACCCCGGAAATTGACATCCCCATCACGCCCAGACCAATTCCCAAGAAAACTAATACTAACCAGCAGACGAAAACCGTAATGAATGCTTTGGTCATTGAGAATTTGTATAGAACCGTCATGCCTAAGGCTATCAAGATTATCTCCCAGATAGAGAAGATATCTAAAGCTGAGAGGAGCATATATCTGATCTTGGTAAAATCACCTTCGGGCATCAACAATGCCAGGCTGGTTTGCACGTCCGCTGAGTTTTTCGCTAAGATCAAGGGAGTTTTAAGGATTGCCCCTAAGACAGTTATAAAAGATGTATAGGTTACAATTGATAAGACCTTTTTGTAACTGCTGTCTCCACCCAGAATGATATTGCAGAAAAAATAGACCAGTGATGTTAGAATGAAAAGCCCTATCAAAACCTTTATAATCTCACCTACTGCTGAACTTATTCTGGCTCCGGTGGTAACTTCAGTCATCTTCTCTAATATCTCTGGAGAAGAAGCAAGCCGTGGTATATTGGAAACTATCTCCTTCTGCAATAGGAGATTCTGTGGTAAAATTATCTGTGCTATGATTACGCTAATTATCAAGATGAGAACAAAGGCGAAAAGCCAGGAAGGCTTATAGTTTAAAAAACTGAAAACCTTTCTCGGCTCAAAAAAGACTCCAAAGACCCTGGACAAAAACCCCATCTTCTCCTCTTTTTCAGGTTCTAGTGATTTTAGTTCTTCTTCCATTCTTCCTCCTTAAAAAACTGGTTATACAATTATTTTAACGTAATAAAACCTAAAAAGTTTCAAAAATCAACTGAAAATTGGATTGAGGATTGATATTCTCATAACTCTTGACGGATATGAGACCTTTTAATAATTACTTAAAGAATATAAATTTTAAGTTAAGGTTAAAACCTGATTTCACCTATCAAATATTCTTGGAAATATTGATTTTTTACTTGACAATGATTTTTATAAAGGTTATTTTAAAAAAATAGAGGGAAAACTTCTCAAATGGATTAGAGAATGGTAAGGAGAGAATAAAATCTCCTTTCGGGCTATAGGTGGGTGCATCGAGTTTTTCTTCCCCCGATAGATTAAAAAAAGTTCATAGAAGATTATCGTCCTGCAATGTGCCGATAAAGGCGTGTCAGCACCTAAAGCGGGAGTGGTTGGTTTTACCTCATATAACGTTTGAGCCAATTTTCAATCGAGGAAATTGGAAGGGGTTATTTTTTTACCTTTTACAAAAACTTTTAAGGAGGAACACAAATGAAGAAAAGTATTTTAGTAGTATTGTTAGTAATTTTAGCCATTATGGTATGGACAGTACTGGTTACAGCTAAGGCGACCAATAAAGAGAATCTACAGCAGCCGACCCAGATACAGAAGACTGAAGCGATCCCAGGACCGGAGGCATTTCCAGCGGTAGTATTACCCAAGGCAAAGCCAACTAAACC
>Ga0315291_10007072_pt1 | contig 13912 bp, 15 predicted proteins | sample YL17G12_20_MG_FD_203070 | JGI IMG/M metagenome (GOLD analysis project Ga0315291, IMG submission 203070) | Sediment microbial communities from Yellowstone Lake, YNP, Wyoming, USA - YL17G12_20 | ecosystem: Environmental > Aquatic > Freshwater > Lake > Sediment | place: USA: Wyoming | collected...
ACAAAAGAGAGACTTCGGTTAGAATCACCCATTTATCAACTAAAATCCAGGTTAGTTGTCAATCAGAAAGATTGCAGGGCGATAACAGAAAGCGAGCGATGGAATTGCTTCTTTCCAAGCTTTATCAATTTTACAGAGAATCTCGGGAAACTGAATTAAAAGAAATAAAGGGAGAAAAAATTTCAGCCAGCTGGGGAAACCAAATCCGGTCTTACGTCTTGCATCCCTACAAATTGGTAAAAGACCTCAGAACAAATATTGAGAGTTCTGATACCGAAGGGATTCTAGATGGCAATCTGCAACAATTTGTCGAAGCTGAAATTAAATCGTCATTATGATAAACTTTCAAAACATCGCTAAAACTTTCCCTCCCAGTCAACCAGGTTCTCAACCGACAGCAGCTCTGGAAGATGTATCTTTTGAAGTAAAAGAAAAGGAGTTTATTTCAATTGTTGGAAGGTCGGGAGCTGGCAAGACCACCTTATTAAGATTGCTTTTGGCCGAAGAAAAACCAACTCAAGGCCGCATTTTCTTTGACGGCCAGGACGTTCATAAAATTAAAAAATCTAAGCTTCCTAATTTTCGAAGAAGAATTGGAACGGTTTTTCAAGATTATAAACTGCTTCCGTCAAAAACGGCTTATGAAAATGTTGCTTACGCAATGGAGGTAATAGGTAAAAGCGATGCTGAAATTTCGCGGGATGTGCCGGTTGTTTTAAATATAGTGGGTCTGACTGACCGGGCTAATAATTTTCCTCAAGAACTTTCGGGAGGAGAAAAACAACGGGTAGCCATTGCCCGAGCCCTAATTCATCGGCCAGAAGTTATTTTGGCAGACGAACCTACGGGTAATCTTGATCCCTATCATGCCTTAGACATCATTCGACTCCTGCAAAAAATAAATGAAATTGGCACAACCGTGATTTTAGCCACTCATAATAAAGAAATCATCAACAATTTAGGAAAAAGGGTGATTACTCTGGAAGGGGGTAAAATTATCAGGGACGAAAAAAGGGGCAGATTCATTTTATAACCATGCTAACACCTCTCAAAAGAATAATTAAATTTGGCTGGCAAAACCTGACCCGTAATGGCGGTTCAGTGACGGCAACCTGTTTTATTATGGTTTTAACCATTTCTTTGGCGACTTCGCTCTTTCTTTTGGATTTATCTTCAAAATTTGTAATATCAAAAATTGAGGAAAAAGCTGATATCTCTGTTTATTTCAAAAGCGATGTCCAAGAAGAAGAAATTTTAAAAGTAAAAGACGAGATTTCTAAATTTTCTTCTGAAGTAAAAAGCATTGAATATGTCTCTAAAGAAACGGCGTTGGACCAATTTACTAAAAGGTACGAAGAAAATCCCTTAATAGTAGAAAGTCTTAAGGCCTTAGGATTTAATCCTTTATTGGCCTCTTTGAATATTAGAGCCGCTGATCCCGGCAACTACGAAAAAATAGCCAGTTTTTTGGAAACAAGTTCATTCAGCGATTTAATCGACCACCAAAATTACCTCAAAACTAAAGGGGTGATTGAAAGAATTTTTTCTCTGACTTCAAGAACCAACCAGGCCGGCTTTATACTTTCAATAATCGTTGCAATTTTAGCTGTTTTGGTTACTTTCAATACAATAAGATTGGCAATTTATAACCGTCGGGAAGAAATTTCTATCCAGAGATTGGTGGGTGCTTCAAACTGGTTTATCAGGGGGCCATTCATCGTTCAGGGAATATTTGCCGGAATTTTTTCGGCCATAATTTCACTTTTGATAACGGTTGGGGTCTGCTATTTTCTAAGTCCTAAAATTGAAATTTTATTTTCTGGCCTTAATGTTTGGAGATACCTTATCAGTAATTTCTTTACCATTATTTTGATTCAGTTAATCACTGGGATTGGTCTGGGAATAATTTCCAGCGCCATCGCCGTCAGAAAATATTTGAAGGTGTAAAATATTGCGGGGTCGTCTAATGGTAGTAATTTTATTGGATGTATGCTACGATTAAGTAATGGCAAAATTTTCTGTAATACCTAATCTTTTACCTCATAACGACACGCGATATAAGAAATGGCGTGAAAGTTTAAAGAAAAGACCGGCCCCATGGTGTAAAGGATATACAAAGGAAACTCATCCAAGCATTGCAAAGATGGTAGCGACCTTTAAAAAGAGAAAGATTGATAATTTTAGAAATTGGCGTGAAGAGATGAAAAAGATTGGGAAAATTCCATCGAATTACCCACCATTTAAAAAAGATGGAGATTTAGCAGAATTAATAGGAGTGGTTTTAGGAGATGGCAATATATCTAGCTTTCCAAGAACTGAAGAATTGAGAATAGTTTCTAATTCTAATAACACTGGATTTATAAAAAGATATGCTCGTTTGCTTAGTAAAGTTATTAAAAAAAGACCAAATATTAGGAAAGATAAAAACGAGAATGCTGTTCGTATAAGAATATATCAAAAGTATCTTAGTAAAAGGATAGGTATTCCCAGCGGTGCAAGAAAAAATAAAAACATAAATATTCCTAGATGGATTCTAGAGAAGAAAGCGTATCTAAAAAGATATCTTCGGGGATTATATGAAGCAGAAGGAAGCTTTTGTGTTCATAAACCAACATATACCTATAAATTTTTATTTAGCAATAGAAATGAATCATTACTTAAGAATGTTTATCGGGCATTAAGAATTTTAGGATTACATCCGCATAAAAGTAAATATAAAATCCAAATTTCTAAACAAAAAGAGGTTTATAAAGTTAAAGACTTAATTAGATTTAGAAAATATTAATTTTGCGAGGTCTGCTAAAGGTAGGCAAGTGGCCTCTGAAGCCATTAATCTTGGTTCGAATCCAAGCCTCGCAGCCAACACATGCTAAGTCAGGTGACTGAGATACCTAGCTTTCCAGGAAGTCGAACTTTTTCTAGACCGAGACGGTTTGAGCCTAAGCGTTAGAGCAAATAAAGGTCGTAATTAATTTAATTATTAATTTAATACTATAATGGAGAAGAAACTAAAAGAGATAGAAGTTAAGTTAAGGGCTATTAATTCTATTATTACCAAACTTGACCCTGCCATAAAACTCGCGGCCTTTGAGGTGTTGAAATTATTGTTATTAAAAAACTCTCTCGAAACAGGTCCTACAAATAAGAATATACCCACAACAGAAGGTGGGACATCAGGGGACGTTAGAGATTTCTATGCGTCATTTAATCCTACGAAACCAGCGGATTCTGTTTTGGTTTTGGCAGGTTGGTTGTATACACAAAGAGGGTCTACACCATTTACTTTAACGGAATTGAGGGACTTGATTAATGATGTTGGCGTTCCAATGCCAGACAGAATTGACATGACTTTACGGAATTGCACCAGGAATGGAAAGAAATTATTCCAGAGAGCAGGTCAGGGTGACTATCGGCCAACAGTGCATGGAGAGAATTTCTTTAAGTCAGAAATGAATCTTAAGCCGGGCAAAAAACTATAACCCCGAAATGTTATTTGTCGAATTTATAGCACCACTCAAAAATGCTGTCCAAGCACAAAAATGCTTGTGTTCTTTATATTATCTAAAACATAATTTAAATATTGAAATTGCTACAGTGCCTCAGATTAGAAATTTGTTATTGAGAGCTAGAGTAATAAAAAGGTCTAGTAAAATAAATTACGCAAGGGCCCTTGCGAGTCTTGATGAAAAAGTCGACTCTCCGACAAATAATATGTGGCAAATTACCCCTTCGGGTGAAAAACATATACGAAGCATCTTAAAGCTTTCCGTTGAAGAGGTTGAGACAGAGAACGATACTACTATTTTAGAGAATCTTATTAAGAAAAAAATTTCTGATTCAGAAATTCAGGATTATCTTAATGAAGCCGTAGACTGCTTGAGAATAGGTCGATTACGTGCTTGTGTTGTTTTTCTTTGGGCAGGATCTGTTTATTTGATAAGGCAGATGTTAATAAAGAAAAATATAAAAAAACTAAACGATTGTTTAAAAAAGCACGACCCTAATTCCAAAAATGTAAAAAGGATCGAAGATTTCGCCTATATAAAAGATTCTGTTCTTTTGTTAGTCATGCAAGACTTGGGTCTATGTGATAAAAATCAAAGAGAGATATTAGAGCAGTGCCTAGATCTTAGGAATAAGTGCGGTCATCCCGGAAAATATAGTCCCGGGCCAAAACGTGTGTCTGCATTTATCGAAGACTTGATTTCTATAATTTTTGACTAAACTAAATCTTGAGTGATAATCGACGTCCGACATCGATTACACAACATATGTTAAGTCAGGTGACTGAGACGCATGAAAAGAAAATCACCGAAAAAATCGGTGATTTTCTTTTTTACTCCAAGTTAATTTTTCTATCCTTGAGAACCAATTTGCTTTTTAGGAATGAAAGAAGTTCTCTTTTTTCAACTCGCGTTCCTTCTTTCAGGAGATATTTTGCGTAATCTCTTGAACTGACATTAACATCCGTATTTTCTTCTTTTTGTCCTAGCATGGTTTTGAATCTGTTGAGCCGAGTTATCTCTTGTTCGACTTTTGATTTAACTCCCAGCTCGTCCAGATCAACTCTATCCATCAATTCAACCAATTCGCTAATTAGATTGGTCTCATTAATCGCCGGATTTTTGCAGTCTATATTCCTCGCTTTTGTACAGAAATAATAGACATGCCGGTTTACGCCGCCGTCTTTGAGTTTTTTGAACTTCTCGTCAGCCGATATCCCGGAGCCGCAATAGCCGCATTTAATCAATTTTGTGAATGCGAATTCCTTGCTTTCGGTTTTCGGGATAAAATTTTCGTTGAGCGTCATCTGGACTCTATCAAATAACTCTTTGCTTATAATTGGCGTGTGTTTGCCGACATACCAGTTGTTGCTTCCTACCGGATATTCAAACTCTCCGTAATAAAATGAATTTCGGAGAATTAGATAGACATTCGCCAATACAAGCGGTTTGCCGTTCTTTGTCTTAAAGTTAATTTCTCTGAGCCAGCGGTATACTTTACGTCCGCTCCATTGCTCATTTGCTACTCTTTCAAACATCTGTTTTATGACTGGCGCCCGTTTCGGATCTATTCTGGCTTGGCACTTCTTATCAACGTGTTTTTCGTTGAGATAGCCCGTAGGAGCGACTCCCGGTCTGAATCCCATTTCACATCTGGTCCGCAGTCCGCGCTTCACATTTACTGCCTTATTATCGTTTTCCAGCTTAGCTTGGCTGCCGAGTATCATAAGTAGAAATTTCTCATTCGGGTTGTTGGTGAATCTTTGTCCGAATGTCCTTATTTCTAAAAGGAGCTTTTGATCCATTAAATCTACTATTGATCCCAGATCTCCGGCATTTCTGCTTAATCGGTCTGGGGCCCAGGTGAGAATAGCGTTGTATTTTCCTTGACGGATTTCAGTCAGCATCTGATTGAATATTTCTCTTTGACCGACTTCTTTTGAGGAATGAGCTTCGCGTTTGATTTCTACCACTTTGAGCTTTTCCTTTTCCGCCAAAGCAAGCATTTCCTTTACCTGCGATTCTATGGAAAGGGCTTGTTTATCTTCCGCCTCCGTTGATTTTCTGGCGTAAAGGCAGTATTTTAGCTCGATTAAAATGGGGGATTGATAGTTATTAATTTTTGTCGTTGTTGTTTGCTCCATATCCTTGAATGGTTTTTAATTGTTTATTTCGACCTTTCAGGGAGAGGATGCCGCAACGGCGCTAGGGAGCCCAGACCCCATCAGTTGATAACTTTTACCTCTCAAATTCTGGTCAGAATCTAAATAGTAGCCATTGTGGATAAGTGCGTTTGACAACCGACCATTTGGTCGGTTATTATATTATAATAATATGAAAAACGAAGCTGTAACCAAAAGACAAAAGGAGGTTTTAAGAATTATTTACGATAATTTAATTACCGCTGGTTTTCCACCTTCTTTTAGCGAATTAAAAGAAAAATTAAATATTTCTTCCAACCAATCGCTATTGGATAATTTTTTAATTTTAGAAAAAAAGAATTTAATCAGCAGAGAAGAGGGTTCCGCCCGCGGTATTAAAATTCTAAGGAGGGGTTATAAAGCAATTAACGCCAGGCCGTTGGCGCCAGTTGTGGGTACCACTTCGGCCGGTAGTTTTACTGAGGCCATTGAAGATCTTGGTGCTTGGCAACCTCTATCAAAAGATGTTGAAACCATTGCCGACGATGTTCTTATTGTGCGAGTTATGGGTGATTCGATGATTAACGCCAATATTAATGATGGCGATTTAATTTTATTTAAAAAAACAAACGAGTTTACTTCTGGCGATATCGTTTTAGCGCAGACACCCGACGGCACGACGGTTAAACGTTTTGTTTTACAAGACAAACCACCTTATAAATTTTTAAAACCGGAAAATCCCAGGTACTCAAACATTCCCTTTACCGATGAAATGGAAGTAATTGGTAAAATGGTGAAAAAGAATAGTAAGGCTTTAAAACGGGATAAAAAAAACACAGAGATAATAAAACCATATTACGAAAAGTCTAAATTTAAACTTTATCACGCAGACTGTTTAGATATTCTTGCCCAGCTTCCTGAAAATTCGGTTGATATGGTTTTTGCGGATCCGCCGTATCTTTTATCAAACGGCGGTTTTACCGTTCATGCTGGGAGACGCGTAAGTGTAAATAAAGGTGAGTGGGATAAAAGCAACGGGTTAAAGAAAGATTTTGAATTTCATCTTAGGTGGATAAAAGCCATAAAACGTGTTTTAAAATCTAACGGTACGGTTTGGATTAGCGGAACTTATCACTCAATTTATCAATGTGGTTTTGCGCTCCAAGCCGCCGGATTCCATATCCTTAATGATATTTCTTGGTTCAAGCCGAATGCTTCTCCGAATTTAAGTTGCCGTTACTTTACCGCAAGCCACGAAACTTTACTTTGGGCCCGCAAAGATAAAAAATCAAAACATACCTTTAATTACGATTTGATGAAAAATGGTAATTGGCCAGAAGATCGTCTTAAAAAACCGGGGTTCCAAATGCGTTCAGTTTGGGCCATAGGAACACCGAAAGCAGTTGAAAAAAAATTCGGTAAACACCCAACACAGAAACCTGAAGAATTACTAAAACGAGTTGTGCTTGCGAGCACCAATAAGGGCGATTTAATTCTTGATCCCTTTGCCGGAAGTTCAACGACCGGCATCGCTGCTTATCTTTTGGGACGACATTTTATCGGTGTTGACACCGATCCGAAGTTCCTGGATTTATCAATAAAACGCTTTGAGGAGTTAGATAAAAACATTAAAAGTAAATTACTTTAATATTATGGCAAACAGTAAATCTTGGAAGAAAATTTTCGATGATTATAAAATTTTGGATCATGACTTTGGTAAGTCGCCGTTTCCGCTTTCCGCAGCGCAGATAAAAAGGGCTTGTCAAAAATTCAAAGAGACGGGCGAAAAAGAAGTTCGCATTTTGTGCAAACAAGATAGTAGAGAGGGTAGGCCAGATATTTTCCAAAAGTATAATTTGTTTTTGCTTCCAGTAAAAAATGGCTATTACAATATTATTAAAGGCGAGGGTTATATTGATATTCCGGAAATTAAAAAAGAGGTTGTGGTTTATTCTTCAAAACTCGATTTCCAGTTAGATACGGCAAAAATCGGAAATTCAGAAATGCAGCATCTTGATTATGCCTATGCCGCAAGTTTAATTCGTACTTTTATGGAAGATCCCTCGCTTGTTCTTACGATACGAGGCAGGAAATATACTCCCGATTTTGAGTTTAAAGTTGGCAAACAAATTATTAAGGTTTCAAGCGTACAGACAGAAGTTGACGCTGGTTACGAGGGCAAAAATCAAGTCGTGCTTATTGAAGCAAAAAACTTTAGCGCGACAAACGTAATTATTCGCCAGCTTTTCTATCCATTTAGGCAATGGCAAGAACAGACAAAGAAAAAGGTTATTACTTTATTTTTTGATAAAGTAAGCGGTGAAGATGTTTATTCAATTTGGCAATTTGAATTTGAAGATTCGAATAATTACAACAGTATTAAATTGGTAAAATCTGGAAAGTTCAGAATAATTGAGAAATAATATTATGGAAAATAAACTAAAACACCTTGAGTTTATTCAAGGAGTCATTAATCGAATGGCGGGCAATTTATTTTTCTTGAGAGGTTGGACAATTACATTAATTGCCGCATTGCTCGCATTATTTGTAAAAGGTACTAATTCCAATTACATTATTTATTTTCTTTTAGTTCTCGTCCTTGTTTTTTGGATTTTGGACGGTTATTTTCTTTCGCAAGAGCGATTATTCAGGGCTTTATATAATCATGTAAGAAAACTTGATGAAAAAGAAATTGATTTTTCAATGAATACAAGTGAATATAAAAAAGACAAGAAAAATACCTGGGTGTGCGCAATGTTTTCGTCTACGCTTTTAGTTTTCTATTTACCTTTGGTTGGCGTTGCGTTATTAATTGCGTACTTAATAAATTAAATTCAAAATTATGGCAAAAAAAGTATTTGTTAGTTTCGACTTTCATAATGATAGTGGTATCAAAAATTTTGTAATGGGGCAAGCAAAATTACCAGCATCTCCTTTTTGGGGTGCGGATTGGTCAATGAAAGAAGCGGCACCTCAACACAAATGGGAAGATGAAGCAGAAAGAAGAATAAAACAGTGCGACATTGTTCTTGTTATGGTTGGGAGGCAAACTTATAAAGCAGACGGGGTATTAAAAGAAGTAGAATTTGCACGAGAATACGATAAGCCGATTGCGCAGATTATTGCTTATTCTGATCTTATAAACCCGACTCCGGTCGCTAATGCAGGACGACTTTATAGATGGAACTGGGAAAACTTAAAAACCCTTCTTAATTAACTATGGCGACAAAAAGACAAGTTTTTTATAGTTTTCATTATAAACCAGATTGTTGGCGTGCATCAACAATCCGTAGCATAGGTGCTATTGAAGGAAACAAACCAGCATCCGATAATGACTGGGAGACAATCACAAGTAGTGGTGATGAAGCGATTAAAAAATGGATAAAAGATCAAATGCAATATCGTTCATGTACGGTTGTTCTCGTTGGGAATAAAACCGCGGATAGGAAATGGATAAATTATGAAATAGTGAAGTCATGGGATTTTCGTATGGGTGTTGTGGGTATATACATCCACGGTCTGAAAAACAGCCAAGGATATATTTCTGAAAAAGGAAATAACCCGTTCGACTACATAACTCACGGAGGAACCAAGGAAAAACTATCTACGATTGTGAAGTGTTATAATCCGGCAGGAGCTAATAGTAAAGAAAGATATGATTGGATTTCACAACATCTAGCCAATGCGGTTGAGGAAGCAATAAAGATTAGGAATGATAATTAAGTCTGTCAAAAAATTCGCCGATCAAAAAAAGGTATAGCTAAAAAATCACCAAAAATGAGACACCAAAATATACCCCTAAATAGTGTCTCATTTGTCTCATTTCCCGAACAAAACGCCCCGACTGAGACACCTTAATGAGACACCCCCAAAAGCCCCAGTCTTCCCCTTAAAATCGGGGTTCAGAACTGAGGTACACAGCCATCACATGCTAAGTCAGGTGACCGAGACGCGTCGTTTAGAAGCTTCAAAAAACGCCCGAAATCTCTCTTAAAACCTTAGTTCCAGACCGAGGTTGCCAGCATTCTAGTGCTCGGTATCGAGAAACCGAGACGTATAATTATGTATTTCCAAGAATTCCCAATTTATAACTACTATAATCATCTAAAATCAATAGATAGTTTTTTGGGTATTTCTGGATCATTATGGGGCGCAGTTGTTGCAATGTTGGGGGTGATAGCTACTGTTATTTTAGGATTTTTAGCTATTTTTGGTGAACAAGTTAGGAAATGTTTATTTAAACCAAACATTCAAGCAGTCGATGGAAAAAAAACCGAGCAACTTATCGGAAACGATACTTACATTTTTCAAAGATTTATTGTAAAAAATTCTAGAAAAAATCGCGGAATTCCCTATCAAGCTAAGGATGTCCGCGTTCTACTCACTTATCGTAATTTACCAAAAAATAATAATTTTATACCAATTCCTTTACGATGGACTCATTTTAATAAGAGTCCAGAAAGAAATATTCCTCCAGATGAAAATATTTATGTAGACGTGCTTTATCAAAAGAAAGGAGAGAATAAATACAAATTTTGTTGGGCTCCAGGCACAAGTTCAGAAGAGCCAGAGTTGAGTGATTTTAATTGTGAGTGGGGCGATATTAGATTGGAGTTTTTCGATGAAAATGGCGCAATCGGAGATATATACCTAAGGTATGATTTGCTTACTGATATCCTGAAAAAAGCTTAGACCGAGACGCGTCGGTGAGACGCCCCCAAAACCGCCCAAATTTCCCTTAAAACCCTGGTTCTGGACCGGGGCACACAGCAGTCTAATGCTCGGTATCGAGCGACCGAGACGCATCGGCGGGGAAGCTAAAATAATTGACAATACCACAAAAATGTGGTATTGTTTTATTATTAAAGTTAGTTCATAAAATAGAAAAAATAAGGAAAGGAGATGCTGAAATGGCAACAAGAGAAGAAAAAATAAAGGAACTAAATGCTCTTTATGCAAAAGCAACAACCGAAGAGGAGTACGCCCAGGCATACAAGAGCGCCGTGAGCTATTATTACGAAGCTTCCAGAGCCGGAGAACCCTTCCAAGTGCTTGCCGAAATCATGCTTCCCGGCTATTGGGCGGAGTATTACCGGCTCAAGAAATTCCCTCAGAAGGATGAAACGGAACAGGAACAAAAAATCAATTTCCATGTTTCCTGGGTAGACCAGTACTACCGGCAGGTGCCAAAAGAAAACACTGAACTCAAGCTGAACTACGGGTACTTGTTGTCCGTTAGTTTCAACTACCTGAAAGGAGATTTCGAAGAAGCCAGGAAAGTGGATGAGGAAATTCAGCGATTGGCTAAAGAAACGAAAAATATCGCTATTATCATTAAGGCCATAAATGCGCACGGTCTAACCGCGATGCAGAAGAAAGATTGGCCGGCGGCAATCGCCATATTTTCTCGGGCTGAAAAAAGCTTTACAGAAGCGTTTGATGTCCCCGATGTCTGGCAGCACTTCGCGAATACTCTTAACAATCGTGGTATGTCGAGGCTGAATCTAAGCGATGGGACGGATCAGTGGCAAGAAAAGAGAGGGATTATTTCTTCTGGCATCGTTGACCTATGGAATGCGGAGGAGCTTTATATGAAAGTCACTCCGCCGCCCCTCAAGCATATTGACGGGATTGAGAACAGGTTTATCATGGCGGCCATTCGATTACTTTCAACGGAAGGGAAAGAACTGGCTGAAATGGGGCAAAAAGTGAAAGCCGCTTTCGAGGCGAAAGATCGCGATGGGGCAAAAAAGTTAATCTTCACCCTGCGCGCGATCACTGACGCTGATTTCAAGAAGCTCACTAATATAGAAGGGAAGCTTGAACCAGAAGTTGTCGCCGATGGCGGCACAATGACCTTTATTAAATCAGTCCAGATTGGATTGCAGATGGCAGACGAATTCCTGGAAAAGAACAAGGAAAAAAAACAATAAGATAACGGAGGGCTATCAGCAAAGCCCTGCCAGTTAATGACTGACAGGGCTTTTTATATTGTACACCCTTTTATAGTGTCCAATATGTCCAATTTTGTGCTAAAATCGCAATATAAGACCCCGACCAAGAGGCGTAAGCAGGGAAGTCCAAAAAGGCCCAAATTTCCCCTTAAAGACTCGGTTCCAGACCGGGGCTCACAGCACCTACTTTTAACAAAACTTGAACTTAAAAATTTGCTATTTTGGTAGGTTTTTGACTTACCCTAGGGCAGGACTAGAACTCATCACTAAATTAGAGATTTTTTGTTATAATAAAGATGGAAGCTTAATAGACATTTTCTAAAAATAAGTTTTTTTATATCCTATGTGGAAAAACTTAGCACTAAATTTAATCAGACAGAGATTAATAATAGAAGGAACTACTGAAAAAATTGTAGAACCTGATGGAATTAAAGAATATTTACTCGAATTAGCAAAAGTTGCCGAAGCAACAGTTTTATCAGATCCTGTCGCTTACAGCGCTCATGAAATGGGGTATGGAGGTTGGATTCATTGGAAATCGTCGGGAAGTCATTTTTACAGTTATCCTACTGATCCCCCTTTGTTTACTGTTGATATTTATACTTGTAAGTCTTTTTCTATTGAAAAAGTTATTGATTTTACAAGAAAACATTTCAATCCAATTGAAATGGTGTGGAAAGAGATAGTGGTGTAAGCTTTCTTAGTCCACAATTATTCAAAAACCAAGTTCTAATATTGTACCATCCCCGCAGCTTACATTTTTTACTAGAATTGAACTTAAAAATTCACTATTTTTTGCTAAAATTTTCTAAACCCAGGACAAAACTCGAACGTTTATCGCCAAAAAGCGATTTTTTTGATAGAATGGGAAAATGCGACAAATAAAACTGGCAGATTTTACTATCAAGAAAATAATAAAGGGAGGGTTTAAGAGAGTCATTCCTGAGCTTTATGGTTTGAAAGGGATAATTGAAAATAACCCTTGGCATAATAAAGAATCGGTTTTTGATCATACGCTTACTGTTTTTGATAATTTAGAAAAGGTTATTCGAGATTCAAAGGAAGAGATCAGGTGCGCTTTAAATAAAATCGTTGATAAAAATTCCAGAAAGAAATTATTATATATTGCCGCATTAATACACGATATTGGTAAAGGAGAAACGATAACTAATTTGGGTAGTGGAGTCAAGGGTTGTCCAGGCCACGAGAAGAAGGGGGCGCAGAGGGCAAGGAATATATTGAAGCGTTTCAATCTTTCCCAGGGAGAATCCAAAATTGTCACGGACATCGTTGGGAATCATGGCGTAATGCATGATATAGTCGGCTTGGGATACAAGGGATTTAAAAAGAGTGCAGGGAAAGATCATAATTTGACGCATGCTGTGGTAGGCTTGGAGAATAAGAATTTTCAGAAGGAATATAAAAATCTGAAAAAGAAATTCTCAAACATATATATGGAACTAATCTTGTTAACCTTTGCTGATACCGCTGTTAGTTATCTAAAAAAGACTGATCCAGCCGAATTCCGCCACAGAATTAATTTTTACAAGAGAGAATTGAAGAATCTAATATATTTTTAAGTAAGGCAATCTATCAAACAGGTTCTAACCCCAGGTAGTACACTTCGACGAGCTCAGTGACTACGGGGCCTCGCATCCCTCCTTCGCTAAAAGATACGGACGGGCAAGCGTCCAGCCGGGGGAGCCCCGATTCCCGCCTATTTATTCGGGCGGTTTTTTGGTAGAATGAAATAAAATTATGAGAATAGGATTTTTTACAGATTCATATTTGCCCGCAATCCACGGAGTGGAAGTTTCTATAGAGACCTTTAGAAAAGAACTAGAGGCGATGGGACACAAAGTTTTTATTTATGCGCCCGAAAGCCCCGGTTATAAGGATAAAAACCCAAATGTCTTTCGGTTTAAATCGCAAAAAGTTATTAAAAATCCAGAAATGCGTTATGCTTTTGCCTTTCTGCCCGTTAACCGCAATTTCAAAGAAATCGATCGTTTTAAACTGGATATTGCTCATGCTCATTCTCCTTTTAGTTTGGGTATTTTGGCAAAATATATTTCCGAACGCCAAATAATTCCTCTAATCTATACTCACCATACTCATTATTCAGAATACGCCAAGGCTTATTTAGGAGAAAAAGTGCTGTTGCCTTATTTGGCTAAAATTTATAGCACTTGGTTTGCTAATAATTCTAATGCTGTTATTGCGCCCTCTTTGAAAATTAAAAAACTCCTCCAGAATTACGGCGTTAAAAAGAAAATTCCCATTTATATTTTGCCAACCGGAATAAATTTAAAAA
>Ga0315291_10007073_pt1 | contig 13911 bp, 9 predicted proteins | sample YL17G12_20_MG_FD_203070 | JGI IMG/M metagenome (GOLD analysis project Ga0315291, IMG submission 203070) | Sediment microbial communities from Yellowstone Lake, YNP, Wyoming, USA - YL17G12_20 | ecosystem: Environmental > Aquatic > Freshwater > Lake > Sediment | place: USA: Wyoming | collected...
GTCCCGCTAAGCGGGACTCGCAATGACAGTATTCTGATATCACATACACAAGCCGAAAACTGGATTTTTTCACACCTTCTGACCTATTACGTGATGGGGCAATGCCAGGCCCCAGATGTTGGGATGGGAGAGAGCATGGGTGCGCGCGTGAAAGTGGGACTGCTGCTCCTTGGGATAGTGATGAGCGCGGGCGCGGCTCTGTATCTCTTCAGGCCGCGTGAGTGGCGTACGACGGCTCCCGCGATGGGGACGCATGCCACCGTGACACTCGTAGGGACTCCGATGGACGCACTGGCCGGCAGGATGCGCCGTCTCTCCGCTGCCGCGCTCAGCGAGGTCAATGCAGTTGAGAACCTGATGAGCATCTACAGGCAGGACAGCGATGTGGGGCGCCTGAATCGAAACACGTCCGGTGAGGAACTCAGGATTGATGCCCGCACCCTCGAGGTGCTCACCGCGGCAATCGAGTCGTCGAGGCTCACGGGGGGGGCCTTCAACATCTTTGTTCTCCCTGCGGAGCAGCTCTGGGGGTTCAAGACCGGCCACGCGCGCAGGGTGCCTTCTCCCGGGAGGGTTGAGATCCCCTCCGGTGATGGTTCGGACATCTCATTGCGGTCGTCGGGCGGGCGCCATTTCGCCAGGTTCCTCGAGAAGGGGATAAAAATCGACCTGGGCGGTATCGCCGCCGGTTACGCGGTGGACAGGGCAATCAAGGTTTTAAAGGGAATGAACGCGCGCGGCGCCATCGTGGATATAGGGGGGGATAGTTACTGTCTGGGGATGAGCGCCCGCGGAACGCCCTGGAGGGTGGGAGTCCGAGATCCCCGCGGGAGGGGGACGCTGACCGTGCTCGAGCTTTCGGACATGGCAGTGGCGACGTCGGGCGACTACGAGGATTTCTTCATGGAGAACGGGAAGCGGTACAGCCACATATTTGACCCTCGCACCGGCAGGCCTGCCGCGAGCGGCGTCATCAGCGCGACGGTGATCTCACGCTCGTGCACGACGGCGGATGCGCTGGCGACGGCGCTGGTGGTGATGGGGAAGGACGAAGGGCTCCGGCTCGTCAGGCGAATGCCGGACACGGAGTGCATTCTGGTGACCGAGGAGGCAGGGCGCCTGAGCGTGATCCGGTCGTCGGATAGCACCGGTCATTGACTGTGCGTGTGTGGGATGAGGCGCTCTATGCACACGATGAACCTTAGCCTACTCCCGATGAAGGCGGATACACTCTCAACTCTCAACTCTCAACCCTCGACCTGGTTCAGCCATGCCTGATCTGATCACGCACCTCTGCGTTACGCAGGTCGCGCGGCGGTTATTCCGCCTCACCTGCTTCCCTCTCCTCGCGCTGGGTGCGATTCTTCCCGACGTCTTCTCGCGCCCGTTCCATATTCTCTTCCCTGCCGCCTACTGGTTCGTCGTCCCCATGCACTCGCCCCTCGTGTGCCTGTGCTACTGCTCTGCGATCAGCATGCTTTTTGCGCGGGTGATAAGGAGGGCATGTTTCCTCGCGCTGTGTACGGGGGTGGCGCTGCACCTCGTGCTCGATTCCCTCCAGGATCAGGTCGCGCCGATATATTTCTGGCTGTTCCCGTTCTCGTGGAAGAGCTGGTGGGCGGGGCTCTTCTGGCCCGAGCAGGCCCTCTTCTTGCTGCCGGTCACTCTCGCGCTCACCGCACTCATATCAATGAAAAGATTTGACGGTAGCCACAGATGAACACAGATAAACACGGATCAACACAGTAGATACGAGGATGGCTATCGGTGCTCGTCTATGGTTTTAAAATGTGCGGTTCTTTTCCACGCATTTGCGTGTATCTATGTGCATCTGTGTTTATCTGTGGTTAAATTTTAAGCTACGCGGATCCTGCTTCAGGATTACCGGATCGCGGCGAGGGATTCCCGTGCGGCGGAGAGGGTGAGATCGATATCTTTGGTCGTGTGCGCCGCGGAGAGGAAGCACGACTCGAACTGCGAGGGGGGAAAGAAGACGCCGCGGTCGAGCATCGCGTGGAAGAAGCGTGCGTACCGTGTGCGATCGGACTGCTGGGCGGACGCCCAGTCGGTGACCGGGCCATCGTGGAAGAAGAGGGTGAGCATTGAGCCCGCGCGAGAGACAAAGGAGTGAATCCGCTCCTCCTGGCATGCGAGCGTCAATCCCTTGGCGAGCTGTTCCGTCTTCTCTTCAATCTGCGCGTACAACTTTCGATTTGAGAGGAGTGCGAGCGTCGCTATTCCCGCCGCCACCGCGAGGGGGTTTCCTGACAGAGTGCCCGCCTGGTAGACCTTGCCCTCGGGGGCGAGGAGGTCCATGATCTCCTTCCGTCCCCCGAATGCTCCTATGGGCAGTCCCCCGCCGATGATTTTGCCGAGCACCGTGATGTCGGGAGTGATGCCGTAGAGCTCCTGCGCGCCGCCGTAGGCGACGCGGAAACCGGTGATGACCTCGTCAAAAATGAGCAGGGAGCCGCGCGCGCGCGTCAGCTCCCTGAGCCTCTGGAGAAAGCCCTCCACGGGAGGAACAACCCCCATGTTTCCCGCGATCGGTTCAACGATGACGCACGCTACGGAGTCGCCTTCCCTGTCCATTGCGGATTCCACGGCGCGCGGATCATTGTAGGGGAGGACGATGGTCTCGCGGGCGAAAGACGACGGCACGCCGGCGCTGTCGGGGAGACCGAATGTGGCCATGCCCGATCCCGCCCTGGCGAGGAGGCCATCGGCGTGGCCGTGGTAGCATCCGGAGAACTTGATGATTCTGTCTCTCCCGGTGAAGCCGCGCGCGAGGCGGATCGCTGACATCGCCGCCTCGGTCCCCGAGCTTGTCAGGCGGACTTTCTCAATCGAAGGGAACGCCTCCACGATCGTCTCAGCGAACGCCACCTCGCCGGGCGTGGGTGCGCCATAGGTCGTCCCGCGCCGGAGCGCCTCTTCGAGCGCGGCGAGGACGATCGGGTGCGCGTGGCCGAGTATGAGCGGCCCCCAGGAACAGACATAGTCCAGGAGTTCACGGCCGTCGGTGGTGCGCAGCCGGCTCCCGCGCGCGGAAACGACGAAGAACGGTTCCCCGCCCACGGCGCTGAATGCCCGGACCGGTGAGTTGACCCCTCCCGGGATTGCATTCAGGGTGCGACGCCACAGTTCATTGTCAGTCGTGCTCATCGAGAGAACCCTCGCCGCATTATACACGCGACCGCGCCCGATCTCAAGAAGCGACAGGGCCCGAGATGGCGGATAATGTAGGGGTCGGATTCATCCGACCCGCGTGGCGGGCTTGATGAATCAAGCCCCTGCAGGGAGAAATACTTCTGATTGCATTTCACCTGTCAGGTGAACGTTTCGATATGCTATCCGCCATTTCGGGAGGGGCAGCGGTTGTGGTATAATGAGGCCGACATGAAAAGATCGAAAGTTGCCATCCTGAGGACGTCACCCGCGACGGTGCTGAGGGACTACCACAGGCTGATGAACCTCGCCGGCTATCAGGACGCGCTGCCCAAGGACCGCGAGACGGCGCTCAAGATAAATATCAGCTGGCACTTCTTTTTTCCCGGTTCCTCGACGCCCCCCTGGCAGCTCGACGGCGTCATCAGGGCAATGAAGCGGGATGGATTTGATCCGGCGCGCATCCACGGCTGTCACAACCGGACGGTGGTCATCGACGCCCACCTCGGAGAGCGGGAGAACAAACAGATCAACGTGCTCGAGGCCCATGGGCTTGAGAACGTCCACCTGTATGAGCGGGAGGAGTGGATTCACATCCGTGACGCCGTGGGCGACCTCGCCGAGAGGTTCCTCTGCCTCAACCAGGTGTATCCCGATGGCTTCATGATCCCCCGGAGATTCATCGGCGAGAATATCATCCACCTGCCCACGGTAAAGACGCACATTTTCACCACCACCACCGGCGCGATGAAGAACGCCTTTGGGGGGATCCTGAACGAGCGGCGGCACTGGACGCATCCGGTGATTCACGAGACCCTGGTGGATCTCCTGATGATTCAGAAGAAGATACACAGCGGGCTCTTTGCGGTGATGGACGGCACCTTCGCCGGTGACGGCCCGGGCCCCCGCTGCATGATCCCCCATGAGAAGAACGTCATCCTGGCCTCGGCGGACCAGGTGGCCATTGACGCCGTTGCGGCGCGGCTCATGGGATTTGACCCCCTCGGCGAGATAAAGTTCATCCGTCTCGCGCACGAGATGGGGCTCGGATGCGGCGACCCGAGAGATATCCAGATCGTGGGCGATCCCGGCGCCGCGGAAGAGAATTGGCATTTTGTCGGCCCGTTCAAGAAGATGACCTTCGCGAGCAGGATGCAGCACAGGATATACTGGGGTCCGCTGCGGAAGCCGGTGGAGTGGACACTGAAAACAGTCCTCGCCCCATGGGCCTACGCCGCGAGCGTGCTCTACCACGACACATTCTGGTATCCCACGCACCAGAGGATCGTTCACGATGTGCTGCGGAGCGATTGGGGACGGCTCTTCAGGAACTGGGAGCAGCTCGCGATCCCTCCCGATCAGCTCGACCGCGCGGGGTGGGATGACGTGGGGCGGGCGCCCGCGGAGCTCAGGCGGGAGAACGTGAAGCTGGTGCTGAAATCAATGAGGATCCTCGGAACCTGCCTCAAAGAGGCGCCTGAATTTGCCGCGCGGAGAAGGCGCACGAGGAGCATCCGGGAGAAATCAGCCGTGTAACGTGCAGAACACTTCTAACGTGATAGCTCATTTACGCAGGGGTGGATAATCAAATTTCATCAGATTATTTGAGATTTTGCCGCAGATAGGCGCGGATTTTCGCAGATTGTAAAAACAGCCTAATGTGTAAGGCAGTAAGCCTAAAATCACTTTTAACTTTTAACCTTCGACTTCAAGCCGTAGGTCAGATCAGCGTGTATCCGCGTTAATCCGCGGCTACCCCTCATAACTGACCCATGAGCTTCTATCCGCCAGAGCGCAGCGCCTGGTCAAGGTCGGCGAGTATATCGTCGATGTGCTCCAGACCCACGGAGAGGCGCACGAGCTCAGGCGTGAGGCCGCTCGCCCGCTGCTGCTCCTCGCTGAGCTGAGCGTGAGAGGTGCTCGCCGGATGGAGGGCGAGGCTCTTCGCGTCTCCCACGTTTGCGAGGTGAGAGAAGAGGGTGAGGCTGTTGATGAAGGCCTCTCCTGCCGCGCGGCCCCCCTTCGTTCCGAACACCACCATCCCGCCGAACCCCTTTTTGAGGTAGCGGCTCGCCACGGCGTAGGCGGGGTCATCCTCGAGGCCGGGGTAGCGCACCCACGCCACCCTCGGGTGTTTTTTCAGGAAGCGCGCGACGGCGACGGCGTTGTCACTGTGCCGCTGCATTCTCAGGGGGAGCGTCTCGATCCCCTGGATAAAAATCCAGGCATTGTCGGGAGAGATGCACGCCCCGAGGTTCCTCAGGGGCACCAGCCTCATCCTCGTGATGAACGCGAGCGGGTTGAGTTCCCCGAGGTCGTGGGCGTAGCGGATGCCGTTATAGGCCGGGTCGGGCTCGTTGTAGAGCGCGAACTTTTTATCCGTCCAGTCGAAGCTTCCCGAATCCACCACGATGCCGCCGATCCCTGCCCCGTGTCCGCCGAGCCACTTGGTGAGCGAGTGGCAGACGATATCTGCCCCGTGTTCAATAGGCCTGAGCAGGTAGGGGGTGGTGAACGTTGAATCCACGATGAGGGGCAGGTGGTGCCTTTTCGCGATGCGGGCGACCGCCGCAATGTCGGTGAATTCCAGGACGGGGTTGCCGATCGTCTCGATGTAGAGCGCGCGGGTCTTATCGGTGATCGCGGCGGCGAAGTGTTCCGGCTGGCGCGGGTCCACGAACACGGCCTTGATGCCGAATTGGGGGAGGATACAGTCGAACATCGTGTAGGTGCCGCCGTAGAGATTGTTCGCCGAGACTATCTCCTCGCCGGTTGAGCATATGTTGATGATCGTGTTGAAGATTGCCGCCGTCCCCGAGGCGTGGGCGAGGGCAGCCGCGCCCCCCTCCAGGGCGGCCACGCGCTTTTCGAGCACGTCCTGGGTCGGGTTCATGAGCCTCGAATAGATATTTCCCGGTTGCTTGAGCGCGAAGAGATTTGACGCGTGTGCGGTATCCTTGAACACGTACGAGCTCGTGCGGTAGACGGGAACGCCGCGGGAGAGGGTGTCGGTGTCGGGCGTCTGCCCCGCGTGCAGCGCGAGCGTCTCAAAACGGTAGCGCTTCTTTTTCATCTGGGATCACCCCTTTATCCGTTCGCCAGAAAACCATCCCGCTTGGCGGGATGGATGAATGGCAATCCTGGCTCAGGATTCCGCCCCCGAAGGGGGAAGAATCCTGTGATTAGTTTAAGATACCACGCGCGTGCGCGTAGGGCTCCATTTTTCACCACGAAGAGCACGAAGACAACAAACGCAAAACTGACAGTGACTCCGTGATCTTTGCGTCCTTCGTGGTGATCATTTTAAATGTTCTCAAACAGCGGCGTGCTCAGGTAGCGCTCGCCGGTGTCGCAAATTACGGTCACAATGACCTTGCCCGCGTTTTCCGGCCTCCGGGCCACCTGGACAGCCGCCCACACATTGGCCCCCGCCGAGATACCCGCGAGTATCCCTTCCTCCCGCGCGAGTCTCCGCGCCATGGCGAAGGCATCCTCCTTTGACACAGTCAGAATCTCGTCTATGATGCCCCTGTTCAGGATGTCGGGGACGAATCCGGCGCCGATCCCCTGGATGGCGTGGGGGCCGGGCTTCCCGCCGGAGAGCACGGGGGAGTCCGCCGGCTCGACCGCGACCACCGTGAATCCAGGTTTCCTCTTCTTGAAGATCTCTCCCACGCCGGTGATGGTGCCGCCGGTGCCCACCCCCGCGACGAGTATGTCCACGTTTCCACCCGTGTCCCGCCATAGCTCCTCGGCGGTCGTCCTGCGGTGCACCTCGGGATTTGCCGGGTTCTTGAACTGCTGCGGCATGAACGCCCCCGGCGTATCCCGTACGAGCTCCTCGGCCTTCTGGATGGCTCCCCGCATCCCCAGGGGGCCGGGCGTCAGGACGATCTCCGCCCCGAAAAATTTCAGGAGCTTTCTCCGCTCCACGCTCATGGTCTCTGGCATGGTGATGATGAGCCGGTAGCCGCGCGCCGCGCAGACGAAGGCGAGCGCGATTCCCGTGTTCCCGCTCGTGGGCTCGATGACGGTTCCGCCCCTCGCGAGAAGGCCGGCTTTCTCCGCGGCGTCTATCATGCTCACGCCGATCCTGTCCTTGACGCTCGAGCAGGGGTTGCACGATTCAAGCTTCGCGAGGACCGTCGCCTTCGCGCCGCCGGTGACTCGGTTGAGCCGCACCAGCGGCGTGTTGCCGACTGTCTGTGTGATGTCGTGGGCGATCCCCCCCATATAATCCCTCCTGCGCGCAGCGCTATTATGATAACCTATTGCCGCTCATGAGGCATATGAAAATCCACCGCAGTAATCTCATATTGAGCATCGCGCTCCTCGTAGCGCTCGCTGGCTGCGCAGGAGTCGAGCGCCACCCGCTCTGCATACTTCACACAAACGATGTCCATGGTCACATGGCTCCGGAAAGGGTCGAGGGATGGAAGGAGCGCTCCGGCGGGGCGGCAGTGCTCGCCGGCTGCGTCAGGGCCATCCGCGCCGAGAATCAGGAGAGCGGTATTCCCACGCTTCTCCTCGATGCCGGCGACATATTCATGGGCACGCCTGAGGGGAATGTGTCACGCGGCAGGGCGGTGACGGAGGTGATGAATGCTGTCGGGTATGACGCGATGGCCGTCGGCAACCATGAGTTTGACCTCGGCGTTGACGTGCTGGAGGGGCTCGCGGCATCGGCCCGCTTCCCGACTCTCGGGGCAAATGTGATCAATTCGGCAACCGGACGCCTGCCCCCGTTCTTGAAGCCGTATCTGATCAAGGAATGCGGGCCGCTCAGGGTGGGGATCATCGGCGTCATCACCGAGCAGACACCTGTCATCGTCATGCCCGGGAGGACAGAGAAGATACTCTTCAAGGATCCCCGGGGGGTCATTCGATCCTGCATGGCCGACCTGAAGGGAAGAGGCGTGAATTTCACCATCCTCCTCAGCCACTGCGGGTTCGAGGAGGATAAGAAGCTCGCCTCGGATGTCGCCGGGATCGGCGTCATCATCGGCGCCCACAGCCATGAGCTCGTGCGGAGGCCGGCCAGGATTCGCTCCACCGGGACGCTCGTCTGTCAGGCGGGAGCCTCGGGGCAGTATCTCGGAGAGCTTATGGTGGACGTTGATCCGAAGCGCCACAGGGCCGGGAGATACCGGTACGAGCTCATCGCCCTCAAAGAAGGCCGCTGTACTCCGGACCCGGCGGTGAAATCCATTATAAAGAGCTGGCGCGCCAGGGCGGGCGAGAAGTTCGACGAGGTCGTGGGAAAGTCTCTTTCGGATTTTGCGAGCAGCGACACCGCGGAATCGTCGCTCGGCGACCTGATCGCGGACAGCATGCGCGCGGCAACCGGGGCCGATATCGCATTCCACAACAGCTTCGGTGTCCGCAATCCACTGCTCAAGGGCACCATCTCCGTCCGGGATATCTACACGATGATGCCCTTTGACAACACCCTCTATACCATGAAGCTCAGCGGCGCGCAGATTCGCACTGTCCTCGAGCAGGGCTTGAGCCTCCAGCTGGGGATCCTCCAGGTCTCCGGCGTCAGGGTCGAGTATGATCCAAAGGCCCCGGCCGGCCACAGGGTCATTCGGGTGAGCTGCGGCGATAGGGACGTGGGGGAGAGAGCCGAATATACGGTCGTCACCAACTCCTATCTCGCGCAGGGCGGGGATTCCTACACGACCTTCTGTCAGGCCAAGGACGTCTGCAATACCGGCATCATGGACATGGATGCGCTCAACGATTATATCCGCGCCCACTCGCCGATCTCTTCGGAAGGATTTACTCCCTCGCGCCTCATGCCTCGACAGGACAAGTGAGCGGGTGTAGAACACACCTCTTTTGTAATGGGACAGTCATAGGGGGTAGCCGCAGATTTACGCGGATGAACGATGCTACACCTATATAAAATCAGCGTATATCTGCGTGTATCCGCGGCAAGAAACCTTGACCACTCACACAATCCTTTTTATCTGCGGCAATTCATTGCTGGCTAACTTAGAACTTCGGGTTTGACCCTGAGATGACTCGTTGACGGTATGGCTGTCGGGAGAGCCGTGGCGGCGGGCGTCGGAGAAGGTGGAGCCGTTGGTGTGGCCGTGGGTGGCGCAGGCGTAATGGTCGGGATCGCCTTCGGCGCTGCCGGAGACGCGGTGGGCGTGGGGACAATGGGAGTGCGCGTGGGAGATGGCGTAGCTGCCGGCGATGCGGTAGCGGTGCGAGTCGGGAGAGGGGTGAGGGTTGCGGCGGGCGTCGGAGAAGGTGGAGCCGTTGGTGTGGCCGTGGGTGGCGCAGGCGTAATGGTCGGGGTCGGCGTCGGCGGCACAGGTGTGGTAGTGCGCGCGGCTATGGGAGCGAGTTCAGATTTCTGCTCGCCCAGGGCTGCCATCAGATCCGATCCGCGGATATAGCCCGGGAGGGGGTCGCTCGTGCACATCGCCATTCCGAATGTCTGGGTATCTCTGGCGCTCCCGTGCGTGCCGAGGAGATCAACCATCTTCACGAAAGCGCCGCTGCCGTAGCAGAAGCCCTCCTCAAGGCTGAGGATGATATCGGGCCGGTTGACCACATGGTCGGTCATCGCGACCGCCGCTCTCCGCAAGATATCGGGGTAGCGATCTCCTTTTGTGGCCTCGAACCACAGGTTGTCATCCGCGAATCCTTCTCCATCGAGGTTCTCATATTCCTCAAGTTCCTTGAGGTCGTGCGCGAGGCCGAGAGGGTCGCCCTCGATCGTCTGGTACCTGTATCGCTCGCCGCGCCTGCTGATCTTTGCCTTGCCGCGGGCGCCCGCCACAAAAATGTCTCCGTCTTTCTCATAGAGCGCGAAATCCACACCCCGGAGCGCCGTGAGTGTCTCCGCGAGAGGCTTCCTATTTTCTTTATCGGTGTAGAGACAGACGTCGCCGACGAGCCCGAAGCGCGGGACGACGACGTCCTTTTCTCCCGTGAGTGCGGTGGTGAGCCTGAATCCATTGCGCGCGAGATGGCCGCCCAGATCGATCATCTGGTCGCTGTACACCATGTTGTTCCCGTGGTCCGAGAACAGGGTGATGCGGAACTCCCCTGCCGTGGCGTACATAATTTCGTCCAGTATCTCCTCGAGCATCAATAGCTGACGGCGTATCCCCTCACGCCCCCGCTTGTGGCTGATGGCATCCGTGGAGCCGATGTAGAGCATGATCGGTTCCTCTGGGGGTTTCTCACGGTAACACTTCCAGAATACCGTCCGGCACCGCTCCAGGTCGTGATCTGACACAAGATAGGGGGCAAGGTACATGAGCGCGCCGTAGCGCGGGTGCTCCTCGTATTCAAAGACACCATGAAAGCTCCTGTCCGTCAGCCGATTGCGGCGGACTATGTGATCCCACGTGCCGCCCATGATCCTGTTCTTCTCTCTGTCATAGTAGCGGTCTTCCACGCCCGGCGTCTTCTCGGTCCCGAACACCTCCGTGAGCGCGGGGTTCGTGTCGGAGGGGAAGGTGGCGATCAGGCGGCGTGGCGGGTAAAGATCCCTGAAGTGCCCCTCGCGCCACAGCTCCTCCATGAGGGCGAAGGGAACGGAGTCCACACAGATGATGAGGCGCCGCTGCGCTCCTCTCGCGAGCTTTGATTTTTCAATTACTGTTTCGAACGAGCCGCTGAAGTCCCTGTCGTAAAGGTAAAGGTCGAACACCCCGTCGCCGTCGAGATCTTTCTTCCGGTAGTCGGTCCTGCCGTCGTTGTTGAGATCGTAATCCCATCCGGTCATGGCAGCGCCGTCGAGACCCTCGCCATAGAATATCTTCGGCCGGGGGAAGCCCTCCGCAGATGGCGATGGAGCGGTGAAACAGGCGAGGCATGTGAGCGCGAGCACTGAACTGAACCTGCGGATTACGGCCTTGGATTTCTTAAGGTGCGGTACGGAGTAGCTGACCATTGAAGTTTCTCCTCATGTTCTGTGCCGTCTCCCCTGGCACTACTTCCCTCAGAGTATATCACATGCCGCCCTACCGGAGGCCGAGATCCTTCATCAGCCGTGAGAGGTGTGGCTGGGTAAGCGCCAGCTTTTCAGCGGCGCGTGACTGATTCCCGCCACACTCATCGAGCGCCCGTTTCACAATATCTCTCTTGAAATCCTTCACCAACTCGCGGTAGGGGCGGTTGAGATCGATCGGTGTGCTCGTGAGCAGGGAGAGATCGAGGAGGAGATTGTCCGCGTCGATAGTGTCTTTTTCGCCGAGGACAATCGCTCGTTCGAGCGCGTTCTCGAGCTCCCTCACGTTGCCGGGCCAGTCATATCCCAGGAGCGCCTTCTTCCCTGAGGCGGAGATCGTGGGGGCGTGCCATCCCTCCTCGGCGCAGTATCGATCAATGAACTTATTGGCGATGAAGAGGATGTCCTCTTTCCGCTCCCTCAGCGGGGGTATGGTCAGCGAGATTACATTAAGCCTGAAAAAGAGATCCTCCCTGAATGCGCCCTTCTGGACCTCTTCCCGGAGGTCCTTGTTCGTCGCCGCGATGATGCGTATATCCGCCGTGATGACCTCTGTCCCGCCGACCCTCTCGAACTGGTGCTCCTGGAGGACACGGAGGAGTTTTGTCTGCACATCGAGCTTCAACTCGCCGATCTCATCGAGGAAGAGCGTTCCGCCGTTCGCGAGCTCAACCTTCCCCACCTTGCGGCGGACCGCGCCCGTGAACGCCCCCTGCTCGTGGCCGAAGATTTCGCTCTCGAGGAGCTGCTCGGGGAGCGCCGCGCAATTGAGCGCCACGAAGGGACAGGTCTTCCTGTCGCTCCACGTGTGAATCGCGCGCGCGACGATCTCCTTGCCTGTTCCGCTCTCCCCGAGGAGCAACACGGTCGCGTCGCTCTCCGCTGAGCGTCGGGCCATCTCGATGACCTCCTTCATCTTTGGATTGAAACTGACGAGGAGTTTAGGAGCCATATCGAGCTGGTCTCGCAGGAGCTTGTTCTCATTTGAAATGGCATCATAGAGATTCGCGTTGTCTATGGCGATCGCCGCCTGAGCGGCGAAGGCCTGGGCAAGGTGAAGATCCTCTTCTGTGAAGCGTCCCCCTTCAGGCTTGTTGATAATGTTGAGGACGCCGAGAATCTTTCCTTTGGAGACGAGGGGGAGGCAGAGAATTGACTGCAATGGCATATCAATGATCTCGTCCAACTTCTTGGAGAATCGGGGATCGTTCTGTACCTGATTGGAGAGCACCGCCTCTCCGTGCTTCGCCACCCAACCCGCAATGCCTTCCCCTACTTTAAACCTGACCTCGCGCATCACCTGTTTGTTCTCTCCGAAAACCACGTGTGCCACGAGTTCCTGAGACTCAGGGTGTAGAAGCATAAGGCATGAATTTTTGCACTCGACTACTTTCGTCGCAGAGAGGACGATTAATTCAAGAAGCTTTGCCTTATCTCTTGTCGAGGATACTTCCTGAGATGCCTGCAACAGAGAGAAAAGCTTACTTATTACAAGTTCCTGCTTCATCTCGGGCGTCATGTTTTCCTTTTCCTGATCCGGTTGCGCGCCTCGCTGCCGTAATTCTGTAGGGGTTCGATCCTTCGGCTACGCTCAGGACAAGTTTTATCGAACCCGGGCCCTTACGGTCAAGCGCGATACCTGCCCGGCTTCAGACGGGAATCGCGCCCCTAGACCACAATACTATCAGATCTGCCCCCATGATTGACCCTCTACACTAAAATAGCTTTTTTTCAATCTATCTTCCAAAATAGGTCTATTATACAGATTTCGGCTATTGTGTCAATGGTATATGCGGCATTATAAAAGTGCCTAACTTGAAGAACTATATCATATACGATATATAAATATATCAGAATTGCATAATTGTTCACCGATTTCTTGTCAAAAAATAATGCTATATGAGTTGGCGGTATATGGAATAACTTCCACCGCAATAAATTACGAATCATCATATGAATTACCTGACTTTGGTATGGCGATTGCTTAACATTAATGTAAAGTCAGACCATTTGTCTGGTCTGGAAAAGAAGAGGAGGTAGAAATGAAAACAGCAAGATCGATCATTCTCGTAACAGCATTCGCGGCTGCAGCAGTCATAGCGGCTTCACCGGTTTACGCTAGGGCAAAGATAAACATAAACACTGCATCCGAGCGACAGCTGGAGCAATTGCCGGGGGTTGGCAAGGGGATCGCTGAGCTGATCGTCAGCTACAGGAGGGAAGTTGGTTCCTTCCGAAGCGTGTCCGAGCTGAAGGAAATCCCCGGTATCGGAGAGAGGCGCCTTGAGGCGCTAAGGCTTAGCGCAACTGTTGGCGCACTCTTGGAAAACCGCCGGTAACCGTAAAAGGTTACGCAGCTCAAGGGCAGTTCTGATGCATCATGCACAGAGCTGCCCTTTTTTTCTGCGCGGAGCGTTTCAGGCGGCGATAGGGTTATACATTCTCAGTTCAACTAAATCCCTAAATCAACGTACTATCACAGATAAACACAGATGCGTATTGTGAAACAGGATGCACGCAGATAGGACTACAGTTGAAAGTATAAAGTTGAAGGTTTACAGTGACATCATTTAGTTGAACTATGGGCCTTAAACTTTCCGCTGCATTGTTGATCTGTGGTGATAAGTTAATTACCTATTTGGTTAGCCCGACTTTCTCACTTTTTGCCGATTTTGGGGAAGAGTGAAAATATTTTCGTTGAAATTACTGGGGTTTGAGAGGATTCAAGCCGCGGTGAGGCGTGTAGGGAGACCTACCCTCTAGACATG
>Ga0315291_10007075_pt1 | contig 13909 bp, 13 predicted proteins | sample YL17G12_20_MG_FD_203070 | JGI IMG/M metagenome (GOLD analysis project Ga0315291, IMG submission 203070) | Sediment microbial communities from Yellowstone Lake, YNP, Wyoming, USA - YL17G12_20 | ecosystem: Environmental > Aquatic > Freshwater > Lake > Sediment | place: USA: Wyoming | collected...
CTGGATATGACGCTGTTATCGAACGGGCGGGAGATTTATCGACTGAGCGGCAAAGATGGTCTTGGCCGGCGAATAGCCGATTTGTTTTCGACTGAGCTTTCACAGGATTTAATTGAAACCGAAAGCGAGGAGAAAGGCCTGCATATCCTCTCACTTATAGGCGGTTCGCACACATCCCGCACAAATAATAAATTTCAATATGTATTCCTGAACGGCCGATTCATCCACGACAAATTCATCTCACATGCAATCAAAGAGGCCTACAGAGGCATCATCGAGCCGGACAGATTTCCTGTAGTGTTTTTGTTTATCAAGCTGCCGTATGAAGATTATGATGTGAACGTACACCCGACAAAAATTGAGGTTCGGTTTTTTAATTCCAACCTGATTCATTCACAGATTTTGGGGGTTTTGAGGCAAAAACTTTTAGGGACAAATATCGAGACACCCGTGAAACTTCCCGCAAAAGATAGCGACCATACAACAATCGCAGGGAGAGGAAACCAAAATATCACCGATGCAATGGCTGAATTTTTTAAAAGGCACAGGCCTGCTCACTCGCAGCAGCAAATTTCTTTTCCGTCGAGTTCATCTGGAACAGAACACCGGACGTTTCACGAAAAACATACACCATATACAATATACAATACACAATACGACAAAAAATTTCTACAAATACACGATAACTACATCGTCGCACAGACCGAAGACGGTTTTATCATTGTCGACCAGCACGCCCTTCACGAACGTATAATGTACGAAAATCTGCGAAGGCGAATGGCGGCGGGTAGCCTCGAATCGCAGAAGCTGCTGATACCGGAGAGTTTTGAGATAACCGATACACAGGCAGAAACGATTGAGAATAACAGCGAATTGATTGAAAAACTGGGAATCGAGCTTGCGGCGTTTGGCCCAAAGACCATGGCCATACAGTCGTTTCCGAGCATGCTTTCAAAAGTTTCACCGATAGACTTTGTCGGCGATTTAATCGACTTGCTCGAAAACAAGGAACTGAGTATCGATGCCCAAAGACTGCTCGATGAGATTTTAAATATGGCAGCGTGCAAGGCAGCGATAAAGGCGGGCCAAAAATTAAACGACAGGGAAATAGAACAACTGCTCGCAGACGGCAAAACGGTTGAGTGTGCGGGCCGCTGTCCCCACGGCAGACCTACCACAATAAAATTTTCAATGAGCGAACTGGAGAAACAGTTTAAGAGGACATAATGAAAAAATGGCTGCTGCTGTTGGTGGTTATCCTGTGCTGGACCGGCGCGGGATTTGCAATATTCGGTTTGCCGAAAACGCAAAACCGCGATATTGTCCCCCTGCCTAATCAGGCCAATAGAATTGTTTCAACTGCCTCGGATGTTACCGAGATACTTTTTGCCCTCGGACTCGATGAAAAAATCGTTGCGGTTTCCAGCGAAAGCGATTACCCGCCGCAGGCATTAACCAAAAATAAGGTTGGCACATTCTGGCAGCCGAACATAGAGGCGGTGATGGCGGCAAAGCCGGATTTGGTAATTACGCTCGGGTTTGAACAGCAAAAAAATCTTGCAGAACGGTTGAGCCGAATCGGATGCGGCACACTGACCGTAAACATCGACAAGGTCGATGAGCTTTTTGATGCGATTGAAAAAATAGGTGCTGCCACAGGGAACTCGCCAAAAGCAGGCGAGCTGGCAGGTGACATCAGGAAAAAACTCGACAATCTTTCGGCTCTGGTTGGAAAAGGGGAAAAGATACGCGTGTTATGGGTTGTGCAGCGGGAGCCGCTGCGTGTTGCCGGCAGGGACACTTTTATCAACGAATTGATTGAACTGGCCGGCGGCGAAAATGCTATCGGACAGACGGTGCACAAATATCCGCCAATCGGAGCAGAGATGGTTTACGCCTGCGGTGCGGATGTTATAATTGAGCCGACAATGGGACAGGAGAACCTGCCCCTGCAGCAGGAGCTTGCGATTAAATACTGGAGCAAGTTCAAAAATGTCCCTGCTGTAAAAAGCGGACGGATTTATGTCATAGATGGTGACATCGTATCGCGGCTTGGGCCGCGGCTGTATGAAAGCATTGAAACCATCGCCGGATGTTTAAGGCCGGAACTTTTTGCAAAGTAAGCCAATGACGGATTTATTAACAGCAAGAAAATTAGCTATCAAAGTCATATCAGCCCTTGTGCTGCTGATACTGGTGATGCTTATGTGTTCACTGACAGGCACGGAGCATATTTCCCTCAAATCGGTATTTACGGGAATCAGCCAACAAGGGATGGTAAACACGGATTATGAAATATTCGTTCACGTAAGACTGCCCCGCATTATTCTTGCTGCGATTGTCGGAGCGGCACTGGCATGTTCTGGGGTAGTTTTCCAGGCGCTTTTGCGTAATCCCCTTGCAGACCCGTATATCCTTGGGATATCCAGCGGTGCCGGGCTTGGAGTAATTATCGCAGTTATAAGCGGGGTCGGCTGGACGCTGTGGGGACGCTCACCGATAGCAATTTTCGCATTCGTCGGCGCAATGGGAACGGTCTGGCTGGTCTGGCTTATCGGCCGGCTTACAGGAAAATCGCATGTAACAGGACTGCTGCTGGCAGGCGTCGTGGTTAACGCCTTTTTCTCGGCGGTGATTATGTTCCTGACATCGATAGCAAAAAGCCAGCAGATACATTCGACAATATTCTGGCTGATGGGCAATATGGCCGAGGAAAACTTTTCTGTCCTGTGGTTAAGTGCCGGCTACGTTATAGCAGGGATAATCGCTTTATTTTACATAAGCCCGCAGTTAAACGCCCTTAGTTTCGGCATCGAGGATGCAAAGAGCATGGGTATAAACACCGCAGGAACGCAAACAATCGCTTTTGCAATCGCAGCGGCCATAACCGCCGTGGCGGTCAGCCTAAGCGGTCTTATCGGATTTGTGGGGCTGATTGTGCCGCACGGAATCCGATTGGTATTCGGGCCCGACCATCGACAACTCCTTCCGCTAAGCGGCATCACCGGTGCGATATTTCTGGTTGCTGCCGACACGCTGGCACGTGTCATCGTTGCGCCGGCACAATTACCCGTCGGTGTTATCACGGCGATTGTGGGCGGACCGTTCTTTTTAATTCTGCTGATTAAGTACACAAAAACCATCGGTTGGTTTAACAAATGAGCATTATAGAGGTCGGTAATCTTAGTTTCGCATATTCGCAGAGCCAGGTACTGCGAGAGCTGAGCTTTAATGTCGAGCAAGGCTCATTTCTCGCTGTCATCGGGCCCAACGGCGCCGGCAAAAGTACACTCCTTAATTTATTATGCGGAGCACTGCATTCCAAACATGGCTCGATAAAGATTGACCAGGCAGCGATAAATTCATACACCGCCGAACAGCTTGCCCGTAAAATAGCTGTTGTAAGACAGGAATTTGTGCCTGTCTTCGGATTTTCGGTAATTGAGACGGTCTTAATGGCAAGGACGCCCTACTACAACCAACTTGGTTTCCAGAGCAGTGCCGACACAGAAATCGCCAACGAGGCGCTGGCGGCAACCGACACTTCACGTTTTTCATTGCGGCTATTGTCACAATTAAGCGGCGGAGAGCGACAGCGTGTTTTCATCGCAAGAGCTCTGGCACAAAATACGGATATTCTGCTTTTGGATGAGCCGACAAGTTTTCTGGACCTCAAACATCAGGTTGACATATACGATTTGCTCAAAAAGATGCAGATTGAAAAAGGTAAAACCATTGTAACGGTAACGCACGATATCAATCTGGCGGCACAATACTGCGACCAGGTTTTACTGCTCGGTGACGATTGCAGTTACCGGCACGGCTCGGCCAAAGACATATTCTGTGCTGAGCAAATCGAGAAAGTTTTCGGCGTCAGGATATTCGCAGGTGCAATCGGAGAGGGAAAATTCTTTGTCCCTTTGGGAAAATTTGCAAAAAATAGCAGAATAATCGCTCAAAATCCCGAAATCACCCAAAATAAAAAAACATAATCATATCCGGCACAAATTAAATGTGTTATAATAACGGGTTTGCGGCAGGTACCAGGAAAGGGCATAGTAGTAAGAAAGGAAACCGGTCAGTTGGCAAAGAATCACAAAAAGACATCAGAGAAGAAACCGAATGCAACTCGGGCGAATAAAAATCATTTGACCGCCTCTGAGATTGAGAGTTTCAGAAAAATGCTGCTGGAAAAACGCAAAGAGATCCTCGGCAATGTAAATACGATGGGAGATGAAGCTCTCAAAAAATCGCGACAGGAATCATCAGGAGACCTGTCGAGCATGCCTATCCACATGGCCGATATCGGAAGCGATAACTTTGAGCAGGAATTCGCTCTGGGGCTGATGGACAGCGAAAGAAAAATGATTCACGAGATAGATGACGCACTGCAGCGTATCGAGGATGGCAGTTACGGCATCTGCGAAAACACCGACCAGCCGATACCAAAAGCCAGACTGAAGGCCCAGCCCTGGGCAAAATATTGCGTTGAATACGCCCGAAAACTGGAACAAGGCGGTGCGGCAAAAGAGACACCGCCGACAGCCGAACCGTCAGACTACGAACTCGGTGACAAATCGGAAGATGAATCTCCTGAAGAACCTTCCGAAGATACCCCCGACAATTTCAGACAATAACCAGCTCGAGCTGTCAATTTAATAAACAGCCATATTGTACTTTCGAATGAAATGCAAATGTCCAATCTGTAAAAAGGTCTTTAATGTCTCCCAGAAAGAACCGCTTAAGGATGCAGAGTTTTTCCCTTTCTGCTCAAAGCGATGCAGACTGATAGACCTGGGCCAGTGGCTTGACAGCGAATATAAGGTAATTTTGCAGTTACCGCCCGAAAACCTGGAAAACCCATCCGAAACTCCCCCAAACATCGCCGGCAGCGAACAATAAACGGCAAGAGTCAAAAATCTTATAAAATCTGTTGAAACCAGCCGGTAACAAAGTGTATACTTACTCAAACTGACCGATGGTCCGTTTGAGAGTTCAAAAATTAAAGTTAAAAGTGCAAAATTGTGGAATCCCGACTTCGTCGGGAAGACTATTTTAACTGTATTTTTGTTTTGCATAATAGACAGGTAGGGTGGGGTCTTTACCCCACCGTTTTTCTCTGTTTACGTTTGAAAGGAAACGCTATGGACTGCAAAGAACAGTTTCCGCAGGTTCTGAATAATCTTCTTTTCCCGAAAATATTTCAGACTTTCCGTATAGCCATTCAGCCAGGCAAGCTGATAATCGCCTTTGCGGCGATGGTGGTTATATGCCTGGCCGGCTGGATTATGGACTTCAGCAGGACGGTTATCGTTACTCCCGGCACACAGGGCAGAGTTACAGAACTGCAGATATACCTTGCCAATCCCAAACACGTAAAAATATATATAGAAAACTCCAAAATAAACTGCGAGTATTCGGGTGTGTTTACCACGCTGCTGAAATTTTTCGCTGAAAAACTTAACGGTGTGATGAACTCGCTGCTGATATTCAGCATCGCCGGAGTAATTGTAAATATCACCGACTGTTTTAATGCAATGATGTGGGCACTTTGGTACCATCCTGTCTATGCAATCTTATTTATGTTCATAAAACTTGCTGTGATATCCGCCGCCGGCGGAGGCATCTGCCGGCTTGCAGCACTGCAGTTTGCGCGCGGTGAAAAGCCGGGCATAGTCGAAGCCATGCGTTACAGCACTAAAAAATACTTCAGCTTTTTTGTTGCTCCACTGGCTGTTTTGGGCGCGATTACATTCATCGGACTGTTCATATTTCTTCTTGGCCTGATAGGCAATATCCCATGGGCAGGCGAATTAATAATCGGCGTTTTTATGCCTCTGGCGGCAATGGCAGGGGCTCTGATAGCGGTCATTTTGATAGGAGCGGCTGCAGGGTTTACCTTAATGTTCCCCGCTATAGCATACGACGGGGCGGACTGCTTTGACGCAATAAGCAGGTCATTTAGCTATGTATATGAAAGGCCCTGGCGGCTGGGCTTTTATACCCTCGCAGCAGCGGTTTATGGTGCAATCTGCTATATATTTGTCCGATTTTTCGCCTTTATATTACTATGGGGAACTCATTTTTTCATGCAATGCGGAGTTTACACCAGCAACGGCAGGGGCATCAATAAACTCTCCGCAATCTGGCCTGAACCAACCTTCGCAAATTTGTTCGGCCTGTCGGCACCCGCTGCCGCAAACTGGGCTCAATCTATTGCTGCTTTTTTCGTTAATCTGTCTGTGCTGGTTGTTATCGGGATAGTAATCTCTTTTCTAATAAGTTTTTATTTCTCTGCCAGTACCATAATTTACGCACTTATGCGCAATAGAGTCGACAAAACAGCCTTGGAGAAGATTTACACGAGCTTACCTGACAACAAAACAGAGCCGACCGCAGTAAAAAACTCGAGTGAACAGGCAAAATCGTGAATATAAGTATGTTGCGGTTTTCCATTGAGCAATAAGGAATTTACCAAAAACCCAAAAGATAAATTGACCTATCTCTAACTCTTTGTTATAATTAAACTTGTAAATCATCGCAGGTGAGGGGGGGTAAATTTATGGTGCAAGGAAAATATGTCTGACTCGAATACTAACGCAGAAATGAAAAGCGACTTTCCAAATCCTTCAGAATCTTCTCCGCCCTATGCTTTGCTGCTTCGTCACCGCAGACCTTTAATCATACTGGCCCATATAATCGCTTTTGCTGCATCTTTGATGCTCTCCTTTCTGCTGGCCAACAACATGCAGTTCAAACGCAGTTGGCTCGTGGAACAGTATCCCACTTTGCTGTTGTTTTTCATAATTATCAAACTGGCGGTATTCGGATTCTTCAGGCAGTATCGCGGATGGTGGCGGTATGTCGGGATTTCCGACCTGATTGGCATAGCCGCCGCATCGCTTATAAGCACCTTCATCATCGTACTTTTGTGGTTTACACTGGTTCTTAATATCGAGCCGATCCGAAAATCGCTCCAGGCAATAGCCGACACAGCACAGAGCGTATTTATGCTGGATATGTTCACTACAGTCCTTCTGCTGGCGGGTCTGCGAATGGTAATCAGACTTTATTATGAAGAATTCCGCACAGTAGAAGGCGGGCACATCAAAAGATTTCTCATAGTCGGAGCTGGAAATACCGGTGAAGCCTTACTGCGTGAAATTCACCGTATGTCGATCGCCCAATATGAGGTTGTCGGCTTTATCGATGACGCAGCAATAAAACAGGGCATAAGCATCCACGGGATATCGGTGCTCGGCACCGTTGAACAGCTTCCCAACATCTGCAGGGAACGCAACATCGATGAAATCGCAATAGCAATGCCGTCGGCAACTCCGCAGCAAATGAGACGCGTCGTTCAGGTATGCCAGGGTGCCAAAGTTCGGTTTCGTACCGTTCCGTCGCTTACAGATATCGCATCGGGCAAATTCCGCGTTTCACAGATTCGCGACGTCGATATCAACGACCTCCTGGGCAGAGAAGCCGTCCAGCTTGAACTGAATTTGATAGAGGCCTTCCTGAAGGATAAGACAATCCTGGTTACAGGGGCAGGCGGCTCCATCGGCTCTGAAATGTGCAGACAGGTATGTATCTTCAGACCAAAGCTACTGCTGCTTGTCGAACAGGCGGAAAACCCGCTGTTCCATATCGAGAGGGAATTGAACAGGCATTTTCCCGAAATCAATTTAAGAGCAATTATTTGCGACATTACGGACAAAACACGCGTTGAGGAGATTTTTGAAAAATATAAACCGCAGGTTGTCATTCACGCCGCCGCCCATAAACATGTGCCCCTGATGGAACTCAACCCCGGTGAGGCCCTCAAAAATAATATTATGGGAACACGAACCGTTGCTGACGCATCTGATAAGTATGGTATCGCAAATTTTGTAATGATAAGCACCGATAAGGCCGTTAATCCGACCAGTATAATGGGGTCATCAAAGCGAATCGCCGAAATGTACATACAGGACTTAAATAGAACCAGCAAAACGCATTTCGTAACGGTGCGGTTCGGCAATGTGCTTGACTCAAGCGGCTCGGTTGTGCCGATATTCAAACAGCAAATCGCTCAGGGAGGACCTGTAACCGTTACTCATCCGGAGATGAAACGGTACTTTATGACCATACCGGAAGCAAGCCAGCTTGTTCTGCAGGCGGCAACAATGGGACAGGGAGGCGAAATCTTTGTGCTCGATATGGGCGAGCCGGTAAAAATTGTGGATTTGGCAAAAGAACTTATTACACTAAGCGGTTTTGTACCGGGGCAGGACATCGAAATAGTTTTCACCGGTCCAAGGCCTGGTGAAAAACTCTTCGAAGAACTTTCGATAACCGGCGAGGATATGCTGCCGACAAGACATCCAAAAATAGGTATATGGAAAAACATACCAAAAGACCGCGACAAGCTTCTTGCCGGCATAAATGACCTGGTAATTATTGCACAAACTCAGGACCACGCAAAAATAGCACAGAAAATCAAAGAACTGGTACCCACCTATATTGGAAACAGCAATCACCTGAATTGAAATTCGGATGCAAAACAAAAAAAACAGGGATAAAAGCATCTGCTGTTTGTATGGAACTCCAATGTCATCAGCGCGCATCAGCGTACATCAGCGCGCATCAGCAGTCATCAGAAGATAGTCAGAAGCACTCCAGAGGTCATCAGAAGTATGTCCAAAGTACGTCAAATGAAGCCAATGAGCAGGTGTTGATTTTGTTTTAAGTTCATTCATATAAAAGAGTTAAAGAAAAATTTAACCACGGATTAACCCGGATTTCCACGGATTTTTTATTTTTCAAGCAGGTGGCCAAATGAAGCCACTGTTTTTGCTTAAGTATTGTTTCATCAAAGAGTTAAAGAAAAATTTAGACACAGGTTGCACCTGCCGCGACGTGGGTCGCTGGCACGGCGGGCAGATTTCACGGCCGGGCTTCGTTATGCAAATTTTAAAGAGCGGGAGGCGCAGACGAATACCGCATAGACATATTCAATTGTTAAAAAATGGTCTTACAACAAAAGCACGAATTTAGAAACTAAAAAGTTAAAGTGTAAAACTCAAAACCAAAACTTAAAGTTAAAAACTAAGGACAGAAAAGTGTCCCCTCTATAAAGGGGTGTACCTGCGCGTTTGGTACAAAAAAAACGTTAGCCACAGAGGTCTCAGAGAACACAGAGAAGCGGTAAGTCGTTGTGGGGTAAAGATTTAAGAAAAGTTAAAAAAATCTTAAAATTTCCGATTTTGTCTTTTGGATACCTGCGCGTTTGGCCGAATTTGTAATTTCCAAATTCTGATTTCCAACTGCCAATTTATAAACGCGGATGGGCGGGTGGGCTTGTTGCTGGTTGGTACTTAGTGCTTGTTTTATTTAACTAAACCCTGTACCCTATTGCTATACCCTGATTTTAAAAATGGGCGATGTGGAAAAGGATAATAAAAAACAGCGGGGGCTATCCCGAATTACATGACTATTATGACAGCTATGGCATGTGTAAAATCTAATTGCAATGCAAGACCCTGGAGTAATTCCTTATTTTGTCTTCGTCACCTTTTTGAGCATCTTAGCTCGACTTTTTCACATGAAAAACGCCATAACAGCGGGCAAATTTTAGGCAACTGTCTTCGAGGAGATATAACTCGAGCAGAAAGACTCATGCTAATATTACGGCTTTGGGAACAGTTTACATATCGTGAGTGTGCTGCTACGCTCGATGTATCAGAATCCACAGCTCGCCGAATTTTATACCGTGCCATAAATAAAATGTATACTGAAGAACTTCAGCCCGGTCTCAGAGTTTATCCCTTTCGAGCACCTGAACCTCCAGTAATTGAAGTAACTAAAGTTATAACTACCGAATTGATTGAGGTTTTGAAAAAACATCCCCTATCGATGTATCAGATCAAACCGCGGCAATTTGAGGAACTTATTGCCGAGATTCTTGCAAGCAATGGTTGGAATGTTCAACTTACACCAGCTACTAGAGATGGAGGTTACGACATCTTTGCTATTTCCAAAGATATGCAATCAGGAACAAGAACCTCATGGATTATCGAGTGCAAGAAATATGCACCTGAAAACAAGGTCGGTGTTAATATTGTTCGTACGCTATATGGGGTTAAAAGTGATAGAAAAGCAGCAAATGCATTACTTGCGACGTCCTCCTATTACACCAAAGGTGCAAAAGCTTTCAGGGCATCACGTTATGATATTGAGTTGAAGGACTACAATGATATATTAGAATGGATTAACCAATATAAACCAAGTCCCGATGGCAAGCTCTATCTCAAAGATAATAGGCTTATCTTACCCAATGAAGACTAACATGTTATAGTCGCTACTTAACCTGACAAACGGCTATTTCTGTTTTTTTATATCAATCCTGTTTCAAACCTTTTGTAATAATCATTCCGCGGAGGATTATTTTGTAAAGCTCAAACCTCAAATGGTTTGCCTGTCCTCATACAAATCATCAATTCTATTTTGTCTCCAACGAAATTTGGTTCCGTGATTGTGCCCACTTCGTGCGTCGAAATCAACATAAACGAAACCTTGTTCAATACCAGTTACAAAAGCATCAATGCTAAACTTTCTAAGCATTAAGATATTTTCATATTTGAAGTACTCTTTGCCTTTGTCGCGTTTCGTCATGGCCTGCACATAGAAACAGTTCAAAAGTTTAGTTCCGGCCTTATGTTCGAGGTCGTCAAATCCCCAATACGGTTGCGGGGATAATTCGCCAAGACCGACACGTTTTTTTACTGATTTAAGCCATGCAGCAGGTCACTTGATCAATCTGCTTTATCTTTCAGTTCCTTTTTCTGCTTTGTCTCGAGCTTTTTTATATCTTCCGCAACCGGCAAGTATTCCGGCATGGTACCACCAAGTTCTTTAATGGTCTGACGGATTTTGGCTCCGACTTCGCGATGCGTACGGTTGGCCTTTTCCTTACCCTTAATATCTTCACGCCGCAGTTTTTCCTCCGTCTGTGTAGCCCTGAAAAGATTTGCCGCAAGTTCGGTACTACCCATGTGGTCGAGAATCTGCTGACCTTTTTTAAGGCCTTTGCGATGATGAATATCTCCGGAAGTCAGACCGCCGTACAATCCCATATAGCCGTGATTTTGAAAAATGGCATAATCCGATGCCTTGACTATCCCCGCCTCTTTTGCCGCTCCCGCGAGACGAACGTTATGCGTTTTCATCTCCTGCCGCAAAAGTAATCGCCGATTATCTTCGACCTCCTGTTCGGAAACTTCCTGCTTTCGGGTCTGAACGGCAAAATACGTCTGACCAAGAGCCACGATTTCTTTTGCCGGGTCAGCGTTCTGCACTATCAAATAACATGCGTAGCGGGACATGTATACGGAACTCACGGGTCTTTGCCCGCCTTTGCCTATTTCGATCAATTCGGTGATATCAACGAAATGATCCTCTATGCGGTGTCCGCTGTTAAAACAAGCCGTCTTGGCCTTTTTGATAACCTGCTCAAAATTGCGATAATCGGAATATCCTAAAATCTGCGCAAAATCTCTGCTCGACCAGTATTCGTTTCCCGCTTCATTCGTCCGCTTGATTTGTTCAAACGGTGAATCATTGCCAGTAGGAGGCGTTTTGGTAATCTCATTAGCCATAATTACGTTAATCTTTCAGCTATTCTGATTTCCGACAATTACAGTATCTTCATCGACTCTACGAGTTTTAAACCTTTGTGTAATTGCATCTGCACTGTAAACCTGATACCTTCAGGCGTCAGATAAATATTATCGTTAGTTTTGCCAAGTAGTCCTAAATCGGTTGCGTAATTGGTGTACATCCGAGTTGCGTTGTACTTTGCTTTATCCGTTTGCCAGTCGAAGTATTTTCCAGCATGAAAAGTAAAGTATGCCATCATATGGGACATGGGTACAGGGTAAGTATTTTTTGCAAGCGCAAAAACCGCTTCTACTGCGGAAGCAATCCCAAGTATAATAGATGATTTATAGGGATTACTCATAACAAAGGAACGGATTAGAGCCGCCTGACTTTCGCTCATTCGAACGGGTAGAATGGGGTCTTTACACTTACAATATTCTCTGCCGAGATTAGTTAATAAGATAGTATCTTCATTGGGCGACCAGTCTATTAGCTTAAGTTCATGTGTAAATTTTATTTTGTTGTAAAGAGTTCGTGGAGAACCACCAAGATATTTTCGCAATTCTTTGACACTGGTTATTCCATCTTCAAGCGAATAAAGCAAGCTATGGATAAGATGAATATTCCATATTCCAATATCAATCGGCTTCGTTTCTGTAAACAAAGCGATCGGCTTCATATTTTTATAGAAATAACTTAGGATTTCTGCTGGGTCATAAATAACGCACTTTATATCATCAATGTCGCGGACTTCGTGTCGGGTTTGCCCATATTCTGTAACAAGCAAATATGTTGATATCCGCCCTTGAACAAGGTCTCCATCTTCCTGCATTTTCAACAGGTCATTTCTATAAGCAGAAAGTTGTTCAACAAATTGTTTCTTGAAAGGTACGACCTTTAATTCCAACAGAAGTAGTTCGGTGCGATATGTATAAAGAAGATCAAGGCGCCCCGAAGGCATTATCATTTGACGGCATAAAAATCGTGGTTCGTCCTCAAGATGCAAGATATTTTTGGTTAAAACAGGAGCGCTTACTAAAATATCTTCAATCTGTGATTCTCTGATTTCCATTCGTTATTCCTTAATATAAGGATAGAACACCATCTCTTCACAAATTTTCAATCTTTCAACAAGCCAATATCTAATGTTATCACGAATTTCGCCAATCATCTCGATGTCCCATGAGAGTTCTTTCGAGGTAGGATTGATATCTCGAATTAATTGAAAGACAGCGTTGTCAACGAAATCCTGTCGCCTGATTTGCTCATCGCTCATTTCAATAGCCATTTGTTTATCCTCATAATTCAACATAATGGGCTTGGAGGTCGAATCCTACGCAATTCCTGTTAAGGTCATTAGCCGCAATTAAAGTCGTGCCGCTTCCAACAAAAGGGTCTAAAACTAATTGGCCTTGATGAGAGAAAAGCTCGATTACTTTTTTGGCAAGTGAAATCGGAAATGTGGCGGGATGAAGTGTCTTATCTCTTATATCTCTGCCCTCGTAGTAAAACTGCCATACGCCCAATTGACTTTTCAGCCATTCTTTTGCAGTCATACAATTTATGTTGGTTGGTCCGCACTGACATATTCGTTCGTGCCCGATTGGCAGTTTTTTTCCATGAAAAGCGGTTCCTTCGAGAATTGCTGAGGGTAACTGGGCTTGAGATGGTTCTATTGTTAGTGATATTGGTTTATTCACAAACCTTATCCTTTCGACATTGCCTGTCCTTACACAATTCATCCAAAATTTATCCGGGCATTGTCAGATAGAATGGTTCGCTTGTCAAGTATTCTGTTCTGATAATATGGGATACCGGGGAGTAGGGTGCGAAAGAAAGGTAAGAAAACCCCTTGCAGCATAAGAAAAATCCGTCTACAAACGGCAGGCGCACCCAGCAGGGTTTTATCCCGGCTTTTTATTCCTGATACAGAGTAATTATTTGCTCAGTTTATGTATTGTTGGTTTTTTCGCTACCTGGCTGGTCGGCTTGTCGAGGATGGGCTTTCTCGTATACTTCTTTAAGCCTGCCTGTAGTAAGATGCGTGTAAATCTGAGTTGTAGAAAGCGACTGATGGCCAAGCAGTTCCTGAACGCTTCGTAAATCAGCCCCGTTGTTGAGCATATGGGTTGCGAAACTGTGCCGCAGGGTATGCGGGCTAATCGAGGGGTCAAGCCCTGCTATTTTGAGATATTTATCCATCTTGCGGCGCACGCTTCTGGTGCTAAGCCGCCTGCCATGCTTATTGACAAACAAAACCTTCGGGTCA
>Ga0315291_10007077_pt1 | contig 13907 bp, 30 predicted proteins | sample YL17G12_20_MG_FD_203070 | JGI IMG/M metagenome (GOLD analysis project Ga0315291, IMG submission 203070) | Sediment microbial communities from Yellowstone Lake, YNP, Wyoming, USA - YL17G12_20 | ecosystem: Environmental > Aquatic > Freshwater > Lake > Sediment | place: USA: Wyoming | collected...
TAGCCTCTTCAAGAGTCTCACAAGTTTCTATGACTTGATGAGAGAAAGCTCCTTTCCCATACTTACGAATGGCGTTCGCAAAATGACTTGTGACCATCTTTCCGGTAGAACGCATCGCTGTATAAACATGTGTATTCCACCTACGAAGCATGGTGAGACGAGTCAGGCCGACATATACTCGGCCTGACTCGTCATGAGTGTGACAATAGATCGTCCAGATCATCAGGCCATCGTAACACAGAAGAACGTCTTCAACAATACCAGAAGGAAAGCGGATTCCATGATTGCGTGGGTTACGACTGAATCGAGAGCTTCTTTCAGAACGTCAGGCCCGACCTTCTCGTAGTACTTCAGGACGACACTCTTGATCTCGTTGATTACGATCAGGTCGTAGAAGCGCTTTTTGTCGTGAATGAACTCCGGACTTTGGATGATGGTCTGTTGTTGGAGCTTGACACGAGCCGCGCTCTCGGCGACCAGATCCTTATTCTCCGACATGAGCCTCAGCCGAGCGAAGTCAGCCCACTTGGTGATCTTTTTCGATCCTTCCAAGAGTTTATCTTTCTTGCAGAAGTACGTCGGGAAACCTTCACTCCCGAACAAATAGTTTGGGATCTCATCGAGCACAATTGTCCGAATCAGGTCGCTGGCCGGAAAATTGAAGAGGTCATCGGCGAAGAAAGCCGGGCTCTTTTTACACGAATCTTTGCCGAGCGTCAAGACGAAGTACGGTTCCACCTTCTTATCAGGGTCTTCTTCGTAGCTCCTTTCCTTGAACTCATACTTGGTGATGCTGAATGCGGTGAGATCCTGGCGGAACTCATCATTCAGATTCTTCCATTGCTGGGATTTCGTGAACGACTCGCAGATTTTTTCGTAACTTGACGCCATAGGTGCCTCCACCGGCTGATACGCTCGATCCAGCTGAGTTTACGCTTGGCTTTCCATATGTTATAATTTGAAAGGGGTAAGGGGGTGGGACATGCCAGCGACAAAGATCGTTCGTGCGCTCGCGTACACGCGTGAGGACGCGTATGAGACGGTTCGAAGGATTATATGGGCGGCTCGTGATTTGAAGCTTTTACCGAAAAAGAAGCTCGAGCACTTGTTTGACCAAACCGTTGACCAAATGAATCGAGAAGACTTCAGAGATCTGATCAACGTAGCGGAAAAACTGGTCAGTATTTTGACCTGTGAAGCTCGAAAGAAAGTATAACTGTCGCGCCTCGAACAAACAGGCGTAAATTGTCGGGTTGCCCGCGTACTGCGGGTGGAGGTGACATGACAGACGCAATGAAGAAGCAGCTGGACGACATGCTTGCCGGGGCGGAGCCCGCACAGGCAAGCGAACAGGCGACCGAGAAGCCTCCAGAGCCCACGGAACACGACCCGCTCGCGCATCTGATCGGCAACACCGACCCGAACGCGGACCGGGATCCATTCAGTTTGATGCTCGATGGGATGCTCGAGCAAGAGGGGATGAGCAAAGAAACTGAGACTCCAGAGCACAAGACTGAGGGTTTTGAGGAACATGAATGGGAGTTCAAAAGTGAGCTCATCTACGAAGAAGACATCGGGATAGCCATCTGTAAGAAGTGTTTTCGTCAAATGCGCGTCAGTCGGCAGCAGTCGTGGAATGAGGCTATGCTCGCTCACGGTTTGGATCCGGATTGCGGTCAAGGAATCGCAACGGACGTGATGAGTTCTTGATAACTGAACAGTTGTTCACGATCGCCTAACGATCGCGTAAATTGTCTGGCGCTCCCTGTAATTTAGGGAGGTATGCCGATCAAAGGTGATGCATTTGCGAGACATGAAGTCTCGTCCGTCTACGTAGAACCAAAATCGAGATTTGTAGTCTCGTTGGTTTGCGGAGTTGATGCATCGACAGCCGAAGAGGCTGCAGCCAAGGCCCTATTACTAGCTGTAGCGGGTGAAGACGGACAACTGACTACCTGGTACGTCCACGATCGTCTAACTGGCGAAACTGTCGAAATCCAACAGGTATTCATGCCTAAGTTAAAAAGCGGAAGTTGATCGCGCTCGCCCGCACGACGGGTGGAGTCTTGTAAACCGCACGCGGATCTGCAAAACTTTCTATCTCGTCCTGATGTGACTGAAGAAATGGCTCGAGCTGCGTGTGATACTGTGTTGGTCGATGAAGTGATGAGAAGCTAAACTGCGCAGATCAACTGCCCGTCGCAGTACGACGGGCGGAGGTTGCAAATGGCGAAGTTCGTCGTTAACTACAGCGTCGTCTGTTCCGGTGAAGTGACCGTGGAAGCCAAATCTGAAGACCAGGCGAGAAGTCTAGTCGAAGAGATGAACTCCTCGGATCTTGGACGCGAAGCTGATTCGAGGGATCTCGATATCACGCTCGTGGAGCGCATCTAATGCTCTGTCCATGCTGGACCAAGAAGATGGTCAACAGAACAGAGACCATTTGGGGAAAGAACCCGAAGGGCCTGCAGGTTTCACTCGGAGAGCATAAAGTCAAGAAAGAGGACGTCTTGATCTGTGGCCGAAAGCCCACAGTCTTCGTACGCGTCTTTTACCGAGAGCTTCATCGGTATCGCCAAAATGAAGGGAAGCATGAAGACCTCTTCGGTTTGTGCTCTGACCACGGCATTGAACTTCAAGAACCATCTACATGGAACGAAAAGCATATCGGTCCCCGGAACACTGGCGGTGTTTCGGGCCAAAGAGGGATTGTTGAGCGGGTCGAAGTCATAGGAACAGAGGAAATCCTGGGCCTCGACATGAACGCCCAGGTAAAAGAAGACAAGAACCTTCGCACCATCGCATCGGTTAAGGCTGGTATCAAACGGACCATGCGTCAGGTCAACACTAAGAATCTCACTGTTGACCACTGGCGTCAGTGTTTCGAGGAAACATTGAACGAATGGGTCGTCGAACATATACAAAATAGCTGATCAGTCGTAGATCACGGCTTGTGAAACGTATTGGAGCTAACAATGCGATCTATCATGGTAGGAGGACTGATGTACGGATCTGAAAAAATCTTGCGCGCTGTCGAATCAAAAATCGACGAGGTTTTGGGTCGTCCTGACGTGCAAAAGGAAATGCAGGACGCAATCGATTCATCGGTTCTCGGCATGATCACCGAGGAAACGAAACGTCGAGCCAAGGAGCACATTCAGGATTGTCGCGGAGCGTTCCACCGCCAGGTCCAATCTGGGTGTGATAAATACCTGGAAGACCACAAAGAAGAAATCATGGAGCGGATCGAAAAAGCAACGCTGGAAGCTATGAAGGACGAAACCATCCTCCAGGCAGTCGCCAAGGATCAATTCGGTCGCTTCCTCGGTAAGATGGCTGGCGAAGCTGTCGAGAGGGCTATGATTCGGAAAACGAAGAAAGACACTAAATCAGCGAAATAATTCGTCTGAATTAGGGAGAGGTTGCCGGAAGGAAAGGCGTTGCAACGCCGAACCACAGGCCCGAAGTTGCACTCCAGCTTCGCGACCGGATGACTAGGGCATTTGATCAACGCCAATAGCTCCGGTGCACGGGTGAAATCCCCTAATTCAGACGAATTCGTTTTTACACAGATGAAAAAGCAGATGAAAAAGCAACACCCCGGAATCAAGGTCACGGAGACCCAAACTGCTGCGGGGTTGAACATCGATATCAACTGCACGGCTTATGGCCTCCCGATCAGCAAGACTTCAAGGGACTTCGGAATGGACTGCGCCAACGATTGCGGTCGTAAAGCTTTCGAAGGGTCTGATGAGCAGAAATTGATGGATATGCTCGCCGTATACGGGAAATGGTTTGTCAGCAAGAGTAGTCCGTAAATCTCTTTCAAGTGGATGTATCTTCACTAAGGAGATTTTATGATCCAAACCTGCCACTTCTGGAACCCCGAATCTAGACAGTCCAAGACCTCACATTCAAAGTGTGAGCAAAATGCGTCAAAGTTCGTTCGTATCAAACACACAGGGAGACTCTGCCCTCTTTGTCCATCTTGTCTTGATACTTTTGAGTCAGCCAATAAAGCATTGGTTGACGAAGTTAAGAAAGGTGTGCCTGGTCTGGGTGAGTACTCAATTGTGAGCTTATCCGACGGGGCTGACGAATTTAGTCGGCAACCTCCGCGCCAAACTGAGCAAGAAATTCAGGATCGCACGGCGAAGGCGAAGGAATTGGCCGATGATGCCATGAAGAAAAATGAACAAACCGACTGAAATCGTGAGCGTGCTTAAATCGAAAAATTCGATAGCCGCAAGTGTTGAAGTTGGGGAGTTCGTGGACGACTTTGTCGAAGTCCATCTCCAGCATCAACGTAACCTAAAAGGCGAAGCTCGGATTATTTGTTGCAAAAAGAAAACAAGGCAAGGCGAAGAGGAGTACGAATATTCCGAAGAAGACGTCGAAATCATTCTAGCTCCTGGAGTTCTGGAAGCCATTCTACGACTTACTTAATCCCGTAGTCCTTTTGTCTTTACGACATATATGGACCTTGTTAAAATAGCCACACATATAGCTGAAGAACACGATAAACGCGGAGAGATACAGGTACGTGACCCGAAAAATGGGCATACAGTGGCTGTTTCTAATAATCCTCCGCTAGAAGCTGTCTTGTTTGAAGATGATCATTTAGCAGTCTACGGAGACACTAAGAAATACATCTGGTTAGACGCCAAAGAAGTAGTGTGGGTCGGTACTAAGAATACCGATTACTGGATCGGAAAACTAAAACCGAACGTTAAAGAGTTCGATTGTGTTGTTCATATCGGGTATTCGGATAAATTATTCCGTTGGCACTTGAATGTCGTCGGTTGATCGAGGTATCAGGTATAATTCGCTGATATATGCCACATATGCGCATACGCGAAAAGCTCGGAGATCGACGGCGCGTCGCGGTACAAAGATCGGAGGGAACGAATAGATGCATTTCTTCGTCGATGTAGAAGACGCGGGTGACGGATTTCGCATGGTTCGTACCCATCGCATGTGGGTCGGGCGATTGCCGAAGGACACTGACACGCAGACATTCGAGAAAATTGAGATCCCGGATCTCACATCAGATGAACCAGTGTTGTACGCTATCGAGCTGCAACCGGACGAACTTCTGGTTGGCCAATCCGTGCAACTCAAGGGCGGCTTGACTCTCACCAGTCAACCCGAGTTGTACGGCGATCCGGATATCCGTGAAGCCTCAGGTAAGAAAGCTCCCGTACGTCTCTTATTCGAAGAGTGGGTATCGGTACTTTGACAACTATGGATTGAATCTGTGCTCCGAGAAAAGACGAGACGGCTGCCATCCCGATTGTCTTGGGCTCCCGAAGCACAGATTCAATCTATAGTATAGAGTGGAGCAAATCATGGCAAGTATTTTGACTATTGATGATAGTCCACAGCGCCAGAGTTGGTTTCTCCGTTCCTTGGTTTCTGCCGGACATGAACTGCGTCAGGCTTTTGACGCTGATATGGCGCTCGAGCAGTTCCAAGAAACTCGCTTTGACCTCGCATTCTTCGACCACGACTTGGGTCCCGGAGACAACGGGTCTCAAATCATGTTCAAGGTCTTGAATGTTCCGGATCGTTACAAGAAACCGGGTGCAGTTTGGGTGCAGTCTTCAAACCCGATTGGCGCTGAGAATATTCGTGCAAAGTGTTCCTCAGCAGGGGTGCCTTGCATGCGACTCCCTTTTGAAAACTTCTGTAGCGACAGAGAGTCTTTTTTGAAGGCGGTTCGGTCCGTGTTGGACGGAAGTGTCCTTTAAAGACTGACCTTGAAGCAAATATCAGAAACGACGAAGCCCCGGATCCCTTTAGTGGGATCCGGGGCTTCGTCGTTTCTGATATGAGATCAGCTCGCGCTGAAGAGCTTCGCGACCGCCTGCAGAGCCGGTTGCTCCGCGATCGCCTTCGCGCGATAGTACACGGCCAGCTGGCGCGTGTAGCGCGGGGCGATCGTTTGGATGTGGATCTCGTCTTCCGAGGAGAGCTCCTCACCCGCCACGATTTTGCGAGCCACCCGGCTGCCGTTCACGGCATGGCTGCTCATGAAACCCTGGCGGTTCTTGTCCTTGGTGGAGCTGGTGTTCTGCTCGTACGCCGTCTGCAGCGCGAAGAGGATCACCATCGCCTCGCAGCGGAAGGTGGCGTCCGAGAGGAGACGCTCGCGGATGGCGGCTTTGGTGAGGAAGGGGTAGAGGTTGGCTGAGGTCGTCATGGTGGGCTCCGTTGCGCGAGGGGTTGGGGAGGACGGCCTGCCTGCCGTCGTTCCATCTCGCACCTCAGGTACTCGCGACATACGATAATTTCCGGCTCGGCGGCCGCGGCGATAAAATTATATATCTTTTGAAGGTCCCCTAGTAAAGCGCAGATCTATGGGACGTGCGCGTACCATTAGCATGGCGAATCGATTCAGTGTTGGTGACCGCGTATACTTCGGTCGTCCGAATGGTGAGCAAACACTCGGTGAAGTAGTCAAAGTAAACCTGAAGTCCCTGAAAGTCAAACAAGTCGAGGTACGCGGTACCTTTCGCACCCGCGCAGTTGGTACGTTGTGGAAGGTTCCTCCGAGTCTGTGTCGGCTCGAAAGTGCTGGCGACGGAAAAGTAAATATGGCGCAGTTACCGCTGCCAGTCAAGCGCTCAGACGACGTGATTCTGGAAGAAATCTCGGGCGTTTACAGTGACTTGAGTCCCGAGAACCTGACGTGCGACGGGGAACTGTCGCAAAGTCAGGTGATGCGTCGTGGAGCGGCATTAAACCGCAAACTGCGAGCTTGCTTCGCGGAACTCGGACGTACAGTTTCCGAGGAAGAAATTTGGAAACGCTGGCAAAAGAACGCGCAGATTAGCATCTGATCCGCGTACGAGCTGGCCATTTATAAGGCGCAAGCTGAAGAAGATGCACGAGCTGATGAAAGGCTGTGTCAATCTCGCAATGTGCTCGGTTTCGACGAGCACGGCAAGGTCATATTCGAGAGGAAAACTCACCATGTTTTGGCCTCTTCGTGATCTGATGAAAAGGTCGTGTGGTGTAGATAGGTGTTCAGCCTAAGTAAAATTCATGTGGTCGGAGACACCATCCTATACGATGGTGACCAAATTGCGTTTTTGATCGACCCGAACGGGAAAGATGTTGAGTTATCCATTTCCCGCGAAGACTTAGTTAACGGAGAAGTGCCGTTCGCTAAACGACAAGAAATTTTGAACAACAAATATTTGATAATTCAGGAAATCAAACGCTTGGGTTACACAATCGTGTAGATCCAGCGTGCTCGCGCGTATAAAGTGGAGACCGGATGAACTCGTTCCTCGCCAAACTCGATCGTGCAGGTTTACGACGCGCTTTATGGTTCTTGCGTCGACAGGATGCACGACCACACGAGTCGAATCCGGCAGCGGCTCAGTATGACCGTCTTGCGACTGCGGGACAGGTGCGTGCTGAATACCGACGTCGTGGATGGAAGGTTCCAAAGCCAACGCGAATGGAGAGGGTTGAAAGATGACTCGAGCTCTGTTGGCTTCATGCTGTATGGCGCTTACTGCGTGTCTATCCTCATGTCCAGTTCCGGATCACGAATCTCTTCAGGTTCCTGCATTACATCCGGTCATAATTAATCTTCCACATCCAACTCAGGCGGATGAAGTCCCGTATCCGAACGCCCAAGCACCTGACCCGATGCCATCTGTCGCTATGTCACCGGAATCCGACTGCAGTGGTTTGATTGCAATTGTACTCGAAAATCCAAGAGTCGGAGTTTGGGCTATTGGTCCCGCCGACGAAGAATTCGAACCTCTGTTATACTTCAATACCGGAGAAGACGCGCAGGATTGCGCAGGTTCGTCCGGTTCTCCAGTACGGAAATTGACCCGCACGGGCTGGGTCAGTGTAGATTCAGATGTCGGCTTATGAGGCGACGTACAGTCCCTGTGTCGCCACCTCCATATGCCGATAAAGGACGTACGTCGCCTCATAAGCCGAACTAATGCCAAAAACTCATAACATCGTGATTCGACGTCTAGTTGAACTCTGGAATCCGTGGGAAGCCCTACGGATTGAAAAGTTGAGCCATGACCAATCATGGTTGCGGGAAGTTGAACCGCTAACGAAGTACCGTGACGGACTTCGTGGACCGGCTTACCACAAAGGCCGAATCCGGTTCTTTCTAGAACGAATTCGGGCGAAAGAAACACTCGAGCCTATATGCGTCGATAACTACTCGACAAAGTATCCGATTCCCGTAGTTGATGACGGAAATCACAGGCTAATCGCCTGTATGCTGACACATAAAGTGTCAGTGTCGGCCTATTATAAAGGCCGTGTTGACATTCTCAACTACTTAGAGGGTAAAAAGAACAACTTCCCTCGAATTGAGTTCCGACAAACCTCGGCAGCGTAAGTTGCCGGGTTATCTGCGTATTTAGACCTTGAACGATGAACGAGGAATTCCTCGGGGAGTTTCTGTGATGCCGTTTCCACGCGAACAACCTATCGAGCAACATGACTTGATCGCAGCAGCTGAGGGAGAGCTCTTTCAAGACTTCGACGCAGAGCTGGACGACGCGGGTTACCAAGAGACTCGCACGGATTTCGATTTCACCGAAGTACCGCTTCCCGGTGCATCGTTCAAGACCTTACCGCTCCATGGTGGGCAGTCACACGTCGTGGCTCGACCGAAACCCGGTGTAGGGCTGAACGTCTGGGTTCGCGATGGTCGTCAGAGTACTTGGCATGAAAGTGCTCAAGTCGATTCGCGCGGAGATGTGGTCGACCAAAATGGTGCAAAATTTAGCTCCAGCCAAGTATCGCCACAGGTCGGCGCGTGTTCGGGTTGTGGTACGTCGACGTTGTTGCCCAACGGCACAACAGCCGTTTTCTGCCCCTCGTGTGGCCAGCGACAGCCTGCGTTCACCGTTCCTGTGATTTCGCCACACGCACTGGCTGGGCAGTTGGCTGCAGCGTTGGGAAATCAGTGCATGGCTTGTGGAGTTCAATCGTCCACGCTGAACCAAGCGGGTATATGTCCAAGCTGCGCGGTGGCTGTTGCAGCGGGTACTGCCGCGATGCCGCCACTTACGCCACCCAACTACAATCCGAATCGAATGTTGGGAAATCAGAAGCCGCCACCCGTAATTCCCGAGGGGCTCGGCAAGTCCGATGGGAAGGAAGATTTCTTCGCCTTCCTAGACGAGGCAATCGAGGCAGGTAGAGACGACGCTCCGACCGAAACCCCAGTCAAAGAATGACACCAGACTATAAACTCGTCGAAATCGAAATCGAACGACTCCGGTTATCCGATGCGTTCAAGACGACGTTTAAACGTGATCCGTGGAGAACCACGTTGGCGTATGCGAATCCGCAAAATCTGCAGGCCGAGTACGTCAAGAGACTTTATCAAGCAACGCGGGATTCGTTCGATTTCTTGCTCGATTGCAAGATCATAGAAGACGTTCCGCGCGTGATGAAGAAAGCTTCATCAAAGCACTGGCGAAACAAAGTTTGCGAACATAACCGCGTCCATATCCTGCAAACCGGGAAAGTGGTAAACGGGAAAACCAGTTTTGCTATCGGTGATGAGGACTTCTTCCTGCGTTGGGAAAGGAAATGGGTGAACGGGAAGCTGCAACTGACGCCTGGACCTGCTCGGATGTGGAAGTTCACTCACGAAGACAACAACCCGGTGGTTCTGAACCAGGAAGTCCTATATAACGCTGAGAAGCCGGACGAAAGTGAAGTCGTGCGAGTGTTCAACGAGCAGTTGGCGGGAGAACTCGACGCTTTGCATGCCGAATGGCAATCCATTTGGAAAAAGACGAAGAATTCGGCATCTGAAATTGTTCGCGCCTTTACGGAAAAAGCCGGAGGGAAAGAAGGAGCGAAATTCCGCGAAAAACTGCGAGAGTTTCTTAAGAAGACGCCGGGTCTACTCGAGATTTCACCCGACATTATGCTCGAGTGTATGCAGATTGACCCGTCGGATCTGGAGCAGTTGTCCAGATTCCTACGACGCAATCGTTCGGACCTTCTGTTCGTTTGTCGTGAAGACTTCGACAATACGCAGAAAGAAGCCCAAGTCGAGAAAGTCATGGAGTCCTAGTTTTATGACACCTCAGATTGATGAAAAACTGGACTGTTTACTGTTATATTCACATTGTCGAAAGGCGTTGAAAGAACGCTGGCGACAAGCAAGTTTATCCGATGGATCGCTACGATCCATCGGATAAACTTGCTCAATATATGGCAAGATTCAGCGGAAGAGAGTGAGGAAGTAACGGTTGCGCGAACGTTCGCGCTTATGCGAGATGCGCTTGGACTTCGCCCGTGCCTTCTTTGAACGTCGGTTGGCGTACGTGTCGGGCGGGAATTTATCATGCCCAGGACAGCAGCCCGAGTCTTTGCGGTCTACTCCGTACGCTCTCACACGTTCTCCCGATCCACGTAGCGCTCCACCAATTGTACTCGGCCGTCGGCCGTAGCTTCGATTGTGAACTCGCCCAGGTGAGCGACACGCTCAGAAACTTCAACCCACCACTGGGTATCGGCCGCATACTCATCGACTGTGACACTCGTAAACTTACTAAGTCTCACGTGATTCGGGTGGTCGTAGAACTTGCCCGAAGGGAGCAAGTCGACAATCTCGCCAACATCCCATCGACGTTCGAAGGGTTTGGAACGCAAACGCTCGCAAAGAATCTCGAGCTGTGAGTTATTCAGTGTACGACGCTTTTTAGTTGAAGCCATGGCTTTCTTCCAGACCAAGAATACTCTGAATTCAACTGGTTGGATGAATTCGGATTACCAGGTTCCACCGGGAACTTTTGCTTTTTCCAAGATTTCGACCATGCGCGAAACCGCAAAGTCCTTCGCCATCTCGCGCAACAAGGCTCCCATTTCTTCAGGACCAAGGTACACACGACTCAGGACTTCTATGCCGTTTTCGGCGGTGATGGTGATGCCTTCCCCGTCGCACTCGTAGTAAGCCCCGTCTCCCAAGTATGCCTTGCGAGACTCCCCACATTTGCAAGCTGGGCCACTTTTGAAGCAGACTGGACAGCTACGTCCTTGAGGAGATGGTTGTCCCATCAGCATGCCTCCCGGAGTTCACGAGACAGACGGTCTTTGGACCGACGTTTGCGACGGTCTCGCAAGAAACCCGCCGAGCGCATGCGCGCAATCACGATGACTGCGTTGCGAGGCTTAGGCATTTGTTTTTTGTTACGCACGGTATTTCACCAAAATCTCGGCTGCATGACAGGCAAGGAAAGCCTCACCGAAGTCTACACTGGCCTGGACCAGATGTACGACGGCATTCCGAACGTCCATGAACGCCAGAAGACTGAGTGCACGGTCAATGAGTTCGTCGTGCATCATCGGCTTCACCACGAGTACGCGGGAACTGTTCGGATCTGCGACTACCGAGAATAATCAGGACCGAGACCAACTTCCGTCAGAGCTTCTGCAATCGCATCTGTGGTGTCTGCAGACCAGTCATGGTCGCGATCCCCACCAGGCCAGAGAGCATTCTGAATTTTACGAAGAGTTGTCACCAGTTCTTTCCGGGAAACTTCGTCCGGGTCGTGCAATTTCTCCATGAATCGGGTACTCCGAGCATCGAATGATCTACGCCATACTGGCAAAATATATGCCAGGATGGAATCAGCGTGCTTCCAATCCTGTGATTTTAGTATCGCAACGCTCGCAAATCGGCACGTCACCCAAAATCGGATGCGGTCGAGTGGTCGTCGCAGCGTTGGTACAAAGCAAGAACCAACGACATCCAACTTTTGCGGGTTTCTTGCTTTTCATAGTGCTCCGAGTACGCGCCGCGTATTCAGATCTCCGAGACGTGGTGAATTTCGAATTGTTGCATGAAGGGTGCACCGACGCCGAGCCAGACTCCGGGCAAGGGCCGGAACCATTCGCGGATAGACTCTTCCGGTCCTTCGACCACGATGTGCATTCCGGATACGAATTTTTCACCTTCCGTGTGGATCATGACGACTCCATAGTCGTCGATGACCGTGACGTCGGCTGGAACCTCGGGAACATCAGAGGTCTTGAGAAAGTGGAGTCGAACTGGGTCAGCCATTACATTCTCCATCAGTTTGGTGATATATGGTAGGGATCGGTCAAATCCCATACTAGTATTCGGTGAACGCCTGTTGGTATTCAGCGTCGGACCACAAAGAATCTGAGTGATGGCAGTCGGAGCAGATGATGCGAGCCGGATAACCCTGCTTCTGCCATTTTACCGCAACCTCGCGGGCTTCTTCCCAGGAATCGCATTCGACTCCTGGACAAGCTGCGTTCTGGACTGCGAAGTATGTCATCAACTCTCCCGATATACCAGATAGATCTGTTGATCTACTGGCATTTATTTCCAATAACCGATTTGAAACCCACCCCAAGCAAAGCCGTAGTAAAGGCGCGTGTGGAATTTCTCTGTACCAGGCATTTTCCATGCCCAGTAGAAACGGGGACGACGTTCGAATATCTGGTCGTCCATTTAACACAATACACCATGGATCTGTCGATCTACTGGCATATACTTGAACGCTGCAGTATAGAAGGCAAGAAGCCTTAATTGCTTCGGAGCACCCAGGCAGGGGAGTCAATCAAGACTTCCTGCCTTCTACATTGCAAACTGCGACTTCTTCTCAGAAAACTGCATACCGCAGTTTCTGCATCGATAGTGTTTCACACAACCGAGAGAACCAAGCTCCAGCGCTGGTCCACCGCAAATCGAGCACTCGACGGGTTCGACGGGTTCTTCATCCACGACGACGTCAGTTTTTTCATCCGGCATTTGGCTCCCTTGGTTCGAATACGCAGAGTCCCATAAGGATTTTCGGCCTTAGAAGGAATCTGCGTAAACGTCCGAGACCCCGTTCTGTCTCGGACATGCAGGAGCCCCGGTCCCTTTCGGGATCCGGGGCGTCCCGGCTCGGATCAGCTCGCGCTGAAGAGCTTCGCGACGGCCTGCAGCGCGGGCTGCTCGGAGATCATCTGGGCGCGGAAGAAGACCGCGAGCTGGCGCGTGTAGCGGGGAGCGATCGCGTTCACGTGGGCCCAGTCCTCCGAGGAGAGCTCCTCACCGGCCTTGATCTTCATCGCGACCTTCGAGCCGTTGACCGCGTGGCTGCTCATGAAGCCCTGGCGATTCTTGTCCTTGGTCTGGAGCGAGGTCTGCTCCCAGGCCGTCTGCAGCGTGTGCAGGAGGCACATCGCCTCCTTGCGAAAGGCGGGCTCGGCTTCGAGGCGGGCCTTGATCTGGGCCTTGGTGAGGAAGGGGTAGAGGTTGGCGGACTTGGTGGTTTCGATCGCGGTTGTCATGATGGGCTCCTGTTTCGGTTGGGTTGGGTCGGCTCGGCCTGCCTGCCTCGTCGTCCCACTTCCCGTACTGCGGGAAGGCTGTGATCTCCGGCTCGATTGGCGTCGCCTGATTGCGTCGCGTCGTCCCGTCTCACACCTCGGGTACTGCAGCAAGCAGCTGATCTCCGGACGCCCCTTGCGTCATGCCCGACGTCGGGCAAAAGCTCCCTCCACTTTGTGGTACCGCACCGAACTGCGGATTTACGGGAACCCAGTAGGCCAAAAGCCCCCTCCGCGTGCGCGTACCTGGCTTTTGCGAGAATCTACGCGAAGAGATGCGTAGCACACTGGCCCCCTCCGCTGCGCGTACTACGTGCGTAACCGGATTTACGTACAAACGTAAGTCAGGACGCGAGGCGCGTACGCGCAGCGGAGGAGAGCAAAAAGATGCTGATTCGCAACCGAGCGCTCGTGGGATTGGCAACTTTCGCTGTGCACCTGGTCCCACACCGGTTCCTGCTTTGGCTCACGGCCAAAGGCGTGACACCACCAAGTGTCGTCACGGACGACGGCCACACGGCCGATCTGTGGTAGATCCGGGAGTCTGCGCG
>Ga0315291_10007080_pt1 | contig 13902 bp, 9 predicted proteins | sample YL17G12_20_MG_FD_203070 | JGI IMG/M metagenome (GOLD analysis project Ga0315291, IMG submission 203070) | Sediment microbial communities from Yellowstone Lake, YNP, Wyoming, USA - YL17G12_20 | ecosystem: Environmental > Aquatic > Freshwater > Lake > Sediment | place: USA: Wyoming | collected...
GGAGCGGAGAGGGCCTGCGGCGGTCGACGTACTTGAAGACGGACCGCCTGACGACCCGTCCGTCATCCAGGATGATCGTCCAGGGCTCCGTGCGCCCTCTTTGGGCGCCCCTGACGATCGTCCCGACCGCGGCCTTCCTCAGATAATCTTCAATATCGTCGGCCGAACCGCTGCCGCCGTCCGCCGCCCCGGAAGCGGTGATCCCGAGGACGGCCTCGTCCGCTTCGGTGTCTCCCCAGAGCATGAAGTTCTCTTTTTCGATGAGCAGGGCGCTGTTGACCCCCCCATAATAACTGGCAATGCCGGTGTCGATGATCCACAGCCTTCCATCGAAACGGCTCATAAATCGCGGGGCGACGACGGGGCTCACGCCGTTCCCCCGGTAGAAGGTGTGGGCGATGACCATGTGGCCGGCCCCGAGGTTTTTTAAGACGCGCTCGAACTCGCCCTTGATGGACTGCTCGTCCTTGACAGCCAAGTCCCTGAACCAGAGGGGGCTGTCGGCATCGTAGACGATCTTCGCTTCGAAAGGCTTCGAGTACTGGAGGAAGACCTTCTGGCGGCCCTTGAAGAAGGACAGCTCCTTCCTCACCAGGGAATTGATCGACCCGAGGTCCCAAGTCGAGTATTTCTCGCTGATCCCGCCATGGACGAAGATCGTATCATTGATCCGGATGACGGCGTTCTTTTCGAGCAGCCACTCGCCATAAGTCTCGTTGAATGACTTGATGTAGACCCGCCGCGCATCCTCCTTCCGCATGAGTTCCTTCCAGTGTTCAAGGAGCCTGCTCCGCGTGCCGGCGTCCGGGATTTCCTTGCTCCGGAGAGTGGACGTGCCCCGGATCCTATCGAGGAATTCCCGCTCCTTTTGCCTCCGGTAATCGCGGGGCAGGAAGGAAACGAACTGTTCGACCGTAACATAGTCGGGGTAGTCGAAGGCGATCCCCGTGATATTGAGCTCTTCGTGGTTGCCGAGGAGGAGATGGACTTTTCCGCCGGCCCATTCGGCCTCTTGCTCCAAGCGCCGCAGGACGTCGAAGATCATCTTCGCCCCGGGCCCCCTGTCCATGATGTCGCCCGTCTGGACGAAATGCGTGTCTCCGCCGGCCCATTTCAGTTTTTCGTCAACGAGGCCGGTGCCCAGAAGGATCTTGATGAAATTGTCGTAATCCCCGTGAAGGTCCCCTACGGCCACGATCTTATCGATGCCCGACCAGACGCAGGGGATCTCGGCGGCACGGGCGGACAGGAGGATGGAGAACGAGGCCACGACGAGGAGAGCCTGGCGTTTGAGGTTTTTTACCGGTCGCGTCTTCATTCTTCCCTCCCGAATTCCCTATGGGAATATATCCGATGAGCCCGTTTGAATCAAGCGATATCGCCGGTTTGAATCAATAATAGAGGGACGGACAGGCCTTCATCGCCCGCCTCCATGTCTCCTGAGCGGGCCGGGGGAGAGCCCCCATTTGCGAGCCGCAGCAGCCGTTCGGGGAGTTTCGTCCGGAAGGGGGATTCTGTCATTCATTGAATTATTCCCCGTCTTTGGTAAAATGAGGGCTACCATGAAGCGCGGTCATCCGTTCTTGACATTCCTCCCTGTTCTCCTGGCCCTCTTGGGATCGTTCTTCGCATGCAGCAAACCGCGGGAGGCCAAGCCGCCTACCCCTGCCGCGGTTTTGAGAGTCAAACCCGGGGTCGACGTCTTCTTCGAGAAGCACCTCGACTTGGTCAAGGGGAAGAGAGTGGGGCTCATCACCAACCCCTCGGGCGTTAACGGACGGCTGGAGAGCACGGCGGATCTGTTCTTCCGGAACCCGTCCATTCAACTCGCGGCCCTTTACGGCCCCGAGCACGGGGTCCGCGGCGACGCCCAAGCCGGGGAATACGTCCCGTTCTATTTCGATGGGAAGTTCAAGGTCCCGGTCTTCAGCCTTTATGGCCAATCCAGCAAGCCGGAACCGGGGATGCTGAAGAACATCGATGAATACATGCGCTCCTTCGACACCGTGGCCGCGGGCAAGGTCCCCGAAGGGACGATGGTCCGGGACGTGGATGTCCTCATCTATGACATCCAAGATGTCGGGGCCCGCGTTTATACCTACATCGCCACAATGGCCTACGCCCTCCAGGCCTGCGCCGAGAGCGGGATCGAATTCGTCCTGCTCGACCGGCCGAACCCGGTCAACGGGACCGACATCGAGGGAACCATCCTCGAATACCCGCGGTTCAGTTCCTTCGTCGGCCTCTTTCCCATTCCGGCGCGGCACGGCCTGACGCTCGGCGAACTGGCCCGACTCTTCAACGACAAGTTCTTGCCCAAGAAGGCCAAACTGACCGTCATCCCGATGGAAGGCTGGACGCGCGATCTTTGGTATGACCAGACGGCCCTGCCATGGATTTCCCCATCCCCGAACATGCCCACCCTCGACACGGCCACGGTCTATCCCGGCCAGGTCTATCTCGAGGGGACGAACGTTTCCGAAGGGCGGGGCACGACGCGGCCCTTCGAGCTTTTCGGGGCGCCCTGGATCGACGGCTATGTCTTGGCAAAGAGGCTCAACGCCCTCGGACTTCCGGGCGTCGTCTTCCGGGAAGTTTGGTTCACGCCGACCTTCTCCAAGTTCCAGGGACAGCTCTGCGGCGGGGCCCAGGTCCACATCACGGACCGTACGGCCTACAGATCGGTCGAGGCCGCGCTCCACGTCATCAAGACCATCCGCGACGCCTATCCGGACAAGTTCGGGTTCTATAAAGAATATTTCGACAAGGTCATGGGGACTTCGAAGGTCCGCGAGGCCCTGGAGAAGGGGACGAGCGTCCAGGAGATCGTAGCCGGGTTCAAGACCGGGCTCGAGGAGTTCAAGGCCATCCGCAAGCCTTATCTGCTCTATGATTAAAAGGAGAGAGTCACCATGGGAACACCGTCTTTTACATACGCCTTGACGAATCCCCTGTCCGTGATCCTGAACAAATCCGCACGGGACTTCCAGCGGGCCGACCTATTAAAGGTCATCAACGAGAGGCGGATCGAACGTATCACCTTCCATTACACGGGTCTAGACGGCAAACTCAAGGAACTCAAGGTCCCCGTCGCCGACCCGGACCATGCCGAGACGATCCTGGCCGAAGGGGAGAGGGTGGATGGCTCGTCCCTTTTCAAAGGCCTGGTGGACATGGGGATGTCCGATCTCTACGTTGTCCCCGTCTACCGGACGGCCTTCTTCAATCCGTTCGACGAGGGAAGCCTGGACTTCGTTTGCCGCTACCTGACCAAGAACGGGGACCTTGCGCCCTTCGCCCCGGACAACATCCTTGCCAAGGCCTACGAGCTTTTCCGTAAGAACACCGGGCTCGAGATGAACGCCCTCGGCGAGCTGGAGTTCTATCTCCTGAGCGAGCCCGGGCCGAAGATCTTTTCTGCCCAGCAGCAGCGCGGCTATCACTCTTCAGCGCCTTATTTCAAGAGCGGCCCGGTCCTCAACGAGATCGTCCGCCATATCACCCGGACGACCGGCGCCGTGAAGTATGCCCACGGCGAGGGGGGCTTCGTGGAGAGCGTACACAGCGACCTCGAAGAGATCAAGGGGAAACGGGCCGAACAGCTCGAGGTGGAATATCTCCCCCGGCCGGTCGACGAGATGGGCGATGACCTGGTCATCGGTCGCTGGCTTATCCGGAACATCGCCTACAGGCGTGGTTCGGTGGCCACGTTCACGCCCAAAATCGAGGAGGGTGTCGCCGGAAACGGGCTCCACTTCCACCTGGAGCTCCTCAAGGACGGGCGAAACGCGATGACCGGGCCCGACGGGAAGCTCTCCGAGTCGGCCCGTCGGCTGGCCGGGGGTTTGTGCGAGTACGCGGACTCCCTGACGGCCTTCGGCAACACCGTATCTTCGGCCTATTTAAGGCTCGTCCCCAACCAGGAGGCGCCCACGAACATCTGTTGGAGCGATCTCAACCGGAGCGCCATGGTCCGGATCCCGCTCAGCTGGTCAACCGTCCATCACCTCGCCAAACGTGTCAATCCCCGGGAAAAGGCGGACTTCGCGGAGGCCCCGGACCGCCAGACCATCGAACTCCGGAGCCCGGACGGCAGCGCCATCATCCACCTCATCTTGGCGGGCATCGTCATGGCCGCGGACTGGTCCTTGAAAGAGAACGTTTCCTTGTTCAAGGAAGGAGGGCCGCTGGATCTTGCGGAGCGGTTCTACGTCAAGGGGAACATCTTCAAGGACAATGCCTTGCGCGATAAGCTGCCCGTGCTTCCCGCGAGCTGCGTCGAATCGAGCCGGATCCTCCTCAGGAAGCGCGACCTCTATGAACGGGACGGCGTGTTCCCGCCGAGCGTCATCGACTACGTCGCCCGGCTCCTGGAAAAGGAGGACGACGAGTTCATGAACCGGACGCTCGCCGACCTGCCCGCCGACGATCGCCTCCACGAGATCCGTAAGATCATGCACAAGGACCTTCACCGGCATTGACCTGGCCATGGGCAACGAGACGATGACGCCGCGGGAAAGATGGGAGGCCGTGTTCCGGAGGCGGAAACCGGACCGCGTCCCCATGGATTACTGGGCCACGGACGAGGCCACGGCCCGGATCATGAAGCACCTCGGCTGCCGGACAAAATGGGAGATGTTCCGGCGGCTGCACATCGACGTCGAAGTCAGGGTTAAATCCCGCTACGTTGGCCCCAATCTGCCCCGGCTCACCGATGCGTTCGGCCGAAGATTCAGGAACGTGGATTACGGGACCGGCGTTTACCGGGAATGCGTCCATTACCCCCTGGCCGGATACGCTTCGGTCGCGGAGATCAAGAGGAACTACACCTGGCCCAGTCCGGATTGGTGGGACCATTCGGACCTCCGGAAACGGGTCGGGGGCAAAGAGATGTATCCCATCCGGGGAGGCGGCTCGGAGCCCTTCCTCATCTACAAAGAGCTTCGGGGCCAGGAGCAGGCGCTCGTGGATCTCATCGAAAATCCGGAAATCGTTCACTATTGTCTGGACAAGCTCTTTGACCTGGCCTACGAAGATTCCGTCCGCATCGCCGAGCGGATACCGGACCTGGTGATGCTGAGCTATGTGGCCGAGGATATGGGCGGGCAGACCGACCTCATGCTGTCGGTCGCCCACATCCGCGAATTCCTCCTGCCGGGAATGAAGCGGATGATCGACCTGGCCCACCAGCAGGGCGCCTATGTTTTTCATCATAATGACGGGAGCTGCCGGCGCATCATCCCGGACATGATCGAACTCGGGATCGATCTCCTTAACCCGATCCAGTGGCGCTGCCCGGGCATGGATCGGGAGGGGCTCAAGAAGGACTTCGGCAGCAGGATCGTCCTTCACGGCGGCGTGGACAACCAGCACACCCTGCCCTTCGGGACGGTCAAAGAGGTCCGGCGGGAAGTCCTGGACAATCTGCGCATCCTGGGCGAAGGGGGAGGCTACATCCTCGCCCCCTGTCACAACATCCAGGCCAATACGCCTCCCGAAAACGTCGTCGCCATGTACGAAACCGGATATGAGGAAGGGTGGGCTTAGCCGTATCGCCTTTCATTATCCCGGGGAGCGGAAATCTATTTTTCTTTGACCGATGCGGTGGATATTTATGTTCGGCCATGCTCATCTGGCGCCGCTTTTTGCAGCTGTTGACATCGCCGAGCGGCCGGCGATATATTGCCGACATCGAGAGGAGGGGAGATTCATCGCCAAGAGCGGTAATTTGCCGCGCCTCTCCACGAAGGAGGAAAGCGTGTTTAAAAGAATAGGACCTTCTACTTTTACATTATTCGTGATTGTCTCGAGTCATATTTTCGCTCAGGATAGCAGTCCTTTCTGGCCGATGCTCAAACCCTATAAAAACGGATATTTGAAAGTATCAGAAGTCCATGAGATTTTTTATCAATTGGGCGGGAATCCGCAGGGAAAGCCGGTTATGTTCCTTCACGGCGGACCGGGAGGAGGATGTTCTTCAGGTGATTTTCGCTTTTTCAATCCCGAAAAGTTCCTCGTGATATTGCATGACCAGCGGGGTTCAGGCCTCAGCAAACCCTATGCGGAGCTAAAAGAAAATACCACCCAGGACCTTGTCGGAGATATCGAAAAGCTTAGGAAATATTTAGGCCTCGATAAGGTCATCCTGTTCGGGGGTTCTTGGGGAACGACTCTGGCTCTGGCGTATGCTGAAAAGTATCCGCAGAATGTGAGCGGGATTGTGCTGCGCGGTGTTTTTACGGGAAGCAAGGACGAAATCGACCATTACTATTACGGCGGAACGGCAAAATATTTTCCTGAAGTCTATCAAGAGTTGCTGACCTCTATTGAACACCCGGAAAAAGGAAATATTCCGGCTCAATTAACAGAAAGCCTTAAGCAGCAGAATAATTTGAGCCGAGATAAATATGTCAAAGCATGGATTAAATATGAAGGGAAGATCGCTTTTTTAGAAATTTCTGACGAAAAGATCAATGGCGTCTTGGAAAAATGGCATCCTTATGCGATGGCGTTGATTGAGAATTATTACATGGCTAATCATTGTTTTTTGAAAGAAGGCCAACTCCTGGATCAGGCGGGTAAATTGGCGGATATTCCCATGACCATAATTAATGGCCGATACGATCTCATCTGCCCCCCAATTACGGCTTATAAACTCCACAAGAAATTACCGAGGTCGTCGCTGATCATTGTCGAACGAGCCGGCCATTCGGCAACAGAACCGGGAATCGTGGCTGAACTGGTAAAAGCGATGCGCACGTTTGAAGATTGAGGATATTTTATTCCACATGATCTGAGTATGGGGCGGGCACCTGTGTCATCGAAGGCCTCAGCCTGCCCTTAGGTTCTTGACCTTCTCTGGTGCTTCTCGAATTCGTCCTTCAGGGTCGTCCAGAGGGAATTGAATCTTGTCTGAAGGATGTCGTAAGTCTCGAAGTTTTTCGGGTTGGGCTCGGCGGCGAGGCGGTCCAGTTTAACGCTCTCCTTCGTGATGTCCGCGATGCCGACGCGCTCGCCCTTGCCGAGGAGGAAAGCCCAGATGGCCTGCAGGGCCGCCCCGTAAGCCGCTGCCTCCCGCTCTTTAAGCGTGACAACCGGGGTCCTGAAGACGTCGGCGACGATCTGGAGCCAGAGCCGGCTCTTGGCGCCGCCGCCTGTCGCCCGGACCTCGGAGGGCGTCATTCCCAACGCCCTCATCCGCCCGAACCCGAATCCGAGATTGAGAACGGTCCCTTCCATGACGGCCCGGGCCATATGCGCCTTGTTGAAGGTCCTCCGTTCGAGCCCGAAAAGGACGCCGCTCCCGAACGGGAGGACCGGCACCCTCTCGCCGTCGATAAAGGGCAGAAAGACCAGACCGCCGGCCCCCGGCGCCGCTCCCGAAGCCAGGCTTTCCAGGCCTTCGTTGGACAATCCGTGCAGGGCTTTGAACATCTCGGTTGTGTTCGTCACGTTCATGGTGCAGAGGAGGGGGAGCCAGCCGCCGGTGCTGTCGCAGAACGCCGCGATCTCGCCTTCGGGATCGATGAACGGCCGGGGGACAAAGGAATAAACCGTTCCCGACGTTCCGAGGCTCAGGGTGCAGACGCCGGGGACGACGTTGCCCGTCCCGACGGAGCCCATCATGTTGTCCCCTCCGCCGCCGGCTACGAGCACGCGGCCCAGGCCGAAGCGCGAGGCGACTTCCTTCCGCATGAGACCGACGGGCTCTTTCGGATGGGTAAGAGGGGGGAGCTTCCCGGCCAGGTCCTGGTCGACGGCCGCCAGCGCTTCCGGGCTCCACTCCCGCTTCCTGATGTCCATCAGGCCCGTTCCGGAAGCGTCACCGTATTCCATGTGGAGCCTTCCGGCGAGGTGGAAATTCAGGAAGTTGTGGGGGAGGAGCACGGTGGCGAGCCTGGCGAAGTTTTCCGGCTCATGCATCTTGAGCCAGAGGATCTTGGATGCCGTGAAACCCACGGCCGGAGCGATGCCGAGCTTCTCGATGGCCTTCGTCTTCCCCCCGAGACGCTCGATGATGAGATCGGTCTCCTCCACAGTGGACGTGTCGTTCCAGAGCTTGGCCGGCCTGATGGGCAGGCCGTCCCTGTCGAGAGGGACGAAGCCGTGCTGCTGGCCGGATACCCCTATCGCGACCGCCTTCTTCGGGTCGATCGCGCTTTCCTTCAGGGCCGAGGCGAGGGCCGATTCAAGCGCCAGGACCCACGTCCGGGGGTCCTGCTCGCTCGCGCCGGGCTCGAGGCCTTCGATCATCGCGTGGGCCGAATGACCCCTGCCGCAGACTTCGCCGGTCTCGAGATCGACGATGAGGGCCTTGGTTCCCTGTGTTCCGGAATCGATGCCGATGACATACATATTTAAATTCGCGTGCTGATTTCTTAAGCTACGGATTCCATCTCTCATGATAATTTAGCTGACGCCGTTTGGCAAGGGTTCAAGCATCGCCATAACGCCTTGCTCCACCTGGTGTACATCATGGGATGGATGCCTTCCTTCCGCTTAAACTCAAGGTAACGATTCATGTAATCTTTGGTTCGTATCTATGAAAAAAGCCAGCCTTTTAAACATTCTTCGCGGGGGAAACACTGTTTTTACTTTTAAGGACATTCTTTTGGCTTCAGGGGAAACCAATGCCTCTCGGCTTCGAAGGCGAATTAATTATGACTATTTAGAAGATTTATGGCAGACCATCGGGTCAACCTCATAAGCTAAAATCTCTCCATCCTCAGCGGACTCAAATCAAAAGCCGTTTCTTTCCCGTTGACCAACTCCGCCACGACCTGACCTGTACCAGGTCCGAGCGATAGCCCTAACATTGCATGACCTGTTGCAAGAACAAAATTGTTATGACGCGGAGATCGTCCAATGATCGGCATTCCATCGGGAGTCGTGGGACGAAGTCCAGCCCAGGTTTCTTTGACATCCAGTTTTTCATCGAGAGCAATATATTCGCGGACAGAATTTTCAATTCGTTGAATCCAGCGCGGATTCGGCGTGGTGCTTGCGTTGCCCATTTCAAGGCGGCCTGTGAAGCGCAACAAGTTATCCAACGGCGAGACAGCAATGCGGCGTTCACCGAGGATGAGCGCATGGCGCGGCATTTGTTTGGTGGCAGACACGGTGAGGCTGTATCCACGGGCAGGTTGGACGGGGATGTTCAGCCGCAGGTCGCGTGCAACGGACCGCGTCCACGCGCCGGCGGCGAGGATGATCTGTTCGGCTTCGAAATCGTGAGCGTTTGTTTTCACCTTGGTAATTTTTCCATTTGCAGTTTCAAAGCCGGTGACAGGTGTGTTCTCAAACACTTCCGCACCCATCGCGCGGACTCGCTCACTTAAGAACTTGAGAAACAATGCAGGATTGAGATGCGAGTCACCTGTGAAATGCACGCCGCCGATGATGTCATCCAATGCGGCAGGCTCAACCTCATGCACTGTTGATTTGTCGTACACATCCACAGGGATTCCATGTTCTTGCATGAGTTCGCCTTCGTGTTTTCCACCTATGAAGGCTTCTTCGGTTTTATATAAAAAGAGCAAGCCCTTCTCTTGATACTGACAATCAAAATGTTCTTCGGCAATTAGCTGTACAAAATTCTTCGCGCTCAATTGACCCAAACTATTCAACGGTGGGATCGCGCGCTGGACGTTCGCTTCGCTGCATGCCATCACGAATTGCAATAGCCACGAAATATATTTCGGGTCGAGGCTGACCTTCATTCCAAAGGGACTGTTCTTCGGGTCCAACATCCACTTGAATGCCGTGCCAACGATTCCAGGTGCGGCAAGCGGAATGATGTGACTCGGCACGATGTGTCCCGCGTTGCCTGAGGAACTTCCTTTTGCAATTTCTTTTGATTCAACGATGGTTACCTTGCGCCCCGACTTCAAAAGGTAATACGCGCAGTTCAATCCGATCGAACCGCCGCCGATGATTAAGACATCATGTTTTGAATTCATTTCATATCCACAAAACCTTTGACTTTCGACTTTATATGATTGTCAAAGGTCGAAGGTCAAAAGTCAAATACCATTTGCGAACGGGTCCCTCTCATCCACCAGCAACACGCCCTCAGCCATCACGTGCGCTTCACCCGTGATCGTCGGGATAATATTCTCGCCGTCCACTTGCACACTGCCTTCAAAGATACTGCCCACCACGCTTTGCTGTTTCCAGGTTTGACCCGCTTTCAATTTTCCATCCGCATACAGGCAAGCCAGTTTCGCGCTCGTGCCTGTGCCGCAGGGCGAACGGTCATAGGCTTTGCCAGGGCAGAGCACAAAACTTTTGCTATCGACTTCATTCGTCGAAGCGAACAACTCGATGTGATCAATATCCGCGCCGCCCTTGCCCGTGATCCCATTCGCGGTCAATTGCTCGCGCACGCGCCAGGCAAATTCGGTCATCGCCTCAAGGTTTTTCATGTTCACATTCAAGCCGTGATCGTGGACAAGGAAAAACCAATTGCCGCCCCAAGCCACATCGCCGTGAATCGTCTTTCCATCCACTGTAACGGGGATATGATTCAGATGACGAAAGGCGGGGATGTTCCTCACCGAGACTCGATTCGGATAGTCCCCGCCCGCTTCATTCTTGTGTAGGGTTGCTTCAACAACCCCAACAGGAGTCTCAACCCGAACAGTTCCCTCGGTCACTCGTCCGCGATAGGCAAGCGACGCGATGAGACCAATCGTCCCATGTCCGCACATGCCGAGATACCCGACGTTGTTAAAGAAGATGACACCGAATTGGCAGGTTGGGTCAGCAGGTTCGACGAGCAACGCACCAACGAGGACATCTGATCCGCGTGGTTCGTTCAAGACCGTGGTGCGGAAGTCGTCATGGTCATGTTTGAGGCGGGATAATTTATCGGCAACAGAACCAGTTCCGAGGTCGAATGGAGGCGTTTCTATTAGACGGGTAGGCTCTCCGCCCGTGTGTGAGTCCAAAAAGGGGATTCGTTTCATAGGGTTGTCATCCACATGTCGTTGCGAGGAGCGCTCTTGTTCTTCCCTGGCGCCGCCCGCCAGGGCAGGGGTGCGACGAAGCAATCCCCAAGGATGAGGAGATTGCTTCGTTTGGAAGTGCACCCTCCTCGCAACGACATAATATTTTGTAGCAATTGCAAAGACCCGCTCAAACTCAACACGGTCTTCATCCAGCAACGGCAGCAACGGCTTGCGCGGACCACCAACGGGAATGCCATCAACTCGCAGCCGACATTGCAGATTATGGAATTTTCCTTTTTCCGCGGCGCGATGAATATCCCTTCCTGATCATGATGGGATACTACCACCGGCCGGGCGGCGATGTCAAGAAATTCTCGGGGCGGCCCAAAAGAGGTTCTTTGGGCGAAAAACCCCACCGCACCGACCGATAGGTGATAGACTTTCGCTCTCCCCTGATCACAAAATGCTCAAAAATAGTCCCCGGTCTCCTCGGCCGCCATCAGGGTAACCTGCTCGAAGACATGAGAGGGAGGAGGCTTATCCGCCACAAACCGAAGCTTCAAATGATCGATAATCCGATCCAAAACGGCCTACTCCGTGATGAAAGCGATGATCTTCATCGTCCCCCCGCACTTGGGGCAGACCATCGCGTCAACCTCATAAACTTTTCGGATCATTTTCGCCCAGCCCTTCGATGGGACAGGCTTCGGCTCCTTCTCGGCCAGCCGCCGGGCGAAAGAGACACCGTTCTCACCATGCCGATAACTAACCTTGCCTTCCTGCTCCAGGCCCTCAACAGGCTAGGGGCCGAGCTCATCGCCATCGTCGACTGCGCCTCTAATAAAGCGACCGACCTTGCGCTTGACACCGTCCGGTCGCCGGACTAGCATGGCCGGCGGAGGGGACGGCATGGGCGATTATTATTCGTAAAAGCTTTCCTCGGAGCGGCTCCGATTGCCATTGGGTCCAAGCGGCCGCGGTCCGGCTTTCGTTTTCCAATCAAATGTTCGACGCGGTCGTTTGCCTCCAAAACGGCATTTCCGCGTTCCATGTCGATCCGGAGCGGTTGATCGGGGAAAGCCTGCGGGTGACCAAGCCGGGCGGGACCGTCTTTTTATCGAGCTATTCCGATCGTTTCTGGGCGTACCGCCTGGCTTGGTTCAAACTCCAGGAGGCCGAGGGGCTTGTCGGGGAAATTGATTATGAAAAAAACAGAACCATGCTCAGATCAACGTTTCGAGCCCGAGGCTCTTGAGCTTGGCCGGCGTCGGCCGGCCGGTCTTCTCGTCCCAGCCGCGGTCCCTGTAGTATTCGGTCAGCTTCATCTCGAGTTCGTCGCGCTTGAGGACGGCGCCTTTGCCCGGCCCCGTGGTCAAGGGATCGTCGAAGAACCTGGCGGGAAGGGTGTCGTCCGCGCGCGTGAAGCCCTCCCGAGCGTTGAAAGCCCGCTCCAGGTTGAAGATCCGCTCACCGGCCTTGAGATATTCCTCTTCCGTCCAATCGGTCCCCGTGATCTTGGTAAGCAGGCGGCGCAACCCATCCTTGCCGAACCCGTCGGTCGCAAACATGCAGACCCCGAGGGAGTCCATGGCGGCATAGTCATTCTGGCCGCGCGCGGTGGAAGAATTAAGATGGCAGGCGCCCCTGGTCGCCGTTACGTAGGTCATGGCTAGGTCGATCGTCCGGTGAGGGTCCCAGGCGGCCAGCTCGTGCCCTTTGCTGTGGACGGCGAACCCGGCCGAATTCCCGCCGACCCGGCCGGCCAGCGCTTTGACCCCCTGCGAAGCGAGGTCGCCGATTCCCTCGCGAAGGGCGATCTTGCGGACCAGCTCGAGGACGGCGTCCGCGTTGCCCCAGGTGAGGTCTATCCCGTCCAGGAAGGTCCTGTCGATGAGCTTCTTCTCGTAGGCTTCCATCAGGAAACCGATGACATTCCCGGTCGAGATCTGGTCGAGGCCGTAGTCGTCGACGTCATAAATGGCCTTCATGAGGGCGCCCAGGTCGGAGATCATCAAGTTGGAGCCCATCATGCCTCCCGTCTCGTACTCGGGTCCGTCATGGACGAGACCCGCGTACTTACCGCCCCGGACGGCCCCGGCCTTCTTGCAGCTCAGCGGGCAGCAGAAGCAGGCGAAGTCCCTGACCCAGGTCTTCTGTTCGGCGGCGATGCCGGAGATCTTGTCCACGTCTTCGAACGAGCCCTGGGAGTAATTCTTCACCGCCATGAGGCCGTTCTCGCTGGCGTCGATCAGGGCCCACGCAGTCCCGTAGCGCCGCCAGCCGTCATAGTTCAGCCCGCCGCTGAATCCGTCCTTGAAGGTCTTCCGGAGGTCGTCGAGCACGGCGAGGAAACCCTCATGGTCGGCGACAGCGGGCTGCCGGCTGCCGCGGACGGCGATCCCCTTCAGTTTCTTCGAACCCATGACGCATCCGACCCCGCCGCGTCCTGCGGCTCGGGCCGCCGTATTAAGGATAGACGCGTAGGAGACCAGGTTCTCTCCGGCCGGGCCGATATAGCAGGTCCGAAAACGCCGGTCGCCCAGTTCTTCGATGAAACGCCGGTCGAACTCGTCGGTCCCCATCCCCCAGAACTTCGAGGCATCGCGGACCTCGACCTTGTCGTCATCGATAAAAAGGTAAACCGGTTTCGGGGCCCGGCCTGTGACCACGATGCCGTCGTAGCCGGCGAACCGGACCTCGGGACCGAAGAAGCCGCCCATGTTGGAGTAGCTAACGGTGGAGGCCTTTGGGTATTCGGACTTCAAGGGCGAGGTGCGCGGCGATTTGGTCACGACGCACGTCCTGGATGCCGAAGGGATGGGGAATCCTGAGAATGGGCCCGGCATGAAAAGGAGCGGATTCTCAGGGGAGAGGGCGTCGACCCCGGGCTTTTTAAGTTTCTCCGCCAATATCTTCATGCCCAGGCCCCGGCCCCCGATGAAACGCCGGGCAT
>Ga0315291_10007081_pt1 | contig 13902 bp, 12 predicted proteins | sample YL17G12_20_MG_FD_203070 | JGI IMG/M metagenome (GOLD analysis project Ga0315291, IMG submission 203070) | Sediment microbial communities from Yellowstone Lake, YNP, Wyoming, USA - YL17G12_20 | ecosystem: Environmental > Aquatic > Freshwater > Lake > Sediment | place: USA: Wyoming | collected...
TGTGTATCTGTTCCATGATATCCTCCTCGTTTTGCTCGGAGGAATGTACCACGAGCGGTTCACTTTTCAAGCAGTAACGGTTCACTTTTCAGGCGTAAACAGTTCACTTTTCAACTTTTGCTGACAACCTCTCAGGGCCCTGTCAAAGTCAGGTGGGTAGAGCGCCAATGAGTTCAAGAGCATGTTGTACGGATGCGCCATAGTATCGGATTGCGTCGGAGATGTTTGTCCAGCCTCTGGCCCGAAGCGAACTGATGATCGCGTTGCGTAGGGCTGCTAGAACTTGTGGCGCACGGCCTGTGTGGATCTGCCCTGCGTCCTCGCCCATGGTGACATCTCGCACGTAGTGCAACCGGTTCTCAATGGCCCAATGCCCCCGCCATAGGGCCTCAATCTGAGGCACATCCACATCCCTGGGGCTCAGACTGGTTACCGCATAGGTTGTCTTTTCACTCACCTCCCCAGTCCTTAGAATCACCCGCTTGCATCGCCGCCTCAATACCTGCCCCACCCCAGGCCAATTCAGGTAGCCGCACAGGGTTGTGCTGCTCTCCAGCGACCGGCTCTCCAGGCGTCCATGCGCCTTGCTGTGGCTGCGATGTACGGAGTACTGCTCCGCTCGCTCTTGGTTTGACCACGGCGGACAGTCAAAAAGCAAAGCTATCGCGTCGTACGATTCCCGCTGGTTCTCTTTGATGACCATGAGATAGTGTCCCTTCTGCTCCAGAATCTGCTGGGCCAAATGGCGTTGTGCAAGCAAGGCATCTACCGTGGTTACAGTACCTTGCAAGGAACACTTTGCCAACAGTTGGGGGGCCGCTGTGATCTCATTCGTCTTCTGTTCCACAGCAGTTTGAGCCAGTACAACCCCACTCCCCTGCTGGACAGCACTCACCAGGCAAAGTGGTTGACCATGGGCCCGCACGCCGCGCAGTTCTTTCCCATCCACCGCAATCCCCTGCAGCGTTTCGCCTGAGCGCGTCGTGATCGGATTGTCCTCTGTCGCCCGATCCGCCAGACTTCGCGCGTAGCTCGCCAGCCGTTGCTCCAGTGCATGAACATCCATGATTCTAAGCACTCGCCGAATCGTGGACTCGCTGGAGATACGCCAGCGAGGTGGCTTCAACTGCTCCAGAAACTCTGTGGCGCGCAGTGAGATCCAATGCGCAATCCCGTGTCCCGTACCCTGACCACTGGCGATAGCGCAACAGATGAGCGCAAGCAGGAACAACCAAGGATACCGCTTCCCACGGGCATGCCGAGGGTCGGGCACATCTTTGAGAGACTCCATCAGTGTGGTATACTTCTGCTCGTCCACCGGGTGCAATCCTCCTTACGTTGTGTTTGGCAGGAGACATTGTACTCGGTGGACATCGACTTTGACAGGGCCCTGACAACCTCTTTTTTCACTCTTGACAAACGGCTGAAAATGTGATAAACTATAGAATATAGAGTATAGAGCATTACACATGCTCGATTCACCGGTGTCGTGTTGGATCCGTTCTCAATCAACCATAACGTGGTTGTATGTGCTCTTGTTCGTGTTGACCTCAGAAACACATTAGCGGAGGGCTGTGGGAATGGCTCAAGAATCGCCAACTGCTCTAGATGCAATGCGCGACGCTCTTGACGCGGCTGAACTCGATTGCCTCGTTCTGGTTTCACCCACTAATGTCTACTATGCCAGTGATGCAGACATCTTGACCTCAAGGGTGTCACTGGGGAGGCCGTCGTTCGTCGTCGTGCCCAGGCTGGGCGAAAGCGCCATCTTGGTCTGCGACTGGGAAGAAGGCTTCACGAAGAGCAAGTCTCGCATCCGAGATGTGCGCTCCTATTCTCTTGCCAGTTCGGCAGTACCTATGTTGGCCGAAGTACTCCTCGAAAAGGGCCTCGAGAGAGCGCGGTTGGGTGTCGAGGAGACATACTTACGCGCGCTTGACTACAGGCAGCTGTGTGCTCTCCTCCCCAGTGCGAAGTTGTTGCCCTGTGATCAGCTAATGCAGAGGTTGCGGGCAATCAAGACTCCCCAGGAGATTGAGTCGCTCCGCCAGGCGGCCATCTGTACCGAGAAGGCCATCTATGCGACGTTTCTCACGGCCCGTGCAGGAGCTACGGAGCGAGACTTGGCGGACCGCATATTCAGCAGCCTGCGTGGTTTTGATGCAATGGTCCCCGCGATCCCACTACTAACTGCCGGGATCAACTCGACGACTCTGCACCTTCTACCTTCTGAGAAGCGTATCTCTCCAGGCGAAGTCATCCATGTTGACACCCAAGGTGTTTTCTCGGGCTACTACTCCGACATTTCTAGAAACGCTGTTGTGGGTGGGCCGAGTCCCGAGCAGCGGTCGGTCTACAAACGGTTATGGGATACGCAGCAGCAGATCATCGAGGAGATGAAAGTAGGGGCGCGAGCCAGTGAGCTGTACAGGTTGTATCAGAAACTATCTGAGAGACGCGGTCTTACTGTACCGATATCCACGCTGGGGCACGGGATCGGCCTTGAGATGCACGAGCTGCCGGAGCTGGACCTGGAACATGATACTGAGCTGCTGCCCGGCATGGTTCTTGCGGTGGAACCAACGACCATAATTCCAGGGGACGCAAGGTATGACATCGAAGACATGGTCTTAGTGACTGAGGAGGGGCCCGAACTTCTGTCCGCTTGGCGAAGTGCCGAGGAGATGTTTGTTATCGAGTAGATTGCCGCGTTCCGCATTCGTTCCCCGACAGCTGTCTGCAATACGGGGGGCTGTTGCGCCTGTGGTATGACAAGCTCCCCAAATGCACCTGCCGCAGGGGGTTGAAGACCGATTTGCTGTTGTTCCCGAAGAACCGACCAATCGCCTGCTGAAAACGTCTCAGTCTCATGGCTGTGACGTGCCGGTGTTTCTACGCGGTAGCTAGATTACAGGCTGGAGAATTGAGTGTGAGGTAAGGAGGTGGTGGCGAGAAGAGTTCAGTCCCTGAGTGAGTTCTATGGGATGGGCACCTGTACGTGATCGGATGCCCTGGGGGGCCAATCGAGAAACAGTCCAGCAGGTGCACGGCTAGGTTTCAAGACGCAAATTGAGGAGGGAAAGCGTATGTCAGAAGGTGCACGGCTAGGTTTCAAGACGCAAATTGAGGAGGGAAAGCGTATGTCAGAGAACTGGCTGAGGTATGCCAAAGTGTGTCTGATTGTGTCCATGCTGGTCAGTCTGATTGGAGCCGCAGGTTGTGGCTCGGCTGCCACACCCACTAGAACCGTAGTACCCACCGTCGTGCCACAGAAGACAGCGACGTCGCTGCCCACGGGGCCAGTGTCTGGCGGAGAATTGGTGTTTGGCTATACGGAGTCTGCCGCTTCTTTTGACCCGCCTGCAGAGGAGGTTCGGATCACCGCCAGAGTAATGATAAATGTCTGTGAGCCCCTGGTTGTGCGTGGTCCTGACCGGAACTTTCAACCCGCGTTGGCCGAGTCATGGACGGTCTCACCGGATGGCAAGACCTACACTTTCGCCTTGCGCAAAGGTGTCAAGTTTCATGACGGGACGCCTTTCAACGCAGAGGCCGTGAAGTTCAATCTCGATCGCGTAGCCAACCCAGAGAACAAGTTGCTGGCCATTGATCTCTTGGGCGCCTACGAGGCGACTGAGGTTGTTGATGACTACACTGTGCGCGTTCGTCTAAAAGAGCCCCTCGCGCCGATGCTTGACAGTCTGAGCCAGGTCTATATGTGCATGGTGTCGCCTACGGCGGTGAAGAAGTGGGGTGCAAGCTTCGGCGAACACGTGGTGGGGACCGGGCCATTCATGGTTGAGGAGATAGTGACTCAGTCCTACGTCAAGCTGGTCAAGAACCCTGACTACAACTGGGCCCCCGCTTTTTTCAAGCACCAAGGGCCTGCCTACCTCGACCGGATAACGTTCAAGTTCATTCCCGAGGAGACCACTCGATTGGCCACATTGGAGACGGGTGAGACGAGCATGGTGGATTACCTGGGCCCTGAGGGCGTCAAGGCACTGCAGGGCAACCCCAAGTTCTACATGGGTAGAGCACCCTACGGAGGGATGCCAAGGTGCGTGTGGTTGAACACGCAGGTTTGGCCGACGGACAATCTAGCGGTTCGCCGAGCGCTGAGTTATGCAGTAAACAAGCAGGAGGTTGTGGATACCTTGTTCAAAGGTATCAACGACCCCGCAACTGCTCCTCTGACCAAATCGACCTTTGGATACAACCCAGGCGTGAATCTCTATCCTTTCAGTCAAGCCAAGGTGGACGAGGTCATGGTGGCGGACGGATGGAAGTTGAACGCAAAGGGCATATGGGAGAAGGACGGAAAACCGATCCATCTGGTTTACGTTAACCTCGGAGGTTACGGACTTGATGAGTTGGCTCAGATGGTGCAGGGCCAACTAATCAAAGCCGGCTTCGACGTTGAGATTATCACGCAAGCTCTCTCGCCCTGGATGGCCACAGTCGGAGAAGGTAAGACTCACAATCTAGTTCCGACCATGAGCGACGCGACGGACCCCACAGTACTGCGAGGCTCGTTCTCGGAGGCCACAATTGACACGATGGGCAATCGCAGCAAGGTTCGGGGCAACGCGGAGCTTGAGACGCTGCTTCTACAACAAGATTCCGAGAGCGATCCTGCAAAGCGTGAGCAACTGGTGAAGCAGATTCAGGTCATTATCATGGACCAGGCGTATGTAGTTCCAATGTACGATGTCTCCGAGGTTTACGGCATCAGCGCTAAGGTCCAAGATGTGAGTTTTGAGCCGGCGACCCATCCACTTCTCTATGATGCATGGATCAAGCCGTAGAGTCCCTGTGGAGTTCGGGGAGGACGTCAGCGGAGCGTACCTTCAGGAGCTCCAGGTTTTCTGGGGCGTGTTGGTCGAGTTCAGCCTGAAGGCGTGTACCTAAAGAATGCTTTGCCCTTGTTGAGGACTCTATGCGATCGTTCGCTCCTAAAGGGAGGATGCTGACAAGCCACAGCGCGGGAACGCGCCAGAGTGATACGCTGGTCAGAAGCCATGCCCCACGAGGCAAGAGACTGTGAAAACAGGACATCCGCGAATAGTGCAGGTGGACGCGAACACGGATGAAAGACTCGTTACCTTTGCGCTCCGCGTCTGTTTGCGCGGATTCGCGGATGATCCTGTTCTGGGATCGGAGTAGGCGCATGGCTTTCACTGGGTTCTGGCCCGTGAGGCATTGGCAATCTGGCACTTCCCGACAAGCGCCCAGACAGGCACAGCTTCCGACGAGACCTTCAGATTCGAGGGGGCCATCCAGCGCTCCCAAATCATGCACACAGCAAAGAAGCTTCTTTCAGGCAAGGATTGAGGGGTTCTGATGGTCAGGCATCTCGTTAGGCGTCTTATCCTGTTTGTGCCTCTGCTACTGGCTATCGCGGTATTGGTGTTCCTGATCATGCAACTGCTGCCGGGCGATCCGATCGAAATGATGATAGGTGCGCACGGTGTGGTTCTGCTGTCCCCGGAACAAATTCAGAATCTGCGAGAGGAACTGGGGCTTGCAGACCCTGTACACGTACAACTCATCCGATGGGTCACAGGGGCAATTCGGGGAGACCTGGGTCGTTCTCTCTTTACTCTCCAGCCTGTCACCGAAATGATAGGGGGGGTGCTGCCTTACACATTACAGTTGGTAACAGCCGCAATGCTGTTCGCAGTGGCCTTCGGGGTTACACTGGGGGCGTCAGCGGCCTTGCATCACAATTCATGGATAGATAGTCTGTGCATGCTGGTGTCCACGGCAGGAATTTCCGCGCCCGACTTCTGGTTGGGGATACTGTTGATCTTCGTGTTCGCGGTTCGCCTGCATTGGCTTCCCGCGATTGGAGAAGGAGATGTCACTCACCTTGTACTCCCTACGATAGCACTGGGGACGAATGCCATGGCGCTGGTCTCAAGAGTTACCCGCTCCAGCTTCCTAGAAGTGCTGCGTGAGGAGTATGTGACAGTCGCCAAAGCCAAAGGTCTGAGACCGCGCACGGTGATGTTCAGACACGTCCTCAGAAACGCGCTGATTCCTATAGTGACTGTGCTGAGCATACAAGTAGGACGTTTGATGGCCGGTAGCGTCGTGATCGAGATGGTTTTCGCCCGCCGAGGTGTGGGGTCGCTGCTGATCACAGCGATCCTTAACAAGGACTATCTCGTGGTACAGGGGCTCATACTGTTCATCGCCGCCAGCGTTTTAGCGATAAACCTAGTAGTGGACCTGCTGTACACCATGATCGACCCTCGCATAAGGTATGCCTAGATGAGCTGCCTGGCACGTTTCGAGAGAGCCGCTGAATCGCTGATCGTGGCTGTAGTGTCGCACAGGAGCAGGCGATGACAGAGAGCGATCGTGAACTGGCCTTGGAGAGCTACAATACCATCGTTCTGCGTTCCTTTTCCAAGAAGCCCGGGGCGAAGGTAGGTCTGGCCATTCTGGTTCTCATCGCCCTGATGGCAGTAATCGGGCCCTGGCTCACGCCCTACAGCCCTGTAACAATCAATCCTCCGGACAGTATGCAGCCTCCCAGTATAAAGCATCCCATGGGAACAGATCGCTTTGGGAGGGATGTTTTGAGCCGCGTGATGATCGGGGCGCGCGCCTCTCTACTCGTTGGCTTTTTGGCGGTTGCCATCGGTACCACCCTGGGAACTGCGATAGGGCTCTTTTCCGCTGTATCTGGGGGCAGGGTTGATGGCATCGTGATGAGAGTGATGGATCTTTGGTTCGCGTTTCCGACTCTGCTCCTAGCCCTATCCATAGTGGCGGTCCTTGGACCTAGTCTGACCAACGCCGTGTATGCCGTCGGCATTTCTACAGTACCAAGTTATGCACGCCTTGTACGCGGCTGCACGTTGTCGGTCCTGCAGTCAACGTACGTGCTCGCTGCGCGGGCCACGGGGGCGAGCTCGCTCAGGATAGCGCTCCGGCATGTCCTACCCAACGTGATGGCTCCAATCATCGTCCTGTCCACCTTTGCCATCGCCAGCTGCATTCTAACCGCGGCCGGACTCAGCTTCCTTGGTTTAGGAGCTCAGCCCCCCCAGCCCGAGTGGGGAGCCGACCTGAGCGCAGGCCGCAACTACCTGCGTCAAGCATGGTGGATCTCTACACTTCCTGGTTTTGCCATAATGCTTGTCACGGTGTCAATCAACTTGGTGGGAGATGGACTGAGAGATGCTCTGGATCCGCGGCTCAAGATAGATTAGGCAGGTGGAGAATCTCGCTACGGTGTGCAGTTCCCAAACATTACGTTGGAGAAGTGTTAAGTCCAACCCAAAGTGACAACCTTGGCGGATCGCCTGGCGCCGGGTGATGTGCGCTAGCAATGCGCGTTAGTCGAGAGACATGGCGACGTTATGGTCTGAGAATGGAACACGGTCAGCGTCCACAACCATGGCTTGTGACGCCTGGCGGAAGCACGGTCGGTAGAGGTCTTGTCGCAGTGAACGTGGGTTTTGCTGTGTCTTTGGCATCCTTGCCAACGGTTCCTGTTCCTTTCGTTGCTCGTCGGGGAATCCGATCGAAGTGTGTTTGCCCATGCCGTGCAGTTGGGTGGCATTGACAGAACTGCCAAGATACAATCTGCCGAGGTGCAAAGTGGTCGGCGCTTCTGGTTTCTTGCACCAAGAAAGCACAAGGATACTCAGCCTCATTCGATACGTCTGCACAGTATGCGCGCACGGGCGCTACGATGTCAGGCGGTTCGGAGTAGGCTCTAGCAGAGTGAGATGGAGGAAGGGAAGAGATGAAAACACCAGGCGTTGTGATTCTCTCACGGGGGCAGGTGTCCTCACTGCTGACAATTCGTGAGTGCATTGATGTTGTAGAGGATGCCTTTAGGATGCACGCGCAGGGCAACGGCCTTGAGCCCTGTCTGCTGCATGTCGATTCAAAAGATGGTGAGTTCCATATCAGGGCAGGCGGCCTTAAGTTGGATAGGACTTACTTCTGCGTCAAGATAGGCGCCGGCTTCTTCGGCAACATGGAGCGTTTCGGATTGCCCAACATCCAAGGGGTCCTTGCGTTGTTTGATGGGGACACGGGTTCCCCGCTTGCCGTCATGGATGCAATCGAGATCACCATTCAGCGCACGGGCGCTGTGGCAGCCGTGGCAGCGAAGTACCTGGCCAGGCCGGAATCGTCAGTGGTCACCATCTGCGGCTGTGGCAATCAGGGGCGGATTCAGCTGAAAGCTCTGAAACAGGTACTTCCCGCGATCAAGCAAGCATTTGCCTTTGATGTCAATGAGCAGGCTGCTATTCGCTATGCGGCTGAGATGTCCAAGGAGTTGGACATCGTGGTCGAAGCAGAGTCCGACGTGGCGAAGGCAGTCGCCAGGAGTGACGTCGTCGTCACTTGCACTCCTTCCAGCCACTACTATCTCCGCAGAGACTACGTGACAGAGGGCACATTCGTAGCAGCTATCGGGGCCGACAGCCCGCACAAACAAGAACTGGAGCCAAGCCTGCTAATGAGAAGCAAGTTGGTCGTGGACATCTTGGAGCAGTGCGCAAGAGCCGGTGAACTTCACCATGCCCTGGAAGCAGGCCTACTCACTCGGCAGAATGTGCACGGGGAGCTCGGAGATGTCATAGCAGGCAAGATTCCCGGGCGGAGTTCGGAGGAGGAGATCACCATCTTCGATGCAACGGGTACTGCGCTCCAGGATGTGGCAGCGGCAGCGGCGGTCTACCGAAGAGCCGTTGCCGAAGGGGTTGGTTTAGTCCTACAACTATCTGATTGATCAGGGCCCTAGCTTGCCGATCAACTGTCCTGTGAAATCCATGACATTAGGATAAGGAGAGGCCGATATGACCAGCTCTGTTTCGATTTCCGATATACAGAAAGCTGCAGTACGCATCGGGCCGTACGTACACCGAACGCCGGTGCTTACCTGTTCCAGCATCAACCGTTTGGTGGACGCGGAAGTCTTCCTCAAGTGCGAGAATTTCCAGAAAACGGGGGCGTTTAAGTTCCGCGGCGCCTGCAACGCCGTGTTCTCATTGTCAGAGAGTCAGGCTGCCAGGGGCGTCGTGACCAGCTCATCAGGAAACCACGCCCAGGCAGTCGCCCTGGCAGCTCGCCTGCGCGGCATAAAGGCATTCGTCGCCATGCCCGAGACTGCCCCTCGGGTAAAGAAGGTCGCCGTGGCTGGGTATGGGGCGAAGATCTACTTCTGTGAATGGACTATGGAGGCGCTTGATGCCACAGCAGCGCGGGTCGCCGAAGAGACCGGTGCGGTCTTCGTGGAACCGTTCAATGCGCCCGAGACGATAGCTGGCCAAGGCACCGCCGCGTTGGAGCTGCTGCAAGATGTCGCGAACCTGGATGTTGTAATGGCACCGGTAGGCGGTGGTGGGCTGCTAGCTGGAACGGCTATTGCGGTATCTGGGTTCTCACCGGCCACTCGGGTTGTCGGCGCCGAGCCGGCGACTGCTGACGATGCGTGCCAGTCACTGAAAGAGGGCAGAATCGTCCCAGCCCGACCGCCCAAGACGATCGCGGATGGTCTGCGTACATCGTTGGGGGATCTGACCTTCGCCGTTATTCGGAGCCATGTAGGCCAGATCGTGACTGCGAGCGAAGAGGCGATAGTAGCTGCGATGCGCTATGTGTGGGAACGTGCCAAAATCATCATTGAACCCTCGGCAGCCGTGCCAATAGCGAGCCTCCTTGAGAAAAGGCAGGAAGTACTGGGTCAACGCATTGGAATCATTCTTTCAGGCGGAAACGTTGACCTTGACTGTTTGCCCTGGGCGATCGGTTCAGCACATGAGTAGGGGGTCTCCGTGGTAGGCACCCGCGCAAGAAGTCTCCTAAGGGGCTGCCCGAAGGATTCAGCAGCACGAAGGGCAATCCCGGCACACGCTGGCTAATCGTCGGCACGTAGTTGTCGCCGTTCTGGTCCACAATGGATTGTTATCAGGGCATGTCTTGAGAGTCAATGCGGGCGTTCCGGGCTTGGACTGTCGAGCCGAAAGTCGTACCATTAGGTTGCACATCCGCTATGTCCCATTACTGCGCAATTGATAGAAAACTGCATTCACGACTTCTCGAATGTCTGTGGTGCGGGGTCTGCCACCAGGCTTGTGGCGTGGGATCAACGGCTCAAGCAGTTCCCATTCCTTGTCAGTCAAGTCGGTCGACGAGGCCTTACGTTTTGTGTACTTCACAACACAGGTCTTTCAATGCTCTCAAAACACGTTCTTGGAGAAAGGAGACCCTTGCATGACAGTCACCCTGGATGGGACGAATCTGACGGTGGATAATCTGGTACGCATCGCAAGGTGCGGTGAGAGAGTGGATCTACACACGGACTCATTGGAGAAGATCAAGGCATGCCGGGCCATGCTGGAGGAAAAGATTCAGGCCCACGAAATCATGTACGGCGTCAACACAGGCATCGGCGAGTTCTCCGAAGTCGTTCTGACCGACGACCAGATGGAGGATTTTCAGCGGTATCTGATCTACAACCACGCCGCCGGAATCGGCGACCCCATGCCCCTTGAACATGTGCGGGGGGCGATGGCAAGCCGCATCAACGTCCACGCCCACGGCAATTCGGGCTGCCGTCCTGAGATCACGCTCACCTATGTAGAAATGCTCAACAAAGGAGTCACGCCCCAAGTGTGCCAGAAAGGCTCTGTCGGCGCGTGCGGCGACCTGGCCCCCATGTCGCAGATCGCCCTGCTGTTGATGGGTGAGGGGCACGCCTACTACAAAGGTAAGTTGCTCTCCGGCAAAGAGGCGATGGACAAGGCTGGCATCCCCATCCCAGGTTTGAAGGCGCGGGACGGCCTGGCGGCCATCAACGGATCCAACGTCATGACCGCCATGAGCGCGCTATTCCTCTACGACGCCAACCGTTGGCTCAAGCAAGCGGAAATCGCGGCCGCCATGTCGCTGGAGGCCCTCATGGCCAACATGAAGCCATACCACGCGCTGCTCCATGAGGTCCGCGGATTCGCAGGCGCAATCCGTAGCGCGAAAGCCATCCGAATGCTCATCGCTGGGGGCGACCTGGCCGAGGGCAGGCTGAAAACAAAGGTGCAGGATGCCTACTCTATGCGTTCCACGCCGCAGGTCATCGGCGCGGCCCACGACGCCCTTGCCTGGGCGCACTCGCAGATTGAGATTGAACTGAACGGCGTTGCCGACAATCCCATTTTCTTCCCAGAAAAGAAAATCCAACTCTCCGGCGCCAACTTCCAGGGTTCGCCTGTATCACTGCCGATGGATATGGCGGGCGTAGCCGTAACGATGGTATCGGTCCTGTCCGAGCGGCGCATGAACCGCCTCAACAACCCCGCCCTGAGCGTGGGGCTGCCTGCGTTCCTGACCAAGGGCGCTGGCATGTTCTCCGGCCTCATGCTGAGCCAGTACACCGCCGACATGCAGATCGTGGAGCAGCGCATCCTATGCATGCCCGCTTCTATTCAATCCATTCCGGCCGCCGCTGACCAGGAAGACTTCGTCTCCATGGGCATGAACACGGCGCTGAAGAATCTGCAAATCCTGGACAATGCCTACGGGATACTGGGGATTGAGTTCATGGCCGCCGCACAAGCCCTGGATTTCCGCAACTACCGGTTCGGCGATGGCGTGACCAAGGCCAAAGAAGTCATACGGAAACACGTGGCCTTCCTTGATGTGGATCGTCCGCTGTACCCCGACCACAATAGGATGAAAGAACTCGTTAAATCCTGTGACATACTGAGGGAGGTAGAGCAAGCTGTTGGAGTTCTGGAATAGAGCAACAGTGCTGCCAGAGCACGGCATAAGTGTCCGGCGCAAATTGCTGACCAACCAAACTGCTGACAAGTACCCCAGCACATCTTCTCCGTATGCCCAAGAGATCCACTCGAGGACTGATGTGCTGTTCGCACCCCAAGAATGTCTGGTGGCTGGTTCATCCAGGTGTGGGAGCAGGCTCTGGTGCGCAAATGTGAGTTCCGGCTCCACTTGACCGCGAGTCGCCATGGCATATCCTCGGAAGTCTCTGTTGTTGACGGGTGGAAGTGCCTTGTCGGGAGCTCCGATTTGACCTATCCAGCGTACTCTGCAATATTGGGCAGGCCAGAACGCATTTCATAGATCGAAAGTAGCGTATGAAAACACTCCTGAACGGAGGAAGGTGATCCAAGGTGGGACAAAAGGGACTGCTTGACGAATCATTTGCTGAGAGAATCAGGGATTCACGTCTACTCTCCGAGGTTTCATACGAGGCGATCCGCGAAGCCATCGGGGCTGGGCGTCTCAGACCTGGCGATTGGCTCGTTCCGAGGATGCTGGGTCAGGAATTGGGAGTCAGCGAAATCACAGTTCGGGAAGCGCTGCAACGGCTTTCGGCCGCCGGCTTGGTCGAAGCAGAGCCCCACAAAGGGTTTCGGGTGGTGACTCTGCCTCTTGAGGAATTGGAGGATGCCTATGAGCTTCGCGCCGTACTGGAGGGTATGGCAATGGAACTGGCGGCCGGCAGGCTGTCTGACGAGCAGCTCGCTCGTATGCGAGAGTTGCTTCCATCCTCATCCCTATCTCTTGCTCTTCCGGAGCACGAGGATGATCCTGCAACGAACTACGAGTTCCATTGGATCGCAATAAAGGCCTGCGGAAGACGCCATCTGATTCGGATTCTTGAACAGTTGTTTGATCTTGCGAATCCATGGACGCTAAGTCAGCAGGCAGGACCGGAACTGCTGGAAGTCTGGGCCAAGGTTGACCGTGAAGGTCATGAGGCGCTCTTGGAGGCACTCGAGGCACGGGATGGCGCGCGGGCCCGCCAGTGTGGCGTGGAATCTGTCATGGCAAATCTGCCCTTCATACGGAAGGTGCTCCAAAAGAGTTCATGAATGACCAAGCTCGGGCGACTGCTTTGTTCATCTTCGCCAGTTCATACTCGTCCTGCCAAATCGTGTCGACCGCCGAGCAGCGGATGCGACACAAGCTGGCTATTTTGAGACAGCGGCTCAGCGTAGTGCCGCCAGTATTTCGAGCCTCAGAACCGACACTCGTCGCTTCTGTCACGACCGCATACATCTCTCGTACGGAACCGGGTGTTTGCCACAGGGTTTATGTTTTGCGCGGAAAACGCGCGATGCCCGACGATGACGCCTGGTTTTAGTAGGAGACAGACTATCTAAAGATGCGATCCTGAATATCCCCGATAATCATTAGGTCTACCAGGCTGCGCAGAATCACACCCCGTGACTGCGACAGAGAAGAATCGATACGTTGTGCGTCAGCACATCCACCACCCGTCGCTCCGCTGCACTTGCCCCTCCACCACCAGCACCCCGCTCCCCACCCACACTTCCTTCTGCGCCTGGAACACATCCGGCCCCACAATTGCGATCATCAGTTCCCGCCAGTTCCAACGTTGGAACTGCGAGTGTGCCACGCTCGTGGAGCCAGCACTCCTGTCTGCGTAGTCCGATGAAATCGTCCACGTGTTCCGGCCATGTCGTCCACCCGTCGGAGCGAAGCGACGCTAGCATGATCATTGTACATCAGGTGGTCGGCATGGGCAAGGGAGAATCGGTCTTGCGCCGTGACTCTCCCTTGAGAATGAGCCGATAGGCGTTGTGAACCAGGCGATCCAGGATCGCATCGGCGATCGTCGGATCAGGGAAGCGGGCGTGCCATTCCGCCACGGGTACCTGGGTAGCCACCAGTGTAGAGGATCGGTCGTAACGATCATCCAGGATTTCGAGCAACTCCTGAGACTGAGGACGGGTCAGCGGATCGCGGAGCCAGTCGTCAATGACCAGGAGCTGGACACGGGCAAAGCTGTCGAGGAGTTGGGGATAGGATCCGTCGGCGTGGGCCAGGGTGATGTGGTGCAGGAGTCGGGAGGTGCGCTCGTAGCGGACATGGAAGTCGTGGCGG
>Ga0315291_10007082_pt1 | contig 13901 bp, 14 predicted proteins | sample YL17G12_20_MG_FD_203070 | JGI IMG/M metagenome (GOLD analysis project Ga0315291, IMG submission 203070) | Sediment microbial communities from Yellowstone Lake, YNP, Wyoming, USA - YL17G12_20 | ecosystem: Environmental > Aquatic > Freshwater > Lake > Sediment | place: USA: Wyoming | collected...
CACTAAGTTATAGCCAGTAGTATCACCGGCGACCCTAACCATAAAACCAGAAATCGGTGTTTCTGTTCCCCAATTTATTGTTCCTGATATGGAACCTAATTCTCCTGAAAACTGGGCTTTAACTATAAAGAAATTTCCAGAAATGAAGAGTAAAAAAAGAAAAGTAAGAAGGATTCCTAAATACTTCAAGCGGGTAATAGCTCTCATGTCGCTTCAGTACTTGTTACATCTAAAACATTAATGTGTCAAGACGGAATTGATTAAAGCTGCAAAAAATTGGGATGTTTAAACCCCCGACAACTCTAAGTTTGAACCACCAGTCTGTTAAGGCTCAATCCGATAATCCGCCCTATTAGAGCTTGACAAATCAATCGGCTGCTTATTTGAAATCTGTGTATAAACGTAAATCGTATTAGAGTTGGGCGTTAAAGCCTTTGCTTTAATTGCTGCCGTAAGGGCATCTTCATAGTTATGTAGCTTATATTCCAAAATAGCCAACATAAACCATAAACCTCCGGAATTGGGGTAATCTTTTAACCCGCCTTCAATAACCTCTTTAGCCTGTTCTGCCCTTTCTGTAAAAAGTAAAACCTTTGCCAAGCCCATATACGGATGGGCTTTAAAATCTGACTGGTTATCTATAACATTCTTTAAAGAATAACCTTTATTAATAGCTTTTCTGTAATACTCTTCAGCCTTCTGTAGATTATTTATCTGGAAATAAGTATTACCAAGGTTATACAGATTTATTTCAATAGGAAAGTAATCAACCGATTTTTCATAATGAATTATTGCCTCATCGTATTTTTTCATGCTGAAATATTCTCCCCCGAGAAGGTTTTGTATATTGAAGTTGTCAGAAATCTTGCTGTCGTGCGTATAAAGAGTAATCGGCTCAGACCAGTTTGTGTTTCTTACTACGGTTCTTATTGAAAAACCCAATATTATTAATAAACCCACAACTGTACCTACGAATCTTACTCTCTTGCTGCGAATCTTAAGGTTTTTGACTATTAAGCCAATCATCGCTAACAGCCCTATGATCGGAAGGTAAAACCAACGTTCAGCAACAGTCATATCCAGAGGAACTATTTGTAAATAAAAACCCATTCCCCCTAAAAACCAGAGCAGAAAAAAAAGAAAAGCTCGAAAGTCTTTCTTGTGTTTTTTGTATAGAAATAATGCCCCAACAAACAAAGCAATAAAAAATAGGGTGCTAAGAAATAGAGGTATGTAGAAATCCTGAGGCGTTATCTTTGCGACTATCCAATGTTGTGACACAGACAACTTCCAAGGTAAAAAAAAGGTAGAAATGTAGAAGTAAAATATCTTAGGAATAGATATTAATCTCTCAGTTAACGAAGTTTGTGCAACAACAGCATAATCTATAGATACGAAAAACGTACGCGCGACAACTAAACGCAAAAATAAATAAACACTCAGAGGAATAAACGCAAAAAGTAGATTTCTACTTATATTTACCTTGTCCCTCACCTTGAAAAGAAAAAGGTATATGGGGGTCATAAACAGCAGCAAAACTCCAGCCTCTTTTGTCAAAAGCGACAAAAGCATTAAAGTCAGGGCGGCGACGTAGGAAACCCAAGTTACTTTTTCTTTTGTTACGATATGAAGGGAAGCTAAACCCAACATAACAAAAAGAGGATCGGAAACTGCCGATATATAGGCAACGGATTCTACGTTTATGGGATGGATAAGAAAAAACACGGCTAGAAAGAGGGATAGCTTCTTGTTAAGAAATCTCGTAAACAGCAAAAATACAAGTATCGTATTTGTTATATGGATAAGAAGTTGAAAAAAGTGAAAGAAAAAAACATTTGTGCCAAAGACTGAATGGATAATTGTCAAGAAGGATAAGAAAACCGGTCGATAAAAAAAACTCACCACCGAAGAGGTAAATATTAGGGGTATGTTTTTAATAGAATATGTAAGTGGTGATTGTATAATTTGGGACTCGTCATCCCATACAAATTTACCAAAAAGAGCATTAAAGTAAACGATAATTCCAAGAATAACAATAATAAAAATTGCTTTTTTTGTAGTTAAAGATGCGAACAATTTCTGTATCATTTCATTATCTTAACACGTAGTTGACGAGACTTGTTCACGTAGTAAATTAAAAATATAGCCAGAAAAATTTTTGCGTTTTCTGTTTGCTATTGATAGAAAACAAAAAGGTGTTCGAGCCGGCATTTAGGGCGAACCGCGAGCATTAGCGAGCGGTGAGCTACGACAATGCGTTTTCGCGAAACTGAGTTCGAATTTGTTCGTACAAGATCACACTTTCGGATTTTGCAGAGAGGGCGGTGGCAGATGGCCGACTGCCACGCCAAGATTTGACCGAATCAAAGCCCAAATTGGGGACAAAAGAAAGGCGGAAAGATATGAACAAATGCGAAAACACAAAAATTTTAACTACCAACTACCATGATTAAATACATAGCATACTGTAGAAAGTCCACCGACGAGAAAGACAAACAAGTTTTGTCAATTGATGCTCAAATAGCAGAACTTAAAGAATTCGCCAAGAAACAAAACTTGGAAATTTTAGATTTTGTCTGTGAGAGTAGGACTGCAAAGACAATAGGTCGTCCTTTGTTTGCTTCTGTATTAAAAAGAATTAAAAAAGGTGAAGCTCAAGGAATTATTTCTTGGCATCCTGATAGACTTGCTAGAAACAGTGTTGATGGAGGCAGAATAATATATTTACTGGATACGGGGAAGCTAATTGATCTAAAATTTCCCTCATTTTGGTTTGAGAATTCACCTCAGGGAAAATTTGTACTCAATATTGCTTTTGGACAATCTAAATACTATGTAGATAATCTCTCGGAGAATGTAAAGCGTGGGATGAGGCATAAAGTCCGTATCGGAGTTTGGCCGGTACAAGCTCCACTCGGGTATTTAAATGACAAAAATACTAAAACCATAATGGTTGACCCCGTGAGATCTAAAATAATCAAAAAGGTTTTTGAAATATTTTCATCTGGAAACCATTCTTTCACCTCAATATCAGAGTATCTGTTCAATTTTGGTATTAAGACTAGGATTGAAAGAAAGCTTAATCCCGATACTGTTAAAAGAATGCTTTCAAATAAGTTTTACTTGGGGGTTCTTAACTACAAAGGAGAATTGCATAAAGGAATTCACAAGCCCTTAATCTCAAAAGCACTTTTTGATTCTGTCCAAAAGCAAGTGGAAAGGTTTGAAAAACCAAGAGGAAATAAAGGACATAATTTTCCATTTGTGGGTTTAGCTAAATGTGGTGAGTGTGGAGCCTCGATAACTGGTGAAGAACATATCGGGAATTATAAAAATGGGAATTCTCAAACATTTACATACTACCGCTGTACTAAAAAATTGGGCCCTTGCTCGCAAGAGTATGTCAGACAGGAGGAAATTGAGCATCAATTAAAGAAACAATTAATAGATGTGGCAATTCCCCAAGGCTGGTGGGGAACATGGCTCGCAATGCTTGAGAGAGATAAAATTAACGAGACAAAACTTGCCAGTCAAAGAGTTGTTGAGGTTGGGGAGGAAATGCAGGAAGTAGATAAAAAGCTAAATAAACTCCTGGACACTTACCTAGATTCAGTAATAGATGAAGACACATACAAGGCAAAGAAAAATGAATTATTTGAACAAAAACTTAAACTTCAGGAAAAAATATCTAAAATCCAAGAAGGTGGAAGCAGTTGGCTCGAACCTTTCGAAGAATTCATAAAAAGCTCAATAAATTGCGGAAAAATCGCGCTTGGAAAAAATAATTTGCAAGATTTAAGAGATCTTGCAAGAAATGCCGGCTCGAACTTCAATCTTTCCGATAAACGCCTTTCTTTTGTCCCCAATTTGGGCTTTGATTCGGTCAAATCTTGGCGTGGCAGTCGGCCATCTGCCACCGCCCTCTCTGCAAAATCCGAAAGTGTGACCCCACTGGGACTCGAACCCAGGTTCCTAGGATGAGAACCTAGTGTCCTAGACCACTAGACGATGGGGCCAAACAACCACTATTCTAACAAATCTGAAGCTAAAAAGAAATTATCACTACTTGTTAACAAAAGGTAGAACTTTGCCTATATCTTCATGCGCCCAACCTCGGCTTTCTCCCCAAATTAACCATATTGGAAGAGCTAGTCCTTCGGCCATCATTTCGATTGCTCTTACCTCTGTCACGGGCGGGAATGGCAATGACGCAAGTAATTTAATAGCCTCTATGGCCAGAACGACTCCGCTACCACGCCAAACCGCTCTTTCAACCGATACGCCAGGGCCCTGTTCTAAAGACATAGCCTCTTATATCGCCTTCGGGGAAGATTGTCAAATTAGTTTGCCGCAAGAAGGGCCGGAATTGGAATAAATTTATGAGGCTTGGCCGGTAATTTCGGGGGCCAGAGTTTCATTGCAATCGACAAGGCATCTTCCGCATTCTCGACATAGACAAATTTAATCTCCTTTTTAACGTTTTCGGGCACATCTTCAAGGTCTTTTTTGTTTTCCTTGGGCAAAATTACGGTTTTGAGGCCGGCTCTGTGTGCCGCAATTACCTTATCTTTAACCCCTCCAATTTCCAAAACCCTGCCCCGAAGAGTAATTTCACCTGTCATTCCGACGTATCGTTTGACCGGAATGCCGGTTAAAGCCGAAACCAAGGCCGTTGTGATTGCAACACCGGCTGACGGGCCGTCTTTAGGCACTGCGCCTTCCGGAACATGGATATGAACATCGATTCCTTGAGCAAAATCATCCTTTAGCCCCAAAAGCTGATAATGGGATTTGGCCCAGGTAAAGGCCGCCTTGGCGCTTTCCTGCATCACCTCGCCCAACTGTCCCGTTAAAGTTAATTTGCCCTTTCCGGGCATGAGTGCAACTTCTATGAATAATATTTCACCCCCCACCGGCGTTACCGAAAGACCGGTGGACATTCCAACTTCATCTTGTTTCTCGGCAATCATGGAAGAAAACTTTTGCGGCCCCAGGAATTTATGAATATCTGCAAGCGAGAGCGTCCTCGGAGATTTCTTTTTCTCTGCAACCAACCTTGCGATTTTCCTACATATTGAAGCCAAGTTTCTCTCCAGCTCCCTGACTCCTGCCTCGCGAGTGTAGCGATTGATTATTTCTTTTAACCCCGCCTCAGAAATTTTGATTTTCCTTTCCTCAAATCCATGAAGCCTTAGCTGCTTTGGCCAAAGGAATTTGTTGGCAATATGAAACTTTTCCTCTTCGGTATATCCCGGAAAGCCGATTATCTCCATTCTGTCACGAAGGGCCGGGGGAACAGTATCCAGCATGTTTCCGGTGGCGATAAACATAACCTGGGAAAGGTCAAACGGCACTTCGAGATAGTGGTCGGAAAACTCTTTGTTTTGCTCCGGGTCCAAAGCTTCCAATAGCGCGCTTGACGGGTCTCCTCTAAAATCAATTCCGACCTTGTCAATTTCATCAAGCATAAAGACCGGATTTTTCGTACCTGCGTTTTTAATCCCCTGAATTATGCGTCCCGGAAGCGCCCCGACGTAGGTTCGCCTATGGCCTCTAATTTCGGCTTCATCACGGATTCCTCCCAATGAAACACGGACAAATTTGCGGTTTAAGGCCTCGGCAATTGAGCGGCCGATTGAGGTTTTACCAACTCCGGGAGGACCGATAAAGCAAAGAATTGTCGGTTGGCTCTCGCCGTTTTTACCGGCTTTTTTGCCACCGTCTTCCTTAATCTTCATCACAGCCAAAAATTCCAAGATTCTTTCTTTGGCCTTTTCCATGCCGTAATGCCTGTCGGCCAGAATCTTGGCCGCATTGGAAATTGAAACATTATTCGGCGAGGTTGCACTCCAAGGCATCTCAACCAGCCAATCGAGATAATTTCTAATGTAGGCTCCCTCGGGGTTATGGGGAGACATTTGGGTAAGCCTCTTTAGTTCTTTTTCGGCCTTTTTTCTAATCTCTATGGGCATCTTGGCTTCTTTTATCTTTGTCTTATACTCGGCCATTTCATCCGAACCCAGCTCTCCTTCTTCTTCACCCAACTCCTCCTCAATCGTTCTTTTCTTTTCCCTAAGCATTGCTTTCCTCATCTGGTCTTCAAATCTCCTTTGGGTTTTAGACGAGATTGTTCTTTCCAAGTCCAATATGTTTGTCTCCTGGGCAAGAAGCTCTAGAATCCTTTGTAATCTTTTCTTTAGAGGAATAGTTTCTAATATTGCCTGCTTTTCAGCTACCTTTACTTCAAGAAGAGTCGCAACCTGGTCGGCGAGCTCCACCGGAGCGGCCTGACCCGAAATAAGCCTCATTACCGTCATAATTTCGGCTTGCTTCCCGAGGTTTATTGCCTTCTTAAAAAGTTCCGAAAGTTCATTGGCTACGGCTTTGACCTCGGGAGATTCGTCTCTCTCTTCCGGAATCTCGACAATCTTCCCCAGTAAATAGGGTTCGTGGGAAAGAATTTCCTCAAGTTTTATTCTTGCCTGTCCGCGAACTAAAGCGTGGACCTCTCCGTCCGTGGACATCATTTGGGTAATGGTTGCAATTGTCCCTACTTTATATAAATCTTCCTCCGACGGGTCAGTCGTTCTGTGATCTTTCTGGGTAAAAATGGCAACCACCCTGTCCTCCTGAAAAGCCGAGTTTATGGCGGAAATACTCTTGGGTCTGCCAAAGGATAGAAGCGTATCGGTGTGGGGAAAAACGACCGAGCCCCTGATGGCTACAATCGGAACGTTTCTGGTTAATTTTGATTCCGGTTTCATCTAAGTCGAAAATCTTTAGCAGTCTAGCATCGACTCTGCTAAGAGTCAAGAGATAAACTTTTTTAGGTGGACTTTCTCTATTAGAAAGGCAGTTATTGCTCCCAAGACGGCTCCTCCTAATATATCAATAGGATAGTGAACGTTTCCCCAAACCCTGGCGACGCCGACAGTTAGTGCCGCAACGACAAAGACCGATCCCATCTTCTTGTCGTGAAGCCAAATGGTGGTAGCTAGAGCAAAAGCCGCTGCCGTGTGTCCCGAAGGAAAAGCCCCGTCGCTACTCGGAAGTAGCGTAAGAGGAGTTAAACCGTTAAGCTCAAAGGGTCTCAACGTAGGAAAAACCGCTTTAATTACTTGGGCTATTCCCCAAGCAACAACTGCAGCGAAAAGAGCATGCAGAACTTGTTCCCTTTTGATCCTGCCGTCAATGACCCAAAGGATAAGAAGCCCGAGAAACATAAACCAAATCAAAAAACTTGCCAAAAATGTGATTAGTAAATTAGTCATGAATTAGTATTCTCGTTCCGGTTTTACCCTCGCCCTTCGACTCTACCCAGTAGAAAAGCTTCTGGGCAATGGGTGTAGGCAAATTCACACAACCGTGTGACCTTTGGGTGCCAAAGGCGTTATGCCAATAAGTCCCGTGAAGGCCGTAACCTCGCCAAGAAGGAACCGCAGCATTCTCAAAATACATAACATAGGGAACATTGGGTAAATTGTAATAATATTTGCCGCTTCCTCCTTCCATCTTAGTGGAGCGGAGCTTTATCCAAATCCTAAATTCTCCTGTGGGAGTAGGCCACCAAGGAAGACCGGAAGAAACCAAACTTTCCAAATAAAGACTACCTCCCTCCCAGGCCTTCAGTTTTTGCTCTGATAAATCAACCTCAATCCAGCGCTCGGCATCGCTAGTTCCTAAAACCGTCTTTTCATCTTTGTTGGCTGCCAAGGAAGGAATAGAAACTTCTTTTCCTTCAAATACCGCCACTTTTGCCTCCGGGTCATAAATTTCAGAAAGGTTAGATACCCCACAGGCATTGACAGTTCCTAACCTCTTATTTGTAAGAGAAAATGAGGAAACCGCAAGAATTAAAAGAAAAATAGCGATAAAGATAAAAGGCAGCCTCATAACCACCATGCTAGCATAAATTTTGATAATCGCCCAACCTAAGAATATAATCTAGTCATGAGTCAAACCCATCCGACCCTAACGAGCTTCGGCTATGCTTTTTCGGGATTAAAGACGGCCCTAAAAAACGAGCCGAATATCAGAATTCATCTTCTAATTGCACTTCTTGCTATTATCTTAGCCTTCTTTTTAAAATTTAACCCTGTCGAGTGGATAATTCTTGCCTTTACTATCGCTTTTGTTTTAATTCTTGAACTCATTAATACCACGCTTGAAATTCTTGTGAATATAGTCAGCCCCGAAATAAAAGAAGAAGCAAGGATAGCTAAAGACGTTTCAGCTGCTGTGGTACTAATCGGCGCACTTCTTTCCTTAGTGGTTGGGGCCTTTCTCTTTCTTCCAAAAGTTTTCTAGCGCTTAGACAGAATATAGATTAGGCCGGCTTTATCGTCCGAAATAAATAAGTAGCCACTCCTATCGAAAATTAAGTCCACCGGTCTACCCAATACCTCTTTTCCGTCAAGAAATCCGGAAATGAAATCTTCCATTCCTGTTATAAAGCTGCCAAGAAGAGAAAGTTTTACAATCTTATACCCGACAGGCGTACTTGAATTCCAGGAGCCGTGAAGAGCGACCAAAATGTCACCCTGGTCTTCTCCCGGAAATAAATCCGAGCGGATAAAAGTTATTCCCAGGGGGGCGACGTGGGCGGGCAAATTAAATTTGGGCTCTTCGGTCTCGGTGCAATAGGAGAGTTTCTCGCCTGACTTAAATTTTGAGTCACGAACATGATTTCCATAACAATAAGGCCAGCCGTAATCTTTCCCGTCCTCAATCAAATTGACTTCGTCGGGTGGTAAGTTGTCTCCCAAAAAGTCCCTTCCCATATCGGTTCCCCACATTTTTCCGGATTCAAAAGCGAAGAAAACAGTATTTCTTAAGCCTTTGGCAAAGACACGTAAATTAGTTCCATCAAGGTCAGAAACCAGAACCGCAGCTCTAAAAGGATGGTCTTCGACACATGTGTCGCAGGATGAGCCTACCGAGGTATAAAGTTTTCCATCTCGGATACGTATTGTTCTCGTAAAATGTCTTCCCCCGCCTGGAAGATCAAAGAGTTTTTGCGGGGTTCCTGCCGTAAGGCTCTCCGAATTATAGGAAGCCCGAATGACTCTATTTGTCTCTCCTACATAAATGTATCCTCCGTCGAACGCAATCCCGTGGGGTCTATCAAGTCCCGTCATGACTTCGACTGTTCTATCCGCATTCCCGTCACCGTCGCTATCGGGCAAAGCCACTATTTTTCCTCTCCCCGGTACCGAAGCAAAAAGAACCCCCCGCTCGTCAAATGCCAATGCTCTGGGAAGGTCTCCTTTTAAATCAGCAAAAACTCCCAAATTAAATCCTGTCGGAAGAGTAAGGGGGTAAGTTAACTCATCCCCTTGGGGAAGATATTGTTTTATGCTTTTTTGAGGTACAGTAAAGCGAGTTATAAGATTTTGAGGATTTATCTCAAAAAAGACATAACTTCGCAAAAAATAATAAGCTGAAAAAACCAAAGCCCCAATTATTATAAAAAGAATCAAAAATCTTTTCACTCTACTAAATCATTATAATTGAATTGATAAGCTTGAATCCATAGTGATTGGGACCTTTCTCTTTCTTCCAAAAGTTTTTTAAAAGTTATATAATTTCCCCACGTTCCTTGAAAAACTATTTTCGGTGGGGTTAATGAGCCGACCAAATTGCTGGCCGTCTCATAGCGCCCCACTGGAGAAAATCCGCCGACCTACATTCGCCTTTACGGAGGGAGATATGCCAGTCTATGACACAACCAAGCTCGAGCGGTTTCTATTTCGACATGGCTGCCGGAACTGTTCCGTCCAGCTGGTACTCGATGTAGTGAACGGTGTCGTCGTCAGGATGACTGAACACGCCTTCTTCAACAGCAAGAAGACGAAGATGCCGAGGAGGCTCGGCCTCATTACGAGGCGGGGAAAAGACGGGGTACTTGAGGTAACCCGTAAGTGCTTGTCCCACGTCAGCGTGGTACAAACCTAAGCAAGCAATCCTCTCCAGTGGGAAAAGTCAATATAAACGAAAGGCCGGGGGCTTAGAATGAAACTCTTATGAGAATCAAACTTTGCCCCCGGCAGCACCACCTCAAAAGCGCTTCACGACAAAATTATAGGATTATTTCAAGATAAGCTATCGGTTAGTGGATTATGAGGTAGTTAAACAGAAGATATAGAACCGAAATGTGAAGAATCTGGTCTATTCCCAAAGAAACCGCAAAAGCATACGTTCCGGGAACTACCTTAAATATCCTATTCGCCTCATACCTTACTGCGTCAATCAGCATATGACCCGCGAAAAGAATAAACGTCCCCAAAACCACTTTCCCGGAAGGATAGTTGATAAGGGGCAAGAAAAAAGCCAGAGCCATTATGGCTCCGTGAGCAAGCATATATTTGTTAAATCCTCTTTTTTTAACTGCCAAAGAGCCCTGAAGAACAAAATCGGCAATAAAATGGGCAATTACCAAAAGATAAAAAGTTTGAAGCATACAAACATTATAGAACAAAACTTACTTTTTTCAGCTATTTTTCAGCTTAAGGGGATTTTAGGCAATTAACTGTTTCAACTTCTAGATTTGATGCTAAAATCTAAAATATGGGCAAGGGAGATTCTTTGCTTTCGGTTTCAAAATTAAAGGTAAGGTTCAACCACCATATAATTCTTGATGATATTAGTTTTGAAGTAAAAAGAGACGACACACTCGCGATTATCGGACCAAACGGCGCAGGCAAGACAGTCCTTTTTCGTGCAATTTTAGGCCTCATCCCCTATGAGGGAAGCGTAGAGTGGGCTTCCGGAATAAAAATAGGCTATGTTCCTCAAAAGCTATCCGTTGCCAAGGATATTCCCCTAACCGTTAAGGAATTTCTTAAATTTAAGGAAAGAGACATGACTAAAATTACCAAAGTTCTTGAAGAGGTCGGCTTTGTGGAAAAAAATTCGCAAGACGAGCATGGGGGTGCGCATCTTCTAAAAACCAAGCTTGGAGTTCTTTCGGGAGGAGAACTGCAAAGGGTATTAATAGCCTTCGCCATTTTGGGAAATCCCAATGTGCTTTTGTTTGACGAACCGACAAGCGGCGTGGACCTTTCAGGGGAAGAAACCGTCTATAGCTTGATTGCTAAACTTCAAAAAGAAAAAGACTTGACAATAATTTTTATTTCCCACGAGCTGGAGGTTGTTTATAAATATGCCGCCAGTGTGCTTTGTCTAAACAAAAGAAAAATTTGCTTTGGCCCACCTAAAGAAGTTGTGGATAAAGAAAGTCTGGAAGCCCTTTACGGCGAGGAAGTTCATTTCTACAAACATCACGATCACAGCCATGGGCATTAACTTATTATTTCTTATTTTTACAGGAGCACTTGTGGGAGCAGCCTCGGGCTACTTAGGTTCTTTCATGGTTCTTAAGAGAATGTCCCTGGTGGGCGATGCCCTAAGCCATGTTGCTCTCCCGGGAATGGCAATTGCGATAACCTTTGGAATAAACCCGATGCTGGGGGCCCTACTTGCGCTTACCCTTGCCGTAATCGGAATCTGGTACATGGGTGAAAAATCGGAAATTTATCCCGAAGCCTTGGTAGGAGTCTTTTTTACCGCAAGCCTGGCCATAGGTATTTTAATAACTCCTGAGCCAGAGCTTTTTGAAGCATTATTCGGGAACCTGGAAAAAATAGGATTTTCTGATGGGCTAATTACAATCGCCGCGGCAACCCTCATCTTTTTGGTTACAGCCCAAATCTCAAGACAGCTTCTTTTGGGGGTGGTTTCGGAGGATTTGGCTAAATCTGCGGGAATTAAAATATCAAAGGTTAACTTGGTTTATCTTCTTCTGGTAGGATTGGTCGTTGCCTTGGGAGTTAAGTTCGTGGGGACCCTTTTGACCGGGGCTTTGGTAATTGTTCCAGCAGCCTCCGCAAAAAATATGGCTAAAAGCTTGATAGGATTTCATTTTTGGGCATCTTTTATTGGAGTTTTCTCCGCCGTCGTCGGGATATTAATCGCAAAGTTTCTGGAGATTCCTTCAGGGCCTTCAGTAGTTTTGGTAAGTATTGCGATATTTATTCTAAGTTATATCTTCAAGAATCGCTCCTAAAGCAGGCCGGTCTAGAAATTTTCCACGAGAGGTGATTATTTGAGAACCCTTAGATATTCGTTTAATTTTATGTTCGCCTTTTTAATTTGGGATTTTAACAAAAATGGAGCTACTTCTTTATGCAAAGGAATTGATAAAGTTGGAGATCCTGGCCTTTGTAAAATTGCGTGATCTCCGGAGGTATGGACATGGGTGTAGCCAAATTTTAAAAATGCCCTGACCACTTCTCTTCCAGAAATATTGGCAAGCTTAGGCATTCAAGGACAGAAGGGGAATATCTATATTCACGGATTTTTTGGTGAACTGCGTATTCTTTTCTTTCTTGGCAACCGCTTCCATATATGCTTTTATGGCTTTTTCGATATTTTCTAATGCTTCTTTTTTTGTCTTACCTTGAGACATACAGCCATACAAATTCACTACATCTGCCACATAGCCTTTGTAGCTTTTGTCGTAAGTTAATTTAATTAAGTAATCTAATTTCTTCATATTCATAAACCGATTATACCATAATAAATAATCTGGGTTTCTTACTGAGCGGGCCGGTCTAGAATAATTAACCCCCCAACTTTCGAATTGACATTATTAATAATTAATTGAGACACTTAATTGGAAACTTTCCGATAAACGGAATTCACTTGGGGAATATACAAAAAAGAGCAGACTATTCTATAATTTGCTCCTCTTTTTTGACCGACAAAAATTGGACCCAGTCATCTACAAATCCTAGGATTAATTTGAATGGCGCTTCCAGAATAAAATCAAAAGCAAATGCCAAAAAGTTTAGTTTACTTAAACCCATGCTTAAACGGCTTCCGATTGCCAGAATTGGCAGCGAAAGAATGCTTGTTAGAGACGAACTTTCGGTTCCGATGTTTTTCCAGGAATAAACCTTTGCTGTTTGACTAATTCTATAGGCAAAAAACGCGATTACTGTTAAGAAGAAGATAAATATTATCTCGCTGAATAATGTATATCCGATTTTCCCAAGTACAAAGAATATGGCTGCGAAAACTCCGATAAAAAATATCGCATAAAGGATCGAGAATATCCAGTAAGTAAGATTCTTATGTTTTTTCTCTTCAATATTTGTGAGTGTATCTTCTTCGTCTTTTAGAAGATCGAAGTTCTCCAAAATATACCAGGTCCGCTCAACCAACGCTTCCCTTTCCTTATTGGACGGAAGGTGGATTTGCATAGTCGTGATCCACATTAATAGTGGGGGGAAAGTCAAGTTAAGTACGAGGGGGAGTTTATTTAAATGTCCATAGAAAAATATTTCAAAAGGGATCTCAGCCCCAAATGCCAGAATCATTTTCGTGAGGAACACGTAAATAACACTTCTTATTCCTGCGGTATTAATACGTCCCGACATTTGTTCAAGTTGAATATCTAAAACTTCTTCGGCTGACGTTTGAAACTTATCAATATTGGAAACTACTTCTTTAATACTTTGGGGTTGGTAAAAATAAATGTCGCGAAGTAGGATAAGGGGAGGCATTTGGCGTCTAACAAACTTATTTATTCTGGAAAGACCTTTATGGTTTTTTGCCAAATTAAACAATTCCCAAGCTTCTTCAAATTTCTCTTTTGTGATATTTTCCCCGGCGAGCTTGAGGATGTGATAAGCAATCTGTTCGTCATCGCATCCGGCATAAACCTTATCCACCGCAAAGTAGACCAAGAGATCTAAGTTTTCATCATCAATCGCTATTTTTTGCCTGATTGTTTGGAAAGCAAATAAAGTGAATTGATTATAGTCAGTATTTAAATTAAAAAGTTCTTCAATTTCAGCCGACGCGATTTTTACTATCCATTCTTGGGGCACCTTTCCGTG
>Ga0315291_10007083_pt1 | contig 13901 bp, 11 predicted proteins | sample YL17G12_20_MG_FD_203070 | JGI IMG/M metagenome (GOLD analysis project Ga0315291, IMG submission 203070) | Sediment microbial communities from Yellowstone Lake, YNP, Wyoming, USA - YL17G12_20 | ecosystem: Environmental > Aquatic > Freshwater > Lake > Sediment | place: USA: Wyoming | collected...
CACACCCCGTCCATCCCCAGTTCCCGCGCCGTGAACGCCCGGTCCAGGGGGAACGTGGAACCGGCCAGCGCCCCCGCCCCGAGCGGGGAGACGTTCACCCGCCGGCGCGTCTCCAGGAACCGGTCGGCGTCCCGGGCGAACATCTCCCGGTACGCCAGGAGGTAATGGGAGAAGAGGATCGGCTGGGCCCGCTGAAGGTGGGTGTAGCCGGGGAGGACGATCCCGAACAGCTCTTCGGCCCGGGAGACGACGGTTTCCTCGATCTCCGCGAGGAGCCGGAGAACCTCGTCGATTTCATCGCGCAGGTACAGCCGGAGATCGGTGGCGACCTGATCGTTGCGGCTGCGCCCCGTGTGGAGCTTGCCCCCGACGGGGCCGATCCTGCGGATCAGCCGACGCTCGATCGCCATGTGGATGTCCTCGTCGGAGAGATCGAAGGAGAATTTCCCCGATTCGATCTCCCCGCGGATCACCAGCAGGGCCTTGACGATCCGCTCCGCCTCGGCCTTCGGCAGGATCCCCTGCTTCCCCAGCATCCGCGCATGGGCGACACTCCCGGCGATGTCGTGCCGGTAGAGCAGGACGTCGTACGGGATCGAAGCGGTGAACTCCACGACGAACCGGTCGGTCTCGCCGCCGAAGCGCCCCCCCCACGCCTTCTTCTTCGCCATGTCAGCCCTTCCTGTTCTTCAACATCGACCGGATCATGAGGCGCAGCGCGTTGATCTTGATGAACCCGGTCGCGTCGGCCTGGTTGAAGACGGTCTCCTTCTCGAACGTCGCGAAGTCGGTCCGGTAGAGGGAAACGGGACTCTTCCGGCCGGCCACGGTGATCCCGCCCTTGTACAGCTTCAGCCGCGCGGTGCCCGTCACGTTCTCCTGGGTCGCGACGACCATCCCCTTGAGGAGATCCATCTCCGGCGAATACCAGTAGCCGTTGTAGATGAGCTCCGCGAACCGGGGCATGAGGGAATCGCGCAGGTGCATCACCTCGCGGTCGAGGGTCAGCGACTCGACGGCCCGGTGCGCCGCGTGCAGGATCGTCCCGCCCGGCGTCTCGTACACGCCGTGGGACTTCATCCCCACGCACCGGTTCTCGACGAGGTCCACGCGGCCGATGCCGTGCTTCCCCCCGATCGCGTTCAGGTGGGCGAGGAGCTTCGCCGGTCCCATTTTCTTCCCGTTGACCGCCACGGGGATCCCCTCCGCGAAGTCGACCTCCACGTACTCGGGACGGTTCGGCGCCTTCGCGGGAGACCGGGTGAGGACGAACATGCTCTCGGGCGGTTCCATCCACGGATCCTCGAGGATCCCCCCCTCGAAGCTGATGTGGAGCAGGTTCCGGTCGCTGGAGTACGGCTTGGCCGCGGTGACCGGCGTGGGGATGCCGCGCTTCTTCGCGTAGTTCACCAGGTCGGTCCGCGAGGTGAGGTCCCATTCGCGCCACGGGGCGATGACGCGGATCCCGGGCATCAGGGCGTAGTAGGTGAGCTCGAAGCGGACCTGGTCGTTCCCCTTCCCGGTGGCGCCGTGGGAGACCGCATCGGCCTTCTCCCTTCTGGCCACCTCGATCTGCTTCTTTGCGATCAGGGGCCGGGCGAGGGAGGTGCCGAGGAGATACGAGCCCTCGTAGACCGCGTTCGCCATGAGCGCGGGGAAGACGAAGTCGCGGACGAACTCGTCCTGCACGTTCTCCACGTAGACCTTCGAGGCGCCGGTCTTCTTCGCCTTGGCGCGCACGGGGCCCAGTTCCTCTCCCTGCCCGAGGTCGGCGACAAAGGCGATCACCTCGCAATCGTAATTCTCGACGAGCCACGCGAGGATGACCGAGGTGTCCAGCCCTCCCGAATACGCCAGGATAATTTTCTTCACTTTTTTCAACTTGTTCCTCCTTGGTACCCTCAGTGTTTGATTAGCTTTTCGAGAACGGCCATCTGGACGTGCAGGCGGTTCTCCGCCTCGTCGAAGACGGCGGAGTGCGGTCCCTCGAACACCGCCTCGGTGATCTCCTCGCCACGGTGCGCGGGGAGGCAGTGCATCACGATCGCCCCGGGATCCGCCAGCCGCAGCAGCGCCGCGTCGACGCAGTACCCTTTGAAGGCGGCGAGCCGCTTCCGGGACTCGGCTTCCTGTCCCATGCTGGTCCAGACGTCCGTGCAAAGAACGTCGGCTCCCCGCGCCGCTTCCGCGGGATCGCGGACGATCCGGACCTCTCCGCGGCCGATCGATCCGGCATCCTTCCGAACCGCGGGATCCGGTTCATACCCCTTCGGGCACGCGATCCGCAGGTCGAAACCGAGGACGTGGGCCGCCTCCACCCACGAATTGGCCACGTTGTTGCCGTCGCCGATGAACGCCACCCGCATCTTCCGCAGGTCGTTCCCCCTCTCCGCCGCGGTCATCAGGTCGGCGAGGATCTGGCACGGATGATGGCGGTCCGTCAGGCCGTTGATCACCGGGACGGTCGCGGCCGCGGCGAGCTCCACCGCCGTTTCGTGCCCGAACGTCCGGATCATCACGGCGTCGACGTACCGGGAAAGAACGCGCGCCGTGTCCCGGATCGGCTCCCCCCGCCCGATCTGCGTGTCCTGCGGGGACAGGAAGAGCGCGTGGCCGCCCAGCCGGGTCATCGCGACCTCGAACGAGACGCGGGTCCGGGTCGACGCCTTCTGGAAGATCATCGCCAGCGACTTCCCCGCGAGCGGCCGGGGCGCCCTCGACGATCCCCCGCGGCGCTTCCACGTCATCCCCGACCGGATCAGGGAGAGGATCTCCCGATCGGAGAGGTCGAGGATCCGGAGCAGGTCCCTCTTCACGACTTCCACCCCTCCGCCGGCAGGACCGCCGAAAGGATCTCGAGCGCCCGGTCGATCTCCCCCTCCGTGACGGTGAGGGGGGGGAGGAACCGCAGGATGTTTTCCGTCGCCGCGTTCACGACGAGGCCCGCGTCGAGGCACTTCGCGGCGATCGGTTTCGTCTCGCACGCCATCTCCGCGCCCACCATGAGGCCGACGCCCCGAACGATCCGGATGTCGGTCCGCCGGGCGGCGATCTCCGAGAGTCCCTCCAGGAGCCGCTCCCCTTTGCGGACCACGGCGTCGTAGAAGCCGGCGGATTCCAGGACGTCCATCACCGCGAGGGCGGCGGCGCAGCAGACCGGGTTCCCGCCGAAGGTGCTGCCGTGCGTGCCCGGGACGAAAACCGCAGCCACCTCGTCGCGCGCGACGACGGCCCCCAGGGGCAGACCGTTCGCGATCCCCTTCGCCAGCGTCACCACGTCGGGCACGATGTCGAACCGTTCGGACGCCAGGAACGAGCCGGTCCGTCCCATCCCGGTCTGGATCTCGTCCGCCACGAGGAGAACCCCCTTCCCGCGACAGAGGGTTTCCGCCTCCTTCAGGTAGCCGGGCGGGTGCATCCGCACCCCGCTTTCCCCCTGGATCGGCTCGACGAAGAACGCGCAGACCCGGTCCGTCAGCGCCTCGTCGAGCGCGTCGATGTCGCCGAGGGGGACCGTGGCGAACCCCGGGAGCATCGGCTCGAACCCCTGGTGGAACTTCGGCTGCGCCGTGGCGGAGAGCCCTCCGTAGGTGCGGCCGTGGAACGATCCCTCCAGCACGACGATCCCGTGCCGGCCCTCCCCGTGATGATCGAAGGCCCACCTGCGGGCCAGCTTGATCGCCGCCTCGTTCGCCTCCGTCCCGCTGTTGCAGAAGAAGACCTTCCCCCCGGTCGTAGCGACGGACAGGCGCTCCCCCAGCCTGGCCTGGACGGGAACGTGGAACAGGTTGGAGACGTGCACCAGGCGCCCCGCCTGCTCCGTGATCGCGCGCGTGACCGCCGGGTGGGCGTGCCCCAGAATCGCCACGGCGATCCCGCCGAGGAAATCGAGGTACGGCTTGCCGAGATCGTCGTACAGCCAGCTCCCCTCGCCGCGTACGAAGGTCACGGGGAAGCGGGAGTAGTTTCCCATCTGGTACCGCTGCGTCAATGCGATCGCCTCCGCGCCGGTCATTCCGCGGCCGCTCCCCGGCCGGCCCGGACGATCTCGGTGCCGATCCCGGCGTCCGTGAAGATCTCGAGGAGGACGCTGTGGGGAACCCGCCCGTCGAGGATATGGACTTTCCGGACTCCCGCGCGCAGCGCCGCCAGCCCGCACTCCACCTTCGGGATCATCCCTCCCGTGATCGCGCCCGACCGTATGGCGGATTCGGCCTCCGCCCCCGTCATCGTGGAGATGCGCCCGCCCTTCGCGTCCAGGACGCCCGCCACATCGGTGAGCAGGATGAACTTCTCCGCGGAGACGGCGGCGGCGACGGCGGCGGCGGCCGTGTCGCCGTTGATGTTGTACGCCTCGCCCCCCTCCCCCACTCCGATGGGGGCGATGACCGGGATGAAGCCGTCGGCCTCGAGGGCCCGCAGCACCTCCGGGCGCACCTCCTTCACGTCTCCCACCAGGCCCAGGTCGAGCGGCTTGCCGGTTTCCCGGCTCCTCGCCGAGCTCTTCGTCGCGAGGATCAGCCCGCCGTCCTTGCCGCAGAGGCCGACCGCCTTCCCGCCGAAGGTGTTGATCAGCGCCACGATCCGCTGGTTGACGGTCCCGCCGAGGACCATCTCCACCACTTCCATCGCCTCCGGGGAGGTGACCCGCAGCCCCTCCGCCCGCCGCGTGGGGATCGACAGCCTCTCCAGCATCCGGTCGATCTGGGGCCCGCCGCCGTGGACGACCACGGGCCGGATCCCGACGTACTGAAGCAGGACGATGTCCTGCGCGAACGACGCCATCCGCGCGTCGTCCTTCATCGCGGCGCCGCCGTACTTCACCACCACCGTCTTCCCGGTGAACTCCCGGATGTACGGCAACGCCTCGATCAGCGTCTCGGCCTTCCGGATATACCCTTCCATCTCTCCCCCTCGCCCCCCCTCAGAGAATATAACGGCTGAGGTCGGCGTCCTTCACGATCCCCGCGAGCCGCTCCTCGACATAAGGCCGGGTGACGACCACCTCCTGCCCGGAGATCTCGGGAGCCGAGAACAGGAGGTCGTCCAGCAGGCGCTCCATCACCGTGTAGAGGCGGCGGGCGCCGATGTTCTCGGTGCGGTCGTTCACCTCGCACGCCATCTCGGCGATCCGCAGCACCGCCTCGGGCGTGAACGACAGCCGGACCCCCTCGGCCGACAGCATCGCCTCGTACTGCCGCGTGAGCGCGCCGTGGGGCTCGGTCAGGATCCGCGCGAAATCGTCCCTGGAAAGGGACGACAGCTCCACCCGGATCGGGAACCGCCCCTGCAGCTCCGGGATGAGGTCGGACGGCTTGTTCACGTGGAACGCCCCCGCGGCGATGAACAGGATGTGGTCGGTCCGCACGACGCCGTGCTTCGTGTGGACGGCGGACCCCTCGACGACCGGCAGCAGGTCCCGCTGGACCCCCTGACGGGAGACGTCGGGGCCCTGGAGCGATTCCCGGCCCGCGATCTTGTCGATCTCGTCGAGAAACACGATCCCCGACTGCTCGGTGCGCTCGACCGCCATCTGCTTCACGCGCTCCGTGTCGACCCGGCGGGCCGCCTCCTCCTGCTCGAGGAAGGCGAGCGCCTCGGCGACCCGCATCCGCTTCCTCCGCGTCCGCTTCGGGAACAGGCCGGAGAGCATCTCCTGGAGGTTCCCCTCCATCCCCTCCGGGGCGCCGCCCCCGAGTCCCGCGAGGTCGAGCACCGGCACCGCCGCTTCCTTGAACTCGACCTCGACGGTGCGATCCGAGAGCTTCCCCGCGCGAAGCATGGCGCGGAACCGCTCCCGCGTGTCCGCCGACCCGGCGTCGGCCCCGGCCGTCGCCTCGCCCTCCTTCACCGGGATGCGCGGGAGCAGCAGGTCGAGGAGCCGCTCCTCGGCGGCGGCCTTCGCCTGGTCGGCGACCTTTTCCATCTCCTCGGCGCGGACCATCCGGACGGCGATCTCGACGAGATCCCGGATCATCGACTCGACGTCCCGCCCCACGTACCCCACCTCGGTGAACTTCGACGCCTCCACCTTGATGAAGGGCGCCTGCGCCAGCCTGGCCAGCCGCCGCGCGATCTCGGTCTTCCCGACCCCGGTCGGCCCGACCATGATGATGTTCTTCGGGACGATCTCGTCGCGCAGCTCCGCGGGGACCTGCAGCCGGCGCCAGCGGTTCCGCAGCGCGATCGCGACCGCCCGCTTCGCCTCCGCCTGCCCCACGATGTGCCGGTCGAGCTCGGCGACGATCTCCCGGGGGATCAACGCGCGGATCCCGACGTCTTCCGGTTCCGGGCGCGTCATGACGCCTCGATCTCCTCGGACACGACGTTCCCGTTCGTGAAGACGCAGATCTCCGAGGCGATCCGCACGGCCTCCCGGGCGATCTCCCCGGCGGGCAGGTCCGAATGGAGAAGGAGCGCGCGCGCGGCCGCCAGGGCGAACGACCCGCCCGAACCGATTCCGAGCACGCCGTCGTCCGGCTCGACCACGTCTCCGGTCCCCGACAGGAGCATGAGGTCCTTCCCGTCGGTAACCACCATCAGCGCCTCGAGCCGCCGCAGCACGCGGTCCGTGCGCCAATCCTTCGCCAGTTCCACGGCGGCCCGCCGCAGGTTCCCCCGGAACTCCGACAGCTTCGCCTCGAACTTCTCGAACAGGGTGAACGCATCGGCGGTGCTCCCGGCGAATCCCGCGACCACGTGCCCGTCATGGAGCCGCCGGATCTTCTTCGCGGTTTGCTTGAGGATGACGTTCCCCATCGTCACCTGGCCGTCCCCGGCGACGGCAACCCGCCCCCCGCGAGAGACGGCGACGATCGTCGTTCCCCGGAGCTCCGTCACTTTCCCCTCCCCTCCCGCCGGGAGATCCCCGGGCGGCCCCAGCCCGCATTTCTCACCAGGCTTCTGCTGCGGCGGCGGATACGGGCATGTCTACTGCGTTGTGCCCCTCATCCCTTCCCCGGGGTACCCCAGGGAGCGTACTTTGTACGGGAGTGGGGCGCTCGGTCGGGCTCCTCGACGTAGTCTCAACTACGCCTCCGGGGCCCTCGGTCGCGCGCCTTGTATCCACACCCGTCTCCACCGCCTCGCGACGAACCCTGGTGAGAAATGCGGGCCAGCGGATGCGCCTCCTCGTACATCCGGACGAGGTGGCTCACGTTGACCCGCGCGTACCGCTGCGTCGTCGACAGCGAGGCGTGCCCGAGCATCTCCTGGATCGCCCGGAGGTCCGCCCCCGATTCGAGCAGATGGGTGGCGAAGGAGTGCCGCATCCCGTGGGGCGACAGGTGGCGGCCGATCGCGCCGACCCGGGCGTCGAGCCGCTCCCGGAGGATCCTCGCCACGCTCCGCGGAGAGATCCCTCGTCCCGTTTCCTTTCCGACGTTCCCCCGCAGGTTGAGGAAGAGCGGCTCGTCCAGCCCGCTCCGGAACTCCCCCCCGCGGGCAGGCGGCCGGACGGCCAGGTACTTCCCGATCGCGCGAACCGCCTTCCCTCCGACGGGGACGACGCGAACCTTTCTCCCTTTCCCCGTGACGCGGACGGTGGACGACTCGACCGAGAGGTCCCGCATCCGCAGGGAGCAGAGCTCCCCGACGCGAAGCCCGGAGGAGTACAGGAGCTCGAGGATCGCGGCGTCCCGCTTCTCCCGGAGGGTCCCGCACGGAAGGTCCCGCAGGAAATCGTCCATCTCGTCGACGGGGAGAAACTCCGGCAGCCGCATCGCCCTCCGCGGCGCGGGGATCCCCACGGCGGGATTGGCGTCGATCTCTCCCTGCGCGACGAGGAACCCGAGGAAAGTCCTGACCGCGGACACCTTGCGGGCCGCCGTCGACGGACGGATCTTCTCCCCGGTGTCCCCGCGCGCCGCGTCGAACTGCAGGGAGAAGAACCGGCGGAGGTCCGCGGCGGTCACCTTCGACCAGTCGACCGGTTCCGCGTCCCCCGCGTTCGCGTCTTCCCGCAGGAACCGCTGGAGGCGTTCCACTTCCGTCCGGTACGCGCGCACGGTCTCCGCCGAAGCGTTCCGCTCGGCCGCAAGAAACCCCATGAATCGCTCGACCACCGGCTTTCCCAACGATTCCTTCCCCCCGCACCGGAAAAGAGTTTTGTAACACTTCTGCCGCGCCCGTACAAGGCCCGGACTCGGGGAAAACCCGTCGCGTCAACCGCGACACAGGCCACAGGGGGATCATCGCATCGGAGTGTACGACAGGAAAAAGTCACTGAAAGGTGCAAGCGCTTTCGGGGGACCAGAGGGAACATTCCTGGCAGTGGGGGACATTCCTTGTTATTTCGACGAGAAAACCAGGAGTGTCCCCCTCAGGGGAAGGAGTGCCCTCCCAATGCGGGAAGGTGTGTCCCCTGCCCACAACCTTCGGCGCGCCTACTCCGGGCGGAGTTCGACCGGCCGCGAACCGAAGACCTGGTTTCTGCCGTTCTCCTTGGCGTGGTAAAGCCCCGCGTCCGCCACCGCGATGAGCTCCGAGAAGGCCTGCCCGTCCTGTGGGTACGTGGCCACCCCGCCGCTCATCGTCACCTGGACCGGCTCGGCCTGCCCGGGGACGACGAACGGCGTCTTCTCGAGCTCCGCCCGGATCCGGTCGGCCTGCTCGAAGGCCACGTCGCTGTCGGCGGTCGCCAACAGAAGCGCGAACTCCTCGCCGCCGTAGCGGACGACCGCATCCGTGCTCCGCGTCCGTTCCCGCAGGAAGGAGCCGATCTTCCGGAGCACCGCATCCCCGGCGGGATGGCCGTACCGGTCGTTGATCCGCTTGAACCGGTCGATGTCGAAGAGGGCGACCGACATGGGGAACCCGTAATTCCGGGCCCGCCGCAACTCCACCAGGAACCGGTCGGCCAGGTAAGCCCGGTTGTAGAGACCGGTGAGCGGATCGGTCATCGCGCGCTGCTCCAGCGCCTCGATCGCGAGCGAGATCTGGAACGCGTTCGCCACCAGGTCGGCGAGCATGGAAGCGTACGGTCGATCCCGGTCCATCCTTCCCGCCGATCCCGCGACCGCGAGGATCGCCACGACCGACTCTTCCACTACGATGGGAATCACCGCGTCGGGAACCATCCCGGCGCGCTCCAGGTCCGACAATTCCGGCCGGCCCCGCCGCGCGACGTGTTCCTCGCGCAGGACCAGGACCTTCTCCCGCATCGCGTCCCCGATCATCCCGTCCCGGGGCGAAAGGGTCAGGGTCCCTTTCCAGGCGGGAGGAATCCCGACTCCCTCCGTCACCAGGAGCGCACCGTCTTTCTTCACGACCGCAAGCGCCACCTGCGCCGTCTTGAAGAGTTCCTTGGTGAGGCGCACCGCCACCCGGGGCAGGGCGTCGGTCGGATGCCGTTCCGCGAGACGGCGGATGATCGAAGGGAACAGGATCGCGATCTCGGAGTCGCGGGCATGGATGTCCTTATATTCCTGGAGCCAGCGGGACAGGTCCCGGTTCTTGACCCTCAGTTCCTCAAGACCCTCTCCCGTTTTGCGGAGTTCCGAGGCCCGATACGCCGACCCCGCGAGGAACCCGATCCCGAGCGCGACCGCGCAGATCATCGCTCCGACGAGAAGATCCGGCATCCGTTACCCCCCCTCCACGGCGCCCATGGCCCCGTCCCATCCCGCGGCCCGCCGCGCGGCGGCGAGCGCGACCTCCGCCTTCCGCTCCTTCCGGTCCCGCTTCCGCCGCACCGCCACTTCGGGAAGAAGCCCGAAGTTGGCGTTCATCGGCTGGGCCCGGTCCGGACCCGGCGTGGTGATCCGCTCCATCAGCGCGCCGATCATCGACTCCCGCGGGAAGGGACGGGGATCCTTTCCGGCGGACCGAAGCGAAGCGGAAACCGCCGCGACCAGCCCGGACGCGATCGACTCGACGTATCCCTCGACCCCCGTGATCTGGCCGGCGAAGAAGAGTCCGGTGCGCCTCCGGGACTCCATCCACGGGTGGAGGTGCTGTCGGGCGTCGAGGAAGCTGTTGCGGTGCACCGATCCGTATCGAAAATACCCGGCGGACGAGAGCCCCGGGATCAGCGAGAAGACCCGCTTCTGCTCCGGGTAGGTCAGGCGCGTCTGGAAACCGACCAGATTGTACATCGTCCCCGCCGCGTTTTCCTTCCGAAGCTGGACGACGGCGTGAGGAATCCTCCCGGTCCGCGGGTCCCGCAGGCCGACGGGCCGCAGCGGACCGAACAGGAGGGTGTCCGGACCGCGCCGCGCGATCTCCTCCACCGGCATGCACCCCTCGAAGTACCTCGGCTCCTCGAACGCGCGCAGCGCCACCGTCTTCGCCGTCAACAGGGCGGAGAGGAACGCCTCGTACCGTTCCCGGTCCATGGGCAGGTTGAGATAGTCCCCCGTCCCGACGCCGTACCGGTCGGCGATGAACGAACCCTCGGGGTCGATCGTCTCGGCGTCCACGATCGGCGATATGGCATCGTAGAAGTAGAACCCGTCATCCCCAAGAACATCGCGAATCGCCGAGGCGATGGCGTCCGACGCAAGGGGCCCGCAGGCCAGGATCACCAGCGGGTCCCCGGGGATCGCTTTCACTTCCTCCTCATGGACACGGATGCCGGGACACGATCGGACCGCCTCCGTGACCCGGCGACCGAACTCCTCCCGGTCGACCGCCAGCGCCTTCCCCGCGGGGACCCGGGAAGCTTCCGCGAGGGGGAGGAGGGCGGACCCGAGGATCCGGAGCTCCTCCTTGAGAAGACCCTTCCCCGAGGTCAGCTCCCCGGAGCCGAGGGAGTTGCTGCACACGAGTTCCGCGAACCGGCCCGACCGGTGCGCGGGGGTGAGTTTCGCGGGGCGCATCTCGTACAGGTCGACCGCGACGCCGGCGCGCGACAGACGAAGGGCCGCCTCCGAACCGGCGAGACCCGCGCCCACGACCGTCACGGAGCGGTCAGCCATCGCCGCTCCCCTCCACGTTCCTTGCCGACGCCGCCGGGAGGAACACCGAGAAGGCGCACCCCTTGCCGGGCGCCGGGCGAACCTCGATGAACCCCTTGTGCTGGTGAACGATCCGCTGGGAGATGGAGAGACCGAGCCCCGTCCCTCCCTCCTTGGTCGTGAAGAACGGGTTGAAGATCTTTTCGAGGATCCCCGGGTCGATCCCGGCGCCGGTGTCGACCACCATCGCGACGACGTACCGGGACCCGTGGCGGATCTGTTCGAATCCGTCGATCATCACCTTTCCCCCCGCCGGGGCGGCCTGCACCGCGTTGCGGACGAGGTTCCACGCCACCTGCTTCAGCTGCTCGCCGTCCCCCTCCACCATGAGCGTCGGAAGAGGAGCGAGTTCGACCGCCACGCCTTTCTTCCGGGCCTCCCCCGCGCGGACCGCCTCGGCGACGTCCCGGAGCAGCGCCGCCACGTCGAGGCGCATCGTGTTCCTTTGGGAGGGGCCGGTGTAGGCGAGGAAGTCGGTGATGAGGCCGTTCAACCGCTGGCTTTCCCTCCCGATGATGTCGAGGAGGGTCGCCGATTCGCCGGAGGAGGCGACCGACTCCCGGAGCAGCTGGGAAGATCCGGCGATCGACGCGAGGGGATTCCGGATCTCGTGCGCGAGCCCCGCGGCCAGCTCCCCCACCCCCGCCAGGCGATCCGCGATCCGGACGCGCTCCTCCATCTGCCGGATGGGGGTCAGGTCCTGGAAGATCACCACGCGGCCGATCGAGTGTCCCTCCGCGTCCTTCATCGGGGAGGTCGAGAACCCGAGAAAGACCTCCGTGCCGTCGGCCCGCAGAAACCGGATCTCCGCGCGCGGAACCCGGGAATCGTCCCTGCCCTCCCTCGCCTCCCACCCCTCGACCCCGGCGAGGACCTGCCCCATCGGCTTCCCCACCGTATCCTCCCGCGTCGTGCCGAGAATGGCGCACGCCGTGTCGTTCACCAGGTTCACCTTTCCCTGCGTGTCGATCGTGAGGAGGCCGGACGGGATGTTGTCGATCACGTTCTTGTGGAAGCTCTCCAGTTTCAGGATCACGTCGTCCCGGTCGCGGACTTTCTCCTTCCCCTTCCGGATCTCCTCGCCGAGGAGCCCGGAAAGGACCCCCGTGAGGAGGAATGCCGTGGAGTGCGTCACCGCCGAACGGGCGAACTTGGAAAAGGGGATGGACGTCGCCTCGAAACCGGGGGGCAGGAGAATCCCGCGCATCTGCAGGTAAACGAGGACGGTGTACGCCGCGGAGGAGAGGAGCGCCCAGCCCACCGCCCCGCGCAGGTACCGCTCGAGGCTCCCGAGCAGGATCACGACCACGAACATGAAGGAGAAGACGCTGTCGTACAGGCCCGTCGCGAAGACGATGATGGAGATGAACGCGACGTCCGCGACGGCCTGGAGGAAGGCGGCGTACAGCGGGAGATCGACGCTCCCCCAAGCGGCGTAGCGGAGAAGCAGCCACCCGTAGGAGAGAAGGACGGCGAAGTACAGAAGCTGGAACCCGCCCGTGAGCAGCAGCTCCGGCGAGCGGATCTGCACCGAAAACACGGACGCCAGCAGGGCGAACGTGATCCCGGTGCGGATCAGGAGAAGGTTTCTCCCCCCCGTCCGCTTCCCCTCATTCCTGGACAGACCCTATCCCCCGACGGCTCCCGCCAGCTTGAACACCGGCAGGTACATCGCGATGACCAGTCCGCCGATGACCACGCCGAGGAAGACCATCAGCATCGGCTCGAGCAGCGCCGTCATCGCCTCGACGGCCGCGTCGACCTCGTCGTCGTAGAAGTCGGCGATCTTGTTCAGCATCGCGTCGAGGGCCCCCGTGGCCTCGCCCACGGCGACCATCTGGGTCACCATCGGCGGGAACACCTTGCTGTCGGCCAGCGGTTCCGCGATCGTCTTCCCCTCGCTGATGCTCTGGCGAGCCTTGATGATCGCCTCCTCGATGACCTTGTTCCCCGCGGTTTTCGCCACGATGTCCATGCTCTCGAGGATGGGGACGCCGCTGCTGACCATCGTCCCGAGGGTCCGCGAGAACCGCGCGACCGCGATCCGCTGGAGCAGGGAGCCGACGACCGGGAGCCGCAGCAGAAGACGGTCGACGTTCCTCCGGCCGGTTTCCTGCCGGTAGTACCAGCGGAACGCCGCCACGAGCAGGAAGATGAAGACGATGACGAGCAGGAAATATTTGCGCGTGAAGTCGCTGAGCCCGAGGACGAACTGCGTGGGACCGGGGAGCGCCTGCCCGAAGTCAGCGAACATCTTCGCGAAGATCGGGATGACGTACACGAGCAGGACGACCGTGACGACGACGGCGACGGCGAGGATCGTGGACGGATAGACCATCGCCCCCTTGATCTTCTTGGCGAGCTTCATCGACTTCTCGATGTAATCCGCGAGGCGCGACAGGATCGTGTCGAGCATCCCGCCTACCTCTCCCGCGGCGACCAGGTTGACGAAAAGGGAATCGAAGACCTTCGGGTGCTTGGAAAGGGCGTCGGCGAAGGTGGCGCCGCTCTCCACGTCCTCCTTGACCTTCAGGATCACCTTCTTGAACGTCGGGTTCTCCTGCTGCAGCCCGAGGATGTCGAGGCACTGGACAAGGGGGAGCCCCGCGTCGATCATGGTGGCGAACTGGCGGGTGAAGATGGCCATCTCCTTCCCGCCGACCTTTTTCTCCCCCTTCCAGGGGAGCCGGATCCCCAGGTCCGTGCCTTTCTTCCGGATCTTCAGGGGCGCGATCTGCTCCCGCCGCAACTGCGCGAGGACGAACGCCTCGCTCGGGGCTTCCATCTCCCCCGAGACCGACCCACCCCCGCGGTTTTTCCCTTCCCAGGCGAATCTCGTCATCGTCTCCTCCGTTCATCCATCCGGAACGGGATCAGGCCTTGTGGCCCGGTCCCCGGGGGTGGTTCTGCGCCGCCGACAGCAGATTGCGGAATTCGTCGGGGTCG
>Ga0315291_10007084_pt1 | contig 13900 bp, 4 predicted proteins | sample YL17G12_20_MG_FD_203070 | JGI IMG/M metagenome (GOLD analysis project Ga0315291, IMG submission 203070) | Sediment microbial communities from Yellowstone Lake, YNP, Wyoming, USA - YL17G12_20 | ecosystem: Environmental > Aquatic > Freshwater > Lake > Sediment | place: USA: Wyoming | collected...
GACGAGAAGCTCGTCAAGTACTACGGCGGCCCAAGCTACCGCAGCCGAATTGTTGACCATATCGTGCTCGGATCGCCGACGTTCTTTCACGCTATCGCTCCCTACGAGCAGCCGGACGGAACATATAAGGACTTGTTCGGCGGACGGTGGGAGAGCAAGAATATCACGCACTTGATCGAGCCCCCTCTTAAAGAGCCGTCGTTTGAAGGGCTTGAATGGCCTGATCTGTCCGATGACTGCTATTACACGCCGCTCTATGATCTCGTCAAGGCGCACCCGGACAAGTTCACCGTCGGGGGGCTTTTGATGGGTCTGTTCGAGCGGTCGTGGGCACTGCGCGGCATGATGAATATCCTCATGGACATGGCGACGGAACCGGACTTTTGCAACGCGCTCTACGACAAGATCGTCGAGTGGGACCTCCACATACTAAAAAAGATATGCGACGCGCCTCTGGACGGGGTCGGCTTGACCGACGACCTCGGCTGTCAACGCGGGCTTATCATGGGACCGCGCTACTGGAAACGGTATCTCAAGCCGCGTATGGCGAAGCTGTTTGGCTACATCAAGTCGCGCGGGAAATACGTGTTCATGCACAACTGTGGTGACAATTCAGAGATCATGAGCGATCTTATTGAGATCGGTCTCGAGATATTCGATCCGCTCCAACCGGAGCCAATGGACATCTTCGCGCTCAAACGGCGTTACGGTAAGCACATCACGTTTATTGGCGGGATCAGCACGCAGGTGACTCTGCCGCGTGGCACGCCCGAGGACGTCCGTCGCGAAACTGAGAAATGCCTGCGCGAACTCGGTCGAGGTGGCGGATACATTGTTGCGCCAAACAAACCCATTATGGGTGATGTTCCAGTCGAGAACGCCGTCGCCCTTATCGAGACAGTTTTGAACCAGCCCCGTCGGTGAGAGTCGGGCGAGGCGATTCAGATTCGTGTATAATACCGTGCGTTTCAGTTTCTCGGGTCGGGATAAGTTGTTCATGGAGATAGTCAATGGCAAAAGGGATAACGAGAAAACGGTTTCTTGGGTACACAAGCGCCGCGGTAGCTGCGGTTTCAGGATGCAGGAGCATGACGATGCAGGAACGTGACGATTTGAAAACGACCGCCGGGGCAGTGCGCCCGAGAATTCTCAGCGGTCGGAGGCGAGCCGAGATCCGGCGGTACAATGGTGCTCCGACGCTCTTCATTGATGGCGCACCATGTTCGGCGTTCAGTTACATGACGTATGGAATGAAGAAGGCTCCCTTCGGCGATTTCTGGCGAGCGGGAGTTAAACTGTACAGTTTCGCGGCAAATGCCGACTCGCTCGACCTGTGGGGTATGGCTGAAGTGTGGAAAGCGCCGGATCAGTTCGATTACAGCGGCGAGGACAAAAATTTCGAGCTGATCCTTGAGGCTGCGCCGGACGCGCTGATTTTCCCGCGAATTCATACCGTTGGACCGAAATGGTGGACGGACTCGCATCCTGACGAACTGCTATGTTACACCGACGATAAAGGGAACCGGCAACCGGTGGTCTGGGAAAACAAACGGTTTCCATGGCCGTCGTGGGCGTCAGAAGCCGGCTTGCGTGTGGGCGAAGAAGCCGTCCGGCGGTACATCGAGCACACCCGGTCTGCACCGTACGCGCCGCATCTCATCGGGTACCAGGTCTGTTCGTGGGCTGTCGGCGAATGGATGGCGGTCTGCATAGATTCGAGCCGTCCTATGACAGAACGGTTTCGCGCGTTCCTTGAAAAGAAGTACCGAACTGTTGATGCGCTTCGAAAAGCATGGGACAATGCAGATGTCCGGTTCGATACGGCGGAGGTGCCTCCTCAGACTGCTCACTTTACGCCAGCTTCTCAGAGTTTCTACGAGGTGCCCAAGGATCAGCGGATGATTGACTACTGGGAGAACTACGAGGAGGTGGTTACCGATGCCCTGTTGAGGCTGACAACGGTGGCAAAGGAGGCGTGCCATAACGAATCGGTGATCGGGGTCTTCTTCGGATACCTGCTCCAGTTCGGCTCCCACGCGAACATTCACGGACACACCGGGTTGAGAAAGGTGCTCCAGTCGCCGACGGTTGATTTCGCGAGCAGCCCGAGCTGTTACAACCGGCGATCTCTGTACAACGGGTACAGCTATTTCATGTCGCTGCCGGAAACCGTGAAACTGCATGGAAAAATGTGGTGGGACGAAAACGATTACAGGACGTACCTGGTTGGTCCTGTAACGTTGAAAGCGGACGAAGTCGCCAAATGGACCGATGAACGGCGTGGTGCTCACTATCGAAACATGCGGAACTGGCGAATCTGGGGGCTGACCGAAAGCCTCGAAGAGAGCATCTCTCACCAGCAGCGTGAAACTGCCAACTGCATCTGTCACGCGGCGGGAATGTGGTGGTTCGACATGGAAGGGGGCTGGTTCGCGGAACCGCAGTTCATGAAGGCGATAGCCCGCATGTACGACGTGGCTGAACGGAGCGTCGAGTGCGATAGGTCGGATGCTGCCCAGATCGCCGTCGTGGTAGACGCTCAGAGTCTTCACTACTCGCCCATCCCGGCGTCCGTCATGCAGCTTCTCGTAATCGAACAGGCACCGCTTCTCGGTCGGATCGGTGCACCCGTCAGTTACTATCTGCTCGAAGATATCGAGAAAGCGCCCGACCATCGGTTGTGGATATTCCTGAACTGCTTCTCGCCATCGCCGGAAATGCGGAAAACGATCAGCAAGAAGGTTAAGCGGAACGGGCAGGTTGCCGTTTGGCTCTATGCGCCGGGTCTTCTTGACGGCGGCAAATTGAACGCGGAGCAAGCCGCGGCGCTTACCGGTATCGAGTTGCGCGTCCTCGACAAAGAGTCGCCGCTCGCTGTTACGGTAACCGAGGCTGCTCATCCGCTGACAATGGGACTGTTTGAGACCGTTTATGGAGCGACCGGCACGGTTGGCGGTCGTGTGCGCGAACTGCGATGGCGCGCTGAACCTGTTCCGACAGACGAGAAAAAGGGGTGGCTGAGACCGTACGAAGATCAATTGTGCCGCCCGACAATCTACGCTGCGGACAAGAAGGCAATGGTTCTTGGATACCTCACCGGTGTGCCCGAACCGGGGCTGGTGGTCAAACCCCAGGAGGCATGGACGAGCGTCTATTCGTCCGCCGGCCCCTTATCACCGCAACTGGTGCGCAACCTCGCACGGTTTGCGGGTGTCCATTTGTACGTTGACACCGATGATGTGGTATATGCGAACCGGAGCTTCCTTGCGATATCTACAAACGCCGGTGGACAACGGACGATCCGTCTGCCACGAGCGTGCGATGTCGTCGAGACGTATTCGGGCACCATCGTTGCCCGCAACGTTTCTGAGTTCACAACAACGATTCCTGCTGCAACAACATACCTTTACTATCTTGGTGACGCGGATCGGTGGGCGCGCGCAAGTGGAAGCCCGTGAATCTGAACGGGTGGAATGGTTCAATGGCTCCATCGAGATGACCCACACGGGCGCAATGGTTCGCGACTCCATAGACTGGATGTTACACTGTGGGAAAAGGAACCATAAGGCTTGCAGGGAGTTGGTTAATCATGGTTACGGCGGTTAGTAACGCGGCGGTATCGTCCGCAGGAGATTTCTCGTGGATACATGGGGCAAATTATGTCCCGTCGTATGCCGCAACCGGCATCGAACTATGGCTCAACTACGATCATGCCACAATTGATCGGGAACTCGGATTCGCAGAAAGCATCGGACTGAACTGCGTCCGTGTCTTTCTTCATTCACTCGTGTACCATCATGACCCACAACTTTTCCGGGATCGGTTCGAGGATTTTGTCGCAACTGCGCACGCACGCGGGTTGAAGGTAATGCCGGTGCTGTTCGATTCATGTTTCGGCGTCGCACCGAGCATGGAGAGCCAGCACATGTGGGTCGCCAATCCGGGTCCTGACCGGATGACAGAGGAGTTCTGGTCCGAGTCGGACAGGTATCTCAGGGATGTCGTGTCGCGGTACGTTGGGGACGACCGGATCGCGCTCTGGGACGTCATGAACGAACCCACGGCAACGTACCTTGCGAAGACACCCGAAGGACAGGCTCGAATTGACAGGTTTTTGCGACATTACTGTCCGCTGGTACGCGAAATTGATCCGACTCATGCCATCACCGTAGGTGTTGCCACGTGGGACAACACGGGCGTTATTGACCTCGTGGACGTGCTCACGTGCCACAGCTATTCGCCAGGCTTTGAATTGTTCAGGAAGACCCTTGAGGGAACGCACAACCAGGCGCGTGCCGCTGGCAAACCATGGATCGTCTCCGAATGCGGGAATGTCGCCGCTGGGAACTCCTACGAGATGGTCATGCAAGTGGTGAGAGAGTTCCGAGTCGGTCACCTGCTCTGGGAACTTATGATTGGAAGGCTCCAGTTCAACCGGATGCAGGGGCTGTTCTATCCGGATGGAACCGTCCGAAGGATAGCTCAGGTTGAAGCGATCATGGACGCACCCGCTCAGTTCCTCACGGAAAAGCCGGACTCAGAAGGGATCCCGTTCAACTCAAGCATGGAGGATCGGGTCGCTGAGTACGTGCACTTCCTTGCGCGAAACGCTATCACGGAGGATACATGGCGCGAACGAAATACTGCCGTATATGCCCTGATCGAGCGAACCACGTACGGGGACAGCAACGACGATGCGGAACACCGGCTCGAAACGGCCAGACGAGATTATGCAGCAGGACGGAAGAAGGAGGCGTGTGCGGCTGTCAGGGAACTCCTGCGTGAAGCGGACAAGGTCCTCTCGTCGCGCAAAGATGTCGGATACGCTCCCCCAGCACCTGAAAGAGCGACGATTCATCGCGACGTCTACGGGGTGCCTCACATTTACGCGGACACCGAGGCGTCCGGCGCTTACGCGCTCGCTTTCTGCCAGTGCGAGGACGACGCTCAACAGGTTTTCGAGAACCTGCCGCGAGGTATCGGGCGAGCTGCTGAAGTGCTCGGAGAATCAGCGCTCGACAGCGATCTCGATGTTCGCCGGTGGCGCATCCCTGAGATCGCTGAAGATACGTGGCGAAAAAGTTCGCTCCGGACGAAACGGATGCTTCAAGCGTTCTGTGATGGGCTCAATGCGTACCGGAAACAGCACCCCGAAGAGTGGGGGGATGCCCTGGAAGCCACGCCTGTTCAGGTGCTCGCCTGGGCGAAATACTGTGTCCTGATGCCGTCCATTCAAGCGGTGAAGATTGATGTGACATGCACCATAACCGGCGCTGACCGTCCTCCTGAAGACGCTCAAGGGTCAAGCGCATGGGTGATAGGACCGTCACGGACAGCGAGCGGCAAACCGATACTCCTGATCGATCCGCACTGGCCGCCAGACGGTCCGTTAAGCTGGTTCGAGTTCCATCTTCATGCAGGACGAAGTCAGATCGGAGGGTTTGCGGTGCCCGGACTTCCCTATGCCTTAACCGGATATACATCGGGCGCTGCTTGGAGCGGCTCTGCAGGTGGAGCTGATTCTGCCGACGCATACGAGCTGAGAATCAATCCTCAGAACCCCAATCAGTACTGGTTCGACGGCGCATGGCAGACCATGGAGGTGCGGGAGCTTCAGGTTTCCATAAAGACGGAGAACGGCATCGAACAACGCAGATTCGTGTCCCGAGAAACCGTTCACGGTCCGGTAGTCCACGAGCATAACGGACGCATCTTCGCTGGCGCGATCTGCGGATGGAAAGATACCCTGTACTTCGAACAGTTTCTGGAGATGAACCGGACGAAGACAAAACAGCAACTGCTCGACGCTATGCGGATGGATCAGGTTACCTGGACAAACTTCTGTTATGCGACACGCGAGGGGCATTTTGGGTACGTGCAGCTCGGATGCTGTCCTGTCAGATCGGAACGTCCGGGACCGTATCGTGCGCTTGATGGTGCTCGTTCCTCCGCGATGTGGACTGGCGTTATTCCGTTTGATAAGTTGCCGCAAGTTCACGATCCAGAGACCGGCTGGGTTCAGAGCTGTAACACCTCTGCAGACAAAACGACCGCCGGACTGAACATGACTCCTGATGATTTTCCTCCCGGCGTTCTCTTTGGTCACTATGGGTCATTGCGATGGCGCGGTGAACGATGTTCCGAGGTGTTGTCCAAAATGGAAAAGGCAACTGTGGAAGATGCTAAAGCGCTTGCGTTCGACACGTTTGCACCGATGACGGTTTTATGGGTGCCCGCGCTCGTTGCCGCTTATGATTCTCTCGCGGAGAAGACACCCGACCCGAGCCTCGATCTCAAAATAGCTGTGGATGCAGTCCGGGCATGGGATGGACATGTTACCAAGGACAGTTGTGGCGCTACCGTCTTCCGGTTCTGGCGGGAAGAATATGGCAAGATGCATCCCGAAGCGTTCGGCGATAACGAACGGAACGGGTTCCCTCGGACCGATGCCGAAAAGGCAGATGCTGTCGAAGCGCTTAAATCTGCCACTCAACGAATGAAGAAACTGTACGGTTCGGTACTTGTCCCATGGGGTCAAATCCTGCGGCTTCGTCGCGGCGAGATTTCTCTGCCACTCGATGGCGATTCCGGCGGTCCGTTCCCGACAGAATGTCTCCGGTGCACAGGCGGTCTCGGAAAAATCAGTGACGACGGGCGGGAGTATGCTTTCAACCATGGACAAGTTGTGCCCGGCATTGTCCATCTCACTGATCCGATCGAGGTCTGGTCGGTCGTGCCTTACGGTCAGTCGCGGAAACCCGGCGCGATACACTCCGTTGACCAGATGAAGCTGTATTCGGAAGGACGGATGCGACCTGCGTGGCACGATTGGGCAAGTTTGCGCGACCGTATCGAATCGTCGCGAACCGTGGAATACGTTCCACCGGAACTCAGGCGCTGGTAGAGCGCTGCACAACTACGGGGGTACAAGGGGTGCAGCAAGCAGCGCCCCCACAACGGAACAGAGGCAAACACGGAAAGGAGGCATGGAGAGCATGAGGAAGAAATGGACGGTGTTCGTCGTGACGTGCTGTGCGATAGCGAGCGTAATAGGATGCGCGAGGGTCATGCCGTGCAGAAGCTCGCTATCACCGTCGTTCTTCTCGGACATGATCTATCTGCAAAACAGTCGGAGTGCCCGCGTCTCGAGCTTCGATCGGACGGGACGCAATGCCGACATGAGAACGATCAGACCGGGTGGAACGCTCGAGCTTGCTACCATCGAAGGTGCCGGCTGTATTCGCCACATCTATTTCACGATAGGCGGTCCACCTCACTATCTGCGCGATCTCGTGCTGCGCATGTACTGGGACGGTTCCGAGACGCCATGCGTCGAAACTCCCTTCGGGGATTTCTTTGGCTTGGGACACGAACGGGTACGGTTCTTCCGGTCGCTTCTGGTGACCGTGAACACGGGCGCCAACGGCGTCGCCGGCACGTACGGGCTTAACAGTTACTTTCCGATGCCGTTCGCCAAAGGCGCGCGGTTAACGCTTACCAACGAAGGGAGCCAGACAGTGGGAGCTGTCTGGTACCATATAGATTATGAGAAACTCGACCGGCTTGACCCGAACGTCGGACGATTCCATGCTGTCTGGCATCGCGAAAACCCGACTATGGCAGTCGGTGATACACCTAACCAAACGTTACACAATGGGGCGAATCTGGACGGCAAGGAAAACTACGTCATCCTTGAGGCGACAGGTCATGGGAACTTCGCTGGCTATTTCCTGAACGTTGATAACATCGTAGGAGGCTGGTACGGGGAAGGCGACGATATGATCTTCATTGACGGTGAGAAATGGCCTCCGTCGTTCCACGGCACAGGCAGCGAAGAGATATTTGGTGGCGGCGCGTGTCCGAACGTCGAGTACGCTGGACCGTACACCGGGTTCTATCTGATCGGCAATCGCGATTTCGCTGGCAAAGTGTCCATGTACCGGTTTTACGTGACCGACCCAATCAGATTCCAGAAGTCCATCCGCGCCACAATCGAACATGGTCATGCGAACAATATGGCGAACGACTACTCGAGCACCGCGTTCTGGTATCAAACTGAACCTCATGCGCCATTCCCGAAGCTGCTCCCTGCGTCAGAACGGCATCCGCGTTTAGGCACAGACCCGCATGACATGGCATTCCAAAAATACGCAGAATTCCAACAGAAGTTTGGACAGGCAACGGCTGTCGTCATGCAGAAAAAAGCTCAGATACCGCCTGAAGACTTGAAGAAAGTGATGTCAGCAGTCACCGGTATAACCCAACTGTTCGAGCGCGGCGACTATGAGGCAATAGTCCGGGAATGCGAGTCAGCTATCACGATCCTTGACAACTTTATTGCGGCAAACAAGTAATGTAGGAACCAACGCTGTGTAGGGGCGCACGATGTGTGCCCCTACACAGCAGATATGTCGGACGCGCCGGTGGTATTGGCGAGCGTATGTCAGTGCAGTTCTACTAGCTGGACTTCACCAAGAATCCCGTACGGTGCAAACTGATAGAGATCCGTCCAGTTCTGTTCATCTACAAACTGACCCGGTCCAGTCCACGGGAGGTTGTCGCCTCCCTTGTGGTGAAGCGGACCCATGGTGTTCCTGAGCGTACCGACGACCTCAACAGCAACGTCGTTGTGCCCTTCCTTCATCAACGACGTCACATCTATCTCCCACGGTCGCCACGTGATCAAGCCCGCTGGCTCACCGTTCACAGAAACCTTGAACAGGCACCCTTTCGGGTCTACCAACCGGATTAGATACCGCGCTCCGTCCTTTTTCTCCAGATCAACGTCCTGGCGGTATACGATGTTACCTGCGTAGAAGGAGTAGCTCTGGTCCGTCCAACTACCGGCGCGCAGCTCGGTCGGCTCGCCTATTATGGCAAACCGTTCGTTGTTCACGCTCCGGACACCAAAATCTCCAACGAGGTACATGTCCTCGATTTCAGTACCAACGTCATACTCGCACGCCAGCTCGATCAGGTTCCCACCTTTCACGAGCGCGCTCGTTACTTGGACCTTGCCGAACTGCTTGTCCCAGTACCACTCGTCAGTCCTGCTCGACACCAGCTTGTCGTTCACGCGTATCTTGAACTGCTTCGGACACTCCACAACGAGATACGCTGACCGCGGCAACTCCTCGACATCAAACCGGAATTGCAGCTTCACCCGCCGGTCTTGCGCCTCGACCTTAACCCCTCTCTTGATCATCGCCCACGGCTGTACACCAAAGTATTTCGCCAACCCGAACGTCCGGTACAGCTCGTGTCGCGCTTTCCAGACAGGCATCCAGTCACCATACTTACCGCCCTGGGTCGAGAGCCGACAGTAGTCAAGGGTCAGCGAATTGAGATGCACCCTCTTGAACCGCCACGGTCCTGAGAACCGTTTCACTTCGAGTTCTTTCAGAGCAGGGCTGGCTATCCGCTTCGGTTTGGACGCCGTATCCACCACAAAGATGTGCGACCCGTTCGGCGCAAACGTGGCACTGAATACGGTTCTGCCGCGTTTCGTTGTGGCACTCACGGGTCCAATCGCTCCGTCATCAGGTCGCCATTCTGTGACGGCGCCCTCGCCACGGAGCGATATAGCGGCTTCAAAACCGGTCTCCCGGTTCTTGCTGCTCATGAAATAGATATGCTGCACACCGTATGCCCGATGGTGATAGTAGATGTCGCCGATCTGCTGCCCACCTGCATCTGTAACGCTTACATCCCGATCGAGAATGTCCCCGAGCGTTTCTGCGACCTTCTCAGCGTTGTTTTCGCACCTCACCACGTTCGGGTTCGCGAGCACCTTTCCCCATTTCGCCGACGGCTCACCATCTATCATTGTCGGCACTTGACCAACGACGACCAGCCGTCCGCCAGCCTTCAGGAACTTCTCCAGAAACCGCACCATCTTCGCCGACCATGTCAGGCTCGGCGGCATCACCACGACCCGGTACTGCATCCTGCCGATCGTGACCTTGCCGTCTTCGACGGACACGTGCCTGCTCATGATCGTCTCATCCCCATAATCGAAATCGTAATGGCTCGCGAGCAGACCGTCTTGGAGCCGGACAAGCTCGTCGTTGTATCGCATCACTTCCGCGTTAGGACGTCCATGACTTTCCTCTTCGAGCGGTGTGACGTAGGTCGCCCATGCGCTCCCTATCGGGTGAAGCACGAGGACGTCTGCGCTGAAATCGCCGCGCGTCATCATATAGGCGCATCGGGCGAAATAGTCGTTTGCCGCCCGGTAATACTCCCAATACGGCTGATGATAACTTATGGTCGGCGGATAGTCCCGTTTCCGATCGCCCTTCATCGAGTACAGCGTCAGATGCTGGTTCATGAAGGTGATCCCGAGCGCAAAATGGAAGTCAGCGATCCATTTCATGTCTTCAAAACTCATGCTATGACCGCTCACACCAAATATCTCGCACAATATCCGGTTCCGACCAAACTGGTGAGCTGCGCTCGAAACCTGCTTCAACGTCAGCGGATCGTTGATGTTCCGTCCTAGATGGTCTATGCCCGGTAGTTGCATATACTCGTAATGCGGCATCGCTGCACCGATCACAAGTATCTGCGTCAGCAGGTTGTCCTCAGCCAGATAATGTCCCGTCAGCATTGACCCGTGTTTCTCGCACCACTTGAATATCGGTATTGAGAAACTCTCTACGAACCGGCGCGTTATGGCTCGCCAGAAGTCATACCGCAGCTTCTCACATCCCTCAGCGTCGAAAAACAACAGCGGAATCCGTGCGATCGGATCGTATCCATTCAACTTCTTGAAATACGCCGGGAACGCTTCGGTCCACGGTGCTACGCCGCCGCTTCGATAGTTCGGCTCGTCTGTGAATATCCCCGGCATGAACTCACCGAAATCCGTACCGAACCACCTGTAATACTGGTCGTGCGTGCTCTTGAGAAACGCCCTGGTCACCTTCGGGTTAAGCAGGTCCACGTACGATTCGCTGTTGTACCAGTTATTCTTCTCCGCTATGCGCACGCTGACAGCGTAGACCTGGGCGCGCGGTTTGGTTGCCCTGGCTTTTCCCGGATAGATCACTTTCCAACTTTTCGCCGTGTTTCCCTTGCCCCGCTCGATCCAGAATATGGCTACCGTCGCCGTATCTTTCTTCGCCTTAGCGATATCAGCAGGTCTTATCTTCCTAACGACGAGCGACCGACCCCGGTATTCCTCAGATTCTGCCGGCACGATGCCTCCCGCAAAACCGCTCGGCCACTTGTCCTCGTCGTACAACCACGACTCCATCCCTATCCGCTTGCCCGTCTCAAGACATGCCCGTGCCCTATCCATCCACGCCGGTGACAGGTATTCCGTTATCAGCCCAACACGCGAGTGCATGAAATAGCCGCCAAACCCCTGCTCCTTCATCTGTTCGACCTGCCACACCAGTTCCTCTTTTGTCAGATCGTCGTTCCACGACCAGAACGGCGATGCCCGATACTCTTTCGGCGGATTCTTAAACACGTCTTTATCCATCGAACTCCTTCCTCTCCCCATTCAGATCGGATTCCTGATTCGTTACTCCGATTTCACGAGCTGGATTTCACCCAGAATACCGTACGGCGCAAACTGATATACGTCCGTCCAGTTCTGTTCATCCATAAACTGACCCGGTCCAACGGCGTAGAGGTCGCCGCCTTTGTGATGGAGCGGTCCCATCGTGTTCCTCAACGTGCCGACAACCTCAACAGCGATCTCGTTCCGCCCGTCATTCACGAGCGGCGTCACATCTATCTCCCACGGTCGCCACATGATCAGACCAGCTTCTCTCCCGTTCACAGAGACTTTGAACAGACAGCCCTTCGGATCTATCAGTCTCACAACGAGCCGGTCACCGTCCTTTTTCACGACCTCTACACTGTCGTAATACACGATGTTCCCGGCGTAGAACGGATACCCCTGCTCCGTCCAGCTACCTACGCGTAACTCCGCCGGCTCGCCAACAATCGCGAACCGTCCATTATTCACACCCCGTACACCAAAATCTCCAACGACGTACATATCCTCGATCTCGCTGTCCACGGCATACTCGCAGGCAAGTTCAATCAGGTTTTCGCCTTTCGCAACTGCGTTTGTTACGCCGATCTTCCCGAACTGTTTGTCCCAGTACCATTCTTTCGTCTCGTTCGAGACCGGTTTCCCATTCAGGGCTATCTTGAACCGCTCGGCTCGTTCCAGAATTAGGTAAGCTGACTTCGGCATATCCTCGATCTCAAACCGATACTGCAACTTCACCCGCCTGTCCTTCGCATCAACCTTGACACCCTTTTTTACCAGCGCCCACGGCTGGATGCCGACGTATCTCATCATACCGAACACGCGCGCCAGCTCGCGACGCACTTTCCAGACAGGCATCCAATCGCTATAATCGGCGCCCTGGGTCGAAAGACGACAGTAATCGAGCGCTACGGAGTTCAGATGCGTCCTCTTGAACCGCCACGGTCCCGACAAGCGCTTCACATCAACCTCTTTCGCCTGGACCTCCTCCACCCGGATGGGCTTTGCTACCGTATCGAGCACAAAGATGTGCGACCCGTTCGGTGCAAACGTCGCACTGAACACCGTCCTGCCACCTTGTGCCGTCGCGCTGACAGGTTCTGTCGTCCCGTCAGCAGGGTACCACTCTGTAACAGCACCTTCGCCTCGCACCGAGATGGTCGTCTCGAATCCTCTCTCCCGGTTCTTGCTGCTCAGGAAATAGATGTGACGCGTACCGCATGCCCGGTGGTGATAGAATATGTCACCTATCTCGTTTCCCTCTGTGTCGGTGACGCTCACGTCACGATCAAGAATCCCGCCAAGCGCTGCCGCCACTTTCTCAGGGCTATTCTCGCATCGCACAACGGTCGGCTGGTTAAAGAGCGTGTTCCACTTATCCGACGGCTCTCCATCTATCATTGTCGGCACCTGACCGACAACGACGAGATGCCCACCCGACTTAACGAGCGTCTCAAGAATCTGAACCGTCGTAGCGGACCACGTCAGACTCGGCGGCATCACCACAGCACGATAGTTCATCTTACCGACAGTTAACTTTCCGTCTCTCACCCAGGTATGTCCACCCATGATCATCTCGTCGCCGTAATCGAAATCGTAGTGGCTCGCGAGCAGGGCATCTTGCAGACGGACTAGCTCATCGTTGTACCGCATGACCTCCGTGCTGATCGAACGACGGCTTTCACCTTCAAACGGCACCGGCATCGTCGCCCACGCGCTCCCTATCGGATGGAGGAACAGGATATCCGCGCCGAAATCGCCTCGCGTCAGCATGTACGCGCACCGCGCAAAATAGTCGTTCACGACACGGTAATACTGCCAGTACGGCTGATGGTAACTTATCGTTGGCGGAAAATCCCGTTTCCGTTCACCTTTCATCGAGTACAACGTGAGATGCTGGTTCATGAAGGTGATCCCGAGCGCAAAATGGTAATCGGCGATCCATTTCATATCCTCAAAACTCATGCTGTGACCGCTGACACCGAATATCTCGCACAATACACGGCTCCGACCAAACTGGTGAGCTGCGCTCGAGACCTGTTTCAGTGTCAGTGTCTCGCTGATGTTCCGCCCGAGATGATCTATGCCGGGCAGTTGCATGTACTCGTAATGAGGCATTGCCGCACCAATCACCCGTATCTGAGACAGCAGAGTCTCCTCAGAAAGGTAATGTCCGGTGAACTGCGAATTATGTTTTTCGCACCACTCCGACAACGGTATGGTGAAGCTCTCGACGAACCGCATCGTCATCGTCCGCCAGAAATCGTGCCGGGCCTTCTCGCACCCGTCGCCATCGAAAAACAACAGCGGAATGCGCCCAAGCAGATCGTACCCGTTCACTTTCTTGAAGTATTCGGGAAACGCTTCAGTCCACGGGGCGACTCCGCCGCT
>Ga0315291_10007085_pt1 | contig 13900 bp, 14 predicted proteins | sample YL17G12_20_MG_FD_203070 | JGI IMG/M metagenome (GOLD analysis project Ga0315291, IMG submission 203070) | Sediment microbial communities from Yellowstone Lake, YNP, Wyoming, USA - YL17G12_20 | ecosystem: Environmental > Aquatic > Freshwater > Lake > Sediment | place: USA: Wyoming | collected...
AGTTCCAGGCCGGCTATCTCCTTTCCATTCAGGGTGGCAACAGCATTATTGCCTGCCCAGCCGAGCAGGCCCTTAACTTCAGGATGGGTGGCTTCGCCGAAGATAATGACGCGCAAGCCAGACTGAGCCAGTTTCCTGGCTGCTTTCTGGGCGCTGCGGACTATGGGGCAGGTGGTATCGATTACCCGAAGCTTTTTGGCTTGAATTTGTGACAGCAATTGCGGTGGGACACCGTGCGAAGTAATAGCGATGACTCTGTCTTGAACCTGGTCTAGTTCATTTACGACCTTGACTCCGCTATCAGCCAGCTTGGCGACTACCAGCCGGTTATGCACTATCGGCCCTAGAGTTACTATTTCTTGTTGTTCCTTGACCGCCTTATCGATTATTTTAATGGCTCGCCTGACACCGAAGCACAAGCCGAACTCGCGAGCTTTTTTAACTTCTACCTTGGCCATATACTTCGGTTCCAGCAGGCAGCTCAACAGGGTTTATATATACCCCGGTATTCCGGAGGCAGGATGGCAGCGACTTTCCCCATTATGTATTCGGTGAGCTCTTTTAGCTGCTTCCCATTCGGCTCACCCTGGATGGGCGGAAGTGCGAAAGGCTTGCCGAAAGTGATGGTTACCTTGGGTCGAGTAAGCCAGCCGATTCCCTTCAGCTTCTCCGTTCCGCGGATGGAAACAGGGATAAGGGGAACACCGGTTCTTAAGGCTATGAGGGCACAACCGTGGTAAGCTTTTTTCAGGGAGCCGGCCTTGCTCCGCGTGCCTTCTGGGTATATGCCGAACACGAAACCTTTTGCCAGCACTTCTTCCGCGTATTTCATTGCCATCAGCCTTTCTTCAGGAGTTCCACGACGGCGCACAGGATAGGCTTCGGCAGCATCCATTAAGATGCGAAAGATGGGGATGGGCCAGTAGAAAAACAGCTCCTCCTTGGCCATAATGATGCTATCGCGAGGCAGAATGCTGATTATGTGCAGGGGTGGGTCTATCAGATTGAGGTGATTGAAGACAGCGATAATAGGTCCTTTTGCCGGCAGGTTTTCCTTGTCTTCTATCTTTAGGCGGATAAAAATTCTAAGTGCACCTTCAACTAATGCTTCGGCTATCTTAAAAGATATCTTGGAAGTTGGTCTTCTCAACCCTCGTCTGATTATTCCACCTTTGATTGGGAATTCGTAGAGAGGGGCATGAGTTCGCTTTTGCTTGGTAGTGTCTAAATATCTGCTAGTCTTGAACCAGCCCGCAATCATGGCCTCCTCCTTTTCCGGCCGTATGGTTAATATTATAAATTATAAGCCCTGTGTCAAGCCATCACTGTCTGCTGACTGGTAAGAATGTAGTAGGGGCGAGGCTTTAGCCTCGTGGCTACATTAGTTGATACAAAACGTTTGACGGATTACAGATACGTAATTGCGTGTTTTATAGAATAAGGTTTAGCAGGCCGCCCACGATAAGCGCTGCCGCTATCATTATACCGGTAGCTTTGAGCATGTCTCTGGCGCCTAGCTCTCGAGCCAGTATCACGAAGGTAGCCACACAGGGGAAAGACATGGCCAGAACGGTAGTACTTATTACCAGTTGCTTGGCAGTTAATCCCAAAGGGGCGAGCATACCCACGGCTACATCCTTACGCAGAAAACCAACGGCTAGGGCAACAACCGTCTCCTTGGGCAGCCCTAGTAAGCCAGTCAAGACCGGAGCGGCGATATTAGCTATAAAATCGAAAACTCTCAGCATGTAAAGGATGTTTACCACCAGTACAGCTCCGAGCACTATGGGCAGGGCTTCTTTGATAAAGCTGGAGACCCTTAGCCATAGTTTCTCACCTACAACTCGCCACGGTGGAAAACGGTAGGGCGGAATCTCCATAATAAGCTCCGGGCTGAATCCCTTCACGGTATGATTAAGTATAAGCCCCACGATAACCCAGGATACGAATAAGCTGCCATATACAATAGCTACGTACTGCATGCCTTGCTGTCCTACCAGCCCTATTATCATAGCTTGCAGCGCTGCACAGGGTATACCGATAGAGATTAGAGTAGCGGCAATGAACCGTTCCCTCCGGCTCTCCAGGATTCTGGTTGCCATAATGGCGGGTACGTTACATCCGAAGCCGAGGATGGTAGGGATTATGGCATATCCGTGTAGCCCCAGCCTGTGCAGTAATGTGTCCATCAATACCGCCAGGCGAGGTAAGTAGCCGACATCCTCCAATATTCCCAGCACGAAATAGAAAGCGACTATGTATGGTATAACCACTCCGAACTCGATATAAAGTCCTGTGCTGAGCAAACCCATGGACTGAAGATAGTCAATCTCCCCATTGATAAGTCTGCCTACCAGGATGTCGTGCCAGAAACCTCCTGACCCCAAAGCTAGGCCCAGCTTCATCAGCAACGGCGTCCACAACCAGTTGAAGAGGGGGTCGGTCACATAGTTGATGATGCCCTCGCCGATAAAGCGGATGATGAGGAAGGTGGCAGCCAGAACCAGCAGGGCGACAGCAATCCCACCTGCCGGATGATTGCTGACATCTTCTAGGACGTCGCGCCAGGTGTGGTGGCGGTGGCTCAGCGATTGCACCTGGCTCACAATATCGCCGATTTTCGCCCACCTTTCATCGCTGCTAGCATAGGTGGTTTGTGGGGTCGCTGCCCCTGGAAGACGTCTGACCAAGTCACGTATTCCCTGCCCGGTTACACCTACCGTGGGGACGACCGGGACACCTAGTAGCTCTTCTAGCTTGGCAACATCTATATTTATTCCTCGGTGGTGAGTATCGTCCCACATATTAAGCGCGACTATTACCGGCACCGGCCTTTCCAGCAGTTGCAAGGTGAGATTTAGATTTCTCTCCAAATTGGTGGCATCAACGACATCGATAACTAAATCCCCTTCCTTCAGCATTTCGGCAGCTACCTCTTCTGCCTTACTGGTCGGTTCAAGAGTATAGGTACCGGGGATATCGATAATCTCAACCTGCTCCTCACCCAGTTTCAGATAGCCTTTGGTGAACCCCACGGTGGTGCCAGGATAATTTGAAGCGATAGTGCGCGTGCCGGTAAGTCGGGAAAAGAGAACGCTCTTACCCACATTAGGGTTTCCCATGAGTAGAATCTTCATCGTTACCTGCGGAGAGCTTTACGTGGATGTATCGATTTCGACCAGTATCTTATTGGCCATGCCGAAACCGATAGCCGCCTGTGTCTGGTCCACCCTGAGAGTGACTGGCCCGCGGAAGAGCGCGGAGTTTATTTTAGTCGCCTTTTTCCCCGGTCTGATGCCTATGGCTTCGAGGCGCCGAATCAAGCCCCGACCGCCTAGAATTTGGATTATTGTGCCGGTCTGCCCGGCTTCCATCTGACCTAAAGTCAGTTGTATCTTCTGAGACATGAACGTATGTTAACTCCTATCTGGTATTGTTTTACTTTCCTTGTTGCGGCAGCTTGAGCACAAGCCTGTCATGCGGACTTCAACTCCGGTGATGTCGAAATCATATTGTTTGCCGACGTCCTCTCTGAGTTTCCGGCTCACAGGACAGGCAAATTCCACGACTTTGCCGCAACTTAGGCACAAAAGATGCTGATGTTCCGCCCCTGACTTCACCTCGTAATGATGGTGCTCCTCGTCGAAGTGATGCTCTTCTATCAGCCCCAGCTTCTTAAAAAGCTGCAAGTTTCTGTAGACTGTGGACAGGCTAAGCCGGGGGTTCTTCTTTCGTGCCCGGCGATACAGCTCATCGGCATCGACATGTCCGCTGCTCTGGCGGAGCAGCTCAAGCAGCATGGCACGCTGAGCTGTCACCCTCTGGCTCGAACGGTCCAGTATCTTGCGAGCACTACCCTTTTGTTTGATTACATTAACCATTTTTTAGCACCGAACTTGTTTCTATCCAGGTATTTTTCTTTTATAGGCAGAAATGCTAATGCAAATCATTTGCAACTAATTTTACATCATTTAAATGGCAGATGTCAAGCCGTCTGAATTAAACGATGGAATGTGTCAATGAACTGGGCTGTCACAGCAGTTTGCATCTTGCCTTGGCATTGACAGCTACCTACCTTCGTGCTACTCTGCTCTATAAAAGTACGCAGAGAATTATCTTTGCCTGTGGTATCGAGCAAAATGAATAACTCTGCGATTCGATCTAGTTGCTGACCGCGAACACTCCGATACTGATATACCTATCTCTAGATAACAAACCATAAATGAGCGGAGGCACGATATGGACTTAACAGTAGTCGAGGCATGCACTATTGGAGATGCCTGGTTTCAGTGTCTTGAAAAGGCTCTAGTGGAAGGAAGAACATATCGTATACAGCAAGGTAGTTTTGAGGGCACTCATCGGAAAGAAATACCTCTCGTCGCCATCATAATTAGTAATCCCGGGGTGAGACCATTGAGACCTGATGTACCTATGGGGGTGCCGGCGCCTACTACAGATGAGGTTATTGAAGAGTATATGTCATATTTGATGACTGCCGCCAAACAGAAGAACGAAGAATACACTTACGGGGAGGACCTGGCTGAACAAATCGATGAGGTAATCAAGCGCTATAAGCAGGGGGTGGATACAAACCAGATGTGTATGACGATTGGCAACCGAAATAGTATCTACCTGAATGACCCTCCATGTCTAAGGGTATTGGACACTCGTGTTCAGGATGGCAGCCTCAATTTCGTTGTTTATTTTAGGAGCTGGGACCTGTGGGGTGGATTCCCTACAAACTTGGGCGGCTTGCAACTATTAAAAGAGTATATGGCTGGGCAGATTGGGGTGGATGACGGTTGCCTGATTGCCTTTAGTAAAGGGCTTCATTTGTATGAACATTGCTGGGACCTGGCTAAGATGGTGTTGCGTATGCCATTGGAATGAACAATCTGATGCTTTGTTCAATTGAGCAACCCGCCGCTTGAAGCTATGGAGTGAACACCTAAGGCTGGACATTTTAGCTTAGGAAGGTTTGGCAAGGATCATATAATGGTAGGGACCGATGTCCTTGATGCTTAACACCTCGAAACCAGCTGCTTCTATAAGTTGGGCTGATTTTTCTTCAGTGAATCTTCTTTGCAATGGTGGGCCCAGTTGCATGGTTATTTTCTTCCAATCTAAATTAATAAGGCGTCCGGCAGGATTGAGCATTTTCTTAGCATTCTGCAAAACCTTAGCCGGGTCCTCAAAGTCGTGGAGAACTATTCCAAAGAATATAATGTCAGCGCATGACTCACATAGCACTACGTCTTCGGCTTTGCCTACTGTCAGCTCCAGGTTATTCAAACCTTCTCTGCTGGCTAGTTCTCTCAGTTCGCTGATAGACTTCGGCATTTGTGTCTATCCCGTAGACTTTTCCGCTTTCACCAACTACTCTTGCCGCAGGCAGAGCAAAAAAGCCGCCTCCACAGCCGATGTCCATAAATATGAGGCCAGCCTTTAAGCCGATGTTAGCCAAAATGACCTCCGGGTTCTGCCATTTTCTTCTTTCTGGGTCATTAGCATGTCTGCGATGGTTCATGTATATATTCTAAATATGGATAAGTATTGCTGGATTGAACTCATGTCAACCTCCTTTTTGGTCTAATAGTATGCCACTATATAGCTATATAAATATGAGTGTTTTTTGTTAATATTCAAGAGGTATTTTCTATACTCTGGTGACCTGGCAGCGAAATCTCCGGTTAGGCGTTGAGCAGGAAATAGGGTCACGGTCTTTATCGCTGGTCAGAATATTAACATTGGGTCCTTGGTCCCAAGGATTGCCCCAGCCGAAATCGATAATTACCACCCCAGGTGATACTTCATCGGTTACCTTTGCCTTGACCTTAATCAGCCCATTCGGTGACTGGACAGCTACAAGGTCGCCATCCGCAATTTTGCGACTTTGAGCTTCCTTGGGATGTAGCCTTGCTAAAGGTTCTGGCTCTAACCTTTGTAACGCAGGTATGTTGCGGAAGCGTGTATGGACATATACCCCTGGCCTTCGAGTCGTGCCTATTAATGGGTAATTATCTGACGAAGTAGTCTCACCGGCAAGCGAGGCGTCCAAATCCTTGAATTCAGGCAATGGTGGGTAGCCATGGTCTTTTAGCTTTTGCGAATAAATCTCGACCTTGCCTGAAGGAGTATCGAAGCCATGTTTGAGGTATTTCCGGTACTCTAACGGTGGTGTGGCATAAATAATTGGTTGTTTCCTCAAGTCATCCAGAGTAATCCTGCTCGCCTTAAGCCTGTGGTTGATCCACTCCTCGGTGTTGGTCCAGGGGTAAGCTGCATTCAGCCCCATTCTTGTTGCCAGTTCGTATTCTATTTCGAATACGGGACGAGACTCACCTATTGGCTCTATGACCTTTGGTCTCAGCGCAACGAAGCCGCCCTCGACACTGGCGTAACACTCAAAGCTATGTTGCTCGAACTCGGAGGCTTCGGGCAAAATTATATCAGCTAGCTCAGCAGTCGCTGACTTGAAGATATCACAGACAACCAGAAATTCGAGTTTCTCCAACGCCTGCTTGGTCTTGGTACTGTCAGCATTGATTAATGCCGGGTTTGCATGGTAGACGAGCATTGCCTTAGGGGTATATGGCTCTCCATTGAGAACAGCGTCGACAAAACTTGGAAACGGTACCCAGGGATACAGTGGGTATCTGTCAGCACTCAAGCGCTTTATCCCCGGGGGTTGGCTGACAAGGGGAGACATAGAAGGTTTAGGTAGAAAGACATTGCCCCCTTCTACATCCAGATTGCCGGTAATGGCGCAGAGGATGCCGATGGCTCGTATTGTTTGTACTACATTGGGATACTGGTCAAGACCGTTGCCTGCCAGGATGATGGCTGGTCTCGTAGTCGCATATGTCGTGGCAACTTCGCGAATGTCGCTCGCCCGGAGCTTGGTGATGCCTTGTGCCCATTCTGGCGTAAACCTATCCACATGTTCGGCTAGCTCTTCAAAGCCTATCGTCCAATGTGTCACAAACTCCTTATCGTATAGTCCTTCTTTGATAATCACATTGAGCATAGCCAGAGCTAAGGCATCGTCTCTACCTGGTTCGATAGCGAGCCACTTATCGGCTGTATTAGCAAAGTTAGTGCGCCTGGGGTCAATAACGATGAGCTTAGCACCGCGGCGTTTGGCTTCAGGAATCAAACGGGTAAATCTGCCGTGTGCACCCCCATAGTCTCTGGAATCAGACGGATTGGAGCCCCACATTATTATGCACCTGGTATTTTTGTAATCCGGCTTAGTCATGCTCCCATAAACTGTACCGAAAGCAATGTCACGTGGTATATGGCAGACATGCCCGGAACCAGTTAAATTCGTCGAACCATAAGCAGCCATAAACTGGACAAAAGCATCCCACGCTGTCTGGGTTACCGGAGCGCCGTTGCACCGTATCAGAGTTTCACCGCCGTATTTCTCTCTGATTTCCAGAAGTTTCGCTGCTATTATGTCCAGAGCTTCCTCCCACGAGATTTGCTGGAAGCCACTATTTGTCCTGCGCAGGGGATACTTTAGGCGGTTGGGTGAATAGACTACCTTTGTTGCTGCGGCGCCTTTTGGACATATATCACCCCTGTTGGCGGGGTGGTCCGGGTCAGCCTTTATACGCCGCAGTACACCGTTACTAACATAAGCGATTAGACCACAATTATTATGGCAATATCCGCAAACAGTCCGTATAGCCTTCTCGTTTAAGGATGCCAATGTTCCCCTTCTCAGACTTTCGAGATAAGCAATTTCCTAGCGACCTTCTCGAATCCTTATTTTATGGTAGCTAAACCAGTCACTATTTGCAAAGTTATATTCACAAGCATCTGATCGAGCTCAGGACTGCGAAGAGAACACTAGGTTCGCACCTTCTCATTGAACAGAGAATGCACCTGAATCTCGACTGGCTACGGTTTAACAACGACAGTGCAGCGCCGGATTCCATGCAAAACCTCCCCTTTTTGTTGAGAGGTATGATATTATCTGGAAGAGAGAACCGGTAGACAAGCACTGCTAGGGAGGAAAAACAATGAGACGCTACTTAAATTTCATTATTCTTGCCTTTGTCCTCATCGCGCTCTCTGCTCTGGTATATTTCATTCACTACGCTATCTTTCACGATGTTCATCACATCTTTATTTACATGGTTGGCGACCTGGCTTTCCTGCCCCTTGAGGTATTCTTGGTGGTGGTAGTGGTCGAGCGGCTGCTGGCTCGCCGTGAGAAGCAGGCTATTATGCAAAAGCTCAATATGGTCGTGGGTGCTTTTTTCAGCGAGGTGGGCAACGAGTTGCTTCAAAGCCTTCTCGGTTGCTTCGAGAAAAGCAAGGATATTAGCCGGCACCTTGGCATCAAGCAGAGCTGGACTCACACAGATTTCAAGAAAGCAATGTCTTTTGCCAGAGCCATTGAAGCCGAGCCGAGTTGTCAAAACGTGAACCTTGAAGAGTTAAAAGCGTTCCTTATCCGGAAGCGGCAGTTTCTGCTGGCGTTGCTGGAAAACCCAAACCTTCTGGAGCATGAGCGCTTTACGGATTTACTCTGGGCGACTTTCCACTTTACTGAGGAGCTAGAGGCACGGAAATCACTGATGGGCCTTCCAGAGACTGACATCAGACACATCGCCGGTGATATCCAACGGGTGTATCGCCATCTGATAGTCGAGTGGTTGTGTTATGTGGAACATCTGAAATCAAATTATCCGTACCTCTTCTCACTGGTAGCTAGAATGCAACCCTTTCAAGAGCATCCATCGCCGGTGGTGGTATAGACATCAAAGATAGTATAATTTATACATTGGCATTTGTAGTCATAATGATGCAGCTCAGGGCAAAATAGTCTTGTAAACATTCGCGGTTTTGCCTGTCGAATAATCGTTGGATGGGATTGAGGTGTCTTCTAAGAGCAAGAAACTAAGACCGAGCTGGCTGGACAGGGCTAAAATCCGCATCAAGAGGATGCTGGGTATGCACATCTTGCTCTGCGATAGCTGTAAGTGGGACTGGCGGAGTGCCTGCCATAATCCGGAACGACCTAATGCCGTCTGGTGCCCCGATTATGAGAAAAGGGGCACATGACCTAGCAGCGGAGCATCTTGTACTTAGCCTTTCCACGCTCCCGGCACAAAATGAACTTAATTTTCTGCCCTTTTAACAGATAGCTTTCGCTCTGCTTACGCAGTTCCCTGAAATCGGCTGACTCCAAAAAGCTCAGAAGAAGCTCTATCTTTTCCTCGAATTCACTATCACCTTTGTCGGCCCGCAAATAAGTCTTCGCCAGATTCTCATACTCTCTTCTGGCTACGGTTTCAATGCAGTGAGAAAGGTCTGGGACAAGCTCTATCTGGTTCATTTCTGTGTCTACGGTGATGATACTGCTTGCAAGATGGACATGCAAGATGGGTAACGGCTGCTAATTCTTTGACACCGCGAAAGCCCGATGTTATGATGATATTGAGTTATCCAACCAGACATTTGGTTGGGTTGCGTATGGAAAGCATTAACAGTTTATATCTAATATTGTTTCTGATATCCCTAATAGTGGCAGCCTTCTTTTGCAGCGCTGAGACGGCTTTCATCGGTATGCAAAGGCTTCGCCTCAAGCACCTCATACATACCAATCACCCCAGGGCTAAGGTCGTGGCTAAGATTTTGGAGAAGCCGGAAAAGTTCCTGGCTACTGTCCTTTTGGGCATCAATTTCTTTGAGACTGCAGTGGCTACGCTGGGAACGGTGATGGCTGTATCACTGTGGGGTGAGAACTTAGGAGCGGCCATAGCCACGATTGTCATTACAATAATAACCTTGGTTCTCGTTGAATTTATTCCAAAAAGCTTGAGCACCCGCCACGGGGAACGAATAGCTCTGCTTTATGCCAGACCGATAGAATTCATATCGATAATATTTTATCCATTCGTCTATGTACTGAATCATATTGGTATTAGATTCACCAATCTGGCTAAGGAAGGAACCAAGCCGAGACCAACGATTAGCGAGGAGGAATTCCGCACGGCCATTACTGTTGGTGAGGCAGAAGGGGTTTGGGAGGAGGAAGAAGCTGAGATGTTGCATAATGCCTTCGAGTTCGCTGACCGGCCGGTTAGTGAGGTAATGCAGCCTCGGACAGAGGTTACCTGGTTGAAACAGGGGACGAGTTTAGCTGCCTTTCTTGATACCTATCGTCGGTATCCCTTCTCTCGTTTTCCAGTTTACAAAGGGACTACTGATAATGTGACCGGTGTTTTGTCAGTTAAGGACATAGTTATGGCTCAGGCCAATAATTCTTTGAATATGGACGCCCCTATTGATGAGCTGGTGCGCCCGGTCCATTTCGTGCCTGAGACCAAACGTCTTGGTGAGCTACTGGTTGAGATGAAGGATAACAATTACCATATGGTAGCAGTTGTTGACGAGTACGGTGGCGTGGCTGGTATAGCTACACTGGAACACTTGACTGCGGAGATAATGGGTGTTATTGGTGACGAGCTGGCTGGCAGGGAAGAAGACTTTGTTGCTATAGATGCTAATACTTTTGAGGTTGATGGCGGACTCAGAGTGGAAGAGGCTAATGAGGAGTTGAACTTAGGCTTGCCTACCGGTGACTATGAGACTGTAGCGGGTTTCATTCTCAGCCATTTGAGTCGTATTCCAAAACAGGGTGAGCACTTAAGGTATAAAGACCTAAAACTGACTATACTTGAAATGCGGGGGCGAAAGATAGAGAGGATTTTGATAGTCAAGGAAAAGGATGCAGCGCCTGCGCCTTAAGTTTAGCCGTGGTGAAGAGCTTAAGTTCCTTTCGCACTTGGATTTAATGAGGCTTTGGGAGAGGGCTTTACGTCGGGCTGGACTCCCGCTAGCTTATTCGGAGGGTTTTTCTCCTCATCCGCAGATTGCTCTGGCAGCGCCTCTATCGGTAGGTGTGACCAGCCAGGCTGAGCTGATGGATGTATCCTTGTCCCGATGGGTACCTCCGCAATCTTTTATGGCGCAGGTAGGCGAGCAATTACCTTGCGGGATCGATTTGCTGGAGGCTTGGCCAGTCGGACCGGAAGCTCCGTCGCTTCAATCTCAGGTTAGATTCATAGAATACAGGGTTGAGGTAGAGGTTGAGCAGGGGTGTGAAGAAGTGGAGTCAGCTTTACAATCTTTCCTTTCAGCCAAGGAACTACCGTGGCACCATTTCAGAGATACAGGAGCCCGGCATTATGATTTGCGTGCCCTGGTGGATGACCTGTGGCTTATTGATTGCCACGATTCTTTGTGTGTTTTGGGAATGAGATTGCGCTGTGACGAAAAGGGCGCTGGCAGACCGGAGCAAGTGACAAAGGCTCTGGGTCTATCTCGATATCCTGAATCTATACATCGCACCAAGCTGATTCTGAGCTGAAGAGAATCTGGTTAAGTAATGCAGTTAACAGAGCCCCATCTGGATATTAAGCGTCAAGAACTGGCTAAGAGATACGCCAGGCTTATGAGACGGCTGTCCTTTGTTGAGCTGGCAGTAGTCGGTATTCTGCTGTTAGTACTTGTTTTCGGCGGTGTCTCAGCCAGAATGAGCTATTTTTTGTCTTTTCCTCAACCCTGGGCATCGGCTTTGTATTTTGTGATTTTAGTGGTTGGCCTGGGTATAATCATGATGCCCTTGACTTGCTATCAAGGCTTTATTCTGCCGCGGCGCTATGGTTTGTCGAATCAAAAGCCTGGTGCCTGGCTAGCGGATAGGGCCAAAGCCTCAGCTTTGGGCGTTCTGTTAGGTCTGGGAATAGTTATTGTCGTTTGCTGGTTATTAGACCGCTTCTCAGACTTCTGGTGGCTGTGGGCTAGTATATTGCTATTTCTGCTCATCTTGCTTTTAACACGGCTGACGCCGACTTTACTCCTGCCTATTTTCTTTAAGTTAGAGCCCCTTGGCAATGTGGAGCTTAGGCAAAGATTGATGAATCTGGCAAAGCGGGCGCAGGCTCAGATTATTGGTGTGTTCACCATGGATTTGAGCAGTAAAGGCACTACAGCTAATGCTATGTTGGCAGGTTTGGGCAAGACGAGAAGTATTATTCTCAGTGATACTCTGCTCCAACAATACACTGCGGAGGAGATCGAAGTAATATTGGCGCATGAATTAGGCCATCACCTACATCGGGACATTCCCAAGCTTATCGCTGTTCAAGCTGCCATGGTTTTGCTAGCCTTCTACCTGGCTGACCTAGTTTTAAAAGCCAGTCTTATACCGTTGGATTTTCAAGGGATTGCCGATGTAGCGGCTTTTCCCCTTCTATTTCTGTCTCTGGCAGCTTTTGGCATGATGGTAACGCCATTTATTAATGCCTACAGTCGTTACATAGAGACATCGGCTGACGAAGCCGCTCTGGAGCTGACGGCTGACCCACAGGCTTTCATCACAGCAATGACCAAGCTCACCGACCAAAATCTGGCTGTGGCCGACCCCAGCCGCTGGGTGGAGTTTCTATTTTATGACCATCCACCGTATACTAAGCGGGTTGGTTTGGCTCGCCGCTACAATCTTAAGGAGGTTAGCGATTAGACTCATTCTAGTCAGGCATGGTGAGACCGCTTGGAATCGGGAACGGCGGATTCAGGGTGGCAGCAGTGACGTTGAGTTAAATGAGTTGGGCAGAAAACAGGTGGAGAGGTTGGCGCTGGCTTTAAAGGAAGCCAAAATCGACGCCATTTATTCCAGCCCATTAAAGCGTGCTTTGGATACCGCCATAGCCATTGCCAGCTACCATCAGTTGGCGGTACAAATTGAGCCCGATTTACGGGAGATGGAGGTTGGTGAGCTGGAAGGTGTGTCCATAACCGAGATTGGTGCTAATTTCAGCCAGTTTTTGCTCCAGTGGCGGCAGGGACAGGGCTTGGAAAAGTTGCCCGGGGGTGAGAGCGTAGCTGATTTGGCGGACAGGATGTGGGCGACCATTCAGTCTATAAATGGGAAGCATCAGCAGGAAACAGTAGTGGTGGTGAGTCATTACTTCGCAGTTGTAGCTACTATCTGCAAAGCTCTGGGATGGCCGCTGACCCGCTTAGAGCGGATTAGAGTGCAGACTGGCAGTATCAGTATAATTGACTTGGAAGATAGGCAGCCTCGTCTCGTGTCACTGAGTGATACCTGCCATCTCAGAGAGGTTTAGGTTTGGCAACATTTCCTGTCATTCTGAAGGAGCGGAGCGACTGAAGAATCTGACTCAATATGCAGATCCTTCGCTTTCGCTCAGGATGACAAGTGAGCAGTATCAGGGGGTTAGACTTGGGTAGGAAAGAAAAAACGCTGGAACAAAGAGTCATCGACTTTATCCGGGAGCATAATCTTTTTTCAGCCGATGACAGGCTGGTGGTGGCGGTGTCCGGTGGTGCCGACTCGGTGTGTTTGCTTCATATCCTGATGCGATGGCGAAAAGAGCTGGGTGTGGAATTGCATGTAGCTCATCTCAATCACCAGCTTCGAGGTGCCGAATCTGATTCTGATGCCGGTTATGTTTCTGATTTGGTAAGCAGGCTGGATGTGCCGGCAACGATTGAGCGCCGGGATGTGGCGGCATATCGTGACCAAAAAGGTATCTCGTTAGAGGAAGCTGCCCGGGAGTTGCGCTATAGCTTTCTGGCTGAGGTGGCCAGTGTTATAGGTACCTCTAAGGTGGTGGTTGGGCATACCCGTGACGACCATATTGAGACCATTGTGATGCATTTGCTGCGTGGGGCAGGCACAACCGGACTATGCGGCTTGCAGCCTCGTTCCGTATTGCCGTACGGCGAAAACAGTGGCCAGCTTGAAGTAGCGCGCCCATTGCTTGAGCTTACCCGGCAGGAAACGCTGGATTACTGCCAGCGATACAACCTGGCTCCGCGAAGCGATTCCTCCAACGTATCGCCTTCTTTCCTTAGA
>Ga0315291_10007086_pt1 | contig 13898 bp, 8 predicted proteins | sample YL17G12_20_MG_FD_203070 | JGI IMG/M metagenome (GOLD analysis project Ga0315291, IMG submission 203070) | Sediment microbial communities from Yellowstone Lake, YNP, Wyoming, USA - YL17G12_20 | ecosystem: Environmental > Aquatic > Freshwater > Lake > Sediment | place: USA: Wyoming | collected...
TCGGCTCGATCCGCTAGGAGTGTGTCTCGGGAATCGCTTCCCGACGGCCAACATCGCGAAGACGGCGTGCGAACCGCGGACCACTGCTCCCGCCTGACAGACACCAACAACCACCCGGGCATTCAATGGGCAACCGCCCATCTCATGTGGCTGCCGACGGGATTTGCGATAGGGACAGATAGAGAGGTGGAGGCGGGTCAGCGCCTCGGATTACTTGCCCTCCCTGGCCCAGCGCTTCATCGTCTCGATATTCTGCAGGGTGATCTTCCGGCGGGCGTCTCCCAACTCGGCGAGATACACCTGCATCTCGCCGTCGTAGGCGTCCTCCCGCTCCGGTGTCTCCCCTTTGTCTCCGGATTGCTTGATCCACCCTTCGAGGATTCCACGTAGTTCCGCCAGCTTCTTCTGATGGCCGGTATCGCCGGCGAGGTCGTTGAGTTCCCACGGGTCCTGCTGCAGGTCGTACATCGCTTCTCTCGGGCGTCTCGGGGAGAAGAGAACGCGTTCCTGAATTTCGTTCAGCTTTCCCTCTTCGTGAAGCTGCCGCAGGCGCTGCACGATCTCTTTGCCGTCTTTATAGCTAGAGGGCTGCAGAAGCGGCCGGTCGGGATAGTAGTTGCGGATGTACTTGTACCGGTCGGTGCGCACGGATCGGATGCGGTCCACCGTTTCGTCGCACCGGTCCCGGGCGGTCACCACGTATTCGCGCGGCTTCGCCTTCGGTCCGAAGAGCGGGCGGCTTTCCAGGTGGCCGGGAAGCGGGATGCCGGCGAACTCCAGCGAGGTGGCCGCAATGTCGATGTGCGCCACCAGGTCGCGGCGGATGGACCCCTTCTCCACGCGGTCCGGTGCGCGCACGATCAGGGGAACACGGATGCCTTCCTCGTACAGGAACTGCTTGCCTCTCGCGTGGGCGATACCATGATCGGTCCAGAAGAAGACCACGGTATTGTCCAGTTCGCCCTCCCTCTCGAGGCGGCCGAGAATGTAGCCAACGTCCTGGTCCACGTAATTGACGCTGTCCAGGTACTCCGCCCAGTCCTTGCGCATCACCGGGTCGTCGGGATAGTAGGGCGGCAGTCTAACGGCATCGGGATTCACGAGTTTGGGCGCCCTGGCCTGGTCGAACCAGACGCGTGGCCTGCGAAACTTGCCACCGCGAAGCTGAACCTGCGCAAAGAACGGCTGTCCGGGCTTTCGTCCCGACCACTCGGTGCCATCATAGAGATCTTTCGGGAACTCGAAGTTGTAATCCGTCTTGCCGACCGTGTACGTCCTGTCGGGCGGAAGAGGGGCGCTGCCGTTGGTGACGTAGTAACCTTGCTCCCGGAAGATCTCGGGCAGGGTGCGAACGCCCTTCGGCAGATGGATCTTCACGGGACCGCGAGAGCTGCGATGATGGTGGGCGCCGATGGTGGTTTGGTACATGCCGGTAATCATGGCCGAGCGCGAAGGGGAGCACACCGGAGCCGTGACGAAGGCGTTCATAAAGATGGCGCCCTCGGATGCCAGACGGTCCACCCACGGGGTGGTCGATACCTTCTCGCCGTATACGTTGAAGTGGGGCGACATATCCTCGGCCAGAATCCAAAGGATGTTCGGCCGCTTTCGTCCTCCCGCCGGGGAGCCCCGGGCAGGGTTGGAAACAACGCCGGAGAGGGCGGCCAGGGCGGCCCCGCCCATAGATGCTGCGCACGCCAGAACCTCGCGCCGACCTACGGCCCGCGTCCTGTCGATCGGTTTGTGATGGTTCATTGATGGCCTCCCAATCAGAAACCCGTCGCATCCCACCGGTCTCGGTCAGTCCCCCTCCCCCCACTCATCGCTCAGTCAGGCTCTGCGCTGCCACCTGCGCCTCAAAGCCTTGCGCGCTCGCAGGCCCCGCCTACAGCCCCTTATCGCCGGCCCGGCCAGGCATAAACCTGCTGGGGGCGCGGCTCGGTCCGCGCCGTCCGCAGATATTCTTCGATCCGCGCCATCACCCCAGGCCGCTCCGCCGCCAGGTCGCGCGTCTCGCCGATGTCCTCCTCTAGGTTGTACAACTCCAGGCGGCCGCCGGGTTCCGGGCGCACGGCCTTCCACTGACCCATGCGGACCGCTTGGCACGGTACCTCGTCGCGGAACCGCCCCGACTCGAAAACCGGCAGTTCCCAGTACATGAACTCGTGGCGCGCCTGCTCGCGCCCGACCGCCTTCGCCCCCAGCAGCTCCGGTACGATCGAGATACCGTCCAGCCCGTTCGGCGGTCTCACCCCGGCCAGCTCCGCGGCCGTCGGCAGAAAGTCGCAGAAGTACCAGGGCATGCGGCTCACCGTTCCGGCGCGGATCCGGCCGGGCCAGCGTGCGATCGCCGGAACGCGGATTCCACCCTCATAGAAGTTCCGCTTGTGCCCGCGCAGCGGCCCGGTGCTGGCAAAAAAGTCGTCCCCATGCGCCGGCTGGGGCGACCCGTTGTCGCTGGTGAAGAACAGCAGCGTGTCCCGCTCCAGCTTCAGATCCTTCAGCAACGCCACGATGCGGCCGACGTCTCGGTCCATCCGGGTGATCATCGCCGCCAGCGTGGCCCGCGGTGCCGGCTGGTCGCCGTAGTACTGCCGTGCGTCCGCCGGCACGTCCTCCGGGAACCTCCCCTTGTACTCGGCCAGCGAGTCTTCGGGTACAACCAGGTCCCGGTGCGGGATGGTGAAGGGCACGTAGCAAAAGAAGGGCCGCTCGCGCTGGCGGCGGATGAAATCGAGGGCCCGGTTGGCGATAACATCGTGCGAGTACGTGGTGCGCTTCCCTTCCTTGTTGCCCGCGAGCGGGTACTCGCGGCCATTGTCGTAGAGGAACTCCGGGTAATAGAAGTGGGCGTGCACCTGGTGAAGGTAGCCGAAAAACTCGTCGAAGCCCTGCTTCCACGGCACCCCCGCCGTCCCAATGTCGCCCAGACCCCATTTGCCGAAACACCCGGTGGCGTAGCGGGCCGGTTTCAGCACCTCGCCCACGGTCACGTCCTCGGCCAGCAGCGGCACGCCGCCAGAGTTGGAGCGCACCGACGTGTGACCCGTGTGCAGGCCGGTCATCAGCACGCTGCGGGAAGGTGCGCACACCGTGCAACCGGAGTAGGCGTCGGTAAAGCGCACCCCCTCCGCCGCCAGCGCATTGATGTGCGGCGTGCGGATCTTGGTCTGCCCATAGCACCCCAGCTCGCCGTACCCGAGGTCGTCAGCCATGATGAAAACGATGTTCGGCGGTCGCCGGCCCGCGCCCTGCCCGAACGCCAATCGTTGCTGCAGCGAGGCCCCCGCCATCCCCGCCAATCCCACGAACTCTCTTCGGCTGTACCGGCGCATGTTTTTCTCCCGGTCCGCACGCACCCACGCGGCGTTGGACTCCGCCCGAGCGGGCGTTTCTTTGCAATTACGCCAACAGAGCGTTAGCACTTGGTCGCGCTAGTCGTGCCGTAGCACTGGCCCCACACCAAAATCCGGCCTAAGGTAGGAGACGACTCCATGTCTGCGGCCACCCGGCGCATACGGACTCCCCGCCATGGAAGAGCCTGAATGCCCGCCGATACCCACGGAGAGGATCTGGTTCTGTGCACGCAACGTGGTCTGCAATTGAGAGATGTCGATCTTGTGAACCGTTCTGCTCGTTCGGACGGACTGCGCGGCGGCGATGCCCGCGGCGTGGCCGGCCAGCATGTACTGTGGCTCCATCCGAAAGGACGAGTACGCCACATGCGAAGCAGAGATGCAGGAAGTCACCAGTAGATTGTCCGCTTCGCTTGCTTTCGGGAGCAACGAACGATACGGGATCTCGTACGGCTCCACGGGCATGCTGACGTATCCTTCCATCAACACCTCTTTCGCGACGTTCGGAAACCGGAACACGTCCACCGCCACCCACTGCACTTCCCGAATGTCGATGTTGTAGCCTCCCACGCCGATAGAGTCGTGCTTGGTGCGATGCTTCTGAAGATCGTGCTGGGTCAGAACGTACTCCCCCAGCATCCGCCGGGCTTCGCGGACGTACATTTGATGCGGCCAGTGGCCGGTGTCCAGGAATTCGTCCTTCGCCAAGCCATAACGGCCCATCTCTGCCCGAACGTTCGCCGGCACGCCAGGGTCGTTCGCCAGAAAGTAGAGCAGGCCCTGGGCCCAGGTTAGATGCTCGTCCCAAATCTGCCGCCGCCGCTCGTAACTCGCCTCGGGATACTCCCAGGAGGCGCCAAGCAGGTTGGTTGATACGGGGCCGCCGCTGTTGATGTCTGTCTTGCCGTTCGGCATTTTTGAGATGCCCATGAAGTCGCGGAGCACAACCGACTCCCCGAGGGCGGCGAGGTGCTTTTTCACCAGAGCGAAACGGGCCGGCTCGTAGTTCATGGGGCGCGGCAGGGGCAAGCGGTTGTCTTCGCGATCCGTGAGGCAAATGCGGAAACAGTAAGCCTGGATCTTGCCATCGCCCTCGCCGGGGAGGCCAATCTTCTCGACCGGCTGAATGTAAGGAAGCAGCTTGCCTCCCTCCCCGAACGGCGACAGCGGAGCTCGGAACTGATTGTGTGCCGGCAGAAACTCCCGCCGCCCCGCGAGTGACTCGCCGTAGAGCGCGCGGCTCTCGCGTCCCACCGCGTAGGAGACGCCGGCAGCCTTCATCAGGTCGCCTTCATAGGAGCTGTCGATGAAAATCGTGGCGGCGAACTCGGCGCCGTTTTCGGTTCGCAGGCTGGCTACGCCGTTACCCTTTTTCGTGACAGATGCCAGGCGATGCGAAAAGAAAACGTGCACACCGGCCTCGCGGACCCAGTCATTGAACACCTGCTCGGCTATCTTTGGTTCGAACGTCCATGAAATCGACTCACCGTAGTGCTTGCCGACACGTTCAAAAAACTGCCGGGTCAGGCCTCCGATGATATCCTCTTGCCGGACGTTGTCGGTGCGGCCGAGTCCCCCAGAAACCATACCCCCAAGATGGCGGCCCGGCTCAAGTAGGGCGACGCTTACACCGCTGCGAGCAGCGGCAATCGCAGCCATGGTCCCGCCCGCGGTGCCGCCGTAAACGACCACGTCGAAGCGCTCGGCCGCCGTCAACGTCACAGCAGCCACAGTGAGTGCAAGAAGCAAGCGTATCGTCATATCACAAAGTCAGCCGCAGTCCGAAGCGCAAGCCCGACCACGGACCCCTGAGGTGGACCCCAATGTTTGGACACTTTTTGAGCCTCTGATCTTGATGAGGCGATGGGCTGTCGGTTTTGAGCATGGCACAAGACACGCGTCTTGGCTAGACTGAAGGTCCGCAGCGGGGTCGCGCCCGCAGCGGGTCCAAGGCCGAACTCGCCGCGCTGTCAACTGCCCCGAACTGCTTCTGCTTTTGAATGGACTTCACCGTCGACCGCTCCAAGGAATTTCTTTGAGCGGAATCTCGACGTGCTTGATGCGACGACCGCCGGACAGTCGTTGGGTCGGTTCGAGATGGCCTCCAGGTGTCCACATCGGTCCGGGGTCGGAATTGTAGGCATAGGCGACGTGGATATTGCCGTCTGATGTTTGAATAATCGCCGGATAGGCGTAGACCCCTGGCTTTGATTCAAGCTCGAGAAAACTGTTCCAGGTGTCACCGCCGTCTTCCGATACCGCCAAGTTGAGCGGCCAACGTTGCCGTTCCTTCGGAGAATGGTTGTAAACCACGATGATACGACCGTCCTTAAGCGCCACTGCATCAATACCTGAGTCGGGGTTCGGGAGCGTCGTCTCTTTCGCGTCGGTCCACGTTCTCCCGCCGTCGGTGGAGTCAGCAAAGCAGATGTGCCCAATATTTTGGGAACGCACAAACATCCGTAGGCGGTTACCAGAAATAGGAACGATAGCCGGCTGGATGATGCCCTGAGGGTACTTCGGGTGTACGATCGGTCCATGCTTGGTCCAGGTGCGACCGTTATCCGTACTGCGTTCTACCCAGCACGCCCAAGACTGATAGCTTTCTACCGACGTCCCCGACACGATTGTCCCATCGGCTAGAATCAACGGCTTGTTTTTGATCGGGCCGTACAGCCCCGCTGGTAGGTGGCGGCCCGGTGACCACGTCCGGCCCTCGTCTCTTGAAGTGGAAAAGGCGCCGGTCCAAGACCCGACCGACCCGCCCACCTTGTAATAGAGCCAGATGATGCCGTCTTTGGTGCGGAATAAGACCGGGTTTCGGCAATCCGCGTTGGGGTCACGGACGACCTCTTTCGGTGCTGACCAGCCGTTCTTATCCCGCCGCGATGTCCAGATAGCGAGAAGTTCCTGCGGTGATCTCTTGGAAACTATGCTGTCAACCCCGCCGAACCAGGCGGCCAACAGCTCACCGTCTTTCGTTTCGAGCAGGGTCGGGGCGTGAGACCACGGGAACGGTGCCTTTTCAAAGATGAATTCGCCTTTCGGTTGGCCCACGGCCATCGCCGCGAACATTAGAGTGGCTAATACCACGCGCTTCATTCGGAGTCTCCTGTTCTTCCACCAGGCATCAGCTTCGATCGGCCAAGTCTAGAACTCCAGCCGCAGGTTGAACTGGATCAGGCGGGCGGTGCCCCTCGTTCCGCTGATCCGCCCGAAAGCCGCGTTGCCTCTACTGAGATTCGGATCGGCGAAGTTCGGGCGATTCGGCAGGTTGTAGCAGTCCGTGCGGAAAGACAGTCCTGCCTTTTCTGTCAGCGCAAATCTCTTCTGCAGCGAGAAATCCAGGCTGGCCAGTCCAGGGCCGCAGCAGATGGTGCGGGGCGAGTTGCCGAAGACCCCTACGCCCGGGTCCTGAAAGGCCGAGGTATCGAAGTACTGGGCAATAAACGTGGAGCGTGAACGGCCACCGCCGAGATCCGGATTGCGGACCAGATTGGGTCTTTGCGAAGCAGAGAACGTGTTTGTGTGGTTCGTCTGCTCGACTACGCCGTAGGGAACACCATCGCGAAACTCTGCGATGACTCCGGTGCGCCAGCCGCCGGCGATCTTCTCAAACACACGGTTGCTGATATCCCACGCTCGGCCATGGCCAAACGGCAAGTCGTAAACTGCGCTGCCGATATAGCGATGGCGGATGTCATTACCAGACAGTGATTTGTCGAGGCGCCGCAGTTCCGTGTGTGTATATCCACTCCCATAATCCCCCGCCCCGCCGCCGATTTCGATCTGCGATTCCTGGTCGTCCAGGAATTTGGACCAGGTATAGTTCATCATGAAATTCAGACCGTTCGAGTAACGCTTCTCCAGCTTTAGATTTAAGGAGTTGAAGTTCGAATTGCCCCAGGGCGGACCAGCCAGAAGCACATCGCTGAACTGAGGAAATGGCCGCAACCGCTGATCCTGTCTTGCCGGCCCTCGGCCATTTGTCAGTGGTATCATATTAAGGCTGGCGTTCCTGGTGCTACTCAACTTGTGGCCGACGTTGCCCACGTAAGCAACCTCCGCCAGCATGTTCCCACCCAGTTGTTTCTGGATGCCTAGATTCCACTGCTGCATGTATCCGGTCGGAAAATTCTGCTGCAGGAAGTCCGGACTGGTACGCGTGGTCGCGCCCACCGCAACCGCACCAAAACCGGGGCCCAGTGACTCCTGCACCGGTAGTGGCATGCCGTCCCGGAACCGGAAAGCAGGAGTGAAGCCTCCGTCGGGCGAAGTGAAGGTCTGAATGATACCGAAGCCTAAGGTGGGCCACTGGCCGAGGAATCCATACGACTGCATGTACTGGATCCCGTAACCGCCCCTGACGACTACATTCCAGGGAGCACGGTACGCAAATCCGAACCGCGGCGCGAAATCGTTCTTCTGGAAGTTGTTGGCGTATTTGCTCCGTCCGTCACGGCCCGCGAAAGTGACGATGCCCGGTGTCCCGGAAACCGGGTTCATCGCGTGTAGATCGAAACTGTTCTGTCGATTGCTCTCTTCCCAATACGGGGTATCCATCTCCCACCGCAGCCCCAGGTTAAGGGTCAACTTGGAAGTGACCTTCCAATCGTCCTGAATGTACACGGCATAACCATCGCTGCGCTGCTGCTCCGGCAAGGCATCAAGGATATCCGCGCTTGTCGTCCACCCCAGCAGGAGAGTCGCCAACCCGTATCCCGTCGCCCGGTCGGTGAAACTGAAGCTCCCGCCAGCCAGGTTATTTCTCTCGTGGTAATTGCTCGAATGACGGAACTCAAAGCCCGACTTGATTTGATGTCGGGCTTTGACCCAGGTCAGATTATAGGGGACCTGGATCGTGGTCATCGGCCCGTTGACTTCCTGTTGGTTGGCTGAGCCAATCGCGGTCAGTCCTGTAGGCGAGACCCTGGCCAAGTTATCCTCATTCACGCCTCTCAAACCAAACTCCCCATTCTTACCCGACCCCGTTCCAAGAGCGTGCGGGCCGCCGGACTTTTGAAAGTATACGAAGCGAACCTCGCTCATGACATTCGGTAAATGGTTGAAGATCCAGCTACCCATCGCATTATGCTGCTGGTTCGCGTTCGTCGTAGCTCGTGAATCGGCGAACTGGTTTGGGAAGGCGCCCTGAGCTATGTTCGGTGCCTCGACGTAACTATAGCGGCCATACACTCGAGCTTTGGCACTCACGTTGTGATCGACCCGGGTCGTATAGAAGTTCTGGTTCAACTGATCGGATACGTTGACGATATAATTACTTCTAGGAGCCCCAGTAACGTCGTTAATAGCTATGTTCGGGGCCGGATACAGCTTGGCGAACGCTTGTCCTACGGGATCGATTCGGCTCGCCGGGATGGTATTACCCGGGAATTGAGTTGCGGTCAAGGGGTCGAGCACCTTTACATCAGTTCGCCTGGAGAAGTCACCCGTAATCTCGGGAGCGTGGGGTACAACATACGTGATGGTTGAGGGCGTTCGGCGGCGCGACCCTTCATAGTTAAAGAAAAAGAACGTTCTGTTCTTAACAATTGGCCCTCCGACGGAGGTGCCGAAAATGTTGTAGCGGAGTGGTGCCTTACTGGGAGAGAAAAAAGTTCGGGCATCAAGTTTATCATTACGCAAAAACTCGTAAACCGCTCCGTGGTACTTATTGGTTCCAGAACGGGTTGTCATAAGGATAAGACCACCGCCTGCACGGCCAAACTCAGCCGCGGAATTGTTCCCCTCCACCTTAAACTCCTGAAGTGATTCAGCGGGCGGGTTCATAGTGAGAGTGTGGTTGACCAGCGTTAGGTTCTGGTCGATAACTCCGTCCAGATACCAAGTCTGGTCGCGCCCCCGCCCCCCGGCGATGCTGAATACGGGTATCTGCTCGGCTGATGCTTCGGAGGTGAATGCGACATTGCCCATCAAACGCACCAGCGAACCGCTACGGTGGCTCTCTAGAGGCATGTTCATAACGGCAGATCTCTCGATTAACTGGCCTACCGAGGAACTCTCGGATTCCAAAAGTGGTGTAGCCGCTTTCACCTCCACGGCCTCTGTAACGGCACCAACTTCGAGGGCTACATCGAGCGTGCGTGCGTAGCCTGTTTCGAGGATCACACCATCTCGCCGAACCCTCTTAAAGCCACGGAACTCACAGATTAGTTGATACTGTCCGACAGGCAACGAGGGAAAAACATACGTTCCTGTGCGATTCGTTACCGCGGTATACGTCAATCCCGTAGACACGTTGCTTGCTTTTACCTCGGCCCCGATGATGACGCCACCGGTAGCGTCAGTAACGGTGCCCGTCAGTCGAGACTGGGCCTGCGCTGGGGTCGGAAGAGCCGCCAGTATGAGAAGACCTGCAACAACTGCGGCAATGGTGTGTTTCATCGGAGTGCCTCCTCTGTGCGTTCCGATCTTCCCAAGATTAGCCTCTCTAGTCGAACACGCGAATGTCATGCCCTGCTGGCACCGGACGTAGGCGGGAAAATTTCCATCGCCGGGCGGTGGTTGGTGCCCATCGCCGCTGAAGCCACCCCAAGTCATCACTTCTTGACGACCACATTCGGTTGGCCCCTGCCAGTTCCACAACGTCATGGCGCCGCGTGGGCGCTGTTGTGTTTGAAACCTCTCGGTCGCCTGCCGCCTCGCCCGCGGCTCCTGCCTCACCGGACGCGCAATGTTGGGCTATCGGGGAGGATGCTAGAAGACTGTTACGCCTCACCGCAATTGAAAAGTTGTGAAGCCGCATTCACCGCTGTTGAAGACGGCTGCGCTCAGGCGCCGTCCGCAGCCGGGTGCAGGTTCTTCCACGTCATCCGCCTGGTCAGTGCGATGAACTCCTGAACCGCCCGGGAGGTGTAGTGCGACTTCATTCGCAACAGGGCCATGTGAGACACAAGGGGAGGTGCATCGGTTCGGAGCACGCACAGCGGGCTGCTACGCGGCTCCGAGTTGATGTTCCAGAGAAAGAGAACGGAGACGCCCAAACCTGAACGGATCATCGCCTTGATCGCTTCCGCGCTGTCGGACCGCATGACGACCCGTGGGCGGAAACCGAGCCGGTCGAAGTAGGAGCTGATGATGCGTTCGATCCGAGACCCTTTCTGGTAAAGGATGAAGGGAACTTCCTTGAGCTGCTTCAGGCGGCACGGATTAGGTACGTCCGCGCGGCCGCACATGAAACCCGCTGGAGATTCCCATCGTGCCACCATCTCGATGCTCGGCTCCTCGATTGTCGCCGAACCCAGGTCGAAGATCAGATCGAGGTGGCCGCCGAGCAGCCGTTCGACCAGTTGATCGCCCGTGGCAGTCTCCACGAATACATCCACGTTAGGGAAGCGGCGGCGGTAGCGCTTGACCAGAAGAGGCAGCAGGTAGCTGCTGAAGCTGGGTCCGGCGCCCACCCGAACCAGTCCTCGGCCCGCGTTGTTCCATTCGTTGACCGCCGCCGCAGCCGCCTCGTGCTGTACGAGGATCTCGCGCACAAACGGCAGCAGCAGGCGGCCGGCATCGGTGAGTTCCAGCCGGCCTTCCCGTTTCGTATAAATGCGTACGCCGAACTCCTCCTCGATGGTCTTCAGGTGCTTGTGAACCGCGGGAGGGCTCAAGTTGCACCTGTCCGCTGTCTCCTTGATGGTGCCGCACTCCGCCAGCACTGCTAGGCTGCGCATCTGCCTCATTTCCATGCCCGCCCCCCGACTGATTCGCCGTTGATGAATGCGCCATCAATATAATTCAATTGCTCGCGCCGGGGGAAGCAGCTTAGCATCGGCGCTCCGGTCGCGTTCGAGTCTAGCCTGAGGTGGGCCGGTCCGCGGATAGTAGATGACAACCAGCGGCAGATACAAGTGGGGCGTCGTGGCGATGCTGTGGCTCATCTGCTTCTTTAACTACGCCGACCGGCAGGCGATCTTCTCGGTGTTCCCACTGCTGAAGGCCGAGATGGGCCTGAGCGACGTGCAACTCGGCTTTGTAAGCGCCTCCTTCATGTGGGTGTACGCGCTGGGGGCCCCGCTGGCCGGCATGATCGGCGACCGCGTCAACCGCAAGCGCCTGATTCTCGGCGGCCTCGTCTTCTGGTCCCTTATTACTATCGCTACCGCGCTCTCACGTACGTACTGGCACCTGGTTCTGTTCCGCGCTCTCGAGGGTCTGGGAGAAACCTTTTACTTTCCGGCTTCGATGTCGCTGCTCAGCGATTACCACGGCCGCGATACGCGCTCCCGCGCCATGGGTCTTCACCAGTCGAGCGTCTACGGCGGAACCATCGCGGGCGGCGCGGTGGCGGGCTTGCTGGCCCAGCACTACGGCTGGCGCTCCGGCTTCTATCTGTTCGGCTACCTGGGCGTCATCCTCGGCATGGCCCTCGTGTTCCTGCTGCGGGAGCCCGCTCGGGGGCAATCGGAGCCGGACACGAACCCGCTCCACGCACGGTTCAGCCTGGAGGGCGGCTTGCGCGGGACGCTCGCCGACATTTTCCGGCACCGGATGGTGCCGATCCTCATCTTAGTCTTCATTGGCGCGAATTTTGTGGCCATGATTTTTCTGACTTGGCTGCCGTCGTTTCTCTATCGCAAATTCTCGATGGGTCTGGCGATGGCTGGCTTCAGCAGCACCGCGTACCTGCAAATCGCGTCGGTGCTGGGCGTGGTTTCCGGTGGCGTGCTGGCCGACCGCCTGGTGAGGCGCCACCGGGCCGGCCGGATGATGACGCAGGCGATGGGGTTGTTCGCCGGTGCGCCGTTCATCTTCCTGGCCGGATGGACGCTTTCGGTGCCTCTTCTAATCCTCGCCATGGCCGGCTTCGGCTACTTCAAGGGCCTTTACGATGCAAACATCTGGGCTTCGCTATACGACGTCGTGCCGCCGGAAAGGCGGGCCACCGCCTTGGGGCTAACGAACTCTGTGGGCTGGTTTGGCGGCGGCATGGCTCCAGTCGCGATAGCCGCCGCCTCACAGCGCTTTGGCATGAGCGCCTGCCTCAGCGCAAATTCGCTGATTTACATCATGATCGGCCTCCTGCTCGCCTGCGGCATCCGGGCCTACATGGGCCGTGGAAGTTTGGTCGGCAAACTAGCGCCCGCTACTGGGACGGGAGCCTGAGAAAAGGTAGATAAACACACATGAGTAGCTCTGCTGCAGAAGCAACAAAAGCCAGCCTGCTAGATCGAGAAGAACTTCAATCCCTCCGGCGATTCACTTCGCCAACGGTCGCGAATGCGCTCGAGGCGCTTGGCGTGACTCCCCAGCGCGCGATTTACACGAACGCGAAGGTACGATGCCTGTTCCCACAACTGGGCCCGATGGTTGGTTATGCGTGCACGGCCACGATCCTGTCGGCCCAGCCCGCCTCAAACCCGCGCGGCGTTTGGCGCACCGAATACTGGAAATACACGAAAAACGCGCCTCAGTCGAGCGTAACCGTGATGCAGGATCTCAGTGAGCAGCCGGGCGGAGCGTACTGGGGCGAGGTAAACGCCAACATCCATCGCGCCCTGGGAAGCCTCGGCGTCATCACCAACGGCACCGTTCGGGACGTGGAAGAGGTGCGCCGGTTGGGATTTCATTTCTTTGCTTCCGGCGTACAGGTGTCGCACGGCTACGCTCACCTGGAAGACTTCAACCGCCCGGTCAGGATCTTTGACATTCTCGTTCATCCTGGCGACCTGATCCACGCCGACCGCCATGGAGCGGTGGTCATCCCGAGCGAGCTGGCGCGCCAGGTCGCCGAAGCGGCGGACGAAATCGAACGCCGCGAGAAGCCCATGATCGAGTTGTGTCAGTCCGCCCATTTCTCCATTGATGAATTAGACAAATTGATCCCACACGCCTATTAGCGCGATTCGTCTGGGTCTGGAAGCTGGCAGTTTCGGGCTGGCTGCCCGATTGAGCTTCCGAGAGCGAGTTGATCGTCCCTCTCGTAAATCCCGAACAATCTGAGAACATGGGGCTTGCGCATTTTCCACAAACCTCCGCCTATCGACGTTCGGAGTGCTGCCCGTGCTGGTTGGCGCCCTCTCGTCTTTTTTCCGGGCACGCGCCGCTCTTCAGTTAGAAAACCTGGCCCTCCGCCACCAGATCGGCGTCCTCCAGCGCTCAGTCAGGAAGCGACCGAGGCTGACTGCGGCAGACCGCATTCTGTGGGCCTGGCTATGCGGGATCTGGAGCGACTGGCGATCTGCTTTGGTGATCGTCAAGCCGGAGACGGGGCGAGTCGTGGCAGTTCCGCAGGTCGGTGGCCTCGACCATCGCTACGAACGCCGGGCGGCCTGAGAATGACAGCCGTGGATGCGGTCACTTCGCAGGCAGGAGTGTGTCTGGGGAATCGCTTCCCGACGGCCAACATCGCGAAGACGGCGTGCGGACCGCGGACCACTTTTTGTTTCACACTATATCGGTTGCTGCGCGCGCCGAAATGATACAATGGGCGGGCTTTGCAGCCGAGCCACCCGGACGGCCGGGATTGCAGCGCGCTTCGATAGGACTTCCTGGGCCCAATCTGCCGAGTGATCGAGTACCGCCGGC
>Ga0315291_10007089_pt1 | contig 13896 bp, 11 predicted proteins | sample YL17G12_20_MG_FD_203070 | JGI IMG/M metagenome (GOLD analysis project Ga0315291, IMG submission 203070) | Sediment microbial communities from Yellowstone Lake, YNP, Wyoming, USA - YL17G12_20 | ecosystem: Environmental > Aquatic > Freshwater > Lake > Sediment | place: USA: Wyoming | collected...
TCTTGCTCATAAAGAGCATTTAAACATAGGTGCCTGCAGCGCGCCAGTTTAAAATAGGTAATTTGCAAAAGTTTTTTTGAGCTATGCAATTCGAGTGCCGAACAGGATTGCACTTTTTGACAAAAAATGAACACTTTTTTACACTTTTTTACAAAAAAAGACGGGTTTTTGACGTGGTCGTTAAAAAAAGCATACCTGTGTTAAATAAGTTAAAATGGGAAAGATAGGAAAAAGATTTTTCACCGCAAAGTTCGCAGAGGGCGCGGAGGTGGAAGGGGAAAAGCACGAAACTCGAAATCCGAATCCCTCGACTGGCTCGGGACAGGCCAAATTTCAATTTACCAAAAGAAAAAATTTCAAAACAAAGAGAATAAGCCACAGAGAAAACCAACGGGTGGGTGTAATTAAGGGATGTAAATAATAAGACCTAATATGTCCAGTAATAATAGGTAACTGTTCCCCTGTTTTCCCGGACACCTTTAATTCTCCTGATATAATTTGTGTTTTCTGGCGATCATGGTTTTTCGAGAGCAAATTTCAGTGTTCGTGCAAAATCAGGATCGCTACAGTATAAAGAAGCACCAAACTGCCACAGTCCTTCTTTTTGAACTACTCTGACAAGGAAATGATTCCAGCCTCGTTTTATTGGTAGTCTTTTAGCTTTAAATTCGTCCTTGGTAAAGGGACCCATCCTGTTTTGCAGAAGGACTGTTTTATTGTTGAGCATCACTTCAACGCCGTCATCACAGCCCACAGACAAGTCAATGTATGGCATATTTGGATCAGCAAGTAAATCATCCAGCGAACGAGGGCTAAACACCCAGAAACTCATCATCGTAAAGCAATTGGTGTTACGACCCGGCAGTCCCATGGAATCGAAATCAAAAACATCGTCCTTTGCCTGACAGACTCGCCATTTGTTTTGACCGAGGATATCGCCTTCTTTTGGCTGAATGTCCTTGATATTCAGCGTTTCATCCTTAAAAACATCATTAAACGACTCGACGGGAAAACTTCCACAAACCAGAGCCTTATTAAGATAACCCTTGCTACCAAAAACCGTACCATTGTCTTCGAAAGTCAGATCCGCATCACTGGTCTGTACACCGATGTTTCCAAGGAGTCTGCGAAACATCTGTCGCTGTTCAACCGTTTCAGTAGATGGGTTGATCGTACACAAAAGCAGCGTTGCAGGTTTTGCATCATACAATACCAGAGCAGCGCCACTGCTTTTTGCCTCTCGCTCAGATCGCAGAACCGCGAAGGCCTTGGCAGTTTCAGTTATACCATTCCAGCGACGCCAATCGGTATCACAGGCTTTAAGCAAAACCGTCGATCTATCAACAAGTGGTCCGGCAAGACCGGCAGACATGATATTCCGGCTACCCTCACAGAAATAAAGCATTGCATTGTCAATGCCGGTAACGACAGGAGACGTTTGACATACCAGCAATGAAGACGCTTTTCGGTCGGTAATCTCGATTTTGTCAGGTATTGTGCTGTTGACCCAGTTGACATTGTCCGCGCTAATTCCCCAGATAAGAATCGTTTTGTTTTGCTGCAACAGGTCTTTGATAATTTTCGCAGCTTCACCCTTGTTGACCGGAGGAGATTGTGCGTCAACAATCACAATCCGCCTATCTGTAAAGGGCATAGAGCGGTCAATTTTTGCGTTAAGAAGGCGCAAGTTCCGCTCTAACACACTATTAGGCCCGGCAATAAAACCAGCAACTCCGCAATCAACAGGCTTTTTATACTCGTTCTTCTCAAGAACAGGCCTTTTCGCCCAGCGAGAATCTGTTTTTCCGGTATATGCATCGCGTACGGCCTCCAGCATGGGCCAAGGCCTGTACAGCGGTATGGCCGGATCGTAGCCTGGATTCAGTGTTGTGCAATAGGGACCAAGTCGCTCCGGCTGCATGCCAGGCTTACCTTCAACAAACTCGGGGAAAAAGATGCCGTCCTTTAATGTCGGCGGGCGTGAAGTATCCCTCATACCAAGTTCGAGCGGCTGCAACGAATACCAGACCACATTGAAAACACCTGTAAACGCCGCGCCATATTTAAGCTGCTTATCGATAAGATCATAGGCTTCAAACGCCAGAGCCTCCATACGCCCCTGCATTGATTCATAGGAACGATTGCCATTATAGACTGAAGTCTGTTTTGGGGTACCGTAATATCCCATTCCTCCTTCGCCAATGCCCCATATCTTTTGACCCTTGGCAAGTTGACGAAGGGCCTGATCATCGCCATAATGCAGGATGGAAACCGGCAAACGGCCTCCAGCGTCGAGTTCGCCATCACCCGAGACCCATTGTCGTGTAGGGTCTAATGCATTACATATCCTTAACCAGTTAGTCATGTGATCTTTCGATCTTTCTTCAAATTCTTTTGGCGCACGCCATATCTCACGGAAGACAGGGATCATTTCATTGCAAACGCTCCAGCCAAATACCGACGGATGGTTGCGATCGCGAAGGACAAACCTCTTAAGGTGTTCATCGGCTCGCTTGAAGTAAATAGGTGAATCAAGATTTGAAGCTCCATCGCTATACCACATGGCTGATTCGTCAAGTATGGCAATACCAAGCTCATCGGCTACATCGAGATAAAAATCGGGATACGGCTGAGCGTGGGGACGAACAGCATTTCCACCATTTTCCTTAAGCATGGTGAACCACGCCCAGGCATATCTGCGGGTCATCTGCGGCACACCCATGAAATGCCACGCATCACCCTTGAGCCGAATCGGAACGCCGTTCAGCAGGAGATTTTTCCCTTCGATCTTAAATTGCCGCCACCCGAAACGCTGATATGCGCAGTCAACAGTTTTGCCCTCGCCGGCAAGGCTAAATAAGGCAGCATAAAGATTCGGATTTTCAAATGACCAGAGCTTAAGTTGACCACTGACATTCTTTCGCAAGGTGAACGTTGCGGTTGCATTGGCCTTTATCTGCAGGTTTTGGTAAGACAATGAAAGTACGGTCTTGCCTAGCACATAGTTTGGCTCAGGAGCCGTGAGTACGTTTGATCCGACACGGTTGATCCATGGCTGTATTTGAGCAGTTACATCCAGCACAACAGTTGTATTGGAATCATTTTCGATGGTAACATCGGCCTCGAGCATGTTGGCATCAACCATCGGTTTAATAAAAACATCGGCAACACATACCCGCGGCACTGCCCGCATATACACGTCCTGCCAGATACCGGCGATATGCCATCCCCAGAATGATCCCGCCAGATAAGGTCGCGAACCGGTGCATCCGGTTTTTGAGTTGGGGTCAGTGCCACGAAAATCAAACAGACTGCCATGTTGAACGCCCACTAAAATCTCGTTTTGCTGCCCACATTTTACATATGGCGTAATATCAAATTCAAATGGCAAGAAAAATTCAAAATTCTCTCCTACCTTCTTTCGATTCACCATAACGATGGCGCGTCCGGCAACGGCATTAAAACATAGGACAATACGATTTTTTTTCCAATCATTGGGCACGAACACCGTTTTACACATCCAGGCAGATTTGACGTTATTCCATGCTTTTGGATAACTTGGAAAGCAAACAAAATCACCGCCGGGCGATTCCGGACATTGCCCAAAACTATTAACATTCCAAGGTGAGGGTATGCGGATTGGTATCTGCTCCCATTTTTCATCTTTAGGCTGTGATAATTCAGGCACTATACCGTTCTGTGCATTGCAATCAACAGGCATGAACTGCCAAAGACCATTGAGGCATATCTCGCCCCTATACGGATGCTCTATTGCAGGGACTTTCCCCTCGTGCGGCGCAAAGGGTCTCGTAAAACACTGTGATTGGCCATGGGCTGTTACTTGAGAAATTATGGCAATACCCAACAAAACGACCATTATCCATCCAAATTTTTTCACGATATCTCCTTTGGACTTAAGTTCGTTCTATTACAGTTTTTCGACAGACATAGCCATTCTTGTACTGGTTCGGCGTGGAATGGACAAACGCCTTTCACGATTAGCTCCTAACCTTGCCTTCGGCAAGAGGTTTTTTGCAGAGCCTGCGTCCGTTTTGCCAGCCGATAGTATTGTCATTGGTTCATCAATTTCTGTCAAGTGTCTTTTCATTACGATGCCTTCCTGGGTGCACTTCACGTTTTCGAGAAAGTAATTTGGGTGTTGAAAAGAGGTGCGGTTATTGGTAGTATTACTTCTCTTTTTAACCCATTCGACTGTGCTCAGGGTTAATCCTGAGTCTTTCGACCGGCTCAGGAGCTGAGCGAAGTTGAAGCATACGTCGAAGGATTGAGATTTTAGAGAACGAATAATGGCAAAAAGATTTGATAAGCATATACTGAAAAATGGGATGGTAATTATCGGCGAGCCGATGAAAGCGGTCGGGTCGGCGGCGTTTGATTTTATGATGCCGTGCGGTGCGGCGATTTTTCCCCAAGGATGCTGCGGGGCTGGGAGCGTTATTGAAGACTGGATTTTCAGGGGGGCAGGGAATCGAAACAGCAGGCAGCTTTGCGATACGATGGACGGGCTTGGTCTGCACCGGTCAACTTCCGTGGGCAGCTCTCATCTTTCTGCAGGGGCGGTACTCGAATCGAGCAATTTGGAGCAGGCCCTGGAATTATATGCCGACGCGATACTCAGGCCAAGTCTGCAGGAAGAGCAGTTTGAATTGGCAAGGCAATTAGCAATCGATGAGGTCAAGGCATTGGACGACGACCCGAGGCAAAAGGTGATGCTGAAACTTCGTGAGCAGTTTTATCCAAGTCCGCTTGGTCGCAATGTCGTTGGGGAAATCGAGGAATTAAAATCGCTGACGGCTGGAAAGACAAAACAAATTATAAAAGAGAATTTTAATCTGTCGCAAACGATTTTTGCGATGGCGGGCAAGTATGACTTCAATGCGGTCTGCAGGCAGATGGAGAAACTGTTTGAGGCAAATACGAGGGAGGCTATGCAGCCGATTAAAATCGGCGCCGGCGGGAAAAAATATACGCATATACATAATGACGGGGCACAGGTGCATATCGGGCTGATGACAGAAACGGTCAGGCCGACAGATAAGGATTATTACAATGCGAGATTGGCGGTGTCGGTGCTTTCGGGCGGAATGTGCGCAAGGTTGTTTACAGAGGTCAGAGAAAAACGCGGGCTGTGCTATGCGGTGTCGGCAAGGTATCACTGTTTAAAGGATGCTGCGGGTATAGCATGTTATGCAGGCACAACGCCGGAAAAGGCGCAGGAAACGATTGATGTAGTAATTGCGGAATTTAATCGTCTAAGTGATGGTATAAGTGAGGAAGAAATCCAGCGTGCCAAGGTGGGGCTTAAGAGCGCACTTATTATGCAAAGCGAATCCTCGAGCAGCAGAGCAGGCAGTATCGGGGACGATTACTATATTTTAGGCAAGGTTCGAAGTCTCGATGAAATCAAGCGCAAAATAGATGCAACGAGCGTTGATTCGGTGCTGCAATTTCTGCGAGCCAATAAGTTCAGGGATTTTACGGTTGTAACGATTGGGCCACAACAGGTAAGGGCACATAAGAGCATAAGAGCATAAGGCAAAAGTATAAAGGCATAAGAGCACAAGGCAAAAGTACAAAGACATAAGAACACAAGTAAGAACAGAGTATGGAATTTAAGAAAAATATATTGCCGAACGGGCTGTCGATAATAGGTGAGGTCAATAAATCCGCGAAATCAGCGGCGGTTGGTTTTTTTGTCAGAACCGGCTCGCGCGATGAAAGCAAAGAGGTAAACGGCGTATCGCATTTTCTTGAGCATATGATGTTCAAGGGGACGAACCGGTTAAATTGCTTTGAGGTCAATGAGGCATTCGGCCGGACGGGTGCGCAATTCAACGCATTTACGAGCGAGGAAAATACGGTTTATTATGCGGCAGTGCTGCCGGAATACTTGATTGAAGTAACAAACCTGTGGATAGAACTGATGAGGCCGGCATTGAGGGATGAAGATTTCAATATTGAAAAGAATGTAATCAAAGAAGAGATAGCGATGTATAAGGACCTGCCCGGCTACGATGTGCTGGAAAGGTGCAGGAAGCTTTATTTCGGGGATGGTCCGTGCGGGAACTGCGTTCTCGGCAGCGATGAAAGCATAAATGATTTGACTGCCGAACAGATGCACGGGTATTTTGCCGGTCGCTACGCACCGAACAATATGGTTTTTGCATGTGCGGGTAATTTTGAGTGGGGGGAAATTTGCTCAACGGTTGAAGAAGGGTGCGGCAAATGGGAAAGGCAGCCGGCAGAGAGAAAACTCGAAGATTATGCAGGCCAAGTGGCAGGCAGCATAAGAAAAGAGCGAATTGAAAAGGCGAATTTATCGCGCGAGCATATATGCCTGATATCTCCTGCGGTGTCGGCGCAGGATAAGAGGCGGTTTGCAGCGGCGATTCTGGCGACTATTGTCGGCGACGATGTGGGGTCGAGATTTTTCTGGGAGCTGGTTGATAAGGCGATTGCGGAAACGGCATCGATGCAATTTTCGCCGATGGACGGAACGGGGGCATTTTACAGTTATATAAGCTGCGGCGGCCAAAATGTTTCGACGGTACTCGATACCGTAAAAAATATTTTTGAGGACCTGTGCCGCACCGGCGTAACCGAAGAGGAGATGCGAACAGCCAAAAACAAGATTCTCAGCGCCCTTGTTATCAAGAACGAATTGCCGATGGGTCGGCTGGTTGATTTGGGTTTTAACTGGGTGTATTTGCAGCAGTACCGCACTATCGAAGACGACATTAATGCGATTAAGGAAGTTACGATAGATGAGGTTTGTTCGCTGGCAAAAGAGCTTAAGCCGGGCCAATTTACCCAGCTCTCGATGGGCCCTGCAAAATAACCATAAATCGCCCATCTTTATGTCGGTGGGTACACCTGCCGTTTATTAGGTGAAACTCCAATGTCATCAGCGCGCATCAGCGTACATCAGCGCGCATCAGCAGTCATCAGAAGATACTCAGAAGCACTCCAGAGGTCATCAGAAGTATGTCCAAAGTATGTCAGAAGAAGCCAATGAGCAGGTATTGATTTTGTTTTAACTTCTTGTTTCATAATTGGTTAGAGTCAAAATTAACTACGGACTAACACGGATTTTCACAGATTTTTTTATTTTTCAAATTTCAAAGAGCGGGAGGCGCAGAAAAACTACGTCCCTCTATAAAGGGGCGTACCTGCGCGTTTGGTCGAAAAAAACGTTAGCCACAGAGGTCTCAGAGAACACAGAGAAGTGATAAGTCATTGTTGGGTAAAGAGTTAAAAAAAATTAAAAAAATCTTAAAATTTCCATTTTTGCCTTTTGGATACCTGCGCGTTTGGCCGAATTGCGATTTTCAACTGCCAATTTTTAGACAAGATTAACAGGATTGACAAGATTTTTTAGACGCAGATTTCGCGGATTAACGCGGAAAATGATTGACGAGAAAAGGGGGTTTGGTTATTGTTAATTATAGAGGTGCAACGAGGCGGAAATATTCAATTAAAATGGTGAGTAACTATAGTAAGTTCCGAATGCAAGGCCAGTTTAGAATTGACAGTGGTGCGGCTATTGCCGATAATCCAAACAAGAGCAGGCCGCAATGATGTAGTCAGGTATATGTTGGAAAAAAAGTATCAAAACAAAAGTAATATTTTTCCGAGGAGAATTTATGGCTATTGATAAGTTAACCGCGTCTAAATTAAAACTATATTCTCAAGTTTTTAAAGAGGCAAGGGAAAGGGGTGCAAACGAATCAGATACCGTTATGTTGTTAATAAAAATGTTTGAAGATGCCCTCGGATACGACAGCCTTTCAGGGGAGATTACAAAAGAAATTGCGATCAAAGAAAGATATTGTGATTTCTGCGTAAAGATAGACGGTGAAATTAAATATATTATTGAAGCAAAAGCATCTGGAAATAAAAAATTAAAAGACAAAAACATTGAACAGGCCGAGAACTATGCATCACGAGCTGGAATTAACTGGGTATTATTAACTAATGGAATTGAATGGCAGTTATATCATCTTGTTTTTGCTGAGACTGAAGGTATAAATCATGATTTGGTATTTAGCTTTAATCTTGTAGATGAAATTGAAAATAACATTGATAGAATAGCAACATTTCTACGATTGATTTCAAAAGAAGGTATTTTGAAGGGTGAACTTGAAACATATATTTCGCAAAAAAAGGTTTTATCACCTTCTTCACTTATTAAAACTCTTTTCAGTGAACCCGTCCTAACAGTTATCCGAAGAGAACTTAACAGGATTAGTGAATTCAGATTAGATATTGAAGATGTTTTCAATTCTATAAAAGAGGTTATTTCAAAAGATTCACTAATGGAAGCGGGCGATTTGTGTTTTAAAAAGAGAAGAAAACGAAGACAACGATTGCCAAAATCAGAAAACACGAATCTAAATGAAAAAAATCAATTTGAACCTCAAGCCGAATCAGAAACGGCAGGATGTAATGATACCCCACAGCCAATGAATTAAGGGTGTCCTGCCCGCCTACCTGCAAACGACAGGTGCACCTGGCGGCGGGTAAATTGTCGGTTTGTTGTTGATTATGCATATCAATTGCGTTATAATAGAGGCGGTTTTAAGGAGGTTACGGTGGTGGCCAAGGCCGATTATAACGAACAATTCGATGACGATGCGCAGCAAAGCAAGGCGGATATTCTCCGTGCCAAGGACATATTGCCGCCATACAGCAATAGACCGCCGCAGGAAAATGCAGCGACAAATCCTTCTGAAAAAATGGAAATACCGAAATTCGACCTTGCGGAAGAAATAATGGCTGAGCATCGAAAAGTTACAGCGATAAAAAGGAAGTCGCCCGGCCAAAAAACAGAACCCCAGGTACAAAAGTCAGCCGGTGAAACAGTCGGGCATACCATTTTGCCGGGGCAGATGTCATCAAGGCAGATGCAAATCATTTCGGAGATTGTGGCAAGAGATATCGAAAAACTGTGCAAAAGCATATCACGAAATCAAAAGATGATGCATTAAGGTTGCTATCGGCAGGGGTGTTTATTATATCCTGATATGACACAAGACAGCCAGCGACCAGAGTAAATCCTTTTTGGCAACGACCTTAGTCTCGTATTTTTCATTTATTGGTATGAGGTGAACGCTGTTGCCGCTTATTCTTATCAGCTTACAGGTAACACCGATTTGCTTTGCCGCATGTGCTACGCCGATTTGCCCCTGCACAGCCGGCACTGACGGGCTTAATATCACGATATCGCCGTCGTTTATTCTCGGCGACATACTATCGCCGTCTATCTGCAATGCAAAACTGTCGGGAAACATCCTGAAAATCTCTTCGCACTGCACAAATTCAGTTATATCCTCAGCACCTTCACCGCCAAGCTGAATCAAATTGGGCTGAGAAATTTTCAAGCCTTCAAGCATCGCCTTTGTCTGCAAATCAATCGACATGACCCCCTCTGCTGAACGAATTATTTCACTGCCGATGTGCTTTTTAACCAGTTCATCAAGTTCGGTAACTGCCGTGCTCGAATTTGGGAGAATTTCATTATCCCAGAAATGAACAATGCCGGCTGCGGTTCTACCGAGGACCGGAATCCAGCCTGGGCGATTGGGTTTTGCGGGTGGTTTGCCCGGCTGAACCGCTATTTCGCATAAAAAGTTATTTTTAAAACCCTTTTTTTCGCATAATAGCTGGATGAAAGCCAGTACCGGCGAGGTCATTTCGGGGTTTTCGGTTAACAGGGCGTCTAATTTTCGCAAAAGCGAAGTATTTTGACCAAAAGGATTTTTAATTTCGTTAGCAGAGCCGGTCAAAAGCCATTCCAAATCGGCACCGGTAACCTGGCAAATCTTGAGCAATATTTCTATGGGTGGAATACGTTCACTTTCGTAATAGCTGTACGTAGAAGGACTTATGTTCAGGGCTTCGGCAAATTTGCTTTTGCCCCGCCGGCCTGCATATTGGTCACGCAGTTGCCGAATTCGTTCAATTATCGCTTTTGCGTTGATATTTTCCATAAATTTTATATAAATGTGAATATTTTACTTGCAATCATTCGCATTTGCGTTAATATCAAGGCGATTAGACAGAGAAAAACTTACAAGAATTTATGTTTTTTTAACAAATATGAATAAAAATAACAAGGAAAATCACAAAAATATGGCAAAAATTGCAAAGAAAAAACACAAAAATGACGCTGAGAGCGGAAGCATTTCAAGAACAACAGCCAGCCGAAAAAAAGCGGAAACATACGTTGACCACCTTTTGGAATTGCATAAACTACAGGCGGTTTTGCTGGCAGAATTGAAAAAAGCAATTGAAATGTAATGAAAGTCGTTAGTCGCGGCTCGACTGAGCACCTCCGAGCTTGTCGAGGCAGGCTCGCCGAAGTCTGGTCGCTGGTCGCTCGTCGCTAGTAGGGGAAAATTTATTGGGGGGGGTAAAGAGATTTTCAAATTCCGATTTCCGATTGCCAATTTAAGATGAAGATGCGCCCCCGTGAGATAGGAAACGACCCATCTCACGGGGTAAAGAAAATGATTGACGATAAAAGGGGGTTTAAGTTAAGAGGAAGTTTGTTCTTATAAAACAGTGTGTGCTAAATCGCACGATGGAATTTTTATAGTCAATGGACAGGAGTTATTGGTAGAATTTACAGAAAATAATTGGGAAACCAAATTTCTGATTGGCAAAAATGAATAGGGAAGATGTTAAACTAATCGAACTAAATTCAGGATGGGAATCTGAATTCCTATCCATGGTACAAGAATATGCGGCAGCAGGTGAGAACCCTTATTCGGAAATGTATATAGAAACAAAGGAAACCTTCCAAAGTTTTGCTGCAAAGCTCTTCGATTACTCAAAGGGTCTAAATCTGCCGGCAGGCGAGGCGGCGGTATCTACTTTTTGGCTTGTGCGTGATGATAAATATTTGCTTGGGGACAGCCGACTTCGGCATCGCCTTACGCCAGCATGGGAAAATGAAGGAGGTCATATTGAATACGGGATACGGCCTTCGGAACGGCAAAAAGGTTATGGTTCATTAATCCTTGCTCTAACGTTACAAAAGGCACGTCAGTATGGTTTTGACAGAGTCCTTTTAACCTGTGACGACAACAATATCGCCTCGGTACGGATTATCGAAAAAAACGGTGGTGCGTATATCGATAAAACAATCTCACAACGAACAGGGAGGCCGGTCAGCCGATACTGGATAGATTTGTTGTGATAAAATTTTGTTCAAACAAAATCGTAACCGATTATGAACAGCTTTTTTGCGAAAGGTGTTTGTTGTAAAACGAGGCGAACCTCAGGGCTATATATGTCACTTGCGGGGCAAGTGAATTGGGGTGCAGGGTGAGAAAGTGAGAAGGGTGTGATCCGCCTTCGCGTAAAGCTTCGGCGCGACAAGATGGGGAAAGAGAGCATTCAGAATTCAGTAGTCAGAATCGAGGTAGGCCACTATGTGGCCAGTGTTCTGCGGATTCCTTGGGTTCACTTCGCTATCGCTCGATTCACCACTGCGGAATGACAAGAGGGCGGTGATGATGCGTGCGGAACAGCAAGTCGCTCTGCAATCGCTGGTTGGGCTGTCCTGGGTTGTCTACTATCCTGATCTTGGTTCTGAAGCGAGCCATTGTCCTGCAAGTTCAAGTGTCAGCAATTTCGCCTGAAGATTTTGACGTCGAACTGGAATCATGTCCACAACATCGAGCCTACAAGTGGTCATGACTTTTTCCAGACTAACACAGCATGCCAGCGAGCCTCCGCCGCTGCCTCCGGCTACACACACACCAATCGCGGGTTTGCCCTTTATGGACACATGTCCTGCCTCATGCATGCATATTCTGCGCAATCGGTCAGTGAATGCGTACAGACTCTCGCTCAGGTCTGAATAGTAAACCGGAGTAGCAAAAACCACGGCGTCTGCCTGTCTCATTTTTTCGACCAAGCCGCTCATGTCGTCATCAATGACACAGCGGCCCTGTTTGCGGCACAAACCCCAGCCATCATCGTCACATTGACGACAACGCTCGAGCTTGAGAGTGGGTAGAAATACCTGTTCTACCGAGGCCCCTGCCTTGGCCAAACCTTTCATCACTGCATCAGCAGCCTGTGCCGTCTGGCCATTCGGATTTCTGTTCCCACATATCAATATAGTTTTCATTCATGACTCCCTGTCTGTTCAATCCCCTGTGCCAACGCCCAAACAAGTCGCTTCTTTGCCTGAAAATCTCATTTTTTCGCCTAACTCACTATAAATTCTCATTTCCCCCTCGTCAAACTTATTATTGAAAGCCACCCCGCTTGCGCGAGAAATTTGAGCAGTTGACAGTTGAGGTGGTTTGACACGCATGGATGTATCGGTTATAATATACATGGTAAATTTGTTAGTTTAGATGTGAGGATAAATTATATGGAAACTTTAAAACGTATAGTGGTAATTGCGATTATCGTCAGTATGTGCGTGCTTGGAACTGGTGTTGCGCAGGCGCGCTGTCACGGTCACGGCGGTCATACTTCGGTATTTATCGGTGTGGGTTACGGCTATCCATATTATTATGGGCATGGCTATTGGCCGCATCATTACCATCATTACGGGTATTATGACTTATGGGCGGATGATTGTTATACGGAGGTGATAGTTGAAAGACCTGTAGTTGTGGAAAGGCCGGTAGTAATGGTTGAACGGCCTGCAGCGCAGATGAGGACCGCAGAGGTTAGCGAAAATACAGTTAATTTGTTTGCATCCATACGCGCGAAAAAGGCGGAACTACTCAGGCAGCTTCAGACAGGAGACGAGGCGTCGAGGAAAAACGCGATAGGGGAACTGGCGGGGCTGAGTTATGATGATAAAGTAAGAGAGGCGATGGAGGATGTTCTGTTAAAAGACCCCAATGCTGATTTGCGGAAAGAGGTTGCAAAGGCGTTTGGAAAGGTCAGGAACGAAAAGGCGGTACCGGCACTGGAGGCAGTGCGGGTCGGCGACAGCGACATAGCGGTCAGGCAGGAAGCGGACCTGGCGATACGGGAAATTAAGAGAAGCGGTTCGTAACAAATGTCCCCGTCGAGAGTCGAACTCGAAACCTTTGGCTTCGGAGGCCAACGCTCTATCCAATTGAGCTACGAGGACGAAACCTTATTATATTACGACGGGTGAGGGGATAAATCAAGCAGATAAGCGGCGGAGGGCACGCGGGGGACGGGAAGGTGGATTATCTTGATTTGGCGGAGCACTGGTTCGAGGGCGTTGGGCAGTAGCGATGTTTTTATAGGGCGTATCTATTTTCATGCCTTGCGGCCTGGCAATTGATTGACACAGCCAAAGAATAAAAATATCATTGCAGCATTATTACCTTTGCAGAGACTGACGATGCGAATATTGATTGATTTTGCATATTTGTTTGCAGCAGTTGCCGTAAGTCCGATGATTTTATACCGGATGGTACGGCAGAGGCGGTACCGTATCGGCTGGGGTAATCGTCTGGGCAGAATCAGACGAAAGAATCCGGATAAGAAATGCATCTGGATTCACGCTGTGAGTGTCGGCGAGGTCAATGCAACAAGGACCATTATTGATGAGCTGCGAAATAAATTTCCCGAGTTTGAAATAGTGGTAAGTACGACAACTGATACCGGCTATGCGAGGGCCAAGGCGATTTTCGGGGACAGCATGACGGTGATTTTTTTTCCGCTCGATTTTTCGTGGATAATGCGGCAGGCATTTGAGCGAATCCATCCTGCGGTGTGTTTATTGATGGAGCTGGAGGTATGGCCGAACTTTGTCCATATCGCAAAGGGGCTGAATATCCCTGTAGTTGTGGTCAACGGGAGGATAAGCGACAGAAGTTTTTCGAGATATAAACTAATCAGGCCGATAGCGAAAAAAATCTTCAGGCAGAT
>Ga0315291_10007090_pt1 | contig 13896 bp, 20 predicted proteins | sample YL17G12_20_MG_FD_203070 | JGI IMG/M metagenome (GOLD analysis project Ga0315291, IMG submission 203070) | Sediment microbial communities from Yellowstone Lake, YNP, Wyoming, USA - YL17G12_20 | ecosystem: Environmental > Aquatic > Freshwater > Lake > Sediment | place: USA: Wyoming | collected...
TGGACTTTGCTTCGTCAATAATAAGTTGCCAGCACGGGTCATATCGGAGATTTTTAAAATCTGCAATTATTTCTTCTATTCCAGAATGACCAAGGGCTTCGCTCGACCATTTTGATCTATTTAAAACACGAAGCGCTACTGCTTCTGCAGATGAAAGTTTTTCCTTGTCCATGTCAGTGGACTCAGCGCTTATCCATTGTCCGGTATTGGACGGTAAAGCTTCTACGGATAAACTACCGTCAAAAATTAGTATATCCGTAGCTCTGGAATAACCTCCACCCGAGTGTGTGTGAACAATCGGCCCGTGCCGCGAGCGTACATGAACGGTGCCATAGATAACACGTTCTCGTTCATCGTAGTTGAGAGTTAGATGAGCATCGGGACGACTTGGTATTTGGGAAAGCTCAAAAACCCGGATCCTATTTTCACTGTTTGATCCGGTTGCACCAGTAGCACCAGTAGCACCGACCGGTCCAGATGAACTCTGAGTTCCAGCAGGTCCTACCAGACTCACTCTGGTAGGACCTGCTGCTCCTACGTGTTTTGACATCCCGGATTTTACGCCGGAACGTTCATCATTCACGGCTCAAGTTCCACGCTCCAGTATAGCCAACTTGTCCACAACGCCGGAATATCCTTCATGGAGTCCATGCGCAGCGTGGAAATCGGCAACGACTTCGGTCGTACTGGTCGGGTTCGAAGATACATTCCTGCTTCTTCAGGAGTCCTGTTACGCTTATTCCCGTTACATGGGTAACAAGCCGCAACGATATTTTCCCAAACCGTCTTACCACCACGAGAACGCGGGATTACGTGGTCATAATTCAATTCGGCGACGGCCTTGCGCTGACCACAGTATTGACAAGTGAAATTATCACGAGTCAATACGTTGATACGACTGAACTTAACCATTTTCTTACGGCCAAGTGTTCCGAGCAAACGAATTACGGCTGGCATCTTCACAACGAGTAAATCCGGATCAGATCCGTCTACGTTCATTTCGAACCAAGCACGCATACCACGGCTAAGCTGCAGCGTTTTAGCTACTTCACGGCTAATCGCACGCAACGTCTCGTCATACAATTCAACGACTTCGGCACGACCATCGTTCAGAAGCTGAGCAGCACGCTGCCAAGTTATGATTCGGTGTGGCCTATAACCAGCATCAAGGACTAAGGTTCGAGTTGTCATGTTGCACCTAAAACGCTACTTCAATTGAATAAGTTGTTTCGTTATTCGCCGCAAAACGTACAAACTGAGCCGGATGAGTCAATTTTAACATACGCTCGATGACTATCCAACCTACCATTCGGTGTAATACATCGCTTCATCGGAACGTCGAGAAGTTTCGCAGCAGCAACCATCGCTAGTATACTTCCCGATGCGATACACTTTCCAGTACCATCAGAATTCAGTTCATTTGCATATAAAGTGTGAGTTTCCATTGTTCTCCTGGTGGCCGACGCGAGACTCGAACTCGCACTTTACTGGTTCTGAACCAGCTCCCTCTGCCAATTGGGGTACTCGGCCTAGTTAGAACATAACGAGCGCTGTGTAAAGCGCGGTGTGGCGCGCGAGAGTCGAACTCGCACTGAACGGCGTTTGAAACCGCTGCCTCTGCCGTTGGGCTACCGCCACAGAAACTACGGATGGGTTGGACTTGCACCAACAGAGCGCTCGGGCTGGAGTTGAACCAGCTTCTGACCATTCGAGAGCAAGCTCGTCAGCCTCGCAGCCTCGGTCGGTATTCAGCCTGTGCACGGCCCATTCCCGCCATTCGCTGCGTTGACATCCTGGTGGGGACCACGGGAATCGAACCCGTAGTGAACCGGATTTTAAATCCGGCGCGTTTGCCAGTTTCGCCAGATCCCCAGAGAGATTGGTTGCGGGTGAGGGTAACGCTCCCCCTGTGCTCGGGTTATGAGCCCGTGCCCTGTCTTACAGACCCACATAAGCGTGATCTCCACGCGGTAGGAAGCAAGGGAATCGAACCCTTCTCAGTCGCCGTGTAAAAGCGATGCCCTCCCAGAAGGCGAGCTCCCCATAGTGCCGCTGTACAGACTCGAACTGTACGACATCCGCATATGAAACGGAGTAACTCCCTGAGTGCAGCGGCGTAACACGAACTCTTGCGAGATCGTGACCGTCCCTCACTGATCAGGGTTCGATTCCCTGGGTGAGGGACTGGCGTCCCTAGAGAGATTCGAACTCCCATAGATCTGGTTTCGAAGACCAGCACCTTTCCATTAGGTCATAGGGACGTAACACAGTTTCGTTGAAACTGTGACCCCTCTTCAGCCACCAGAACTCAGATTAATGAATTCTCGTGGCTGCTGAGAGATGGCGTACCCGGCAGGACTCGAACCTGCATTGATCTTTCGATCCTGGCTTCGTAGGCCAGTGCCCATCCAGTTGGACCACGGGTACAAAGTGAGTTTTATAGCGTATTAGATGGTACGACGAAGATGATCATCTCAGGCAGGATCCATATGATCCACCGCCCACGTGCGCAAGATGTTAAATCGATCCATACCATTGTTGATCACGACGCGCGTGATCACGACATAATTTTAACCCGCATCTGGTTTCATATGATAGATCAGTGTTATATTTTTTGAGAATCAATAATTTCAATCGTTCCAATGTCAAAAACCGCATACTCAATTACGTTATTAGGTAAATTTTCGTAAGCACCACGAATACCAACTTTTATAAATAACTCTCGAGCTTTTGAAGGGCCAACAAGTTTCACGACAGGACCAAATGGGCGCTTTCCGTGATTCAGATAACTGACTCCACGAACTTTATCGAGATTTGTTTTTAACTCTTGTTCAAGTTCAGCGCTAGCACCTCGTAAATGTTCTGGCTCTCCTGTAGTTGGATTATAATAGTCAGTTGTATTTAAATCAACTGTGTAAAGATACGGCTTATCGACATACTTACAATATAGTTTTGCGATATCGATATCTGATGCAAAATATATGCCTGGACCAAGAGCTGAAAGACCCTCTCCTGCCCCTAAGTGTGTTGCATCAAAGTTATCACCTTTTAGTTTAGACCCACCATGGTAAGCGCGTGCTACTCCAGAAGCTATTCGGATGGCTATTTTTTCAATAACACTAAATTCCATATCAAATACGAACAACAGAAATTTATGTAGCGTGCCCAGCCAGTTGGCGACCACGGAGGGATTCGAACCCGCACCCGCTGGCTTCGGAGGGCAGTGCTCATCCAGTTGAGCTACATGGTCATTTGCAGCATCAAGATACTGCAGATCCTTCCTACCTCATCGGATTAGCGGTCCGTGTAAGGAAATGGCGTCCCCGGCAGGACTCGAACCTGCAATTGCTTTCGCGCCAGCTTAGAAGGCTGGTGATCTATCCATTGATCGACGGGGACATCGTATCGGAAGCGAGTGTCGGAATCGAACCGACGAATACCAGGGTTGCAATCTGGTCCCTTGCCACTTGGGTAACTCGCCAAAATCAAATTTACGAAAATCGGTGCGGGCACAGGGAATTGAACCCTGTCAGACGACTTGGAAGGCCGTAATGCTACCGTAACATCTTGCCCGCGGATTAAGTTCCTTCGAACTCATCAAGTAAACTATTAGCAAAAGTAGAGCCGAGAACATCAGTTTCGAGAATCTTACAAGCTCTGAAAAAACGATGACGTACTCTGCCTTCAGTAAGATTCAATTCTTTCGAAGTTGCTTCATAAGATTTATTTTGTACGAGAGTCTGGAGGATTGAAATGTCTTGTTCGTTGAAACCGAGTGTTATCATTACTTTAGACAGCTCTTGCCCATCAATCATGCTGAACGGTACCGAGCGAGCGGTGGGAGTTGAACTCTTTCAATTCACGAGAAACCTTTTGTACCACAATAGGGTATGACAAGAAACAAGAAGATCGCATTGGGCGTAGGGCTGGTCGGATCGGTTCTGCTCGGATCGTTTGGATATCAGCCCGTCAGCTCGACCGCCAAAGTCCAGGATAAGGCCACGGATCTCCCGTCGTGTCAGGCCAGTTGCTCAGGTGAGGGCTGCTTCTGTAACCGAAGCTGCTTCATTACTTGGTGTTGGGGTCCGTGGTATTGCCAGTGTAACTAGCTGACGCCTCGGTTCTTGCGTCTCCGTAGAGCGAGCGGTGGGAGTTGAACCCACGACCTACTGAATGGGAATCAGTCGTTCTACCACTAGACTACGCTCGCATCGGTGGACCTGCCCTCCTGACAAAGAAGGCTTGTTCAGCGTGGCCCACGCTTTCTCAGCAAACCCTGAGCTACCAAGTCGCCGTCTTGGTGCAACGATTTCTCGTTGTGTAGAAACCCTTACGAGCTCAACAGCGGAAGACAGAGCATTTGAAGCCCATACCCTTTCAGGTACACACCGCTTTCCAAGCGGGTCCGGCAAGCCTTTCCGGTTTATCTTCCTTTATATAACCAGTCACCAAACAATCCCAGTTCTCTCGCTCTCTTGAGCGAACCAGACAATTCGATCCACGCTACCGGCGGCATTATTGAAGTTCAGAGCGGATTGTCGACTCCGCGTTTTCTACCGAAGTAGATGTTCTAATCACTAAACTATCTGAACTAGTGGACCCGGCGGGAGTCGAACCCGCGTCTTGGAAACTTATCTGATCGCGTCTACGTGCGTATCTGGAGTTCCGGGTTAAGCACCCCGATGTCCCAGTCTCCGTGCTTCGGGGCTCCACCGGTTTCCCAGCTTTGCCTCCACCATTCATCTGTTAGGCTGCCACCCGCTAGCCGATGAAGCGCTTCGGGGCTCGTCCAGTGGTAAATGACGCCGAACTGTGTACTACTGGTACCTTCTCAGTTCAACGGTTCACGCAGCCAAAGCTGCGGGAGCGTATGCATTGTCGTTCGCATTTACGTCGGTCCCTTGTTAACCCGGCCTGAAGACCATCCGGGGCACGCAGCAATCAGAATCCCTTCCCAATCGAAACCTTTACGAGCCCGAAACTACACCGTACACTCGAGATAACAAAGAATGTCATTTCTCGGTTTCGGTGACACCCCAATCAGTCAAGGGGGTACCTTCAATCACTTGCCTGACTTGCCCTGGCCCAAACACCACTTTGTGGGCGGTAACAGGGAGACAAACCGGGTCCTCCCACTCTTGTTGATGGGCAGCAGTCCAGTGCTTGGAGTGGCAGGCGAACTGACGGACCTTGCCGCGTTCTGCCTGAAGGGTCAGTAACAGGTGCCCATAGGTCCACCCCGTCCCGTACCGATCGAAATCACCACGGAGCTTCCAAGTGTACGTGACTCCGCCCACCACAATCTTCCGTGCGTTAGCAAGAGCCATAAAAATCCCTTCCCTGTCGAAACCTTTATGAGCCCAAACTATCACCGTACATTTGAGATAACAAAGTTAATCAAAGTTTTCGGTTTCGGAATTCGAAGCCGATCGGAATTGAAATTCCTCTAGTGATACACCGTTTCTTGATTGCGTTACCGGAAACATTCAATTGTTTAGCTAAGAAAGTCATAGAATGTTTCCAAACCAAGATGGCGAGTTCCTCATTTGGTGGCCAAAGAATTTTCTGAGCAGCTAAACGTGAACACTTCTGGCCGCAGAATTTGTTTGAGTTCGTTAATTTCTTGCAGTATGCACATGGACGAAATATTTTGTCTTTTGACATAGGCTTTTCTGATTCAATTTCTGAAAGTGATCTAATTCTCTTCTCAATATCGATTTCAGGACAAATCGCAAGACCAGCATGGACTTCACCGTGACAGTTGTGACAAAGTAGAACGCATTTGTTTATTTCATCGAGTATCTGACTCCAAGAAACAGTAGCATTAATCATTCGACTAACTGTTTCCTTTTTATCCCCGATATGATGAAAAACTAGGTTTCCTTGATATTTGTCATACTGGCAAACTTGACATTTACCACCAGCGTATTTGATAACCCATCGTTTAGCTTTCAAGCGCCAACGTTGAGTATTCCCGTAGTTATTTGCCATTTTTGAATTTACACAGAGCCCTATGACAGAATCGAACTGTCCTCACGTGCTTACAAAACACGGACATCACCACAATGCTTATAGGGCGGTAACAAAGTAACTGGAGCCCGCAGCCGGAATCGGACCGGCGTCTCAATCATACCAAGATCGAATTCTACCACTGAACTATGCGGACACTGGAGCCCGTGGAGGTAATCGAAACCTCGTCTGTCGCTTACGAAACGACGGTTCTACCACTGAACTACACGGACAAAATATGGTGGATCTGGAGAGAATCGAACTCTCGTCTCGAGCTTGCGACGCTCGAATCTTCCCGCTAGACGACAGACCCATTCGGTGGAATCTACGGGTACTGCCCCCGTTACCTTCTCGATGCCATCGAGACGCTCTCCTATTTGAGCTAAGACCCCGTTTCTAATTAGTGGAATCAGTAAATAGTGGACCCACGGAGATTCGAACTCCGATCGCCGGTTTGCAAGACCGGAACACTCCCATTGTGCTACGGGCCCATAAGTTTACAAACCGGCTTCGGCCCCTTGACTGTTACTCCCCGTAGTGGGCCTGGGGAGAATCGAACTCCCGTAACCGCCTTGTCGAGACGGCACTCTGCCATTGAGTTACAGGCCCAACTAAATTGGTAGGCTGTGAGGGAATTGAACCCATCGATCTCTCGCTTATAAGGCGAGTGCTCTAACCACTGAGCTAACAGCCCGCAGTTCATATCTCGGGTAACCGCCCTCTGAGCTGTTAACTCAGATTCGGCAATCACCCGCCAGATATCTGCGGACCGGACTTATAATCGTGCGTCTGTTTACAACGACCGCATGTTACTTCGCTCAGGTCTTCCACAATCTTCAATCTCGTACTAATTTTACCGCACGCGGTAACATGATGCAAGGATTTCTTTTGCAAATGAATCTTCTCATCAGGAATCTGCTGCATCTAAGATACTGTACGCTGAGCTTTTTTTCTCAACTTACGTTATGGAACCATCTAAAGTTTCCTCTGAACTACGTCGTATAGCTACTGCTATTAATAGCTCTCAGAATCCTTCTATTGAGTTAGTAGCTCGCGATATCGGGTTACTCATTAAAAAAGTAGCCGGTTCAGACGACGAGCTCCTCCGAAGAGCTGCACCTGTCGCTTTAGCCGGAGAAATGAAGGACTTAGTTGAAAAGTATGCCATGAGGAATGGCTTAAAAGAAGAAGATTTTCGCAAGGCATTGGAAATAGTGATATCGGAAGTGTTTATCTAATATGAACTTTCTTAGAATTGCAGCGAGGGTTTCGGCGGATTACAAGTCAGTCGGGGAACCGAATGTCCCATTAGACACTTTCAAGAAGGCTTACACTGAGCTCGCCGAAAAGCTAGAGGGAGAGGCTAACGCCGCTTCAGAGTCCGCTTCGGACCAAGACAGTAAGGCCCAGCGCAATTGCGTTGAGCTCTACCGGAAGGCCATAAAAGAATGGCAGTCTGCTGGTAATCCCGAGAAGGCCAAACAAATGACTCACATGGCCTGGGAACACGACCAGCTTTTGAAGAAGTTAACTGGCGAAACTTTCGGAATTCCGAAAGTTTACTAATTTGGTCGAGGCGAATGGACCTATTCAGAATTGCACTTCGAGTTGCTAAACTAACAGACAAAGAAGTTGTGGACTTCATTCGAGGTTTAGATGACTTGGACTGGAATGAAATAGTTTTGAGCGTTATCGCTCAGTGTAAAGGTGGGTGGACTGAAAAAAGTCCATACCATTACACTATTCAGTTCAAAACCAAATCAGATGCCGAATCCGCAAGAGACATATTAACTAAATCCGGATTGTCAGTTTCAAAGAAATCTGATCTCATTCTACGAGTCGGCAAACCATTACCTACCACAATGACAGCTTCTAAACAGGGTCATTTGTCGAAGTGACTAGATTCGAACCAGCGCTCTCTCGACCCCAGTCGAGCGATTTAGCGTCCCCGGACTGATTTGAACAGTCAATCTTCGGCTTAGGAAGCCGCTGCTTCATCCTATTAAGCTACGGAGACATTGGGCTGATCGACGGGAATCGAACCCGCTACGCAAGATCCACAATCTTGCCGCTAACCATTTGCGTTCGACCAGCATAAGCACGGTTTAGGGCTCTTGCGAGAAGTTAGTCTCTTACGAGACGCTGATTCTTGCCACTACGAGGTTTGGCCTCGCGTATCGCCAAGAGTCCCATTCCATACGGTCGGGGTGACTGGAATCGAACCAGCTAGCTCTTGCTCCCGAAGCAAGCGTCTTGCCAATAGACTACACCCCGTAATCACTAGTGGACGTACTGAGAGTTGAACTCAGACTCTCCCGGTTATCAGCCAGGTGCTTTAACCATTAAGCTATACGTCCGTTTTTGCCTGTACTAGACTATCGGCCACAGGCAGCCGCGTTATTTGTATGCCGTCAATAATAAACGTCATTGCATTCATAAACGCAGTGGTCTAGGTGACTGGATTCGAACCAGCGATCTTCTGCTCCCAAAGCAGACGCGATACCAGGCTTCGCTACACCTAGATAGTAAACTTTACAATAGCGTCCCTGTGGGGAGTTGAACCCCAGTTGTCTGATTGAGAATCAGATATCCTGGCCACCTAGATGACAGGGACATGAACGCAATTTCTCGCGTTATCGCGCAAATCTTGCAAAACTGATTTGCTAACGGCGCCTCGTATGGGAATCGAACCCATCCACTACTGCTTGACAAGCAGCCGTTCCCGCCAGGGAACCTACGAGGCATGGTTGGGGAGCTAGGACTTGAACCTAGATAGCGGGCTTCAAAGACCCGAGTCCTGACCATTGGACGACACCCCATCAGAAATTCTTTTATAGGTACGTATTGCATGGCAGTTAGCACAAACAAGATCACATTTTGCAATTTCTTTCATAATATTCACTAGTTCGGGGTGAGGGAATCGAACCCCCGTTGACAGTGTCAGAAACTGCAGTCTTACCACTAGACGAACCCCGAATATGTCGGCCTTCCACCGACTTGACTGTGTTTTCTATCAGTTTGCTCTATACATCACCATTACGGCCTTTAGCGCACGGCTTATGTGAACCCTAGAGCGCGGTGGCGGAGAACAGAGGACTCGAACCCCACAGACTTGCGCCTGCCCACTGGTTAGCAACCAGGTTCCGCACCGATGCGAATTTGTTCTCCAATAATCTTTCCGGATGGTTTAATCCAAGATCCGTCAGTAGTATGGCGGAAGTAGCGGAGAGCGGACCACTCGAAGGCCAGCACCTTTCAGTGCCCATCTGGATTCAAATCAGCGGCAGCACCTAGCTACTTCACTCTCCATCTAAACTAGCGGAGAAAGGCTGAGTCGAACAGCGGACCCTTACAGGTCATTCGGTTTTCGAGGCCGACGTCGGACCACTCCGACCACATTCTCCATTACGGCTTATCACGACGAGCACTTAATGCTAGTTTCCAAACTTCTCGGACTTTCTTTTCATTCCGGTGGACGAAACCTACGTGCGTCTGGACTTCCGGGTTGAAGAATGTATACTTACCACCGTGTCCGATATGAAGATGGCATTCGTTCCGACTCATACATAGTGTTATTAAATTCGATGGCTCGAGCTCGAGCTCGGGACGATCAGAGAAGGGAAGCATGTGATGAACTTGTGGAAAGCGTTTACTACCACAAGCCGCGCACCACGGGTTTTCTTTTATATGTTTTCGTCTAACCCCGGACCATTTCGGGGATCGAAGACTTTTCGCATGTTCACGAACTACCGCATGTACTACACGACCCACATGAACTAAAAGGTTGCTCATGTTAAAAGGAATGTACTATAAATTTAGTGCTGACGACAGGAGTTGAACCTGCACGATATTTCTACCACCGGTTCCTAAAACCGGAGCGTCTGCCGTTCCGCCACATCAGCTTGAGTAACACTACAATCGGTGTCGGTACGGGGAATTGAACCCGCGCTTATCAGATTGAAAATCTGACTTCCTACCACTAGAAGATACCGACATGGTGCGGGAATACGGAATCGAACCGAATCTTATGACTTGGCAAGCCACCGTGCGACCATCGAACACTGTTCCCGCAAAGCTTGCGAACACGTGGCCTAGCCTATAACCGGCGGTACCACCGGCACTTTGACCCACTCCCCGAAAAGAGGCGGGACTCGAACCCACATCTCGTGTTTTGCAAGCGGTGCCTCCCCACCGGATCGAACGGTGATCTTCCGCTCTTCAGGCGGACGCTTAGACCCTCTAAGCTAAGGAGGCATTGGCAGGCCGTGGAGGAATCGAACCCCCAATGCAGAGATTTGGAGTCTCTACTGTGTCCAACACCCGACCTATGAAACTTAAGCTGTAGAAGGATTCGAACCTACGAAATAAGGACTAGGATTCCATAACCTCAATTACTTCGAGATCTCTCAGCGAATTGAGTAAAATTTCCGGAGTCAAATCATCGAGATCCGGCATCTCAATCTCAGAGATTGACTCATGACTACGATCCCCCCACTCATTTTGTTTACCGTAAACATCGCGGTCTATTTTCCGAAGAAGTCCGTTTGAAACTAAATAAACTGCACCTTTATGATGTCTACGACCTGTTATATCAAATCGGAAAGACCAAGAACCTCGACCCCGTGTATATCGATATGGCGAAGCGTTTTGCCGCTTCTCAAACACTCGCTGTAAATATGGGTCTTTGCAGTTTTCTTCCTGAGACCGCCAGCGCATTTCGCGCAGAACGGCACCAAGGTAATCAACCGATGGGTTTACCTCAACCAGTATTTTTCTTGACATGATTTGCACCTGTATGAGGCGCAAACTAGGTCGGTCGAAATTTCTCCATCGAGTTACTCATGCACGGCCTTGACCCCGTAGCCACCCAGCCCAGCCTCCAGGGCCGTGATGGCCTTGGCCTTGTCTCGCACCACCGGGCCTCTCACCATCCCTCGACCAGTGAACGCCAGGCCGTACCAAGTCCCGTGGTCGAGACCCAGCACAACGCTGGGGTTCTTGATGGACCGCAGTTGGTCCTTTTCCGCAGTGCGTTCTTTGGGGCTGGCGTCCGTCACGACATCAGTTGAGCTTTCCATCTGCCTTTTCTTTCTGTTCTTTAGCTTTACGCTCGTTACATATTGGACACGTTTTGATGTGCCGCCATTCCCACGCGCAGCACAGTAGCCCTATTGAGATGATCGCCGACCAGAACAGCATGTTTTGTCACTCCCTTGTGTCGCCGGTAGCGGCACGTGTCGCAAACGTCATGAGGGTTCTGCACCCCTAGCTTGTACCCGCACAGACGACAGTATCCGTAGTCTCCGTTACTGCGGATCACGGCTCGATCTCCAGCGCGTGGTACGTAGGCACCGCCTCGCCCTCGACCGCAAAGCGCAGGGGCTCAGCGCTGTTGTCGAGTGGCGCCACCATCACTTCGCCGGAGTACTTCATAAAACTGTACTCGGCGCTATCACGATCACTGCACTCCGCGAATACCTCGGCGGCATCCTGGGCATCGTCGGCATACACAGGGCTGTGGTCACCCCGCTTCTCACCATCGCGCTCGCACCACACATCCCACTGTGGTGGGCACTGGTGGTTGGCGTACTTGTACTTTTCACACTTTGAACAAAAGGACGAAACGGTCATGTCAAGAACTCCAGCTTGCCTTTTGCACCATAGTCTTCACATGCGGCCCGGATATCCCGTAGGTACTTGATCGCGGTCTCGGCACTTCCCCAACCATTCCTGGGCTCCATCTTGGCGTACTCCACACCATTCTCTGGCGCCGCCATGTGGGATATCGCGGCGTTGAGCAACGGCAAAGCTTCGTCACACCCCAGGCCGTGGAGTGAAGACAGTGTCCGGCCTCCCAGCGCCAGCTCCCACATGCCACTGACGTTGCTGGTCATGTTCCCGACGTCCCGCACACGGACACCGCAGCACTTCATCACGATGTCTGTATCGTAGCTCATGTCTTACTCTCCAGTTCGCGCATGCGTTTGTATGCCGCACGGTGCTCCTCGCACTCCCGGCAGGTGACTGCAAAGTCGCCACGATGGTCGAAACACAAGGCGTTACGCTCGGCTAGTTGTGCCTCCAGCAACAGGATGCGTTCCTCTGCCTTGTGACACCGCGCCGCCAACGCAGGGATGCCTTGCCTGACATGGCTTTCGCCGACGCCAGCAGGGCAGTGGACGCGCGCTATCGCGCACGCTTCAGACCACCGCTCCTCCGTTTGGAGCAACCGCCGAATGTCCATTTCGATCGCACGTACCGGGTCAACGTGCCTAGGTAACTCCAAACCGAGAACGTCTGCGATGTACTCGCAGGGGTTTTGTGGGCACCCCACCATGTCACTGCCGTCTGATGTTGTGGTCATGTTTTGTCCTTCCCCGCTTCGACACACGCAGGGCAAAAGTCTTGTCCTCTGACCTGTTGAACCCAGTGGTCTTTCTCCAGATCAGTGCGCACTTCATGCGCCTTCCTTGGCCACCCGAAATGATCTCCGGTCTTGCCGCACCCGTCGCAAACCACGGCGCTCACGATACTCATGGTTGCACCTGCTCGATCTTGTAACCCTGGTGGGTCACCGCCTCGTGGAACGAGAACGGCTTGTTGTCGTGAATCCACTTGAAGCACTGGTTGTGGCCTGCAGCTCCACCGAGCTCAGACGTGAACTCGACCACGATGCCGCCCGCCCCACCATTCCAAGTGTTGATGACCCTCCACCTGTTGCCGTTACCTTCAGTGTCGCTACTCTTTACGTAGAACATTGGGTCAGACATCATGGCCTCCACCAAGGTGCACAGGCGTACCTCTTGAAAAGCTCTTCGCCACACGTGATATCTCGCAGTGTCCGCACCCTGATGAGCACCTGCTCTTTTTCGTACTCAAGCACCACATTGGGATCATCGCTGTGGTTGTACAGACACGCATAGCCGCTGGCCATCACGTCCTCATATTGACTCCACGCTAGCCTGTAATCAGACAATGCATCTTTCATCACGTAGTCTGGAGCGCTGAATGGAAACACACGGTATTCCTCGATCACCGTCCCTCTTAGAAATGCTGTTGTCGAAAACACCCCAAAGCCGTGGGTGGTTGGACTCTTGGCGAAGAATAGACACGTCATCGTTTGCTCGTCTTCTTTCTAGACACCCGGCAGTCACACACCCCAGGGCCGGCCCCATACGTCAGCAGGTGGCACTTCGGGTGGTTTCTTCGGCTTCGGCTTCTTCGGCTCTTTGTCACCAGTGCACCCCTTGGGGCAATCTTCACTGCACTTACAATTATAATGTTGGCTCTGGGAGAGGGCTTCGAACCCCCGCATCACTTGATTAACAGTCAAGCCGCTTACCAACTTGCGTATCCCAGAATGAGATTGATCCCGGATCAATCAGAAATCGTGTTACTCGACGTCGGCCCATTCATCGCCGTAGTCAAATGTGATCTCGGCACCAGGCGTAATATTGCGAAGCGCAAAAAGCTTGTCACCGTAAAAGATCGCATTGGCTTTACGCGAGTGGTTCAAAAAACGTAGCTCATTACTGCCTTCGATTCCGAATGCCTTTCCGTTATCGTCTTCAACCCACAACACATAAACATCGTTCTTTCTTACCGTATTGCCTTCGTAGATACCGACCAGCGCATTACGTCGGATGCGGCGCTTGGCGAATACTCCTTTGCCATGTATGTGGCTTTTTTTAACTTCAATTCTATTCTTCATATGTTAACAGTACATTAACAATGTTAAATGCGAGACGGAGCCCTGAAGCCTTAGGAGCCGCAAGGCTCCGTCCCTCTACGTATCTGACGATTCTCAACACACTCGCCCCACCTGACATATGAACCGAAGTCCATATATGGGTGCAGTACGACGGTAAGAACCGCCAACGAAACAAC
>Ga0315291_10007091_pt1 | contig 13895 bp, 12 predicted proteins | sample YL17G12_20_MG_FD_203070 | JGI IMG/M metagenome (GOLD analysis project Ga0315291, IMG submission 203070) | Sediment microbial communities from Yellowstone Lake, YNP, Wyoming, USA - YL17G12_20 | ecosystem: Environmental > Aquatic > Freshwater > Lake > Sediment | place: USA: Wyoming | collected...
AGCCAGAAATAAAAGAAGAGATTTCCGGTGGATTCAATGCCGTCGTATCTGGCAATTTTATCTTTGAGAAGAATAATACGATATTTGTCTTTTATAATGGGGAAAAAGCATCCTGGTTAGATGTCTTCGAAGACGGGAAACTAATCATCTCAACAAAAGTAAAAGGAACTCTTTCTGCAATGGATAATGAAGGAAAGTTCTATTTCATTGAGAGTGCGGATTATCCTAAGATTGTTAGATATTCCGAAATCCATCTTCGACAGTGAGAGGCATATTTTAACATAATTTTGGGGCTAAGTTATTGATTTTCAACGCTGTCCATAGAAGGACGAGCCGAACGATTAAGATAGTCGAACAGAGGTTCAGTGTGTCTTCGTGTGCCTTTGAAATTGCGCGGTATATCGTCAAACAACATCGCTGGAGCGTTCTCCTCATAGTATATAACGCTTTGGAATAATCTTCAAAATAAGAATTGGATTTTGAAAATCTCTCCCCATTTTCCTTCTTATTCCCTTCCCTTCCCCTCTCCAACTTACCCTTGCGCCTTAACAAAAGCGCGAGAGGATGGCCGTGGCAATGACCATGTCGCCATAAATCTCGTTCCACCGGCTGAAGCTGAGATTCGAAGTCAGGATTTCTATCAAATAAATGCGTCACGACGTTCGTTCTTTGTGATAAAATAATTCTAGCTCTCTCGCGCCGGCTGGGGAGAGTCCCACCTTTTGATTCCCATCAAAAACCCCCTTTTGCTAACAGCCGGCCTTGCCTTATCGCCGAATCTCTGTGCGAATAGCCAGAAATATAAGAAGATCAATTCAATAAATGAGGAACCCGCCCATTTTTCAACAGGCTTATTAACAAATATTGTGGATATCTCGTCCCCTATTCTCATTTTAACTCCGCCCGCTCTTCCCACCTCAGGCTCCCGGATGAGCTCCTGCGTTGACCTCTTTCGTTGAGCCGAGAGTTGCCTTTACGACTTATAAAAACGTGAGAGGATGGTCGTCGCGGCCAAGCGATCTTTGTTGATTCCGTTCTGCTGATGGAGGTTGAAGATGGAGTTCCATTATGGGATTCCTCTCAACAAACCGACGATTTTCCACCTCGACCTTGACACTGAACCATGACCATTAGTATCATGATTTTGCAGTGAGCAGTATCGATTACGAACCAATGCGGAGGGTAAAACGTATGCTGAAGAAAAAAAACGGCTATTCCTCAATCCTAGCTAATTCCTTATATCCAATCCTTATTAATGGCAGTACAGAAATATCTATAGAAAAAGCCATCGAGTGTGACCTATTCCCGGTTACGCCTCCCCGTTCCCTACTAAGTTCGATGGGCTTCCTTGACGGGGGGAGAACTCGTATCACGTGCGTTCGGCGGGAGACGACGGATGACGAATAGCACCTTCAAGTTAGTATTACTGGAAGGAGCTCAACCTCTCTCAGAGAAAAGCCATTATCCCGAATATGACTACATAGCCTATGACGAGGATCTAATGATGATGGTAGATACTCGAACACGTGTCCCAATCCATCGGATCCAGACAGCAAAAGCCGGCGACACTAGGATAACGAAGATCGATAGAGAAACTACGGACGACGAATAGGCTGCATACCGTGAAGGGCCCAGTTTTTGTCATATCCACAACCCTGGATTTGGCGACTGATCGGGTCGTCGATATCCTTCTGCAACGTGCAGTACCTCTGATTAGGCTTAACACCGAAGATTTCCCATACCATAAATGTATTTCCTGGCAGATCGAATCGGGCAAGAAAGCTTGTTTGTTAGATATTGAACGTAAAATCCACTTCTCCAAAGACATACGCAGTATATGGTATCGTCGCGTCCGCTCTCCTGCGAGTCCCTCAGGATGTGAGGAGACCGTCCATAAGTATGTAGTTAATGAGGCTTATATTGCTTTACGTGGAATAGCCTCAGCTCATTTTACTGGTTGCAGATGGATGAGCCCTCCAGCCAAAATCGAGACCGCTGAGATGAAGCCCTATCAACTACATATTGCAAAAAGACTCGGCTTTTCCATTCCATCAACTATAATCAGTTCTGACCCTCTGGCAATTCAAGATTTTTTTCTGAGACATGAAGGCAACGTTATAGCCAAACCGGTTCGCTCCGGCTATATTGAGACTTCAGAAGGAGCGTTTGGCATATACACTCGAAAACTTGGACGTAAAGATATCGTAATGCTAGAAACGGCTTTGCCGTGTCCGATCATTGTCCAAAAGGAAATTCCTAAGGAGTTTGACATAAGGGTGACGGTTGTTGGAAATAAAATATTCGCAGTGGCCATAGATTCTAAGGGTGATCCCCATGCAAAAATAGATTGGCGAAGAACCGAAAACGTATATCTGCCTCATCAAATTCATGAGCTCCCGGATCGAATAAAATATTTATTAATCACGCTGACTCGTGAATTAGGCTTATCATTCGCGGCAATCGATCTTGTTCTGAATCAGGAGGGCAAATACTTTTTTCTTGAAGTGAATCCTAGCGGACAATGGCTTTGGGTTGAAGATAAAACTGGCTTCCCAATCAGCGATGCGGTGGCAGATTGGCTTGAGGGGCTTGATGGTAATTAGAAAGATTATTAAGGCAGGACGAGATTTCATTATCCCCATTCTTGATAAGCTTCCCACTGAGGATCTTGAAAAGCAGCTTAAAGACGCAAAGGATAAATTCCCCGTTTGGACACGGGCTCAGTGTGAACAATTTGGTCAGATTTTGTATGAAAACGTGATAACAATATCAGAAAGCGAAGATAGACGTCGTAATAATATTGATGCGCGCTTGCAGCCTATCCTCGGCTTAATCTCCATCGTCGCTTCTGTTTTTCTTGGGATCGTTGGTATTCTCTCGTCAAAAGACTTAGCTGAATATACCACACTGTCCATTTGTAGTTTGTATTTCGGAGGAGTATACATACTAATACAATTCGTCTTTGCTTTCTATTACGCCGTTAAAGGGCTGTCATTGCGATCGTACCGGGAAACTCGGAGCTTGTTTCCTCAAACAAACGAGACAACGAATGAATATCGCGTTCGCTTTGCTAATCAGTTATTTCTTGATGCCATTTATAATACTGAGCAAAATAATGATAAGGCAAGTTATCTGAAATGTGTTCATGCTTGCCTTAGGAACGCATTTATAGGAGTGGTATGCATCGTTCTAATTCTCATTGCGATCGGGGTTTTCCGATATTTATGATCAAGCGAAAGAACGTCAAGACAATGAAAATATCCCCACTATCAGGCTAGTTAAATATGATCGACTTACGAATCGATTTAGTGAAATATAATTCATCTTTACTTTGAATGTTTTCTTGTATTTTTTCAGAGCTCACCAAATCAATAAATCTCAGTAACACAACTCGATTTTCGTACATTTTTTTCGATTTGCCCCCTTTTGAGACCAACTATTTAATACGGCTATTTTCGATTTGCCAAGATATTCTTATCTGTAAATTCAATTATAATGATCAAAATCAGATTAATTCTCGGTATGCCAATCAAACGATTTGGCATCTAATCAATTAATCTAGGTATCTTAAAATGGGAGTGATTACCTCCTGAATGTTCTTAGCTATATGGGGGGAAAAATGAAAACAATAATAAATTCGCTTTTTATAGGTAAGGCAACTCCCCAGTATATTTGTTATCTTGCCTTCTAGGGGCAAATCCAAGCGATTTTCGGGCTATCCTTGATATAAGCTGAGGCTATTATTGAATATTAAATCAAATCCCAGAGCTTTCAGATCTTCTAAGAATTCAGATCAGACCATGACTCTTTAAATATTCGTCAAAAGCATCATCAAAAGCGGAACCATTTAATAATTCTTCTGACATTTTATCTCTTTTAATCCTATTTAGTTTCGTTTGATAGGAATTCTTTGCCCTTGCTTTTTCTTGCTGGAAGATGGCCATAGCGATTCCTGGCTACAGGCAAGCCTGGCTCGTTCTTAAAGAGCTCCAGGCTTCTGGCCGAATTGAGATTGTGCCGTGTCAGGGGGTGAAGTCATGGATTCGTTCTTTGTGATAAAATAATTCTAGCTCTCTCGCGCCGGCTGGAGAGAGTCCCACCAAAACCCCTCTTTTGCTGACAACAGCCGGCCTTTTCTAATCGCCAAATATTTGTGCAAATAGCCAGAAATATAAGAAGATCAATTCAATAAATGAGGAACCCGCCCATTTTTCAACAGGCTTATTAACAAATATTGTGGATAACCCCCCGCTTTCCCCCTTCCCCTCCTCCGACTTGCCCTTGAGGTTTTTCTTTAATGCGCGAGAGGATGGAGGCGATCGAGGATTGTTATAGATTGTTATAGATTTGACAAAGTCCAGTTCGAAATACCCAGCTCTCTTGATTCATCACCCTCAAATGCGAGTATTGACGATGATGCTCAATACTGAGATAATTCATTTGTCCACTTCCTAATAAAATGTTTCCAAGCGGAAGTCTATCAGACCCCCGGAGGAGGTGCATCACATCATCATGTTACCTATACCCTTTTTTCCTCGTAGGTGGCGGCCACCAACGCCGTATGGGCAAGAAGGCCAACTATCTCCTCCGCTACACGGAGTCTTTTCCCATCGCCACTGTCGAGAGTACGCCCGCGTTCAGGCCGCGCGCAAACCGCCGCCGAACGTGAAGCCATTATGCCTGCCGCCTTGGAGCAGGCTTTTACGAGGGTGCTATGACAACCCCTTCTCAAGAACTTGAACGAAGGAACAGACGCGGTCGAGAGAAGCTTCTATCGGCGCTCGCATCAGGAAACGCGATCCTTATGGCGGGTGCCGGTTGTAGCGTCTACCTTGGCTATCCCGACTGGGATAGATTGATTGAAGATATGGTTGCAGAACTCACACCTGGAATAATCCTTAAGACTAAGGATGTGAAGTTAGCAGCACAAGCGATCTGGACTGAATGCGTTAGGCGACACAAAGATGCCAAACCCTTTGAACGATTTCTGTACGACCGATTTGCTCCCAAAAAGAAGGCGTATTCAGATTTTCACTGCGACTTGGTAAAGCTCCCATTCGCAGGCTACACCACGACCAATTACGATCCGGTTCTTGAGCTTGCTCTAGGCGCTGCCTTCGTGAAGGAACGCTCTGGCTGCGAAACCGTAAACCTTTGTACGGAGGAAACCAGACACCGGGTATTGGAGTTCTTTCGGGAGTTAGGTTCCGGAAACCGCATCCGCCATCGAGTACTCCATATCCATGGTACGTATGATAGCCCTCGGAACATAGTCCTTACTCAGAACGACTATGAACGATTCTACAATGGGGCTATTCCCAAGGAAGATGGAACATTGGAGAAACCAAGGATTCCCGACACGTTCCATCGAAAAGCGATCTGGTCCCTGCTTGCTTCTCGCACTATGGTATTTGTGGGGTTCAGTCTTAGGGATTCCTTTTTTGCGGATGTGATAGGGGTCTGGCGTGATGATTTTGACCTCAGATTGGAGTGCCCGCACATCGCATTGATGGACTGCAATTCAGCCGACGACCTTTCCGAGAAAGACGCGCGGTTATCATCTCTAGGAGTGCTTCCTGTCTTTTACGAGACTCCTCCAGAGAATCAATCTGATCACCGCGGATTGAAGAGCCTGGTTGCGGAGATTGCGGAGCAACTTGGCGTTCGTACGTCTCAACCATCAGTCAACGAGCTTACCAAGAGGAATCTGGAATTGATCAAATGAGGATTACCAGAGATAGGCTGATGGAGAGTTTCGAGCGGTTCGCGAGCTCAGGACATGGTGTCATTATCGGACAGCCGGGGGCCGGAAAGACTCATACCCTTTCGTCATTTGCCAGCGCCTTGTTGGATAAGAAACGGACGTGCCTGTATCTTCCTTTGGATAAGCTTGGCGTTTCTGGAGTTTCCGATCTCCGTGACACGCTTGGCGTATCGGAGGACTTAATTCAGTACTTGCGCAATCAGTCCGGCACGAGTGAGACGACACCGGGATTCCTCATTGTTGATGCTTTCGACGCGGCCCGATCAGAGACAGGACAACAACAGTTTCTGAGCTTAATCCGCAGGGCGATAAAGGAACTGGGCCCTACTTGGCGCGTATTGGTCAGTGTCCGCACTTATGACGCCCAGAAATCCGGTGACTTGCTTGAAATGTTCCCTTCCCACGATGCAGGCACCGAATTCGTGCACCCAGATATTCATTGTCGCCATTTCTGTATCCCGCTGCTCACCGACTCAGAACGCACAGAGGCGGTTGCCAGTATTCCCGGGCTTGCCGAGATATTTGAACATGGCTCGCTGGCATTGAAGGAATTGCTACGAACACCATTCAATCTCTGGTTAATGGAGAAACTGATTCTCGGCAATGCGCGCCAAGAAGAGTTAAGCCAGGTACAGTCAGAGATTGGGCTGTTAGGCCTGTTCTGGGAAACGCGGGTAGCCAGGGGTCATAGTGGAGAAGCCCGACAGTTGGTTGCGGCAAGAGTTGCCAAGGAAATGGTCGAATCGTTTTCTCTCTCTGTTAGGAAGGAGAGTGTCTTTGAACCGGCTCACCAAAATGCATGGCAAGAGCTATTGAGCGCAGAGGTCTTGATCAAGGTTGGAACCACAGGGCAAAGAATCTCATTCGGTCACAACATACTCTTCGACTATGCTGTCAGCGTCCTGCTAATCGACGATGAACCAGACGCATTGGAGGCATTCCTTCAGGCTGACAAGTCGCGTCCTTTGTTCTTGCGCCCCAGTCTCAATTACTACTTCAGCCGCTTGTGGCATTTCAACGCAACGACTTTCTGGCGGGTATTCTGGCATGTTCTGCAGAATCAATCTGTCCATATTCGCCTGTTCGCCCGACTGCTTGCCCCGACCGTTGTTGCGCGCGAGTTGCGGGACTCGACATTGTTGACGCCGCTCTTGGAACACAGAACGCAGAAACGCGATGAAACAGACCAAGCCATCTTGCGCCTGATTCAGGCTCTTAGATCTCTTGCCATTGAGCGAGATGCTGTTTGGCTTGACGTGTTTCGCGTGCTGTCGGAGGACTGCAGCCCCATTTTCGTTTCAGAGATGGCATCTTACGCGTCGATCATCCTTGAACGAGCAATAAAGAAGGGTGACAAGGCTGCACAGGTCATCTGCGGCGCGATCTCGCGCAATCTCCTGAATTGGATATGGGGGCAACGCGCTACCGATACCGAGGCGGGGAAACGATTCGAGCGTCTTGGCAGCAGTTGGGTCCTACCCATGGTTGCCAAGACGTTCTGGACTGATCCGGTTAGCGCCCGAAAAGCATTGGAGCCGGTGCTATCTCTGGTGAAGGAAAAGGACTTCCCTATCGACTACATCTACCGCCTCACCGATGAGTTGAAGGGCATATGGCCTCATGATGCAGGATTTGTTGAGCAGGTTTACTTGGCCGTGTTTAAGAACCCCGAAACGAGCGAAGAAAAGACAGCAATGGGCACGCCGATTCTTCCAATGAGCAGTACGCGGCGCCAAGACTACCGCATGTGTCACTACAATCTGAAAGAGGATTTTCCATCATTTGTGCGTGCTTGCCCTGAGATTGCGTCGCGGACTGCTATCCGTTGCCTGAACCCGTACATATTTGGTTCGCACATTACGCCGTATCTAAAGGAGGGAGTTAAGCTAAGAGATTTGGTCGAGCAGTTTGACTTCAGGGGAGCCAAAGCCGTCTATATCCCTGATCACAATTACATTTGGAGCCAGACCCGATATCCCGAAGAGCCCATTGAAATTGCCGATGCTCTTTTTGCCCATTTGAGTGAGCTGGCAGGAAATCCAACGGAGGGGGAGCTCATCGACCGCCTACTGGATGTGTTTCGAGATAACGCGTACGCGGCCTATTTCTGGGCTCAACTGCTCATGGTCGGCAGCGAGCATCCGGGGACACTTGGAACCCGCCTCTTTGAGTTGTGCGTTGCCAAACCGGTTCAGATTCATAGCGACACGATTTATCAGTTGGGATCATTTCTTTCGGCCGCTTTTGGCACGTTCTCTGTCGAACAGAAAAAGATTCTGGAGCAGTCACTGGTCGATCTAACACAAACACCTGGCGACCAAGACGCGGAGTTCTACGTTCGCCGACAGAACCGGCTGATTGGATGCATTCCGCAAGCCGCATTGGTAACGCCAGAGGCTCAAAAGCTCGCATCACAGCTTCAAACCGCCAATGCTGTCCCTAAGAATGAACCTGTCGTGAAGTTTGAAATGACTTCGAAAGCATTTTCCGAGGACGATTGGCTGACGGAGAAAGGGGCCGATCTCAAGAAGCCAGCAAATATCGCCCTTCGAACCTTCCTTGATCCCATGGGCAAGTTTGTTTCCGAATCACAGAATAAACGCCCGTCGCTCGATGCAGTTGTCTCAATCCTGCCAACGCTAAGTGCTGCCTGGAAAGCCCTTGATAGCGTCGGGGATGCTGAGCAAGCCGTTGTGGATGCTTTGTGGTGCAGAGTCGCCGAATGTGCCGAAACTGCGGCACGTGGCGTAGAGAATCCAGCAACTCAAGAGTTTGCCCTGTGCCGCGAGATACTGCTCAGGTGCGCTACCCATAGCGACCCAGAGCCAAACGAAGAATATGACAGCAAGTATAGTCATGCGAGTTGGTCGCCAGCGCCGAGAAACGAAGCTGCCCAGGGGCTCCCTTGGCTTGCAGCCTGGAAGGAACAGGACGACGCCATCATTGCGGCGATTCATAAACTAGCAAGCGATCCAGTACCTTCCGTTCGCTTTCTTGTTGTCACCGAGTTGTGGAGACTTAATAGGTACTATCTTGATTCTTGCTGGACAATCATGGAGGAGGTCGCTGTACGTGAGCGGAACCGGGTTGTACAGCAGGCATTGTGTCACTCTGTCGGGAATCTCATCGGGAAGTATGAACAGAAATCCTGTTCAGTTCTTGAACGTCTTCAGGCAACGATCGAGAAAGAAGATGAAGGCAGCGAGTTCCTTGATTCGTTCGTCAATCTTGTCATGTGGCTTGTCGTTGTCAGAGAGAATTCTTGGGCAATCAGTGTTGCCGACGGATTTCTGAAAGACCCAGCACGTTTCGCAAGGGCACTGGACCGGGCTAATCTCGATGTGCTGTCCTATCTTACCCCCGCGAACATGGACGATGACAAGATGCGTCGGTCTATGGACAGGGCCAAATCGTGGGTTTCAAACGCGATCGACTCGGCCTCTGGTGAGTTGAAGAAGCTTATTGCGTTGCCAGCGGAAAAGATCACCGAAGAAACCCGCGCGAAGGCACGTACACTATATTCAGTAGTCGATCAGGTAGTAATGCGACTGTATTTCGCGGCTGGCTTGTTCGAAGAGTCAAAACACCATCCGCCCGTTAGTAATGAACAACGCAAGAGGTTTTATGAGGAGATCAAACCTCTGCTGGAGCACGTGATAGAGGTATCGGATCATGCTAAGGGTGGCTTGCTGTTTGCATCAACGGCTCATCATTTCATGGAGCTATTGAACGGCGTGTTGATGTTCGATCCCAAAGGCGTTTTGCATATGGCAAATCGAGTCGCCACAGTTGCAAAAGGCGGTGGTTACAATTTTGACTCAATGGCTGTCAGGGAGGTCGCAAAGCTGGTTGAATCGATCTTGGCCAACCACAGGATAGATGTCAGAGATCCGTATTCCTTGGAAGACTTGCTTGGTCTGCTAGACATCTTTGCTGACGTTGGTTGGGTAGAGGCCTTGAATTTGGTTTGGCGTCTTGACGAGATATTTCGGTGATTCTCTGTGAGGTTTTTCGGAGTCTTGGCCTGCTCTGCAATGCCATTGTGAAGTAGAAGAAAAGAGAGAGAGAAGACGCGCGCGCCCCCGAAGAACGAAGACGAGAAGACGGGCGAAACGAACCGGGCTGATGAACGTCAACTATTATTTCCGTTCCCGTTGCCTCATTCAGAAATGTTACCGGGGAATAAATGACCTATCGAGACCCACGGGAGTGACCCCTGAGGGTACGACTAGAGCATCCAGCCCAGCATAAACAAGCCCTCGCGCCATGACTTTTCGCCACTCAAGCATGCGACGCTGTAAAGTTCGTAATTGGCCGCCGGGAAAACAATCAGGATACTGCTTCTGAAGACGCTCGAACAGATCCTTCGAAGTGGCATCCGGTTCATCTTGCAGCCAAAGTAAAATATCCGGCCAAACTGATTCAAACGGATCTCTCCGAGTTCGCCAATAATGGCTTTTTTTCATCTCAGCACGGTGCGTGGGTCGGACTTCACCTAAGCGCCACATCTGCCCCATCTCCTTCATGAACTGCTCCAGACTCCGGCGGCCGGGTCCGGCGAGGTTGTTCTCGGGATCGACCAAAGCCGCCAGCGCCGACTGTTGTTCTCGAATGCGATGAAGTAATCCCACCGGATCAAGCGACCTTCCCAGATCTTGAAGATTTTCTTTTATCGAGATATCTATGGCCGGGTGGCTGAGCAATCGCTCGCATGGCGTCACTGGCTTATCGTAGCATCTCTTCACTTTGGCGGCTATTTTTTCTTTTCCCAGCAGTTTGAAAGAGGGTTGAAAAAAGTTCACATAGAACCGGACCGCCTGGCAGAGGAGGGCGAGAGCTTGGCCGGCAACGATCCCCGAATAACGGTCGTGTCCAATAAAACGACGGATGACCGCCCCGTTCTTCTGTTCTATCCAGGCTTGATCGTTCTTCCGATAGGCGCGGGACCGGGTGAGCTCAAGACAATTGACTTTACAGTATTCAAGTAGCGTTTCGTTGATGAACGAGGTGTCGTTATCGGAGTCGATCCCTAGAACGGGAAACGGCATCTGGCGGCGGATGATCTCGAGAGCTTCCACTACCAGAGCCTGACTTTTGGCGAGAAGAGGAACACATTCGATCCATTCCGAGCAGATATCGACCGCCACCAAAGTATGGACATAGGAGCCCGCCGTTGAGCCGCCATTATGCTCGACGAAATCGATCTCCAGAAAACCCGGCGGTGGATCGTTCCAGTCGGAAAAAGTGCGGACGCGGATATCGCGGCTCACTTTTTTTGGCGTCCCCCGTTTTTTCTTCCGGTACTTGGCCTCTTTTCGGATTGGGCGCAGAAGCCGATCCAGGGTCGCCGCGCTGGCCGCGAGTAGACCTCGGTGGACTTCCGGATCAAGGCAGATGTGACCGTGACGTTCCATCGCATCCACCAGGTTGGGTAAGATTGCCTTCAGTCGTTTCCCGCATATCCGATCCGCCGCCTCCCACATGATAATAAGCGCCTCTACGACCGCGGCGTTATAGATACGCCTCCCAAGTCCTTGCCGACTCGGATGCGGTAGGTACGAATGGCGCCCAAGCAAACGAACGGCATGTTTTCGATGGTACCCCGCTACAGAGGAGAACTCATCCAAAATCTTGGTCTTCTCCTTTTTCGTGGATTCCATATAACGCTCTCTCAATGCTCTTACGAGCTCTCCTCTCGTTGGTGTGCTGAGTTTTTTGACCATCGTTGCCCTCCTGATTTTCGGTAACATTCCAATGAGGCAACGATATCATTTCGGTAACAAAAGCAATGAGTCAATGCGCTGCCTGACGACAATTAAGATTCCCGTGACAGCGGCGGCAGAATAGACTGTATGTGTTATTTGAGAAAGAGATCTTGACTACTACTAACTGTCGATTCATTTTTAGAGCGGAGGAGAGAGATTTCGCATCTTTTGGAGGATTTTGTGATCGTCCGGGGGGATAATTCGGCCGGATGGCCATTTCCGCGACGATCTCCATGATATTGACTTCGGTCCGCGGCCCGAGATACTATTTTTTCATGATTCGCGGTCCGGATCTCGGGACGGGGGAAGCGAACGTCGGGCGGCCTTCGAAATCAGCCGATTCGCCAGAAACGCCAGGAATCGCTCATTTAGCCGTCCCTCATCTCTGGAGTCAAACATGAAAATAGCTTTGCGGTTCAAGCCTTCCTCTTCCCGGCTCTTCATCGCCTCAATCGTCGTTTTCGTCTTTCCCGCTTTATTCAGTTCTCCCCTTTGGGCCTGGAAGCCTATCGCCCATCTCCATCTGAGCCTCGTGGCTCGGGCCGACGCTATCGACGATGGATTGGTCACGATTTATGAAGTGGATTATGCGTCCGGACGCATTCTCACCAACCCGGACGGGAGCCTGAAGGAAATCGGCCGCTATCCCGTTGATGGCACATTCCTCGCCGCGATCCGCGACTTTCCTCGCCAGTTCAAAGCCGGCGCCATCGGCCCCCGGACGCTTTCCCCGACATTCTCACCGGCCAGATGGGAATTCATCCCGACAATTCTTCGCATCATAACAGCATCTCGAATGATTGGCTGGAACATGTTTTGGAGGCCGGACGCCCAAGGCCGAGCCGGATTTTTTTGAGATTTCGCTCGAAGGCGTCGAGGATTTTATCTACCAATATCTCACGACCTGTCCGTATGTCGCGCCTTCATCCCTCGGCGCTCTTGCGGCCGAACCGTCTTACCCGTTCAATTACGTCCCGCCGCGCTATTTTCTGGGGCTTCGCGGCTGGGTCAATAATATGATCACCGAGCTTCGCAATTGGTGGCGACAGACGAATCAGGATTATCGAAGCCGCATCGCCCGGCTCCAAGCCGAAGCCAAAAGCCTTCTCTCGTCCAATCCCCTCGAGGCCAAAAAACGGCAGGATGAGGCCGTCGTGCTTGCCCTCCAACTCAAAACCCTCGAGGTCGAGAAAATCCTGACGGAAAAATATTTGACGAATTGGAGGGACGACATCATCGACGGGCTGAAAGCCTGGGGAGTCTTTTCCCTTGATTTCGCCAGGGCTCTCTTCCTGAATCCTCAGGGCATCGATCGAAAACAAGTTTCGGGCATTTGTCAGGATTATGTCAACGCTCATCTCTTGAGCATGTTGGGATCGCCGGATATCATCGGCGAGAACCTCGCCATGATGAAGGCCATCAAAGATACCTATGAGAAGCTCATGCCCGACTGGGCCGAGGAAGTGATCAACTTTCTCACGACGGACTTCGAACTCTATCTCCTGGAAAAAGCCTGGGGGATCACTTGGGACATGCTCACCGAGCCCGTGGTTCACTTTGACCCCGTGATGAACCAAACAATGACGAACTTCGACTGCCGGAAAACGACGCTGGCGAATTTCAACCGGGAGGTCTTGAAGATCTCCGACCCCGGGACATGGACGAGTCAAACGTACGACTGGAAAAATATCCCGGCCATGGTCAATTCCGTGACCATGATGAAGCTTTCGATGCTTGGAAAGGAAGGCGTAGACGCGCTCCTCAGGGATCTTTAGGAAAAAGCTACACTTCTAATACGTTGGTCTCCCTGTTGCGGGCGAAACCGTTCCGCGTTCCGGTGATTCTGGGATTCATGCAATCCCTGGATGAAAGCGAACAATGATGCAAAAGCGATCAACTGGTCTTTGTCCGGGATCCGTGCGTTTACCGGAAACTGTTCGCCAGCCAGATCGGACAAAAGGATCCGAATTGTCCCGGCGGTTGCGATCTCCCCGCGGACGGGACAGTGACCACGCGCCTCCATGACAATCCGCTCTCGGGCGGGGGCGGAGATAGCCTCGTTATAAAAAGTGACGGAACGCTCTGGCAGTGGGGCTCGATGTTTCGCGGAGAAGTCGGTCATGGGCGTTATCAAAATATTCCCACGCCTGGGCTCATAAAAAGTCCGATCCGAGCCGTTTCGTGCGGGGCCGGATTATGGGGAGACATGGCCCTGGCTTCCGACGGAACGGTTTGCGTCTGGGGGGAACGCGCCCCTGGCCAGGCGGGAATTTATGACAATCCGGGTCCGTACGTGCCCACCCAAGCGCCCAATTTATCGAACATCACGATGATTGCGGTCGGAGATATTCACTATCTGGCTCTGA
>Ga0315291_10007093_pt1 | contig 13893 bp, 16 predicted proteins | sample YL17G12_20_MG_FD_203070 | JGI IMG/M metagenome (GOLD analysis project Ga0315291, IMG submission 203070) | Sediment microbial communities from Yellowstone Lake, YNP, Wyoming, USA - YL17G12_20 | ecosystem: Environmental > Aquatic > Freshwater > Lake > Sediment | place: USA: Wyoming | collected...
AAAAAAGAGCTAATTGTGTAGTGCAGGAAGAAATCAGTGCATCCCGTCATGGAAGTAGAAATTAACTGTCACGGGATCCTTTTCCCGGGCAGTGCACATGCCGAGGCCGACTCATTCTGGCCAGGATGGGTGCATCCGCCACGGAATAAGCATCGGCACTTTTCGCTTATATTCCCTGTATGCTTCCCCGAAATCAGCAACCAGATCCCTTTCTTCAAGCATGGCACCGATATAAATCCATACAGTCCAGAGGACATTGAACAAGAGCCTGTCCAAGGTGAGATAAGGGTTCGACCAGATCATGAGTAGAACGAAAAAATAGAGGGGATGGCGCACCCAGCGATAGGGACCGCTGATAGTCAAAGACGTTTCTTTCGGTTTCTTGCCTCGGAGGTGGTTCAGTATGGCACTCACGCCGTAAGGGTCGAAAAAGCCCAGGGCCTTCGTTCCCCAGTAAAAGCCTACAATAGATCCGGCAAAGATCGCTCGCAGCAATAAGCGAAGTGCGCCCTTGGCTGTTGCAACCGTACTGGATGATTCCTGCCAGAAGATGATAATTACGAATAAAACGATGCCTGAGGATATCGCGTAGAACGCGCTGACGTATGCTTCCGGAATAAACCGAGAGAGAAACCGGCGAAATGGTTTCCGTACCATGCTGCTGTGCTGAAGAAAAAAAGCAACAGAAAGACAGAAATCAAAGAATAATATCCCGCTTTCGTTCAAACCCAGTTCGACCAGATGCAGCGAGCCGGCATAGCAAAACGCACCGAACATAACCAGCGAACCGCCGCTGAATATATATGCAAGAAAAATCACAATGTGTGCGGGATACTTCTGCATCAATCTCTCCCAATCAAAAACCGCCCATAGCAAGGGATAAAGGTTTTCATAACGGTCCGTTTCATTGAAATCTTTATTGTGGTGCAAATAATCTTTTTTTTAAATTAAGCGCCACATTAACAAGCATGATAAGCACCGAGGCAGGGCCTTTTCGCGTTTCAGCGCACTACCGGGAAGCGGGATAAAAAGCAATTAGTCATTTTTCCCTTTTCTTTTTTAGGCAATAAGACCTCACAGCAGTAAAAAATTTGAAAAACGGATCCGCTGAATCCGGAAAGTAGCTCCCTTGCGGGTCGTCACCTGGCGGAACAGCCTGAAGCTGTTTGTGTTTCCGGAGTCTTTCGTAGGCCCGCTGTATTTGTTTGAATTTCTTCTCCGACTCGGGATCATCCGGGTTCCTGTCCGGATGAAATTTCATGGCAAGACGTCGATAGGCCTTCTTGATCTGTTTTTCCGTCGCACCCGGCGAGAGGCAAAGAATAATGTAGGGATCTTGATTGGAAGGATTCATGACGTACCCTTGAAAGGCAGCTTCAAGCCTTCTCTCAATTTAACAACTTCCTTCTGAAGGCCATACAAAAGAGACAGTAAGTGTCTCGAACGATCTGAAATCAGCCATCGCCAGCACCCAGCAGTCGCAAAAAAAGACGCGTCTCTTAAATTCAGGGCAATTTACTTCTGGTATTGCATGATGTGATATTTTTTTCTTTGTCGCTTTCATAGCGCGCCAAGAGCTCTTGAGATTCGCCGTTTGCCTCTCGCACAGCCAAGCCACCGCCCAGCAGGAGACGCTTGCCAAAATCCACAGGGATGCCGTAGTTGCCGCCCTGAAACTCTTCCAGGTAGGCGGAATTCACACCGATAATCCTACCACTCCAGTCCAGAAGCGGCCCGCCGCTGCCGCCGCCGATGGTCCTGGCGTCGTAAACCAGCACGTGCGGCAGGACGTCCCAGAGAAAACCGCTGGTCATCGTAGCTCGAAGCATCTTCTTTGCAGCCAGTCGTTCCGCTGTGTTATAGCTGCAAGCACCCGTCTGTTCTTCCATGGCAGTCTGTTCCGTTTCTTCAAGCTTGGCTATGACCGCTTCGAGCCCTGTCGGGTAGCCGATGAGGATGATGGGATGTCCTTCTTCGACCTTGCCGGGATTGGGATGCAGGACGAGGGGCTGCGCGGCAGGCACCCAACCTACAGTCCTGACAAGGGCGATATCTTGCCGTTCATCGACGCGCAGGACCTCAATGGGAACGCCTTGTGATCGTTCCTGGAAAAAGGCGCGCAACCTTAAAAAAACGGGTTTCATTCCGGCTGCCAGGAGAGGCGCGCTCTCATCGTCTTCCCACCAGGGTTCGGCAATATGGCGGTTGGTCAACATCTCTCCCCTGGGACCGACCAAAAAGGCCGTCCCGCAATAGTTTGAGACTGCAATCGGCCCGGTTCCCTTCACGTCCACCAGGGGCAGTCCCTGCGGATCGGCTACCGGTTCGCCCAGATCATTGACGACATGTCGGAGGGGACGTCCCTCTTTATCCACAAAAGTATAGGTTCCCCATACAAAGGCTACCGCCCCTCTCGCCTTAGCAAGGACGTCCACCATATTCCGTTGGCGGGCCTCTACGGCTTCCATGCGCCTTTCGAGGTTCCCGATCTGTTGCGGGATATCTGCTAAGATATCCTTCCGGGTTCCGGCGCTTGCTGCACATCCCACCAAGACGACAATCGCCGCCGTCGCGAAAAGCAACCGGATGCGGGCATTGCTGATCATGGCTTCCCCTCCTGGTTTCCTTCCTTGTCGAAGCTCCGTTTGGACGACCAGAGGGGACGACCGTTTTCATCCCTAAGTTCCAGGACATGACCCGTGCGCATATTTTTTATTCTTGCCGCAGCCAGATAAATTTTTCCTTCCCGTGTTTTCATTTTTGAGCCTTTGACCGCGAGCTTGTCCCCGATCTGAATATCGGCGCCCTGCCGGCGGAGGTACCAGCCCGGGCCGAGGGTGACGGTGAAGATCTCGCCGCCCGATTCGATGCGTAATGTTGAACCGCCGCCGCGCTGCGACAGATCGACCTGTAAAACAACCCCGCTGACCTCTACAACGGAGGCGCGGTCGTAGCCGGGCGCAACGGGGGAACCCCAATACCATCCCTGCGCCACAGCCGACGCCGGGAATGTTAAGACCCATAACGCCATGGCAAAAAACAGCCCCCAGCCTTTCTTGATCATCTTCAACCCGTGGCGGCCGAACAGGGATTCCCGCAAATTGCTTCTTTGTGTCCATGTCTTCATTTTAGAATCTCCGAAGGATGTTTTTTATCCATCATAAAGGGTGCAAGTAAAAAAAGTCAAACGTTTATGGTGCATCAATTTAGAAGCCGTCGCTCTTGATGTCTTTTTCAGAAAGCTCGCCATATTTTCTTACCTGATCGCGTATCGCTGCGGCCTTTCCAATGAGGACAAATTGCAGGGAATCTTCGAGGAAATGCTTCGCGATTATTTTCCGGGCCTCCTCAACGGTGACGTTCTCAACATTTTTCTGGAAATCGTTGACGAATGATTCGTCGAAACCGTAAATGAACATGGCGGCCAGAAGACTTGCCCGGCTGCCCGGAGTCTCGTAAAGGGGAGGAAATTGACCGATGAGGTAATTCCTGGCGGACGTCAGCGTCTCCTGATCCACGCCCTCGGTGTGGAGACGATTCAAGACGTCGAGGGCGAGATCGATGGCTTTGACGGTAGTATCCGTGCTTGTAAAGCTGCTGATTATAAAGATACCGGAATCTCTATAAGTATTGAAGGAGCTGCCCGCGCCGTAAGTCAGGCCGGCGTTGACTCGCAGCTCGTCATTCAGCCAGGAGGTAAAGCGGCCACCCAGAACGGTATTGACCACTTGCACCGCCACATAATCGGGATGATTCCGTGGTATGCCAAGGGCGCCGAATGCAAATTGGGTTTCCGTCGCATCGCTTTTATTGACCAGCAGGACTCTGCTCTTATCGAATGCAGGGAGCGGTATCCGTTCCAGCGGCGGTGGCTTTTTCTTCGATCGCCATGCCTCAAAGAGTTCTTGCACCTTTTTTTTCATCCGGGCGGTTTGAAAATCTCCCACGATCACCAGGACAGATTCTTCAGGTCGGTAGTGGGCGTTATAGAAGGCCTTTGCATCAATGCTCTTGATTTTCTTGACGGATGCGCGTGTGCCGTAAATAGGTTTTCCATAACCATGACTCCCGAAAACGAATTTGTTGAAATAGGCGCCGATCACCATGGAGGGCTGCTCTTTTTCCTGAACCAGCTCCAGGAGCAGGCGTTTTTTTCTCTTTTCAAATTCGGCAGGATCGAAGACAGCGTCCTGGAACACTTCCTTCAACAGGGGGAATACCTTATCCTGATCGGTATTGATAAAAGACATGGAAATTCCGGCCGATTCGATATCCGCGTAGGCATAATATTTTACCCCCAGGAGTTCCAGACGCTCTTCAATCTGTTTTTTACGGTAACTTTTAGTTCCAGACAAAAGAGTCTCGGCGGTGAGATAGGCCAGGCCGGATTTGCCGGCGTCTCTTACGGCCCCGGCAGGGAATACGGCGGATACGTATATCAAGGGCACGCCGTGGTGTTCCATCAGGTAAACGGTCAGTCCGTTTTTCAGCGTGATTTTCTCGTACGCGGGTAACTTAAAGGACGGGGTTTCCCGCTGTGCGGCATTGACAATCCCCGGTGGCATAACAAGGCAGCCAACCGCCGCCCAGGTCCCCAAAACGGCCATGATGAATATCCTTAAACACAAAATGCGGATGCGTCTCTTTTTCAAGATCATTTCCCCTCGCTTTTTTCCAGGACGCCTACGGTGCGGTTGGTTTTTTTGAAGTATTTTGCCGCCACGGTCTTGATATCCATTGCCGTTACCTTTCTGTAAACTTCCGGGGCCGTGAAGAGCTTTTGATAACCGCCGAAAAAGATCTCATAGGTCCCGATCATATCGGCTTTGTTGCTCATCGTCTCCAGGGAACGGTAGAAAGATGCGACCACGTTGTTTTGGGCTTTCTGTATCTCTGTTCCCGTCACGCCTTTTGCAACGACGTTATCGATTTCCCGGAGAATCGCCTTTTCCAGGGTTTTCACGCTCACGCCGTCTGCGCAGACGGCGTAAACATAGAATAATGTCGGGTCCAGGGCATTGGGCATGTAGGTTGAAATTTCCGTCGCCAGCGGTTTATCGCTGATCAGTGCGCTGTAAAGACGCGAAGATTTACCTTGGGAGAGAATGGCGCTCAAGAGATCGAGGGCGTAATAATCGGCGGTACCGGTTTCCGGTACATGGTAGACGATCAGAATATGAGGAGAAGAGACATCTTTATGGACGAAGAGCCGCTTCTCGCCCCGTTGTTCCGGCTCACGGGTGTGCACGGCGCGGGGGGGCGCCCGGGAGGGAATGGGTTCCAGGTATTTTTCGGCCAGGGTTTTTACTTGGGCAAGCGTCACATCGCCCACCACGACGGCAATCGCGTTATTCGGCGCATAGTACCGATCAAAATAATCTTTGATATCGCGCCGCTTCCAATTCCGGATATCCGATTCATAGCCGATCACGGGCCAGCGATAGGGATGCGTCTGATAGGCGACGGATCGGAGTTGATCGTCCAAAAGTTCGTAATCGCTGTTTTCGTAGCCCGTCGTATATTCCGATAAGACGACACCTCTTTCGCTTTCTACTATTTTCTCATCGAGGGCGAGACTTCCCATCCGGTCCGCTTCCATTTCGAAGATCAATTCGAGGGCGGATTCGGGGACCCAATCCTGGTAGGTGGTGACATTCTCAGTCGTGTAGGCGTTGCTGGACCCCCCGGCGTTTTCCAGGACCCGGTCGAACATCTTCGGGCCGTACTTCTTTGCGCCGTTGAACATCATGTGTTCGAGGAAGTGGGATAACCCGGTAATCCCCGGATATTCATTCCGGGAGCCGACCTTGAAGAAGATTTGCAGCGTTACATTGGGAATGGCGTGATCCTCCAGCACCAATATCTTCATCCCGTTTTTCAGGGTGAAGGTGTGCACGTCTTCGGTCGCGGGCATGGCGCAAATAGGGGAAGCCCCCGCCAGTAAACATATGGCCAATAATATTAACACGAAACGTTTCATCAAGATTCTCTCCCTACCTATCCAATCCCCCCGGCAGGCGATTTTGACGCACGGCTTTAACGTTCAATCAAAACAGTTTTTTCATAACCGGAACAAGGGATGCATAACGGTTTGCCTTCTTTCATACGCACATAGCGGTCGAAGACGTACTCCTCACAAACACTGCACTTCGTCTTGTTGAACGACCCCTTGACCGGGGTAAACTTGAAGTCTGGCTTCATCTCGATTTTGAACATTGCATCATCGGGCTGGCCGTACATCCACTGGGTAACTTCTTCCGAAACCCCGACGGGGATCTCCGAGGGTTCAACACCGCGCTTGCGATAGGCGAAGAACTCGAACTTTCCCATAGCGTCGATGAACTCCGGCTTCAGGGCGAAGCGCACAGCGCCCTTCCGGGGATGGTAGAAGGTGGCGGCCAGTTTTCCGTAGAAGGTCTTTGTCATCATCAGCTTGCCATAGGTAGCGCCCGTAGCGATCTGCACGCCATCCAGCATGCAGGTCTGGGGGTGGCCTTCACCCAGGTCGGCGATAACGAACAGACCGTGATCTTTCTCCCGCTCGACGCCGAGCTTTTCCAGAGCCAGTCTGCCCATACGGTAGCCGATGGGCATGAAGGGGCAGAGGTGCCCGTGAAACTCAAATCCCCATTCGGGGGGAACATATTTCGTCGTCATAATAAATACCTCCTTGTCAGTTTATTTGATTATATCAAAAATCATCTTGGCGGCGATGATCAGGAGCAGCACGCCGATGATCTTCTTCAATTGTGAACTCGAAATCCTGGTCCTCATCATCTGCGAACCGACGATGGAACCCAGGGCGCTAAAAAGGGCCATGATTCCGATGAACAGGGGGCTCAGTCCTCCCAGGGTGACATGGCCGAGGAATCCTGACAAAGAGGCAAATACCACGACCATGGCTGTGGTTCCGGCAGCAACCTTGGCGTCGATGCCGAGCCAGTTGAGAACGGGAACGATGAAATTTCCGCCGCCCACGCCCAGCAGGCCGCCAAGAAATCCGGCCACGCCGCCGACGGCCGCCCCGGCGCTGGATTCGACGGCACGGTTCAATGGCTTTGTCCGAAGCGCAGGTTTGTAGAAGAGCATCATGAAGCCTGCGAAAACCAGGAATCCTGCAAACATGCTGAGAAAAAGACGCTTGTCCACAAAGGGTGTCGTGTGGGCTCCCAGGGGCGCCAGGAGGACCGCTGTGATCAGGATGGGCAGGCCGATCCGCCAGTTGATCAGCCCGCCGCGATAATAATTCACAGTCGCAAAGATCAGGCTGACAACATTGAGCAGAAGCGCTGCCGGTACAGCCTCGGCAAGGGGCACTCCCAGGTAGTAGAAAAGGGGCACGAAAATGAAGGCAGCCCCAAGGCCGGCCATGGCCAGAAGGCCCGAGAAGAAAAAGACAGAAACGGCGCTCACGATGTAAACGGTCAGAGACATGTCTTATAGCCTTCCCTCAATTGCAGTGGTTGCAGTGCTCCATTTCCCCGGCCGAGCCAGGCAGGATCTGGAGGGTGGTGTGGTTGATCCCGTATTTGTGCAGCAGCATCTCCTGGGCCATACGGATGATCGTTTCACTGTCCGATGATCCGTCTGTCATGCGGAGATGGGCGGATAGCAGCTTCTGGGCTGCGCCGGTTTGCCAGATGTGGAGATCATTGACCTCCACAACGTTATCGATTGCCAACAGGTCGTTTCTGACCTGGATGAAATCAATGCCCGGTGGAACGGCGTCCAGCAGTGAATTGACGGTCTGCCGGACGATCTTGTAGATTTCTCGGGCGATGAACAGGCTGATGGCGATCGAAATGAGCGGATCGATGACGTGCCAACCGAAGAACATGATCAAGAGGGCGCCGACGATGACCCCGAGGGAAAACAGGGCGTCCTGAAGAGAATGAAGCCAGGCGCTTCTCATGTTGAAGTTACGGGCCGAGATTTTCTGCAAGAGCAGCGTGGCCGCCCCGTTTCCGACAAAGGCCACGACGGCGACCCAGAGCATCTTCCCTCCGGGGATTGCCGGCGGCGCCGTCAGCCGCAAGAGGGATTCCCAGAAGACGAAGGCGATGACCACCGAAAGGACGATGCTGTTGACGAAGGCGGCGATAAACTCGATCTTGCGATATCCATACGTTTTGGAAGCATTCGCGGGACGGAGGGAAACCTTCTCCGCCCAGTAGCTGAAGCCCATGGCGGCGATGTCGCTCAGGTTATGAACGGCGTCCGAAATCAGGGCCATGCTCTGAATGAGCAGACCGAAGCCCATCTCAAAGACCACGATCCCGCCGTTGATCACCATGGCGAAGAGCAGGTTCCTCAGCGACGCCGGCTGTTCATGTTGGTGGTTGTGTTCCATATCCTTATTTATCCCTATAGTTTTGTCAAGAATTGTAGATCTTCTCTGCTCCCGTTATCCGATCGGAAAGGGCGACGGCGACGCACGCACGAAGCGCCCTTTCACTGAAATCCGTCACCTTCCCCAGCCCCAGCCGGACCAGACGGGGACGCCGGAGGCGTTTCTGAGGACGAGAACGTTATCGCCCTTCTTCACTTCCGCAGCGATGATTACGGGTTTCCCCCAATAGGTGGTGCGGACCCCTTTGATTTCCACCTGATCACCTTTGACGACTTTCGTATCGAGACGTTCCAAGTACCAGCTCGGTCCGAGGTGGACGGTGACCGTTTCCTTCTCCGTTTTGACCACAAGAGCGATTCCCTGGTTCATCCGTTTCATGGGAACCGTCTGTTCCAGACCGATCACTTCACCGGAGAGCGTTTCACTATTGGCGGGGTTATACATCCCCTGGTAGGGCGTACCCATGCCCCAGCCGCCGCTGCCGCGTCCTCTCCACTTCCCGGGGCCTGCAAGGGCCAAAGAAGCGGTCAAAAGAAACACCATAACAATCATCAAACCAGCAATCCGTTTTGTTTTCATAGGTCTTCTCCTTTTTAATTGGACAATATTATCTTAAGCGTTGATTAATAACCCCTCATGCCCATGCCCCGGCCCATTCCGGGTTCCATGCCCATGCCGCCATGACCTCTCATACCTTTGCCGTAACCATATCCCGGACCCGCTCCGTAAGCCTGCAGTTTCGTCTGCTGTTCCGGGGTCAGGATATTGAAAATGGCCAGCCTGTGGCTGGTACCTTTATCCTGGATCTGATCCCGCAGTGCACGGATTTCCCGATCAGCCGCCGTGATTTTGCTCTGCTCCGGCGATTGCTGCAACCAGAGCAGTCTAAGTTCGCTACGCTTGCTGTACAGCTTGTTCTGGAGAGGCTGGATTTCTTTCAGTTGCGCCTCCCGCAGGCTTTTGATCTGCACTGTCTGTTCTGCCGTAAGGTTCAGGTTGGCAGCCATCCGGTCATCGATTCCGTAACCATAACCGTAACCTCCCCGCATGCCGCCCTTCCAGGCCGCCGCCGGGGTAACCATGATCGCCACCAGGGCAATCACCGCAATCATCGTCATCATTTTCTTCATGGTTTGTGTCTCCTTTCAAATGAATTGTTTATTGGCTATACAGCAAGAGACATGCCAATGAAGACAAGTTTCTATAACTGGTCTATATCATTACGCTATATATAATTTTTGTCATGGAATTAAGATGAAGACATATAGCCAATCGGATATATAATATCCAGATGGACATATCCAGTTGGATAAAAAGTATCCGCCTATAGACCATGCGAATCAGCCAATTTCCCCCACTTGCCTTTCAACATCTGCAAGGCGTGTTTTGTCCGCGCTGCGGGAATTGCTTTCCGACTGAGGAAATCAAGGTGTTTAACAACGGCGGCGAGCTTCGCACCGGGAAAGCCAAGTAATGTTTCATTCGCGCCTATATCAGTGGCATCCCGGCATCCGTAGCAACCATAGCTGAAATTCAGGCGATCTTCCAAATATGGAATGATAGTCGCGTCTACACATGCCGCCTGGAGGACGGCGGTCGAACCTATAATCCTGTTTCCTCCCTCGGCGTTTAGATACGCTAGATTGATCCACATCAGCTTTTCAATATCATCCTCGATGACGACCACATCCGGACGGACGAGCGCCTGATCCAGCGGGAACAGGTGCAAGGCTGAAACCTGGCCGGGCTTCAGGACAGGCATCGTCTCGAACATGCGCCTTCCCGTCGCTTCTTCAGAGACGATTCCAAAACCCACAAGCCCTTTGCCGCTACGTAACCCCACGGGAAGACTATGGAAACCAAACGCGGCGGCGGCGGCAGGACAGGCGATTCCCTGTCCGTCCAGAAGAACCGACCGTCCCTGTCGCGCCCACATTAGTGCCTGACAGTAACGGTGCTGGTGGAGATTTTCCACGCCGGAAGGCGGGTTCATTCCTGACGCGAGAAATCGGACGCCGACAGGAGAATGTAACAGGCCAAGAAGAGCGGTCATCAGCTTCCCGGAATTCTGAATTTCCTCAATTGTTGCATTTGCATCCATTGAAACACCTCACATCCATGACGGTTGATTCCAGGCATGACGCTGTGGAAGAATATGTGAAAGATTCTTCATGTCGTTTTTAAATCGTTGCGATCATTTTACCTCAGCACAGTTGAAGGGTGATGGGAGTGGACGCCTCCGCCCGGCGTTAACCCCTGCAGGCGGGCTGAGGGGTGCCATACTTCGTAAAAACGATCTGCCAGACCTGGATGCTGCGGGCGCGGAAAGCCCCGGCACAGGACAGCAGGTAGTATTCCCACATGTGCTTGAAGCGTTCATCGAATCTTTTTTCCAGCTCCGGCCAGGCGTTTTGGAACCGTTGATGCCAGGCCATGAGCGTCTTGTCATAGTGGGATCCAAGGTTGTGCCAGTCCTCCATGACAAACAGCCCCTCCACGGCTCTGCTGATCTGGGCAACGGAGGGCAGCATGCCGTTGGGGAAAATGTATTTGGTGATCCAGGGATCGCACGACTTGCGGGATTCGTTGTCGCCGATGGTCTGCAGCAGGAAAATTCCGTCGTCCGCAAGGCAGTCGTGGACGACTTGCATAAAGACCCTGTAGTTCTTGTACCCGACGTGCTCGTACATGCCGACGGAGACGATTTTGTCGAAGGCGCCCCGTATATCGCGGTAGTCGCATTCCAGGAAATCGACCGGCATATTCTGGCAGAAATCCCGTGCATACCGAAGTTGCTCCTTCGAAATATTCGCGGCCGTCACCTTGCATCCATAACGCTCGGCGGCGTATCTGGCAAATCCGCCCCATCCGCAGCCGATGTCCAGAACGCTGTCAGTTTTTGCTAACCTTATTTTTTGGCAGATGAGTTCAAGCTTGCTCCATTGGGCCTGCTCCAGGTCATCGGTGTCCTTGAAGTAGGCGCAGCTGTATTGGTTACATGGGTCGAGAAATGACAGGAACAGGTCGTTGCCCAGATCATAGTGCTGCTCGGCGACGATGGATGAGCGCGCTTGGGACTGAAGATTGAAAAGAATGCCGGGAAGATGGCGCAGCAAGTGACGCCATCCTCCTCTGAACTTGCCTTCCACCTGGCAATTGAGTACCCGGTAAAAAAATTCATCCAGCTGCGGGCAGTCCCACCAACCGTCCATGTAAGCTTCGCCGAGGCCGAGGTTCCTTTCCCGCAGCACGCGTGCATACAACCCTGTATATCCCAAGGCTGCGGGCCGTCGATGGTCACACCGGCAGCGGCAAGCAGGTCCGTAACCATTTGCCGGTGTGCGACATGATCGCCCCCATTCCAGAATGAAAGCTCAAGATGCTTTTGTTTCATTATAGCTCTGATCCTATTTGCTTTATCCATTCTTTGATCGCCTCCGTTGCCTGCTTCACCTCGCTGTCGGAATGCAGCAGGGTGCTGAATGGACCTTGCTTTTTAATGTGGAGGTCATGTTCCAGATTGATGTAGGCACCATACGATAAACCTAATTTCTCGGTAACTTTCTTGGCACACGAGTTGGCGCACCCATCAACGACGATCATGTGCTCCAAATTTTTTACGATCATTACCTGCCGGGGGATCTCGTTGGCCAAAGCAGGCAGTGAGCAAATGCCTATCATATCGCTGCCGAACTCTTGTAAGACTTGCATGGCAGCAATCCCCGTTGAAACCCCGGAACTGGAACTTCCACTGTTACAAACCAGCAAGCCGATTTTAGGAACCTTCATGGTCTAAACCTCCTCCTTGACAGCATGAAAATTGTTTTGATTAAGCCAGGATCACAACCGCTATCCATCTGTCTATGATCATCTTCACTTTGTCGAAGAAGACAAGGAACATTGTTCCGTAAAAGGTCAGAAGCAATTTATTTACTCTTTATACAGTCCTTCTTCCACAGACAATCGTTGTCATCACATGTTTCTTTCGTACGAAAACACGGCGAGTAGCCTTCACAGATCTGAATATCACGGATGATATCCTGCTTTGTGCGACCAACGCTTGCATCAACACCCCATACCTCTGCAATTTTTCGAATCTCTTGAAGTTTCATTGAGAATCCTCCTTATTGTTTCATGTCATTTATGAAGTCTTTTGCTCTATCGCCTCTCAGATAGTCGGCCAGCCCAAGAAGTCCAAGGTGCAGCATTTCCTGAATGCCGATTTTCATGTTTCTGCGTTCCTGATAGTCAAATGATTGCAGATAATTTTCAAAAGTAACACTCTCTCCTGCGTAAGCGGGGGTAGTCATCAAAAACACAAACAGCAATATCCAAACTGCTTTTTTAGCCATGATCCTTTCCTCCTGGCGCAATCACATCCCTTGCGACTGCCACAACAAACAACACGGCCACGGGCTGCCGCCTAACCAGCGACTACTTTTCCCCAGTTCCTATGTGCGCTTTCAATTTAGTCAAACCATCCCATATCTCGTCGGTACCGATGTATTTTTTTGCATCAGCCGGGGAATACCTGATGACACAGGTAGGCGTCGCGTTGATCCTGTTTTGCTTGATAATCATATTCAACATCTGTAAGACCGGTTTCTCATCATGTTCCTTCCAGGAGATCTTCTGTTCTTTCAGGTAATTCACGAGAAGCTCTTTTGATTGAATGTTTTTTTCTTGTGCTGCATGAAAGAGGGCGCTGCGAATCCGGAGGATCTCCCGCACATCAGCGCCGGACTGGACGGCATAGAGATAATACCGGGCGTATAGAGGCGTTGCCCTGGAAAAAGGGACATCAATGAAGGTTATCTTCACTTCGCCGTGGGCAAGCAGCTCCTTGATCACCGGTTCCAGCGATGCATCGAGGCGCTGGCAGGGGGGACAGAAATAGTCGGAAAAGAAAGTCACCTCATATGAACCTTTGCCAAGAGAGGGGATAGGGGGCACTTCTTCTCCGTATGCGGGCGTCACAGAACCGGAAAAGGTAAATAAGATAACAAGATGCCCCAGAAGGGCAACAACCAGCAAAGGCAATTTTTGCAGTCTTAACATAGGCAAATCAACCTCCCCAAGAAAATAGAGCCACATCTTCCGCCTGTTTTCGTGCCAGGCGGAAGGGACGTTATAGTTGACGATAAAAGCTGCCATTACCATCACGGCAAAGGCGAGACAAAACGGACAATAGACGTCGTTTTGCAATTGGAATGCAAACAGATGCACCTCCACGCCGAGACCCGCCGCCAGAAGAACGCGGACGAAGGGTATCTGTTTGAAGGCGGCAAAGCCGATGATCGCCAGCATATAGGCGCTGCCGACCCATTTTAGATCGACGCCCCAGATATCCCCTTTCAGATAACTGCACGATGTATCGCAGACCTCGTAAAATACCATCAGTACTATGCCAGCAACGGCGAGAAGGATCGTGATCATATGTCGGTATTTTTTGAGATATTTTATCACGCTAAATATTTACCTTTCGTTTGGTTGTGTTTTGCCTTTATTTATCCCGCTCTCTCAGACAGATCCGGATGTTAAAT
>Ga0315291_10007095_pt1 | contig 13889 bp, 10 predicted proteins | sample YL17G12_20_MG_FD_203070 | JGI IMG/M metagenome (GOLD analysis project Ga0315291, IMG submission 203070) | Sediment microbial communities from Yellowstone Lake, YNP, Wyoming, USA - YL17G12_20 | ecosystem: Environmental > Aquatic > Freshwater > Lake > Sediment | place: USA: Wyoming | collected...
GCAGCCCGGGCAAGCTGAACCTTGTCGCTCTCGCGCGCAGCGGCCAGGTGACGGCTTTCGAGAAAGAGGGACCGCCGGCACGCTGGCTCGAAGTCAAGATGAACGGCTTCAAGAGCAACATGCTGGGCATTGGCAGTATCGTCGAACTCAAGGCAGGGAACTTCTACCACAAGGTCATCGTCACTGGGGATCGCGTGCGCGTCTATACGGGTGACCTCCCGCGGCTGGATGTGGTGCGCGTGACTTGGCCCAACGCTGTGGTACAGAACTGGGTGAATGTCGCCACCAACAAACCTATCGAGGTGCGGGAATCGGAGCGGCTGGCCAGTTCCTGCCCGTTGCTTTACGGGTGGGATGGCGAGCGGCACGTCTTCCTGACGGATGTGTTGGGCGTGGCTCCGTTGGGCGAACTCTTGCCGGATGGCAGCCGGATCAAGCCTTACCCTGAGGAGTTGGTGCGTCTGCCCGACGGCCTGCGCGACCAGGACGGCAAGTACGTGTTCCAGCTCACCGACGAGTTGCGGGAGGTTGATTACTTCGACCAGGTGCGGCTATTCGCGGTGGACCATCCGGCAACCGAAGAGATTTATGCCAACGAAATCTTCTCTTCGTCTCCGTCGGGGCCGACTCTCCACGCGGTGCGCCAGAAATACTTTCCCGTTTCGGCCGTGGACGACCGCGGCAACGACGTCCTGCCATTGCTCCGCGAAGTGGACGGCCGTTATCCCACGGACTTTCGGCGGCACCGAATCCTGGGCCTGGCAGACGTCCACAGCCTGACGCTCGATCTCGGCGCGGCGGCAGCGGCGAAGCCGCTGACGTTGTGGCTGAGGGGATGGGTCTTCTGGACGGACTCGAATGCCTCGCGGGCCCTGATGTCGAATTCGCAACTGCAATTGGTGCCCCCCTATCTTCAGGTGCGCGAGGCGCAGGGGAATTGGGTCACGGTGATTCCCGACATGGGCTTGCCGAGTGGCACTAACCGCACGATGCGGGTCGATTTGACCGGCAAGTTTCTCTCCGCGGAGCGTCAGGTGCGCATTGTAACCAACTTCTGCGTTTACTGGGATCAGGTCTTCTTCACCGCCGAGGAGGCAGCGGCGCCTGCGCCCGTCGAGCTGTCGCTGGTTTCCGCCGACTTGCACTATCGCGGCTTCTCCACGCCCGTCAGCGATCCGGCGCACCTGAGGCCGGATTACTTCGACTACGCGAACGTCCTGGCGGAAGCCCCTTGGAACCCCATGTTCGGGAACTACACTCGCTATGGAGACACGCAGGAACTAGTGAGCCACGCGGACGACCGCCAGGTGGTGATGGCCACGGGAGACGAATTAACTGTGGAGTTCGACGCCCGCGGGCTCCCTGCGCTGAGGCCGGGATGGAAACGAACCTTCTTCCTTTACGCGCATGGCTGGGCCAAGGACGGCGAGCCCAACACGGCATACTCCCGGACCGTCGAGCCGCTGCCTTTCCGTCAGATGTCCAATTATCCCTACGGGCCGGGCGAGCGCTTCCCGAACAGCCCCGAGCACCAGCGGTACTTGCGCGAGTATCAGACGCGACCGCGCTACGTGCTGATTCCGCCGCTGGCTCCCGCCGTTCAATAGTAGCGTGAGGAAGTTTATTGTCTTGCTGCTTCCCAGGGAGGAGAGAGAAGCGGAACAGCAGGGAAGAGGCCCCTATTTCTTCCGCCTGCTCGTGGCGGGCTGGGTAGGTCCCCACTTCCAACCCCAGAACTCGGCGGAGAACGCCTGAAACTCGCTGATGCTTTGCTCGGAAACGTAGAACTTGTTCTCTCCGCCTTGGCCCGTCACAGTAATAACGTGGGTCATGTGGATTCCCGAGCCGGCGAAATCGTCGTCGAGAGCTCCTGGCCGGGCCATTGCGCCCGAGGTCGCACCCAGCGCTGACCGGGGGAAGGAGAAATTATCCACGCGTGCGTCGTTTCCCCCGCTACCTTCATACTGCAATCCCTGGGCTGTCAGCTTGAGGTGACCCCAGCACCCGCGGTTGGCAAACTTGGGGAACGGAAACCTGCCTACACTCTTCACTCCGTGGTAGTGCATGGCACGCAAGCTGATGCTCTGGAGGCTCTCCGCTCCGCGGCGAAATTCTTCTCGTCCGGGGAAGAGGCTGAGCAAGCGGGTGTAAATTTCCAGTGCCCGTTTCCGGTCGTTGCCTTCCAGAGCGCGGCGGGCCAGCCCCTCGTAGGCCGCAGTAGCACGGATTTCTAATTCCTTGGCCGCCGCATTCGTCGGGTCTGCTTGCAGCACTTGGCGGGCAAGCTCAATGGCGTTCTCTCCCGGGGGCTCTCCATATTGGCCGGCGTTGAGGGCGTTCTGGGCGCGGACGAGCAGCGGCGTCGTTTGAGCCTGCCGATTCAGTGTGGCGATCTCGGCGATGTAGGTGGAGTTGTCCGGGAACAAAGCTGCCAGCTTCTGGTAGATTTGGAGAGCCTGATCGAATTGTTTCTGGCTAAGCGCGAGTTTGGCTTGGTTTTCCCAGGCGGTGGCGGCCCGGGTTTCTAATTCCTTCGCGCTGGCGTAGTCTGGCTCGATGCGTCGCACTTGGCGTGCCCAGTAGATAGCGTTGTCGTCCTCTGGCTCACCGAAGCGGCGGCTCGTGAAAGCGTCAAAGCCCTGTCTCAGGAGCGCATGGATTTTCTCCTGGAGACGCTCTTCTACTTGCTTGCGGTCGCTGGCCGCCGGGGCCAGTTCCAGATAGCGTTTCCAGGCCAGTGCGGCGTCGGCGTGGCGCTTGGTGGCGTCCAGCGCCGCGGCACGCTCCAAATGAACTTGCGGCCAGAGGGGTGCGAGCTTCTCCGCCTCCTCGAACTCTCGCAGGGCCCCGCCGTAATCGCCCTGCTGGGACAGGCGCCGGCCCTGGTCAATGTGCTCTGCGGCCTGTGGAGAGGCGACGCTGCGCCGGCGCAAGACTTCCAGGATTGGCTCCGTCGCACCCGCGTTGCGCAGACGGCGCTCCGCATCTTCAGTGAGCACAAAGTTGACTCCCATCTGATCCGCCAAGGTGGCGACGCGGGTCGGCGACACCCCCGCTTGGAGTAAATCAATAATGTCTGACTCGCTGATAGGCTTGTGCGAGGCTTGCGGTGAGGGCGGTGTCAAGGCGAGGCAGGGGTAGGCCAGGCTGAGGATCAGACCCCACAGGAGGAACTCTTGCAGCCAGGGCGCAACGCGTCTCAATTTATCGTTAACTCCTTTGAAATCAGTAAATCCAGCAGGCCACACGCCACCCAATCATAAACCAGTGGGCGCAGAGTGGCAAGGCGGGATCATCTCAGGGCTCACCGCAAGCCTCAGGCCATATATCCCCCAATCCAGAGAGATTTCTTCCTGCGCGGGTGACTCTAGGTAATGGGCGCCTATTGGATGCGCCCGAGAGGTTCCGGCGCAGGGGGCACGGGTGGAGGCGCCATCAACCCCAGCCCCTGGAGGAGAAACACCGTGCGCTGCGCTGCCTCACGCCACACCAACTGACACCCTTCGCCCTGGCAGTTCTGCACGTAGACATCGCCGCCAGAGTATTCCAAGCTGCAATTTCTGAACGTGCAGTTGATAAACACTCCGTCGTCGAGGACCAGATGCTGGTTTTCAAAGATCTTGGTTTCGTGTCGGTTCATCGTTGGCTCCCACAGTTCGGACAACGCGTTGCTATCCTCCGACAGGCAAGGGCACGCCGCCTCCCGGCAGATTGTCACAAGAGGCTAACATCCACGGCGGGCCAGCGCAACCATCCCCGCTCTCTGCCCGGCGTCGTCTCGGGATGTCCTGGGGGACCACAAGACGCGGTCAGGGCTCGTAGGGCGGGGGAGCCACACGCGGGTGGTCATAGCTTGAAGTGCCTTTGAACGGTTCGTAGCGGCCGGTCATGCCGAACGGCTGGGTGCGCGCGCGCAGGGAACTGATTTCGGGCTTGCTTAGGGGTTGGAAGCTCTCCCCAGCGCGCGACGGGGAATATCCCCTCCAGCAGCCCAGAGCGACGACGACTTCAAGACAGTTAGCCCGGCCCCTGCGGTCGCGGCGCTTGCGGCGGCGTAGGCAAGAAACTCGCGGCGAGTTTGTCTGCGCATGATCAGCCTCCTGATTGGCGGCCGCCCTGGATGAGCAAGAAGTCCAGCATGGCTGCGACTCTCCTCCGATGCAGCCGGGTGGTTGCCAGGCAAGTCCGCAGCAGGCCGAACCTCACCGGCCCGAATCCAGATTGTAACTGCTCAATACGTCCCCTTTCCGGCTGACCAGCAGTAGCGCCGCTCGGCCGGGGGAAAGCTTCACCGCGAAGCTCTTCCCGCTGGCCGCGTCGCGGAAGGCTGCGGGCTGGGCCGAGGAGGTTTCTGACGTCAGCACATACAGCGTCGCGTCCTCGAGTTGCGTCGGGCAAATCAACAGGCCGGGGTCCTGCACATCGGTCGTGTACACCGGACTGATTCTAGCCTGACTTAACGCGAAACGGTAAATGTCCCCCACAGCCTTCAAGTTGTCGTTGAGCTCGAGCGGCAGGGCAAAGAACAGGATCTTGCCCCTGCCCAGGGCCTTCTCCGCATAGGTTTGGCCGGAGGCGAGGAAGGCGCGCTCCATATAGGTGGTCTTCTCTCCTGAGTAGCTTAACCAGGCCTCCCCTCCCGGCCACTGGACGAGGTTCTCGCGCGTGGCCAGCAGCCCCGGTTGACAATCAAAGCCCACTTCCTGGGCGCGTGGCGTGGGATGGAAATGCTCGTCGGCATCGAATCGGCCCGAGACCAGGAGCGTCGCCCCATCGCGTACTTTGGCCAGGATGGCCTCCCAGGCCTTCTGACTGAGCACCCACGGGGAAGGAAGTATGATGAGCTTGGGATTTTCCAGCAATTCAATCTGGTACTCGCCCACCACATAAGCCGAGGCGCGAGCATAATGGTAAAGCGCGCGTACGCATTTCTGTTGGGCTTCCAGCGCCGCGGGATTGAACACCGAAAGCTGGAGCGATTGCGGCAGGACGATAGCTATCTCGGGGCGCTTCTCGTCGGTCAGGTGGGGTGCGGCTTGTTTGGCGAATTCCCCCACTCCACGGAGCACGTCCATCCAGAGCTTATTGGAACCGTCGCTACGCTTGATCCCGAAGGCGTCACCCGTGGCCCAGTCCCATTGCAGCGCGCCGCTGTTGGCGGCCGCAAACCCCAAGGCCAGCTTGCGCTCGAAGAGTCCCAGGCCCTCCAGCTCATCCCAGCGCCAGGTCCCATCCATGCGCCACACCGGCTGGATGCCGGTTTCGCCAATCAGGTTGGGCATTCCCGGCCGCTTCGCCACCACGGAATCCCACAGGAGGGCGTCGTCTCGCCACCAGGTGTGGTTGACGGTGAAATCGACGCCGGCTCCGCCGTAGAACTGGGTCAATAGTCTGTCGCTCACGCCGCCTTCGTCCTGGCCCACCGTGATGAGCTGCTTGCTGGCCGTGGAGCGAATGGTGGAAATCATTTCCGAGACCCATTGGTTGAACATATCCTGGGCGAAGAGGTTGTAGTCGATGGCTCGCACTTGCCGGGCACTCCCATACCGGCTGAGGGCCAGATCGTCAGGGTCCGGCAACGCGACGGCGCCGAAGTTGCCTAACTCCTCTGCGGGCACGCCCCAGGCTTCGGCCAGCTTGCGGAGGTCTCCGTAGCGCTGCTTCAACCAGTCGTTCCACGCCTTGATTTCGGTCGGATCAGCGTTGGGCGTATTGCCGCGCCACAAGTGCTTGGGGTTGGAAAAGCTGGGCTCGTTGATGAAGTCCCAGCTCAGGTACGGGACGTCCTTGAAACGGCTCACCACGGAATGGATGTAGTTCTTCTGCGCCCTGCGGGCGATGGGGTCGGTGTAGGGATTGGTTCCCGGCCCGAACTGCAGAGGCGACTCGCCGGGAAAACGCCGCACAGTCTGGGGATCGAAGGCGAAAAACGTGAAGTGGACTTGAATCTGGTGACGATTGGCCGAGAGCAGAAACGCCTCCAAGCTCCGCAGAACGCTTTCCTCGACTCCCCCGGTCACTTTATCGAAGAGGTCGGCGTGGTTGTTCCAGACTCCGGTGCGCACGAAGGTCACTCCGTGGCTTTCCATCTCCGCGAAATCACGCTCCCAGACATAGGCGTTCGCGCTGCCCAGAAAGCCGCTGTGGTAGATGTCCGTGGTGAAGTAGTTGGTGCCGAAGGGCAGGAATGGCGTGCCATCCTTGCGGAAGTAAGTCCTGCCAACTCCCAACGCCGGCCCGCTCCTTAGCAGTTTCTCATCGCGGGACCAGAAACCGGTCTGATAAGCCTCGCGGACCTTGCCTCCGTCCTCATGACGGGCACGGACTACATAGAGGCCCGGGGGAAGCGTCTTGCGAAAGACCACATTGCTCGCCATCGTGTCGCCGGAGCAATTGATCTGGGTAGACTCCACAACCTGGCTGCCGGAGAGGAGTTCCACGCGGATTACTCCGCCGAGGGACTGCCCTCTCCGCTGCTTACGCACATTGCGCAAGTGGACAACCACCTGCGGCGCTTCTCCTTCGGCGAACGTGGCATTTCCCAATTCGATCCACAGCAGGCTGGCTCCCTGGCTGGCGTATTCCGCCGCGGCGCGCACCAGAACGATGCCAGCCGGAGAGGCCCAGTAGCCGGGTTCAGGTTCGAAATTCAGCAGGACACAGCGCGTCCCGAGCAGCGGGGATGACTCTCCGCTCCGCAGTTCCCGGAAATCTTCGCTGACTACCGGCGCGGCCACCCGCTCGCCGCGGGTGTTCACCAGGAATCCCATCCCGCGATAATCACCGCTATCCCACCACGCACCGGCAACGAACACTCGACGTGGGTGCAACTCCCCTGGGTTCAGGAAGGAAAAGTTCTCGTCCCAAACGAACTTGCTCCAGTCTTTTTGCGGCACTTCGTAGCTATGCCAGATTCCCAGGTAGCGGGAATAGGTGTTCTGGGGACGGGCCGGTGTGAACTTATCTCCCTCGCGGAAAACCGGGACAAACAACGGCCGCCCTCCCAGCGTCAGGAGATTTCCGCCGTCCTGCAGGTATTCGTGAATTGCCGGCCAGGCATCCGCCGGCAACGCCGAGCCGTAAGGGAGAACCAGCAAGTCAGCATCCCGCAGCGTTCCCGGCTTCCGCAGTTCCTCGAGGCCAAGGAAGACCGGTTGCATGTCTCGCAGGGCCGCCTTGAGCGATTCCTCTTCGACCGGTTGACTGTCAACGGTGGGGAACCCACTCTGCCAGAACACCACCACCTTGCCCTGCACCGGGGAAACGCAGGCAAGAAGGAGAAAGACTCCCATCCAGCGTCGCATGATTCACTCCTGGCCGGCCACGCGAGGAGCCGCTGTACCGGCGCTTGCAGATTTGGCTTGCTTACGGGAAGCGAGGGGCCAGCGCTCCATCGTCGCGATAAACATCTCGAGCGATATCGACAAGTCTTGCTGCCGATTGGTTGAACCAACCTCCGGAGCGCCTCACAAAGCTAGATGACTTTGGCGGCCGCGTCAAACATTTCTTGGCTACTGCGGGTGCCACCGTGGGCTACACGCTCTTCTTTCGCTCCGGGACAGCCAACGGCTTCAACTTCGGCGGCGGAGTGAACTACTGGTTCCGCGAACATCTGGGCTTGCGCCTGGAATTTCGCGACAACGTCTCGACAACTTGGGACACCGAACACTATCTGGGGTTCCGCGTCGGACTGGCCTTCCGCTGAGGCGGGTTCCGACCGAACAACTGCCAGGTTGCTGAGACCCGGCGGAAGGACTGCTAGGCGAACTGAAGCGCGCGCGGCCGCGGGTGATTCACCATTTCTTGCACCCGCAAGCGAAGATGGGCCAATGCGGCGGAATGAAGCTGGGAGACGCGCGATTCATCAACTCCCACCTTCGTTCCGATTTCTTTCATGGTGAGTTCCTGGTCATAGTAAAGCTGCACCACTTGACGTTCGCGTTCGGGGATGCGGCCGAGAGCATGATCGAGAATCTCCCTTTGCTCCCGCCGGTAACACGAATGAAATTGATGTTCTTGATTGTCAGCGACAAGCGATTCTTCGCTAGCCTGCCGGGATTCCTTGTTTCCCACCGACCCCATCGGCCTGAACCACTCCATCCCCAGGGTCTGAAGTTCGCGGACTGTGCGATACCACCTCTGCAAGCTCATTCCCAAACCCGCGGCGATTTCTTCGTCGCTGGGGGCGCGGCTCAGCCTGACCTCCAATTTGCGATACACGGACTCTACCTTCTTACTCTTCTTCCGCATGTCGCGCGAGGCGTGGTCCAGGCCGCGCAAGCCGTCCAAAATCGCGCCGTGGATCCGGTACCGCGCGTAACTCTCCAGTTTCACGTGTTTGCGCGCGTCAAACTTGCGCACCGCGTCGACCAGTCCCAGCACGCCCGTGCTTACCAGATCCTCCACGTCCACGTGTTGGGGGAGTCGCTCGCGCACCTGTAACGCCAGCCGCTTCACCAGAGGGAGGAGTTTCACCACCAATTGCTGACGGGCGAGGTGTTGCCGCAGCGCTCGAAGGTGCTCTCCGCTGCCGAGCCGCACGAGACTCTTCGCGGCCAGCCGCGGTGGGGCCAGAGCCGGGTGGGTCCGGACATGAAAAAGGGGGATTGATCCCCAGAACGATTGGTCAGGCACCACAGCTTGCGTTGCCATGCGAAACCTCAAACGCTGCCAAGTGCGGCAGCTTCTCGGGAATCTCGGTTTCTGCCTCGCACAGAATTCCTGCCCGCAGCCTCGTCTCGGTCGTCGAGGCAGGCCCACCCATCGTGGCCCGCATGAACTCCGCGGGCCTCATCCGGCAATCTCAGCGAACTGACGATCGGGCGCGTCGCGTAGGAGGTGGCATGCAAGTGGGCTGCCAGGACACAGCGGTAACGTGCCGGGGAAAGCAACGGATGCGCGCCGCCTGCCCCGCTAGTTGCTTGCGGCCACTTGCTTGTGCGTTCGCTATCCGCAGAGCGTGTTACGGAAACAGGCGGCCCGCACCTGCCGGAGAAATCAGTGATACGAAACCCCCGGACATCAATGAGTTAGGGGGATCGTCGGTGTGGATCGGAAAGGGGCTGATGCCTGTTCCTTGCGGTTTGCCCGGCTTTTCCTGCGCACGTCAGGATGGACGCGATATGGATAGTGACAAGCATCTCTCCGGGATATTTTAGGAACAGGCAATGCTAAGGCTGTGTACGCGATACCAAGGGAGTTCCATTTTGGGAAGGGTGTTACGATTATGGGCGCTTCTTCCCGCTGGGATCCTCCGTCCCTAACATGAGCGGCCTTTTTGCGGTTTGACTAGCGTGGTTGTGCGCGCCGGCGGCACCGGCAGGCCTCTGCCCGTGCGCACGTTCTCCCGAGTTCGCTGAGGCCCGCTTCATTTCCTGCGAGGGCTCTCGCCGGGCCTCAAGTGCGAGGACCATTCTGCCGATACCCTACATTGCGTCTCGGTCTAGAAGCTTGCGCTAGGCGAGTTAGACCAGGGACGGCGCGCAGAACCGATTTGGGACGGCCGTTCCCTTTTGGGAATGACGCCTCGCAGTCGGGTGACCAGAGCAATATTCGGAAGACGGACGAGGGAGAAAACTTTGCCAGTCAGCACCCTTCGCAGCCCTCCAATCGCCCGGCGGCGCGAAGCTGCTGGACAAGGATCGACGGGTGTGGAGCGGAAGCGTAAAGGACCAGAAGGCAGCCGGAGACGGCGGGGGAGCCGCCAGAGTGAGCTGCGCTCTGGTTCCGCGCGGCCGCAATCGAGCTCGCAGCCTCTGCGTCTGCATCACGTAGACGAGCTGTCCCTTGCCACCATGGATCCAGCCGACATTATCCTGCTGGAGGAGGCCGACTCTTTGCGCGCCGCAGTGGAGTCCGTCTTCTTTGCCGTCCTTGCCTGTCCGGCATGCGGCACCTTGGGACTGATTACTCTTTCCCAGTATCTCGGAACTGACCCCGTGATTTGCGGCTCCAATCGTTGTTCCTGTCGCTTCCGCATCGACAACAAGACTCGCCTCATCTACCTGCCCGTCAACTGATCGAGGCTAGATGCGGGGGTCTGCTGTTCCTGCCAGAGGAGTGAGCACTGTGGTGAATCGGGACAGGAACAACGCGACATCCATCTGGAAACAGGCGTGGATGTCGCAGCCCAGGAAAAAGTGTGGCCGTCGGTCGTTCCGCGGGACGGTGGCGCGAGCGCGCTCCAGTTCGATCTTCTCGCCGGCATGCAGCGCGTAATACAAGGACTGCCGCGAAAGCTCCGCACAGCGGTGGGCATCGGGAAGAGCCTGCGTCGCGTCGGCCAGATACTCTTCTGCCACGCCAAGGAACGCCTGAGACTTGCGCGAAGGCTTCCACCCCTCCGTGGAAAAGAGCGAGGTCCTCTTCCGATTGCGCACCAGGAAGCATGCATTGGGGCAAAGGCTGGTAGGCCCGTGGGGACTCGAACCCCAGACCTGGCCGACAAGGTCGGCCCGCTCTAACCCTTGGGGCTCTGGAGCATTTGCTGAATCAGCTTGGCTGACTTGCAGCGCTTGAGTTGGAGCTCTCGCCTGCGAGCCTCGATCAGGGATGGAAAGGACTCCTGATAGACCAGCCTCCACGGCCCACGGCCGCGGGTGGCCGGGGAGTGTCCGCGCTGATGCTCTGCGAGTCGGCACTCTAAATCCACGGTGGAGCCGACATAAAAGCGGCCGGTGGAAAGACTCTGGAGGATGTAGACGCAACCCATGGGGGCCTGCTGGTAGGCCCGTGGGGACTCGAACCCCAGACCTCTACCGTGTCAATTCTGAAAATAAGGATAGCAGAGATGAGCAGCAGTAGCGTTCCGGGCAGTATTCATGCGGGTTTCATCGCACTGGCACATCACTTCCGTCAATACTGCTAACTGCGGCACAATCGTGCTTTCGGGACTGGCCACGTCACAAAACACGTCACAAAGCGCCTCATCATTCAATCTCGACAGAGTAGGATATTCTCCTTGCCGGTCCTTTCCTGGCGCGTCCTGGGTCAACCCTGACGTGCTGGCAGCTATTCTATGAGGTTACGCGCGTCCAAGCCGGCAGTGTTTGTGGGAGACGGATAGTGCGGCTCATCGGCTTGTGCAGTAACTGCACAAGTACCGCTTCAGCTCTGCGCCGAGTTCGCGCCTCCATGAGTCATCCCTGCGACCAGATGAGTGGCAGTTCGCGGCAGTGATCAGGGAGGCCGTGTAAGACCGGGTGTGGAAGACGTTTGGAGACTGGGCAACCTACTCCGCAGTTGTAAAGGAACACATGGTGACTGCCCGCGGCTCATCCCGAACATTCATTGCAGAGTTCCGGAATTCGGCCGGCTGCAGCCGAGCATGAATGTGGGCGAGTCGCTCCATGGTGGTGAGATGGGGATTTCACAACAACTACCGGACGCGGAAAGATCCTGTCCGCAAAGGGCGTTATCCGGCCCAGTGGCGCGCCGCCTCGCCTCTATTGGAGCGGAGAGTCTGCGCTGCGAACCTCTCGCGACCGCCACCCGTGTGTTCGGCGGCGCTTTTGGTAGGGGGGCTCTCTGGGCTCGCGATTCTGTGGCGATCGCGAATCTTACTTCAGAATGAAGGAAGCTGTCTCTTCAGCCGTTTCAGTTCCCTGTTTCACCACAAAGCGCAAGGTGAAGTCGCCCGGCTCAAGACGGGCGAGGGGAACTGTGGCGACGAACTGGATGCGACCGTCGTTGTCCGGCTGGCCGAGTTGTACCGGGCCCCTACCCAGAACCTGACCCTCCCGGCTGAGTTCCATGACCAATTGGGGAGCCTCCAGGGCGTTCTTGTCGGGGTAGATGACCATATAAAAAGGAAGAGCTTCCGTGCCCGCCTTGCTAACCACGGGGTTGAGCGTCGGAGAAATTACCGTGGTCCCGACTACCAGCGGGTCCGTCTCCTGACTCGACGCCTCTCTGTCTCTGGTGTTCCGTACGAAGGTAACGCTGCTCAAAGCGAGGGTGGTGGCTGCCGGAGGCATCGTCAGGCTACTCTTGCGGGCACTGATCTTGTTACCACGACCATCGAGCACCGCGGTCTCGACCGTGTAGGGCCCGGGTGGCAGTTCGAAGTGTTCGGTATAAATGAAGTGGCTCGCCTTGAAACCATCCAGTTTCTCGGCGGGCACGTTGAAGGCTCTCTCATTCTGGAACTTCTTCACCACCTCGCCGTGTCCATCCTTCAATAGAGCCACGTAGGACAAGCGGCCGGAAGACTCGCCCTTGCCCTGCTTCTCTAAGGTGACAGCGGCGAGCGGGATATCCATAACCAACTCGCAGACAGGCTCGCCTTGCCGGCCGCGGAAATGCATGGCCGTTGCCTCATAACTAAACGCCTTGGGCAGCTCAGGCGAGTCCAGGGCGGTTAGGAGGGGAACCTCGAAGGAGCGAAGCACGCTCCCTTTAGCCAGGGCCGGTGGAAGGGCAATGTATCCGGACCTCGATTGGACGCGCAGGTCGCTGGAAGCCAACTTGATGGTGATCTTGCGGAAAGACCCATCGTAAGTCTTGATTTCCGGATTGTAGCTAATCTCGTAGTAGGTCTGGATGTCTTCAGCGAGTTTGTGGAGTGGCCCTCGGAGATCGTTCGTGTTGGCGATCAGCGCGCCGCCGGTGGATTCGGCGAGTTCCTGCAATGCGGTTTGGGGGTTGGCCCGCGTGCTTCCGATGGCCGTATCTATGAGGTGCCAATCGTCGCTTGTGATATACCCATCGTTGGGCTTCGTTGCCTGGGCCTGGGAAGTTCGGGCGGCCCTATTCAGCATGTCGATCGCAGGTCGATTTGTGCTTGTGGTCATCAGACCATGGGCGTCAATCGTGTAAAAACTTACGTTCGACCGATTGGCGATGCTGATGATCTGCTTGAACGGTTCATCCAATTCGTGCGCTTTGACGAAGCCTCCGGAGAAATAGAGGACAGTCTTCCTTCCCGGCAGCCTGTACTGCTCCTTGACCGCGTCCAGTAACGCGTAAATCGTGGTCCGGCCAGCCTGCATGATGGCGTAGCTCTGTTCCTTCCGTATAATTTTCAGCAACATATCATCCATTATCTTCAGCGCGGTTCCCCTGCCAGGACCGGGGGCTGGTCGCGCGAATTCAGGTGGCCAGTAGCTTTCGCCCGGTCCGAACCTGTGCTCGAGCTGCGTTCGAACCAGCTCGGTATCCTTGGAGAAATCGGTGACGTCGCTCCGAGTAGCGCGGTCGATCGCCTGGCGAAGGAGTGTCGTATCGTTGGTGAACGCCTGAAGAACCTCGAGTTTGAAATCAATGACCATGATGGCCATGTAGACGTTCTGCGGAAGCTCGCCTTTCAGGAGGTCTAAGGCCGCATCATGAGCGAGCCGCCGGGAGTTGTTGTCCGAGCAACGGAAGATCATCGTCACCAAGCGAATCTGGCGCAGGGGATCCAGTTGGGTCCGCGTGCTGCCAGTGCCGCTGGTGCCGATAGCTTCTCCACCCTGGACAAGGCGAAAGGAGGTGATTTTCTTCGGCTCGCCGTTGTCAAATATCTGGAAATCTTCGGGCTTGAGGTTGTCGACTCGATGGCCTTTCTTGTCGCGGACCACCACGTCCAGCAGCACTTCCTCCGCGATGGCCCTGACAGCGGGCCCCGCTGCGGAGGGAGTCTGGGGCTGCTGCGCATAAATGGCTATACCTAGGGACGCCGCGATTGCCGTGCCCCACAGGCTCACGACTCGGAAAATCCTCCCCATGACATCCTCATTATCGCTTAAACCCTCACGGGCCTGCAATCACCTGTAGGGGAGCCCTCTGGGCTCGCGATTCTGTGGCGATCGCGAATCTTACTTCAGAATGAAGGAAGCTGTCTCTTCAGCCGTTTCAGTTCCCTGTTTCACCACAAAGCGCAAGGTGAAGTCGCCCGGCTCAAGACGGGC
>Ga0315291_10007099_pt1 | contig 13881 bp, 14 predicted proteins | sample YL17G12_20_MG_FD_203070 | JGI IMG/M metagenome (GOLD analysis project Ga0315291, IMG submission 203070) | Sediment microbial communities from Yellowstone Lake, YNP, Wyoming, USA - YL17G12_20 | ecosystem: Environmental > Aquatic > Freshwater > Lake > Sediment | place: USA: Wyoming | collected...
CTACGAGATCCGGTCCAGGGTGAAAGAGGGGAAAATCGAGATGTCGCTCGATCCTCCGCGGCGCAATGCGCCTCGAGGGGTCGTCGTCCGATTCCGCCACCCGGAATCCAGGCCGATTCGGCGCGTCACGGTCAATGGGCAGATGTGGCAGGAATTCGACGCCAGCAAAGGAGACATCCGGCTGCCCGGGACCATCAACGGTCGCACCGAGATTGTGGCCGAGTATTAAGGTTTCAATTCTGCTTCCCTTCAGAGGGCGGAGCTTCACGCGAAAGAAGGATTGCAGCGATGATGGCGAGAGCGATTCCCGCCGCCTGCACGCCCGTCAGTCGTTCATGAAGGAAGAGCAAGGCGAGGAGGATGGCCAGCAGAGGATAGAGGTAAACCAGTGGTATGACGATCGAGGCTTTCCCGCCGGATTCCAGCGCTGCGAAACTGGTGAACGCGCCGAGGCCATTGAGCCCCCCGCCCACCACTGCTAACCAGAAAACCCTGGGCTTCAGATGCCAGTCAAGCGGCATGCTCACCAGAATCACGAGAGCAATCGGAACAAAAGCGACCGCGAACCAAAGAAAAGACAGTTGTGTGGAGATGGAATTGGTTGAGAGCTTCTGAGTCACTCCCGTGATTCCCCAAAACACCAGTGCAATCAGCGCGTAGACAAGCCATCCGGGAAAGTGCATGCGTGAGTCTTCTCCTTTCGATCATGCCTGCGGCTGTGCGGAATCAGCCTTCGAGACTCAAGAGATAAACAGCCACCAGAGCCATTCCCAACCCGATCTTCTGACTCGTACTCAACTTTTCCCGAAGTATCCCCAGAGCCATCAAAACGGTCACCAGTGGCGACATCGCGGTCATTGGTACGACCACCGAAGCCTGGCCGCCCACCGTAAGCGCTTTGAAAAAGGCGATGTTGCCCGTGCCGCCCAGAATTCCTGTGATAAACGCGTAGAAGATCCCGCGCTTTCGATTGGAACCTCCGGAGAGTCGTCGTGACCGCGACACAAAAAGCATCAGCGGAATCAATCCGAGGGTGAAAAGGACTTGGTTCATGTAAGCGTCAAGATCGTTGGAAACGACTTTTGAGGTCGCGCCCCAGACTCCCCAAAGAAGGATCGTGAGTAGAGAGAGAATCAGCCAGGTGGGAAGTCTCCTGGCGGGAATTGGGGGTGGGTTCTGCTGAGCCGTCGTCATCGGGATACGTGTCACCTCGGTCGAGCGCGTTCCAGTTCTGCGAGCATGTTCCTCATAGCCTGGTCTTCCGGCCGCAAGTCGCGCGCGTGCCGAAGCGCATCGAGCGCTGGCGCGTCTTCGCGCAACAGGTAAAGCACAGTTCCATAGAGCGCAACTGCTGCGAAGAAATTGGGGCGGGTTCGGACCGCAGCCTGGAGATATTTTCGGGCCTGAACGTAGTTTTTGTTCCTGAAATATGTAAGGCCAAGATCATAATTCGCTTCCGGCGATTCAGGATCGAGTTCAAGGGCTCGTGTAAACAGTTGATGCGCTCGATCGAATTGGCTGAATTCTCCGAAGAGCATTCCCACTGCCACGAGCTTATCGATGTCGTCAGACCCCAGTGCCGCGCCGCATGCCGCCCAGGCCTCGTCCGCCTTGCCATCGCGAAGCTGGGTTCGGCAATCCATCATTTCCTTCTTTCCCTCACGGTAATAATCATGGAGGTGGCGCGACTCCTCAAACTCACGCTCCGAGTCAGCTACCCGGCCGAGCTTGACAAACGCGCGAGCGAGTTGGTCGTGGGCACGGAAATCACGGGGATTGAAATCGAGTTGCCGCTTGAGGAACTCAACCGCCTTATTGGCCTCACCTTTTTTCAAATGGGCAAATCCGAGGTAATAGAGCTCGTCGAATAGCGGCTCATCTCGCCGCAAGGACTGGAAACCGGCAATCGCCGAATCCAGGTCCCCATCAACGAGGTCGAGCCGCGCGAGGCAATAGCAAACCCAGTCCTTCTTGAAGTTCTCCGACGCCAGGCGCTTGAATTGCTCTCGGGCTTCAGGAAAGTGTTTTTGCCGGAAGAAGCACACGGCGAGGTGGTAGCGGGCGTCATGCAGATTGGGGTTGCTTACGAGGGCCAGCTCAAATTCCTGTGCCGCTTCAGCGAGCCGTTGCAGTTCGTACAGCTTCATCCCCGCGCCCAGATGAGCCAAGGCGTCTTCTGCGGTGGCAAAAAGCGGGCGGACACCCATCAACGCCACGAGGGCGAAACCAACAAGCATTCGTCGCTTCGTTCCTCGGTTCATATTACTGGAGAGATTGGAACACTCGATTCGCAATCTGGTTTTTCTGCTCCCGCTCTTCCTGCTCCTTGTTAAGTGCCGCAAAGCGTCGCTGCGCAGCTTCTGCCTCTTCCTTCTTGCCCGTTTTGAAATATGCCTGTGCCAGGTGGTAGTAGGTTGGGGCGTAATTGGGGTCGAGCTCTGTCGCGGTCTTGTAGTCTGCCAGTGCCGATTCCGTTTCGCCCACGTCGGCTCGGACGCGTCCGCGCTGTACGTAAGCTGGCGCGAAGCGTGGATTGCGCCGCAACGAGTGGTCCAATGACTGGAGAATTGCCGGGCGATTTCCTCGCGGGTCCTGTCTCTGGAGAACCAACGCGTGCAAATAGTAAATGTAAAAGTCGACGGCCTGGCCGCTCATCCGATCCTCGAGGATCTGCCGAGCCTCCGACAACTGGCCGGAAACGTAAAGGAGAAAGGCCAGCGCTTCGCGCGCGGCGTCCGCCTTAGACTTGAGCGAAAGAACCTTTCGAAACTAACTGATGGCATCCTGATATCTGCCCAGTTCGAGGTAAGTAAGGGCCAGCGCCGTAAGAACGGAAGGTGAATCGGCCAGCCGACCGGCACAAGGTTCCAGGACTTCCAAGGCTTTCGGGAAAGTCTCATGAGAAAAGTAGAGCAGGCCCAACTCGACACATAGGCTTTCGTTATCAGGTTCGTGCGAAAGTGCCTTCTGGAAGAGTGCGAATGCTGCGGGCTCGTTTTTGAGCGCCAATTCAATCTTGGCTTGAAAATGAAGGTAGTCCGCTTGCGTCGACACTGCGGACGCATCAATTCTTTCCAACGCGGTCAGGGCTGCCGCTGCCTGGCCTTGCCGATAGAGTGCAAAGGCGAGATTGAACAGCGCGCCATGGGATGAAGGTTGCAGTCCTGCTGCGCGCTCAAAAGCCCGGCGAGCCACTGCGAATTGTCCAGCCTCGCCAAATCTCGCGCCTGCTTGCATCAGATCTCCAAACGGTGCCGACTTCAGGAGTGGCTTGAGCAATGCGTCAGCTTGCGGGATTCGTTTGGCATCGAGATACGCAAGGATCAGCTCTGCTGTGATCGCCGAGTTGGAAGGGGCCAGCCTGTTTGCCTTTTCGAGTACCGGTACTGCTTCACTCGGAGCGGCGTTTTCCCGAAGGAGGCGACCCACGGAATAGAGCGCCCGGGAGTCCTTCGCCACCAGGGCCGCCACCTCTGCGGCCAACTGCAGCGCTTCCTTTCTCTCCCCTAACTCGAACTTCACTGCAGCAAGTAAATGGATGGCCTGTGCATCCTTGTTGTGTGAAAGGTGAACTGCCTTCTCCAAGATTGTTTCGGCCGGCAGGAATTTTTCCTGCCGGCGGTAGAGTGATCCCAACAGGCGGAGCCTGTTCAATGAATCGGGATCGTTCTTCAGCCCTTCCTCGAGTCGCGATTCAGCTTGGGCGAGGTTCCCTCGATCGATGAGGGCTACGATCTGCTGATAATCAGTTTTTGACAGTCTCTGGGCACGCGCGCCCGGCGATACAAGTGATAAGACAGCCAGGGCCAGGACATGCGGTCTCATCCTCCTGATCCCCTCCACCGCCGAACGCGGGGCAGCGGAGTTACTTGGCTTCGCTGCCCTCACCCTCGTCCTCCGGCTCAGCGATTCCGCGCAGGACCTTCTCCAACGTCCGCGAGCTCCCGCGCCGGCCTGACTGGATCTGCTGGAAAGCGCTCATCTCCTCCGCGGCTGCGGCATCGTTGCCGTGTTGTTTGTAAAGCTGGGCCAGGCGATATCGCACGGTTGCATCGTCAGGGTCGGACTTGCGAGCCCGTTCTAACTGCGCCAGTGCCTCGGGCAGTTTTCCTTGTGACTCCAGTGCACGGGCCAATGTTAGACGCGCCGGGACCAAGCTCTCGTCGATTTCGAGCGCGCGCCTCAAGTGCGCAGTCGCCTTCTCGACATCGCGTATTTTCCAATAGACTTGTCCCAGCCGAAAATGCGTCCAGGCATCGAGCGGACTCAGGTCAAGCTCTTCACCAAATTCCCGGAGCGCCGCGGCTATTCCATCCGGCGTCTGCTCGTTCAGCCAGTAGAGCAATCCTATCTGGTAGTGGACTCCGGGCAAGTCCGGTTTCCTTTCCAGGGTGGCACGGAATTCGCGAATCGCGTCTTTATAGAGACCCTGTTTGGCTAGCGACTCGGCGAGGATCTGGTGCGCACGGTAAGAATCCGGATCAGCCTGCGCAATCTCGTGGAACTTCTGGGCAGAGAGGTGCAGGTGGACCTGCCCGAGACTGTAAAGCACGTCCACATCCTTGGGATTCCTCCGGGCGAGCGGTTGGAGAACTTCGAGAGCCCGTCCGTATTCACCGCGTGCTACGAGCGCTTCGTGTAGCGCCATGCGCGCGGTCCTTTCGACAGGCTCGGTCAAGCGTGACGTCAGGGCGCGATCGAGCTCAATGATGGCAGGCTGGTTCTTGCCTTGACGGACCAGGCTGGCGCCCAGCATCACTCGTGCATTGACGAGAGTCGAGTCAAGCTTCACCGCTTCGCTCAGCGCCATCCGTCAGCCCTCTGCGGTTAGGGCCTGCCCCGCGTGGACCGCTGCCGGCGTTCGGTAGCCCAGGCTCTGATGCAAACGCTGATGGTTGTAAAATTGGAGGTACCGCCCGATGCCTTCCCGGGCTTCCGAGACTGCCCGGTAATCCCTCAAGTAGACCTCTTCGTATTGCAGCGAGCGCCACAGCCGCTCGATAAAGATGTTGTCCAGGCACCGCCCTCGCCCATCCATGCTGATCACGATACGGCGTGCCTCCAGCTCGCCGGTGAAGCGCTCGCTGGTGAACTGCGATCCTTGATCGCGGTTGAAGATCTCCGGTCGCCCGCGCCGCAGCGCGCCCCTTAAGGCCTCTATGCAGAAGTCCACTTCCAGGGTCAGCGACAGCGCCCAGCTCAGCACGTACCGGCTGAACCAGTCCATGACGGCCACCAGGTAGACGAACCCCTGCGCCAGGCGAAGGTAAGTGATGTCCGTGCTCCACACCTGGTTCACCCGTTCGATCGGCACCTGCGGCAGGCGGTAGGGGTAGATTTTATGCCCCTCTCCCGGCTGGCTCAGCCGGGGCTTGGGGTACACGGCTTCCAGCCCCATCACCCTCATCAACCGCGCCACCCGCTTGCGATTCACCTCCAACCCCTGGCCCTGCAGCCAAGCGCTCAGGCGCCGGCTCCCGTAAAACGGGCAGTGCGTGTACGGCTCGTCGATCCGCCGCATCAGCTCGAGGTTTTCCGCCCCTTCGCCCACCGCCCGGTAATACAGGCTGGCCCGGTTGATCCCCAGCAGCTCGCACTGCCGCCGCAGGCTCAGACGGGCATGCTCCGGCTCCACCCACGCCCGCCGATCCTCATCCGAGCAGACCAGCCTTTTTTTTCAGCCAGTCCAGCTCCACCTTCAGCCGGCCGATCTCCTCGTAGAGCGCCTCCTTTTCCACTTCGTCGGCTCGATCTTTCCGCCGCCGCCCATCCACGAATATCTCTTCCATTTGTTCCAGCGCCGCCCGGCGCCCATGGGCGATCTGCACGGGATGCACTCCGAAGTGCGAACCCAGTTGGTTCAGCGTCTTCTCGCCCCGGATCGCCTCGATCGCCACCCGTGCCTTGAACTTTGGACTGTACTGTTTCCGCGTCGTCGTCATCGATCCTCCTAGTCTCAACGACTCCGCCGAATCTTAACTTATTGCCTGGTCCAAAATCCGCGGTCCACTATACAAGGTAAAGTTGCTACTTACCCTGTACTCATCCTGGATGTAAAGGCCCCAGTAGTCGTTGGTCTGCCACGGGGCATGGTAGGTCCCGGTTCCCGAGCCCTGATCCACAGCACCCAAGAGCAACTGGGCGAGACCGCTGCCGGCCGATTCACTCACGGGATTTCCTGTCAGTCCCCCGCCAAAGTTGAGGCCGAATCCCCAATTGGCGTGGTTCCAATTGTTGTCGCGCCGGAACATCACGCCACCCTTCAGGGTGTGTTTGCCGAGGATCTTGGTCACGTTGTCAATCAGCGTGTAGGCCTGCACGCCCTGAATGCCGTTCTGCCACTGCTGGGGACCGAACCCGATTCCATACCCCAGATCTGGCTCAGAAAAGCCCACCGTAGGGACGATCTGGAATGGCGGAATCAGGACAAAGTTCAAACCTTGAACCCGTTGGATGATCTCGTCAGTCTGAGTGACGCTGTCCGGATTCGGGTCGGCAATCTGGTTCTGGCGGCTGAACATCGCACGAGCTTCGTTAATAAACGTCGGGCTCAACGTGGAGGTCAACCCCAGAGCGAAAATCTGATTGATCGTCCGGAATGGCTGGGCGCCAGCCACCCCCGTCTGGGTCTGCGCCGTGGCGCCATTCCAGGGATAGCGGAAATTCGTGTAGTAGCTGGGGTTGAAGAGCCACTCGGAAAACAACTTATGCTTATCGTTGATCTGGTGGTCAATCTTGACCGAGAAATTGTGGGTCGTCATGCTGCTCCCCACCGCCCCTATGTAGTTGTCGCAGAAGTCCGGGCAGGGCGACAGCGGATCGCGGAAGTTGGGGTTGGGGAAGGAGGAAACGTAAAACGCTGCCAGCGGATCGATCCTGTCGGAGATGACCGGTGTAGTGAACGGTGCGCGGTGGTAGAAGCTATCGTTGAACGGGGGAGTGTCCGGATCGGTGGTCGTGTAAGGGTCGTAGAGACAACGATGAGGGGCGGCGACCGGGTCGCAGACGTCGTCGAACCGCGGGTCGCCGCGGAAGTCGCCCAACCTTTGATTGGGCAGGGGAACCGTCAGAATTTTATTCTTCGTCTCGTGCAGCAGTTGCAGGTCGTAGGAGACGAAGAAGAAGGTGCGGTTGTTGCCGTTGTAGAGGTGCGGGAAATAGACCGGCCCCCCAGCGTTCCGCCGAAGTTATTGAAGTTAACGTGCGGTGCCAGGAACGGCTTGCCCTGGGCATCGCGCCGCGCGAAGGGATTGGTGGCGTTAAACAGAGAGTTGCGATTGAACTCGTAAGCGTTACCGTGCAGGTCGTTCGTGCCGGACTTGAGCACCACGTTGATGACCGCGCCACTGGTGCGGCCATATTCGGCCGCCAAGCCATTGTTCACGACGCTGAATTCGCCGATGGCGTCGGGCGAGGGGTTCACCACAATGTTCTCGGCGCCGAGCGCAGCGTTCAGACTGCCGCCGAGATACCAGGCGTTGGCTCCGCCCTGGCTACCATTGACGCTGATGCCCGAACCTACCAAGTGCTGCGGGTCGGGGAAGCCACCAAACTGGCTGTCGAATCCAAACACCGACCCTGAAGGACCGATCGACTGCGTGACGCCGGGCACCAGCTGCACGAGCGTCTGAGTGTCGCGTCCTACGAGTGGTAATTCGTTGATCATCCGCGCTGCGAGTGAAGTTGTGGTGAAGTTTGACGATGTGGTCTCTACCAGCGCCACCTCCGCGGTCACCGTTAACTTCTCAGCAACGGCGCCCACTTTCAAAGCGGCATCCACGGTGACTGTGTCGCCCGCCTTGACGATGACATTGTTGAATTCGACTGGGCTGAAGCCTGACGATTCCACTCGCACCGTGTACTCGCCCGGAACCAGCTCGATGACGTTGTAAAACCCCGCGCCGTTGGTCGTAGTCGTTTGGCTGATCTTGCGGTCAACGTTGGTGATGGTGACCCTGGCACTTGGGTATGACCGCACCCTGGGGGTCGCTGATCGTTCCCCGGATGGCGCCGCGGTCAATGGCCCCGTGCAGCAGTGGCAGAAAAACGAAACTGCAGAAAGCAACCATGGTCGCTTTCCAGATTCTGCGAATCAAGTTCCGATCCATCGTATCCTCCCTCAAACCCTTTCCCGAACGTATGTCCAATTCGGACCAGTGGATATGCACCCTAGGAATGACGCACGAGTTGTGCCATGACTTCGGCTGGCTCTCTAAACTCACCAGGCACAGCGCGCAGATTGCGAAGGTCTTGAACTCGGAAGATTTCCATCATCTCACGGAAGACCCTGCGCACCTCCTCGGGGCCGCCCTTCCGAAGCGCCGCCATCAGGGTTTGGTGTTCCTCGTAATCCTGGGCGAAGTCATAGGTGTCGCCCGAGAAGAGGAAGATCAAATAACCGGCAAAAATCGGTGGACAAACGGCGTTGAGAGCCCGCTCGAGAGATCGATTGCCGGATGTCTTCCAGATGAACTGGTGAAACGCAAAGTCGAACTTAAGAAGTTGCTCATAATCTCGTCGATCGCTGGCACGTCGCATTTCCTCGAGGAGATCAGCCAAGCGCGCATGTTGTTCCGAAGACCAGTGCGGTTGCGCGAGCGCGGCGGCCAATGGTTCAAGCTCCAAGCGAACGACATAGACATCTTCAATATCCTGAGCGGTAAGCCGGGTGACGAAAGTTCCGCGGTTCTCATGCTTGGTTACCAGCCCCTTGTGTTCCAGTTCCTGAAGCGCTTCGCGCAGCGTGCTCTGCGCCACGCCCAGACGGCGCGCCAACTTGGCTTCCACAATGCGGTCGCCGGGATGCAGTTCACGACGGAGAATGGCGTCGAACAGATGTGTGGCGACCTTGCTCCGGAGTGTGACACGTGGGACCGGCTGAACCATAACAATCGATAATCGATTGGCGGATTGTGACACGCCAGAATGTCCCTGTCAAGACATTTTGTCACGTCCCTGGCGGACGAGTAAACACGCCTTGCAGGACGTTATGGGACATCGGGCGTGCTTCGGCCTCTCTCCGTGCCGCCAACGCCTTGCCTGCTCCCTGGTGAACCTGTCTCTCATTGTCGAACTCTAGAAGAAGGCCTTCACTTCGATTCTGTCTGGGCTTGAAGGGAGGGATACCCACTCTTTGGTGGTACTGAATTTTGTCCACTCCTGGCCATTGAGTTCCATGCGGATTATGGGCTTTCCGCCCGGATGACGAAGGCGCAGATAGACCTCTCGAGGGCGTTCGCGGGTCGGAAGCGAAACACTCGCTGCGATGAAACCCTGGTCAGGGTGTGAGTCAATTCGGAAGCTCATTTCGCCGAAGAATGTGGCTGCTTGATTGACTTCGATTCTCCGCCCCGGCAGGAACCAGGAGCGAGGCCCCCCGGTGTTCAACTAAAGACGATCGCCATCCTCGCGAATGGGGAAGAACCTTAGCCAGGCGAGGAAACCCGCCTCATCCGAGGTCTTGAAGAACGGCCCGCCACCGATGCCAAAAGTAGGCACCCATTCCGTAAAGGCCGCAACATCGGGATAATAGCTCGCCGCAAAAGTATTGTAGAACGCCCGCAACGCCTGCGGAACCTGATCTCGCTGCAGATACAGGACAGGAATGTTCACAAGGTTTGGCTGCAGTGTGATGCCGCCCCGGCTGAACCAGTCGCGGTCCGGCACGCCGAAGGACTCCTCGGACATAAACAAGTTGTCTTCGTAATCGGCGAGAATCCATGTCGTGATGTCCTCGTCGAATGCGAAAACTCCACAATCAACTAACGCATGAGCACCGTAGAGAATATTGCGAATCCAGCCATATTCACGCCCGTGCAACGTCGTGCGCGGCGGAACATGAGGAATGAATGTTCCGTCACGCAGAGGCACCACCGGCGACTCCGCCATCGAACGCGTCACGGCCCTGCGAATATCCTCGCGATAGGCGTTAGCTTCTTTCTTCAGGCGAGCGCCTTCGGTCGGGTCGACGGCCGCCATGGCGTCCGCAAAGGCATTCAATCCTCGGTACGCGTACGCGTTGACAGCGTACCAGGAATGCCATTCCTCGTTGTCTTCGAGTTGCCCGGGGGGAAGCAAACCATACTCCGGAACCGGCTTGCCTTCCGAGTCATTCTGCATCGTGGCCTGGCGCTCTTCGATAATCCAATCGGCTCCCTTGAGAAGGTGAGGAAGAACACTCTCCAGCCACTTGCGGTCACGGGTGAAGAAGAAGTGCTCGGAGGCAGTCCACAATGTCCAGCCATGATTAAGGTTGTATCCAGAATGCGTGTAGTCGTGATCAGCGTCGATCTTCACGCCGTGAAAAATGGCGGGCCCATCCTTGAATCGACCTGGGAAAGGCTTGGAGCCTTGAAGTTCCACAATCGGCCGGATACAGCGCCAAGCCTGGGCGTGCAGGCCTCGCATATCCAGCAGCCGGGCCTGCATCAGGGTCTCATTCGCGAACATGTTGTAGTCGTATGTGCCACACGGGCACATATCGAGTCCAGTTTTCACGTCGCGCTGAATCGACATGAGAATATGCTGTAACTCGGCGCGATAAAAGCGATTGAATTCCTCGTCAGGCACACGAATCTGCATGCCCGCCGCCAGCGCTTTCTGCCAGTAGTTGAGCGTTTCTTGGAACCGCGCAGCGAATTTCGCATCTTTCGCGCGCCCTTGATCCGCGGCTGATTCCATCGTCTGGAAGGGGATCCTGATGAACAAGGTTTGCGACACTCGTGCGGGAATTGAGATCCTCCAGAGGATCGCCTTCCCGCGATAAGACGCCTCCTGAGGCAGGTCGCGTATTTCGAGAGTGCCGACCGACTGTTCCAGGACCGCCCGCAGGCGCGGCCGGGCATAGGGTCCGCTGGAATCGCCGCTCCCGACCACCATGCCGTTGATCAATCCGAGTTTTTCCGCTGGTGAAACCACAAACCAAACCCATGCCTCACTTGGTCTCGACGTCGAGTTCCTGGCCACCCGCTTTAGGTGCAACAAGCTCGGTTCATCCCCCCGTAGACGCGTGTCATCAAGAGGAGCAGCGAGCATCGTGGCATAAGCTTGCTCCTCGTAGTCGATTCCTTCGCGCGACCAGCGCGTCATCACTACAGGCAAGTAATCCTCGAGGAGGCTTTGGCGCGCTCCGTCTTCGCGCTCGCGGAAATCCGGGACATTTCCAGTCCCGATTCGAAAATTGATCTCTCCCCCATTCCAAAGCATCCGCGCCAGGTCTTCCTTCATTGCCTTGACGCCGTGTTTGTTGATAAATAGATTCCCATTGAAATCGAGTCCATATTTTTCCCGGCTGGCGGGAAAACCCATCGGGATGTACCGGACAGGATGAGCGGCTTCGCGGGCACTGAGTGCCAGGCGTGGAATTTCTGCCATGGCTTTCCTGAGAGATTGCTCCGCTCCAGGGACCGCTCCGGGACGAGTGATTCCCAGTTCCCACTCGGTCATTGCGTGGGAAGTGGAAGCATCGGGGGGCCGATCAATTCGGCCGATGATATCTTCACCGCGCCGCATGCGCCCCGATTCGAGGAATGCCGCGAAATCTCCGCCGACGGTTGCATCGCCGATGAAAATGCCGAGCGGACGGACGTAGATTCCCTTGCGTTGGAGTACGTCATCCACGCTCACGCCGAAAGCCTGCTCGCCAGCTCGAAGAGTAATGATCGTCCGGTCATTCGACGAGGGTTCGTGTTCGGTGTAAAGAACCCTCAGGCGAACTCCGTCGGGCGTGGTCCCAAGAGGCGTAGTCGATTGAATCTCTCCGTTATATGCACTCGCTGAAAGGGTCAGGCGCTCCTTTCCCTCACAGCCCCTCTGGACGTTGAGATCGCGAACATTCCACCGCGAATTGCTGTAGATGCGCAGGACGGAATGTTCCGCGGTGTTCCCCGCAAATCGCAGCCGCACTTTGAGCGTCCGCCGAAAGGATAGTGTATAGCCCGGGACATTCGCGGCGTTCGGATTCTCAGTCGAAGCGAGGGGCTTGAATCGAAATGAGACGGTCTTCCCGCTCACTTCCCATGCAGCTTCGACGGCATATCATTTCCCTTGCCACGGGGATTCCGTCTCGGTCCAGCCGCCACGAAATTGAGGGGGCCAACTCCGTACCCAATACTCGACTTTGAGCGAACCTGCGTCGGGAATTCGAGTCAGGTCGGAGAAATCCACTTCGATTCGCCGAACATCCCGCGGTTCGTCCCACTCGACGCCGGGATTGCCATCCCAGCTTTTGGCATGTCCGTACGGCGCGATATCTACGTCCTGGCCGGCCTCGGCCGCTAGGGAGATGGATGTGGGCCCGAGCAAACAAGCCATAAAGCATAAAAGCCGGCGCTGCTTCATGAGGACTCCTCATTCGAGGTGCGGTTAGAAATGCACAGAGATGCTGATCGTACCAGGTCCCAGGGGCAGGCGGATGCGCTCTGTAGTCGGGTCAAAATCTTGCCAGGACTGCTTATTGATTTCGATGGCGCGCATCCGTTTTCCCTCGGGAGCGCGAATAACCAGCCAGGCATTCCGGGGCGGATTTCGCTTGGGCAATTCGACCTCGGCTTCAATTCCGGATGCACTGGCGCGCGTTCTATAGCTCACCGGACCGAAGTAGGTTGGTGCGTCATGCAATTCGATCTTCTCTCCTGCCGCATGCCACCGGCGGGGGACACCTGCGGCGAGCCACAGAGTGTCGCCATCTTCGCGAACGAGCGAATCCCGCAGCCGGTTCACGAATTTCGCTTCGTCAGGGATTTTATAGAATGGCCCGCTGGGCGACCTCCACTGCCGGTACTCTTCCGTGAAAACATTGACATCCGGGTAATAGCAGGAAACGAAGTCGTTGTAGAGATTGCGAATCGCCGCGGGGATCTCGTTGCGGCGGAGATAAATGAGAATGGGATTCTGAAGATTTGCCTGGAAGACCATGCCTCCGCGGCTGAACCAGTAGTCGTCATCCACCCAGCCGTGCACGTGCAGGCCCAGCGAGGTGGACATCGTCGCGTTGTCCTCCCAATCGTCGAGCACCCAATCGGCCAGCGGCTCATCGGCATGGAAGATCCCCGTCGACAGGAGAATCATCGGTCCGTAAAGGACTTCGCGGGTCGCTGAAAGACGGTAAGTCGGGAGAAGCTTCTGCGGATATCTTGAGTAATACGCCACACGGATTGGCCCAAACAGCCGGATGCGCTGGTAGGGGCGTGTCGGCACGTACGGGATGTAAGTGTTGTCGCGCCGGCGGATGACCGGAGACGCCTGGGCCGCGCGCAATACCGCCTGGCGCAGGTCCCGTGTGAAGGCCTCGGCTTCTTGGGAGTACTGCGCTGCTTCCGGCGCGCCGCCGTCAGCGAGCGCCTGAGCGAATCGCGTCATCCCTGCTGCAGCGAGAGCGTTCACCGAGAACCAGTGACCCCAATCGTGGTTGTCCTCAAGATGCCCTGCGGGTAGCAGCCCGTATTCGGGCACCCTCTCGTCTCCATCGCGAACCTGCGTGAGCTTTCGCTGCTCGATCACCCAATCCGCGGCACGCATCATGCTGGGCGCCACGTGTTTCAGCCATTCCTTGTCTCTTGTAAAGAAATAGTGCTCTGCCAGACCCCACAGGACTGTGCCGTGGTCCAGGTTGTACTGCGCCGCTGTGTAGTCGTACTGCTCATCCACCCGCGCGCCGTGGTAGACCTCTCGCTGGTCGCCTGTGTAAGTGCCGTCAAAAGGTTTTGAACCCTGCAACCGGATCGGAGTCGCCAGATACTCCGCGGCGAGTTGATGATGACCCATCGCATCAAGCAGCACGCACTGGAAAACTGCCTCGTTGGCGTACACCTGATAGTTGTAACTGGCCGCCGGCACCATGTAGAGCCCGCTCTTGGGGTCTTTGGTGGCGCTAATGCGGAT
>Ga0315291_10007101_pt1 | contig 13881 bp, 17 predicted proteins | sample YL17G12_20_MG_FD_203070 | JGI IMG/M metagenome (GOLD analysis project Ga0315291, IMG submission 203070) | Sediment microbial communities from Yellowstone Lake, YNP, Wyoming, USA - YL17G12_20 | ecosystem: Environmental > Aquatic > Freshwater > Lake > Sediment | place: USA: Wyoming | collected...
CGGTCAATACTAGTCTCGGCAACATATGACCAGCATACGAGAAGGTCTGCAGCCTATCGGACTCGCACCGCATATCGTCCCGGCGACTTGATTCCCATCTTCTTGGCGATCTCTGACCTCTCAGGATCAATGATGACGACAAGTCCGGTCCAGTCGTCGCTGAGGTTGGTAGACTTGCAATTCGGACAGACCGGTCCGTTGCTGATGAATCTGCAATTCTTGCAGGCCTTCTCCGTCAAGCCGCCTTCTCCTCTTTGGCTCCTCTTGCCCGACGGACATCCTGGTCGAGCCACTCGATCTTACCTAGGAACGGTTGACGCATCGTGATTCCAATCTTGCCGCCCATGCCGCCCCGCGGGAAGCTCACGGCGATTATCCTACCTCTCACAAAGTCGCCTTTAGCAATCTTTCTCTGACTCTCCTTCCCGATGAGAACTCCATGCTTCTCGTCATAGGAGATGTAGTCGTCCATGATTTGTGAGACATGAAGCAAAGCATCTTCTGGGCCTATTCTCACGAATGCGCCGAAATCGGTGACCTCAACCACTTCTCCTTCCACCACTTCATGCATTTCAGGATAGAAGCTGAGCAGTTTGAAGGTCACACGGTGGTAAGTCGACCCATCTCCCGGAAGTATCTTGCCCACCGGATCAACATTCACGTCGACCACGAAGATTGCGTATCCAAGTTGCTCATCAACAATATTCTCGTACTTGAGCTTCACCTGATCCCTCGCAGCCTTATCGATAGGATTGCCAAAACTCTTTGGCGGAATCCTAACTATATCCTCGACCGTCAAGATTCTGAACAAAGTTATCTCCGCTTTCGATTACAGTGCTCTCTGCGCTTTCTACCAGTAGCTTGCTTCAATGCCATCAAGCTCCAACTTAGCCTTTTCTCTGAAAATGATTACCGGCTTTCGATCGTCTCTGATGATTCTTCGAAGACCTAGATCCGCCGTCGCGACAATAACGTTCGGATGCCCTGAAGCTTCGATCAGGGCTCTGTCAGCATTTGACCGCTCGACTGTCGGAATAGAACGGATATGTCTCGTCGAGATCAGTTCTAACGCGACCCTTGCATCGCGCCCCCGCGTACCAGGGCTCTTCGCCAGCCTCTCTAGTTCGCCGACTACGACATCGGGAACGGTGAAGTCAACGCTTCTTTGGAGGAGTCCTTCGACCTGTGATACGACGTCTACGTGGAACTTCGCCGCCAGCATCAGAAAACTAGTATCAAAGCACACGGTGACAGGCACATGCTATCCCTTTAGTGTGCCGAACCCGATGAGACGCCAACTATCGCCGATGCGCCTACTTACGGCGATTTTGAATCCTGGCATCGGGCACACAGGCTTCTTGAGGGCTATGTCAACTGTGTCCCCTCGTGCGGATGTGACGATGCCTGAGGTGACTGCCGTCCCCACGTTCAAGACCAGCGGTTCATTGGTCTTGATCTTATCGACTGGGACGAGCTGCTCCGTTCCAACGGCCCTCTCGAAGAGCGTCACTTCAGCTGTTACCTTCTCAAGAACCGGAGGGAGGTCTCCAACTTTGCCCACCACACTTCCTACGAGGCCGTCCGATTTTGTCAATGATGGATCCAGAGACGTTCCAATGCCAACAAGGCCTCCGCTCCGCGCCTCAGGAACAGGTCCTTTGGAGATGTTGATGCTCGTCACTTTTGAGATGAGCGGATCGTATCGAATCTTTCCTCCAGTCTCGACTGGCAACCCCGGCTTAATCTCTATCTCGTCACCCAGCCTGAACGTGCCCTGAATTATTGAACCTCCGATGACTCCCCCATGCAGCTCTTCGACTTCTGTCCCAGGTTTGTTGATATCGAACGATCTTAGAACATACATTCGTGGTGCTGCGTTCGGATCCCTCTTCGGAGTCGGGATTCGCTTCTCCATTTCGTACAGAACTACGTCGGTGTTCGCACCGTGCTGAGCTGACACCGGAATCACCGGGGCGTCGGCTGCGATCGTGTTCTTAGCGAATGATTTCATCTCTTCGTAGTTCTCCATTGCCCTGGCTCGATCGACTAGATCGATCTTGTTCTGTATCACTATGATTCGTTTTATGCCAACCATTTGTGCGGCGAGGAGGTGTTCACGGTCTTGGGCCTGAGGGAACTTCACATTGCTTGCGGCCACAAACAGTGCCCCATCCATGAGGGCGGCGCCTGCGAGCATAGTCACCATGAGGCTGTGATGGCCAGGGCAGTCAACGAAGCTAACGCCGCGCTTGAATTTCGTCTCGGAGCCACAGTGAGGACATTTGGGGCTCGTCGTGTAGTTGTGCGGCGGTCTGCACTTTGGACACCTGTAGATGAAGACGTCTGCGTATCCAATTCTGATGGTTATGCCCCGTCTCAATTCCTCTGAGTGCCTTGAGGTCCAGACGCCGGTTAGTGACTGGACGAGAGTGCTTTTGCCGTTGTCAACGTGACCAAGGGTTCCGATGTTGACCTCCGGTTGCCAGCTAGTCGGTTCGCCATCCTTCTCCTGCTGATCTGCGTCTTCGACACTCATCTTCTCTCGTCGTTCCGCGCTTTGCGCTCCAGAGTTGATGTCGGACATATAATGATGTCTGCATTTCCTCAGATTGTACGGTACGTTCTCTAGTGTTTGGCCAGTTCACCCATGATCATTGTGCCTGTGATGGTTCCGGAGACCACAAATATGAACCAGAGCGCGAGCAGAATCCAGACGCGACCAGGAACCTGTTCACTCTTGAACAGGATGTTCACGAGCACGAACTGTACGAATCCGAATGTGACCCCTACCAAGTTCAATGCACTCAGTCCGAGCAGTCCTAGGGTCCTAGTCGACACTTCGCCTGCTGCAGAGAAGACCATAAGATCAGAGATGAAAGTCACAGGGCCTATGATCATTAGGACAATGAAGATCGGATTCGCAAGATAGAACTGCGGCTTGAAGAGATCAACGAGGCCGTATCTCACTTCCTTTGCTGCAAATATTCTCACTAGGCTAAAAACCAAGAACACGCTATTGACCAAGGCAGCCCAGAATATGGTGCCCAGAATCCTTCCGTCCAAATCGACCAGTGCTCCGCTTGGCAGTGAGGATAGCATTGCTGCCTTCAAAAAGTCTTTTCCGGAGTCAAGTTCTCGAAGGCCAACCAAAGACGACCTAGCTAGTACTATTGGGGCTTGCGTTTCCACACAGTGCCTGCAGACGTATCCTCGACAAGTATACCAATCGCAGAGAGCTCCTTTCGCAGCCTATCAGCTGTTTCCCAGTCCCTGTTTGCACGGGCCAGATCTCGTTCTCTCATAAGACGCTCGGCCTCCTCTGGCAGTTCTTGGGTCTTCGTCTGCTCTGCGAGTATCCCTAGGACCCTGTCAAGATTCGAGAAGAACCGGCGGATAGCGATCGTGTCTTTCTTCGATACTTCACCTTGGTCGATCGCTCGATTCACAGCTCGGGCGCCGCGGTGAACTGCCGCAAGAGCTCTCGGCGTGTTCAGGTCACCGTCCATTGCCCTTTCGAATTCCAGTTCCTCCAGAGATAGCGCCCTTTGAAGGCCGATCTTTTCCTGTTGGCGTGTCGCCTCGATGTCCTTCGCGCGACGACAAGTGCCTCGAAGTGCCTCCAGAGCCTTGGCAGCATCCACGAGCGCCTCCTCAGTGAAGTTAAGTTGCGCCCGGTAGTGCGCTGACATGAGCAGGTACCTCACGGCGAGCGGATCATGCCCTTTTGATAGCAGATCTCTGAGTGTGAAGAAGTTGCCGGATGATTTTGCCATCTTCCTACCTGCAACGAGCAGCATTCCCGAGTGAAGCCAGAACCTTACGAATCTCTTGCCGGTTGCCGCTTCCGATTGAGCAATCTCATTCTCATGGTGAGGAAAGATCAGATCCTCTCCCCCCGAGTGTATGTCGAACGTTGTCCCCAGATACTTCATTGACATGGCAGAACACTCTATGTGCCACCCAGGTCTGCCCTTGCCGATTGCTGTCTCCCAGAAGACATCGCCATCTTCTGGATGCCAACCCTTCCAGAGAACGAAATCTCTTGCTTCATCCTTGCTGTACTCGTCTGAGTCGACACGTGCCCCAGCTTTCAGTTCGTCTAGCCGCGCCCCAGACAGTCTTCCATATTTCCTGAATTTTGAGATATCGAAATAGACTGAACCCTCTGCCTGATAGCCGAACCCCTTGCGAATGAGCCTCTTGACTAGCTCGACCATCTGCTCGATGTGTTGAGTTGCCCGAGGATAATGTTCAGCTCGTTCAATGTTTAGCGCTCTGAGATCCGCAAGATAGGCTTCCTCGTACTTCTTGGTGTACTCGCTCAGGGTCACACCTGTTGCCTTGGACTGACGAATCGTCTTGTCATCGACATCGGTAATGTTCGTTACTTGGATAACCCTGTAGCCCCTGTATTTCAGGTACCTTCTCAGCACGTCTTGGAATACGTACGTGCGGAAGTTACCGATGTGCGCATAGTCCCACACTGTGGGCCCGCACGTATACATCCTCACGGTATTCTTCTTCAGCGGGACAAACTTCTGCAGCTTCCTTCCGTAAGTGTTCATCAGTCTTAGTGTCATATCGAAACCTCTTCCCGGCGCAATGATGTGACGAATGTTGTTCCAGCTTTCTTACTTGGGCGGCGTCTGGTCTGCAACAAGAAGTGGCCGTCAGTCGCCCTAGCTATATCGGCGAGACGCTTCTTCGCGCCAGAAATCCGTGCAAACGCAATCACCCATTCTTGGCGCCTCGTTCCTGTCAAGTCGAGCGTTGCTGTATTAAACGTTTTTAGTACGACGCTGGCGCACAGCGGAAATTCTCGCCTGTTCACAGTTTGTAACCGATCTTTCTGAGGAAGCTCTTACGATCCTCAACGTCCTTGGGACTCTCAATATCCTTGGGCTTTGAGCCGTCAATGACACCGAGTACACCTCTACCTTGGCCGGTCTCCGCAACAACAACTTGGATAGGGTTGGCAGTTGCAACATAGATTGAGCAGACTTCCGGAACAGCCTTGATCCTGTTAAGGACATTGATCGGGTACGCCTCTTTAAGGAACACAATAAACGAGTGGCCGGCACCCAATTTCATCGCCGCCTTTCCTGCAAGCGTAATCAGTTCTTGTTCGTTGCCGGAAACCCGTACGAGGCAAGGCCCACTTGATTCGCTGAACCCAATTCCGAACTTTGCTGTGGGGACTGTGCCAACAATTGCTTCGTGGAGGTCCTCGACTGTTTTTATGAAATGACTCTGTCCGAGTATTACGTTGGTGCTCTCGGGGACATCTATTCGAATAACTTTCGTCTCCACCGTGCAAACCCCTCACATAGAGATTAGAGGCGCAAGTATTAGACTTGCACGCGGAACTGCCCTAGTAAATCTCGAGCTCCTTTTCTAGTGGGGTAAGGTTCTCAATACGGTGCTTCTTGACCACAACGGTGTCCTCGATCCTGACGCCTCCTACTCCCGGTTCATATAGGCCTGGTTCGACAGTGACGACTTGGTTCGTCCGAAGGATGTCATCGCTGAACAAGCTGAGGTAGGGTCTTTCCCCGATCGTTAACCCGACACCATGCCCTAAGGAATGAATGAACCCAACCTTCGTGGCGTCTCGGTCGTCTTTGAGCAAAGCCCTAATTGTCTTGAACCCATGTCGCTCGAAGAGATCGCATGCCGAGCTCATCACTTTACTCGCTTCTGTTCCCTCCCTGACTGAGTCCAGCATTCTAGTCTGAACCGCCCGTACGGCATCGAACATCCTCTTGACCTTAGGAGGTGCCCTGCCGACGACATAGGTCCTCGTTAGGTCGAACCAGTACCCATCATTGCCGACAGGGAACAGGTCGAATACAATTGGAACACCGGCCCTTACGGGCTCCGAGAGGATCCCCATCTCATGCGGATTCGCCGAGCTAGATCCGACTGCAAAGACGGTGCCTTCTGGCGCCATGAGATTCTGCTCTGCCAGTAAAAGATTGATCCTAGACTTGACCATGCTCACCGTTAGTATCCTACCCTGCAGCCTGAGTTTCCCAGATTTCACCGTGCACTTGCGGAGCATCTCGAGCGTGCTTTCAACTACGTACGCCGCTCGTGCACCAGTATTTCGAATCTTCTCGATTTCCGCGCGATCCTTTGTCACTCTCAAAGACTCGATCAGCGAGGCATCAGTCTCCCCAGCGATCTTGTACCCGAGCTTGCGTAGAGAGTCCGCAACTGAAAGGAGATGCGAGAACTCGTTGCGGCTGTAGATTCCGATGCTACCGCGAGTGCGAAGTGAGTGTAAGACTAGATCCAAGAATTTGATGTAGCCTCGCTCCTGGCCGTATTGCCTGACGAGCTTCTCATAATTGTAGTCGCTGTAGGTTCGGATGTCTCGAACGCGACCTCGCTTGGCACTACCAACATCAATATTGCTGACAATCAGGAGAGGACGCTGTCCTATCCGCTTAAGGAAGATTCCTCCACGAGGAATCGCTGCTCCCGTTACGTATGCTAGCTCTGGATTGCCCAGAGTACTATCACCGATGACTAAGACGATGTCTAGCCGGCGCCTTCTCATCTCGTCGTCGAACTGGCTAAACAGCGAATTCACCCTCCCTATGAGCGGCGAATTCGTCGAACCTGCCTGGCAAGTCTGTGAGCCGAACTCAATGTCTCAGAGACTCGTCTCCAAGTGGCCGCGAAACGCAGGAATGAGTTCATCATGGCACGCAACGCAACAAGATCTCTTGCGTAGAACGCGATCTTTGTGATTTTTCCTTGTCTGGTCACGCGCACAGACGCTCTTCTTGTGCGCGGAGCTGCTATTTCCGGGATCAGTGCGCGTGCCATCGCTTCGGCATCGGACTCGGTAGGGAAGTCGATCGAGACCTCAGCCTCTGCTTTGGCGTTTTTCAACTCTTGTCGACTCGCGCGATATCCCAGAGTTGACCGGCTGTGGGTTTATCGACTGGCGAGATTGAGTCTTGCTTGCTGTTACTCGGCCTGTTCTTCGGCGGCCTTCTCGGGTTTCTTTCTTCTCCTTCTGCGCTTTTCGCGAGCCGCAGCTGCAGCCTTCTCCTCGGTAGCACGTGCTTCGGCTTTCCGCTTGAGTTCTGCAGCCAACACTCCTGCTGCCAGTCCTTCTCGAGCAGCGCGCTTGGAGATCTCACCCAGCTTCGTTGTGGGGAGATATGCTCCGCCAGCGAATTTGACGCCGCATTTTCGGCAGTTCCAGACGCCAACGGTAAGCCGTTTCACTGCTCTAACGTGACATCTCGGGCATTCGTGAGGGACGCGCATTCCGGATACTACTTCAGCGTATCTTCTTCTCGGGGTGGTTCCGTATCTGGAGCCGAAGCTTCCTGCGGGACCGACCTTCTTGACTTTCATCTTCCAGCTGTCGCTCCTCTGATTGTTTCACGAATCTCCTTACCTTTCTCGATCGCAGTTTTGACTGCTTGCCTGATCTCTTGGTCCGTGAAAGTGCCTAGGCTGCCTTTCTGCATTGCACAGATGTTGCCGTCTCGGCCCGTGGTGACTGTGAGCCTGGAACTCATTACAAGTTCCTCTTCTAGACACGGGTCTAGTATCATATGTCCATCGATCTTTGCGGTTGTGACGGCTACAGGCTCGTTCTGGACTGGTAGCGGCACTAGTTCGTCGCTTGTGCGCACCTCTTCGCCTTCCATCTCATATCGCTTCATCTTCGATGTGAGTAGCGCGGCGAGTGCGGATATCGCTGAGGCGTCGATGAGGTTTCCGTCATGGTCAAGAACGTACACATCAACGAAGACGATGACCACTTTCTTCCCAGGGGCGACGCATAGCGCATCAAGTGCTATGGTTTTTGATTCCCGGATCCCTCTGTCCACTACTCTGGCAAGTTCAATGGCGGTCTCGCTCGGAGGCCCTGGTTCGAAAGTGGGTGAGGCGAATGGTACTAGTTCGGCATTGACGGTGAGGACTCCTTGGTTAGGTGTGTCTGGGAACGGCTGTCCTAGTTCGACTTTGATACCGGTCATCACCTTGGTCTTTCCTAGGTGTACCATGGCAGATCCGTTTGCTTTCTGGACTAGTCCTGTTTCGATCTTCAGCTCCCTGTAGTCGGTTAGCTTTCGTTCATCGATCCTTCGCTCCTTTGCTAGTAGATCGACTACGCCTCGTTGCTCGATCTTCCCGATTGGTGGTAGTTGTGGAGTTACTGACATCAGGCTGCTGCCTCCTGAGATTCATGCCTCTCCTCGGCTTGCTCCTTCACCGAGATGTACTTCCGCTTAAGTGCCTCAATCTGTATCTCGTTGATCTTCTTGCACGCTGCGATGCCGATGTCTAACCCCTGATTGAATTCGTCTTCGGTCAAGGAACCATCCATCTGAAGCAGTGTGATCAACCCCGACTTCGACATGTATGCAATGGGGAGATCAGCATCGCCTTGTTTGTCTTCGATGTCGGAGGGGTCCAATGCGATCTTTCCATCGATCTTGCAAACGGCGCATCCGGCGACAATTTCTTTCAGTGGTATGCCCGCATCTGCGAGCGCGAGCGATGCTGCAGTTATTCCCGCGCATCTGCTACCTCCGTCTGACTGCAGGATTTCGATGAAGATGTCTATCGAGGTTCGGGGATAGACCTCTGACATTACCGATGTTTCTAGGGATTCCCTAATGACCTTCGACAGTTCAAGTTCTCTTCGCGATGGCGCAGGAGATTTCCTCTCCTCCACCGAGAACGGGGCCATGTGGTAGCGACACTTGATTACCGCACGGTCTGCTAGTGCGATGTGTTTCGGGTGGGCTTCTCGAGGCCCATAAACCGCCGCTATGATGCGGTTCTTTCCATGCTCAATGTAGGCCGACCCGTCAGCCTTATCCAATACACCGACCTCCATCTTGATTGGCCTAAGTTCATCGAGCCTTCTGCCGTCGGTGCGCAGTCCGTTCTCGCCAATAAGCTTGATCTCGGGTTTGTTCATCTCTCTATTACCTCAATTCTCTGTTCATCATCTCGCTTACGCGATCCGTAAGTCCCCGGGTGTGTGCCTCTCGTTCGATCATGTACATTGCTGCCGCTGCTATCTGCTCGTTCTTAGGCTGCCGGCCTGACACCAAGACCGTTCCGTTCTGCCCGACGATGATGTCGCAGCTTGTAGCCTTTTTCAGTAGACTTATCATGGATCCTTTTCTGCCGATCAGTCGCGGTATCTTCGCCGGGGCGATGTGAACAACCCGTCCTGAAGTAACCTTTCCCAGTCCGCGACCTCTCACGGTCAACAGCGGGTCACGTGTCCTATCGAACGCGATCACTTCGGCCATTACAAGATCCCCAATGTTGAAAACCAGAGTAAGATCCTTCCTAGCGGCCATCCCTCTTGAGGCCGCCGTCTCCGAAAGTGGAAGCAATGCTGGATATGGCGAAGATATGTCCACGTTCCACCCCGACATCGCAATATCCACGACGCGTCCGATCACAAAGTCGTCTACACGCGGAATATAGCAGCCTTTCAGCGGAACGACAATGAACTTGTTCGCCACCAATTCGGCGAGGCCAATTCTCGACGCGTATACCTTGTTTCCTTCTCTGTACGTGTTCTCACCGGGGAAGTAAGATCCTTCGGCGAGCACTTCCCCAGGCGCAACGAGCTGTTTCTTCTCGGCGAATACGGTCAACTATTCCATCTCAATTCTCGCGTAGCAAGGAGGTGAACCACGGAGGCGGCCTACTTTAACACTTTTGTCTGCACGGTGCCTTGCGTGAGCTTCCCAAGTCGATCGATGAAGGAGCCGTAGAGGCCTGCGGGCATCTCCACGAGGGCCACCAAGGATCCGTCTGCTTGCCATTCTTCCTTTGTGATTGTCCCGAACCCTTTGATCGAGCCGTACGCCTTTGCAGCATGCTCTGGAAAGACTTTCACAGCGACCTTCATCTTATCGATCTTGATGGGTAGAAGCATTCGGAGTTCTTCGATTACAGCCTTCGCCTGCTCCTCCGCAGGCTTGAACGGATCGATGACCAAACGAATCTGGTTGAAAGCCTGCTCGATTCTAAGTGGAGGATGAGGTGTGCCGGTTCTCGGGTCGATGCAGTTGCGTGACACGAAGGCTATGATTTGTTTCCTCTTGTCGTCTACGAGTTGTCGCCTTTGCTCGGTTGTGAGCTGAAGCTCGCCATGTTTCATAATATCTTCGGCAATAGCGAGCGGATCTGTTGTTCCGAATGCTTTCTCGAGCTTCTCGGCTGATGCATGTGTTCCTTTGCTGGAGTCAGCGTAGATCTCGTCGATTACAAGCATTTGTGAGATCGGAGTGGGCTTCCCCATCTTATAGTCGAGGGCAGGCTCTGGCTTGACTAGGATCTCGAACTTCTCGCCGCTCTTGGATATCCGTGCTGTTGTGTATTTGTCGCTCATTTGGCGCCAGCCTTTTTGGCTGACTCGAGCTTCTTGAGATACTTCTCGACATCGGCCGGAGCGAGTTTGGTGAATTTCTTTGTCGCTGACGGTACCAAGGCGATTCTGATCTTCTGAGCGTCAATCTTGTCCTCAAGGACTTTGCTCATGCACTTCAGAGCTAAAACAATACTCTCGTCAAGAGTTATAGAGTCCTTGTACTCAGCCTCGAGAATCTCGTTGGCCGCATCTCCGCCAGCCCCGATCGCCCACGCCCTGTATGCAAGATAGGCGCCGCTAGGGTCGGTCCAGAAGATCCGGTTACCCTTTCGGTCTATGCCTCCAAAGAGGATTGAGATCCCGAACGGCCTCACACCAGCATGCTGCGTGTAGAGTTGCTTGATCTCGCCAATTCGTCGAGTTAGAATCTCAACGTCGATGGGCTCGTCGTAGAGCAATCGATTACTCTGAGCGTAGATCCGAGCTTGATCAATCAGAACGTGGGCATCGCAGCTAAGTCCCGCAACGGCTGCACCCACGTGCTCGTCTATCTGAAAGATCTTCCACATGAAGGAGGGATCCTGAAGCTTCGAGGTCGCCCGCTCTTCAGCCGCCAAGACAACCGCCTCGGGCGAGGCGATTCCCAGCACGGTCGCGCCCCTCTTGACAGTCTCAGAAGCATATTCAACCTGGAAAAGTCGACCGTCCGGAGAGAACACCGTGATTGCACGGTCGTAGGCCCCAGGGACAGAAAACATTGACAATCATTTTCACCCTTGTAGACTGTTACTTCCTATTGGCAACCTTGAGTTTCCCGCCACATCACGTGTGCGGGGATGATACTCGGTCGCTTTCTCCCTAGTCTACTAGCCGACTATCTAAATACAGCGCTTTAGACAAGAGACATTCACAAACAACGAGGAATAGACTGATCTCGCCCACATCGATGCCGCGACCCGGCGACCCGGTCATTGCTAGCAAAATTCTTGAGACGCTTTCTAGAAACGGACGGGGAAAATCCGAAAAGCAACTTCCACCATAGAAGTAGCAGCATCATGCCGATGTCGCATTCCTGGTGACCATGGACGCCCGAGCGTGGAAAGGATGATAGAGATCGATTGTAAGGAGTTTCGTGGGGATCGAGATGCCCTAGCCAAGTTTCTCCGAGAGAGACTCAAGGCTAAGGTGCGAGTGGAACGGAACATGTTCCAGATCGGATCTAGCGACCGACCAGATGCTCACCTAAGCGTACAAGAAGTCAAGGACCTGGTCAAGCGGGCCCTTCACCACATGAAAATGGACGAATACCACGTCACCGCCCAAGAGGGCGTTCTCAGCATCAGACAGCGAAAGACTCGCGAACGCTATGTAAGAAGGAAGGGGGCTGCCCCTTCAGTTCGACAGACCGTGCCTTATTTCTTCCCCGGTTGAACTCCCGGCGTTCTAGAACAACCAGGAACCGATACGCGCCGGCATTCGAGTCGACTCGAATTAGTGGGTCCGCCCGTCGCAGAGATCGTCATACACATCCGCTATTATGCGGAGAGAAACAGGTTCAGCGGCCTATTTCTGCTCAGTGTTGGTCTGGGACTGGCTTCGTCATCCCCGGTTCGTATTGGTCAGGACGAGCTATTACTCCTTTCTCCAGGAGCGGTCTGCTCGCTCCGTCAGTTCTTTTCGAGGTCTGAGTATACCCGGTGCATGGTAGAGATGACTGTAGGAAGGCGCAAGTCTCTTGAACCATATTCGCACACCATTACTGCATATGGTAGTGATGCGATTTGGAGCTCTCAAGAGAAATCGATTTCCTTTCGCGGCTTGTCGAGATCGATACGGATTCGAACCTAAAGACGGGGTACTCGGCCAGAGCGGACATTATCAAGAACGAGGCTGAATCCGTCGGGTTAAGGACCGAGATCTATGACTCAGTCGAGGTCTCTCCAGACAAGAAACCTAGGCCAAACGTCATCGCTCGCCTTGATGCAGGTGCGCGAGAAACGATCCTCGTTGCAACGCACTATGATGTCGTGGCTGCGGGCACCGGGTGGCGACACAACCCATTCAAACTCATCGTGGAAGGCGACAAGGCCTTCGGGCGTGGGTCCGCAGACGACAAGGGAGCCATCGTGTGCGCGATGGGAGCACTTCGTGAGTTGAAAACCATGGCGCCGAGGGCAAACGTTGTCCTATTGGCATGTCCAGACGAGGAAGTGGGAGGCGAACTGGGTCTCGGGTACGCAGTCAACCATGCGAAGATACGCGGTGACGTAGCGATTGTGCTCGATGCCTCGCCATCGGTTGTTTCGATGGGCGCTAGCGGCATACTGTGGGGCAAGGTTATTGTGAGAGGTAAACAAGGCCATGCCGGGTATCCGCACCTCGCGCAGAACGCCATAGACGAGGCGATCCCATTTCTCGAAGCGCTGTCCAAGTATTCAAAGATCCGAGAGCGAATCAGATCAAAGATTTTGGCACCCCCTGGGTCTCCTCACAAGCAGATCTGGGGGAGATTCTCCCTGACCATGCTGAGCGCGGGCGAAAAAGAGAACATCATTCCAGGAGAATGCGAAGCGAGATTCGACATGCGAGTATGCCCTGACGAGGACTATGAAAGGGCCAAGAGAAATCTAGAGAAGTACTTCAAGAAGCTCCGATCTAAGCAGAGAGTCAAGGCGACACTTGAGTTCACGCAGCAGACACCATCCAACTACTTCACAGATCCCGAACGTCCTATTGTCACCCGGTTCTCGCGTGCAGCCAGTGAGGCTTTTGGGCGAAGAATTCCCGTGGCAGGAGAGCTCGGTGGAAACGATGGCCACTATTTCGCCAAAGTTGGAATTCCGGTCGTTAGTTTCGGTCCAATTCGTGACGACTGCAGATTTCACGGTGTAGACGAATTCGTCTATCTCAGAGACATCGAGCTCGTAAAGAGAGCGCTCGTGAACCTCGTATGCAATTGGGGCAACGGCACCGCATGAAACGTGGGCGTCGTGCGTACGATGCATCCACAGCACGCCAATTCACTTGACAGGCGCAGCAATGGGTAAGCCAGCGATTCATCTTTGTCGTCGCTGGATCCGGACTCCCAGCGCCTTGATCGTTCCGGAGGACCGGGCAACCATCGCGGCAGCAGGTTGTCCATTCATACGCGCGATCATCGCGAGTGCCGCACGCAACTTCTCTACCGATCCCAGTGCGCAGCGAAACACCGCCTTGTCGCCTGCCGGGTTGAGGCCAATCAGCCGGACTCTCATCTCTGCGGATCCAAACTTGCCGAACATCTGCTCAACCGAACGATCGATGGTTTCTTCGATGGTTTGTGTAGAGATCGGGTCCTTCGTCAGGAGCCTGACGAGCAGATATCGATGTCCACTTCTATTCGTGGTGTGCCGACCTCCTTACGATTCTGACGCCTTCTTCCAGCTGTGGTTCTTCCATTCTCAGGCGGTTCTGTTTGACAATTGCGAGCGGGATATCTGAGACAGCTCTCAATGCAGCTTCAGGCGATAGCC